>Ga0209477_1000375_pt1 | contig 27540 bp, 24 predicted proteins | sample KloWWTupernatant_FD_187180 | JGI IMG/M metagenome (GOLD analysis project Ga0209477, IMG submission 187180) | Active sludge microbial communities from Klosterneuburg, Austria, studying microevolution and ecology of nitrifiers - Klosterneuburg... | ecosystem: Engineered > WWTP > Aerobic digester >...
GTGCGGGCGGAGGGACTTGAACCCACACTCCTTGCGGAACGGGCTCCTAAGGCCCGCGCGTCTGCCTGTTTCGCCACGCCCGCGGCGTTGCAGCAGCCTACTCGTCGGGTGCAGCGGCGACTCCGGGTGTCAGCGCGACATGCAGATCGAGGTGGCGGTGACCACCGGCAGATGAATCGCCCTGTTGGGGGTCCACTGGCGGTGCTTGGTGCGGTGGACGATCTCGTCGCCGGCTCGGCATTCGATGCGGCCCTCGACGAACTCGGCGACGCGCAGGGTGATGCTGCCTGCGGCGTGCGTCGCCCACAGGATCGGCGGTTCGACGGCGATCGGAGTGACGCTCGCCGGCCAGCGCTGCAGCGTGAGCCAATCCATCACGTGAGTGGCCGCGCGGCGACCGTCGAGCGCACACACGTCGGCCGTTTCGGCGGGGTGTGTGAGGTTGCCGATGGCGAACACGCCTCGCCGTTCAGTGTGCCCACCACTGTCGACCACCGGGCTCCTCGCGCCGGGCAGCAGTGGGAGGCCGCTCAGCCGGGCCAGCTCGTGATCGGGCACCCAGTCGCCCGTGAAGACCACCGTGTCGCACTCGATGCGGCGCCCATCGCTGAGCACGACGGCTTCGACTCTGGCGCCTCCGACGATCTCGGCCACGGCGACGCCGGTGTGGATGGGCACCCGGTGGCGTGCGGCGGTGGCCACGCGCAGCGGTGCGTAGGTCTGGTGGCGGGGGAGCGGAGTGACCATCGCCGCCACGGTGCAGCCTCCATGAGCGAGCGTGAGGACGGCCGAGAAGCTGACGTGCTCGGCCCCCACGATGACGGCTCGCGTGCCGACCCGCTGATGGTGCAGCGCCGCGAACTGTTGGAGCGCGCCGGTGGTGAGCACTCCGGCAGGTCGATCGCCAGGCACCAACCGGGCCGCACGCGGCCGCTCGCGCACCCCGGTGGCCAGCATCACGGCGCCGGCCTGCACCGTCGTCGGCCCTGCGGCGCCCGTGGTGGTGACGCTGCCGTCGGCACACGAGTGCACGGTGCGGCCCACCTCGATCTCCACGCCCGCTCGCTCTGCTGTGCGCGTGAGCCGCGCCGCGTAACGCGGGCCGGTGGTGACCCGGTGGAGGTCGCGCATGCCGTAGCCGAGGTGGGCGGTGTGGCGTGGTACGCCCCCCGCCTGCAGTTCGCGTTCGTAGACGACCACGCGGCCTGCGCCGCGGCGGCGCAGCTCGATCGCCGCGCTCAGCCCCGCCGGGCCGGCGCCGACGATCACGACGTCTGCCGCACTCACGGCCGTTTCCTCCACTCGCTCATCGGGCCCTGATCGTGCCACACCCGGCGGGAGCCGGGCTCAACTCCTTTCGGTGTCGGCCTCCGGTCGCAGCAGCAGTTCGGGAGAGCCGCTCGGCGCCGCCGGGCCGGCTTGGATGAAGAACACCGGCTGCGAACCCTCCACGCCCTTGAGCTCCATCCCGTCCTGGCGTGTCGCATCCGCAATCGGACCGGCCAACGCTTCGGTCACCGCCGACACGGCGATCTGGCCTTCACGAGCAAGCGTGCAGTGGCGGCTGCCGACGTTGACCGTGTCGCCGATGACGGCGTACTGCATCCTGGCGGACGAACCCATGTGCGCGGCCACGACGTCGCCCGAGTGCAGCCCGATGCCGAAGTTGAGCCCTGGTAGCGAACGCTGGAAGAGCAGGTCGTTGAGGTGCTCGAGGGCGGAGAACAGCCGGCGGGCACAACGCAGCGCGGCTCGAGCATGGTCGTCCTGCGGCAGCGGTGTGCCGAAGACACCGAAGATCTCGTCGCCCGTGTACTGCAGCACCGTCCCGCCTTCGTCCAGCACCACCTGGGCCATCTGCTCGTAGTACGTGTTGAGCAGCTCGCGCACCTGGCTCGGCTCGAGGCGAGCGGCAATGGGCGTGAACCCGCGCAGGTCGCAGAACAGCGTGGTGACGGCCACGCGCTCGCCTTCCGAGGCTGCACCGGCGCGGCCGGACGCAACCAGCTGCTCGGCGACGCTGCGCGGCACGTACTGGGCGAACAGCGCCCGGATGCGCCTGCGCTCACGGACGACTTCGATCTGCCCGGCGACACCCAGCAGCAGCGCCGCGACGAGCACCGCCACCACCGGCAGCAGTGCAGGGAGCAGGCGACCCCGGTCGGCAACCGCGCGAGCGACCACGAGCCAGGCGATCGATGCGGCGAGTGCAGCGAGCGCGACGAGCCACCAACGTGTACGGGGGAGCAGCAACACGCCGACGAGGCCGATGACCGCCGCGAGCCACCCGAACAGTGGTGAGGCAGGGCGTTCGAAGTCGTTGCGCAACAAGGTGTTGACGGCGTTCGCCTCCACCAGCACGGCTGGTAGCGCACCGAGTGGCGTGTCGATGAACGTGGTCTTCGCCGGATCGACCGTTCCGACCACGATGATGGTGTCGCGGAAGAAGCCCGGCGGCGCGGCGTTGAAGTCGCCGGCCTGCAGCACCCGCGCGTCACCCAGTCGGTCGAGCTCGGTCGACCACCGGATGCGCAACCAACCGCTCTCCAGCGGCACGTCGGTGTCGCCCAGCCGGACGCTGTTCGCCGTCGGGCGTTCGATGGCCCGCCCGGTGCCCAGTTCCACGAGCCGGAGTGCGAGGCCGGGCACCACCGTCTGTGCGGACCGGTCGGCGGTGTCGAAGGCGAACGGTGGTATGTCGACGATGGCGCCGTCGTCGAGACGCTCGACGCGGGCGAGCCCCGGCACCGTGCGCAGCACGTCGCCGCCATCGATGGCAGGTACTCCCACCCCGGCGAGGGCGCTGGCCAGTGGGTCGACGCGATAGCTCGTGACCAGCGGGATGCCGCTGGGCGATTCGGTGAGTGCAGGGTCGAGCAGCGGGGCGATTGCGGTCTGTCGCAAGACCGCCGAGCCGATGACGTTCTGGCGACCGGCGCCACCGTCGCTGAACGCCTGGCTGTCGAAGTCGACGTAGGCGATGGCCCGGGCGCCGTCGCGGGCGGCGATGGTGGCGATGTCGCGGTAGTACGTGGCCCGCAGGTGGGCGACCTCCGTGCCGTTGCCTCCCGCCCCCGTCGGAAAAGCGATCACCACCAGTCGAGAGTCGACGGGCACATCCGTGGGTACCAACCGGTCGGTGACCGCGTCACCGAAGCCGGCTTGCAGACCGGCACCGCAGAGGAGTGCGAGCGTTGCGATTGCGAGCGAGGTCGCCGCCGAGCGTCGTCGCGCCGAAGTGATCGCGCGCATCGGATCAGTCCCGTCCCGAGGGCGCGAGCTCGATCGTCGCCAGCACCGCTTCGCACGGGGAGCCGAGGACGACGGAGATGAGATCGTTGCCGTCGCCATCGGGTCGCGGCACCTCGACGAATCGCAGCGTCATCCCAGGTGGAACACCGAGTGAGCGGTCGAGGATGACCACCTCGTCACTGTCGGCAGCCACGTCGATCGCCGTGGCGGAGGTGCCGTTGAGATCGAGCGGGAACGCCGGCGTCACGATGGTGAGCGGCTCGAGGCCGGTGATGGCCGCGATCAGGTCGTCGGGCATCGGAGGGCTGACCAACGGGACCGGCTCGGTGTACAAGACGCCCCGCCACACCGAGTTGGCGACGTCGCTGATGACGAGGCAGGTGACGCCTTCCGCCTCCAGCCGGAGCTGCGACGTGCGCAGGAACGACTCCGCCGTGCTGATGCCCTCGAACCCGGCGAGCAGGTACAGGCCGCCGCTGCTGCGCTCCGAGTAGTAGGTGGCACCGGCCCGGTGCGGCCCTGTGAACGGCACGGGTTCGGCGGCCGCAGGGGCGGTGTCGGGTGGTTCGACGGTGAACGTCAACGACTCGGCGACCTCGGCAGCCAGCGGCCGATCTGCGACATCGACGGCGAAGCGATGGCCTCCCAGGTGCAGCTCGGAGAGCGTGCCCGAGTCGCCGGTGAAGTACAGCTGAGCGAGACCGGTGATCGGGGCGGACAGCGTTGCGTGGCATGCCCTGTCATCGTCGGGCACGCATGGCGTTGCCCCGTCGAAGGCGCCGATCGAGTACGTCATCGAGCGGGCCGGAAGGCCGGCGACGGTGGTGTCGACGATCGGTCCGGCCTCGACTCCGGGTCGGCCAGCGAGCCAGGCCAGCAGATCGTTCGGAGCCGGCTCGGTGACGGTTTCCGTGTACGCGGGGTCGGCGAGCTGGTCGAAGGCGATCGTCGGCGTGTTGAACACCAACGAGTTGTCCACTTCCGTGACCGTCATCAAGGTCTCGGAGCCGGATGGGTCGCTCATGACGCTCAGGAAGCCCTCCTCCGCCATCGTGTAGAAGCCGTCGACGGGGAGCTCGAACGTGATCGGCACGATCGGCCCGGCAACCTTGTCGGTTCGATAGGTGCCCCCCGGTAGTGGGGTCTCGTTGCGCGGGGTCGCCGGTTCGGCCGATCCGCCCGGAGTCGTGTCGGCCCCCGTGGTGTCGGCTCCCGTTGCGTCGGCGATCAGCAAGGTGTCGGCCGGAGAGCCCGAACCCGCGATCGTCGACGGCGACGCGGCGCCTTCCACGACGAGGCTGTTGGCCGCGGGTGGCGAGTCGTCGGTGCTGCTGCAGGAGCAGGCGATGAGCCCGATGATCACGATGGCGAGCGGAGATCTCATGGGTTGCATCATCCGTCAGCCGCGAGCGGCCGTCTGTCGCCGGCACAACACAGCGCGCACACTCGACGGTGCCGCCGATGACCGCGGCGCCCGCCCGTCCCCGACCTTGCCGCGCCGCGAGCGGCCCGTGTTCACGGCAGGCCCATCCACTCGCTCATCGGGCGGTCGGAGGCAACGGCGGCGTGAGCGCACACTTCGGCCGCGCAGTAGAAGCCCTGGCATCTGCCCGCCAGCGCACGCGTCCTGCGGCGCAGCCCGTCGACATCGCGGGCCGGCACCGGTGCGGCGATCGCCGCGTCGATCTCCTCGGCGGTCACCCGTTCGCAGTGGCACACCACCGTGCCCCCTCGCTGGTACGGCCGCTCGCCGGCCTCACCGAGAGGTGTGAGCCGGATGGTCGCGAGCTCGTCGAGTGCCTTCGGAGTCGCTGGCATGTGTGTGGCGAGCATCGCCAACGCGTCCTCGGCGAGTGCCATCGACGAGGTGAGCCCGGTGGACCGGATGCCACCCAGGCAGATGTACCGCGCCGATGGCTCGCACGACAGCTGGTAGTCGCTGTGCTCGGTGGCGGCGCGGAGCCCGGCGTACACGGCCGTGACCTCCTCGTGCATCAGCGCCGGCAGGATGCGATGCCCCTTGCGCAGCAGGCCGTCGAGGCCGGATCGGGTGCTGCCGGTGGCGCCGCGGTCGTCGATGTCATCGGCGGTGGGCCCGAGCATGATGTTGCCGAACACGGTCGGTGCCACCAGCACGCCCTTGGTGTGCGAGGTGGGCACGGGCAGGATCGTGCGGCCCAGCAGTGGTCGCGCCAGCTTGTCGAACACGATCAGCTCGCCCCGCCGCGGGCGGATGGTGAAGCCGTCGAACCCGAACAGTCGGTGCACCGTGTCGCCATGAAGGCCGGCGGCGTTGACGACGAAGCGTGCGCCGATCTCGCGGCCGTCTGCGGCCAGCAGCCGGGTCACCTCCGGGCCCACCACTGCGTTCGCGATCTCGAACCCGGTGAACAGGCAGCAGCCGTTGGCCACCGCCTCGGTGGCGAACGCGATGGGCGTGCTCCACGGATCGATGAGGTGCTCGCCGGGCACCAGCATCCCGCCGGTGATGCCGTCACCCAGGTGCGGTTCCATCTCCCGCACGGTCGCGGGATCCACCACCTCGGCATGGTGATAGCCGTTCGCCGCCGCCTTCTTTTCCAGCGTCGGCAGGTTCGCCGCCTGCTCGTCGTCCCACGCCACCAGCACCGCACCGGTCTCCTCGACCGAGATGCCCACCGTGGGGGCGTAGGCCCGCAGCAGTGCGTAGCCACGTGCCACCAGCCGCGACTCGACCGACCCCGGCACCGCATCGAAGCCGGTGTGCAGGATGGCAGTGTTGGCCTTGCTGGTGCCGGCGCCCACGTCGTTGCGGGCCTCGACCAGGGCCACCGACAGGCGGTGATGGCTGAGCGCACGCACCACCGCACAGCCCACCACGCCGGCGCCGACGACGACGACGTCGAACACCGCGTCGCTGGCGGGCCGTGCAGGGGTTCGGCTCATCAGTGATCCATCGTCGCGTCGGCCACGGCTCGCCAGCGGGCCAAGCGGTGCGCTGCCTCGTCGGCACTGATGGCGGGCTCGACGACGGCGCTCGGCCGCCACGCGTCTGAGGGCGCCGGTAGGCCGGCGCCGAGTGCGGCGAACGCACCCACGCCCAACGCGGTGGCGTGCGGCGAGGGGTACACCTCCACCGGGCACTGCAGCAGATCGGCCTGCACCTGCAACAGCGTGCGGCTGCGGGTGAGGCCTCCGTCGACGCGCAGGCGAGTGAGCGGCGCGCACAGGTCGCGACCGGCGGCCTGCGCCAGCAACGCCACCTGAGCGGCGATGCCATCGATGGCGGCGCGCACCAGGTGGCCGCGCTCGGTGCCCAACGACATGCCGGTGAACGCCGCCTTCGCATGCGGCTTCCAGTACGGCGCGGCCAGCCCGGCCAACGCCGGCACGAACGTGACCCCTGCAGCGTCGGCGACGCCACCTCCGAGGTGGTCGAGGTCGGCGGGCTCGCTCATGATGCCCATGTCGATCAACCAGCTCACCGCCGCGCCAACGGTGTACACCTGGCCGTCGAGGCACCAGGTGAGCTCGTCGCCCAACCGCCAGGCGGGGCACCCGACGAGCCCGTTCGTCGAGCGGGTCGGCGTGCTGCCGGTGCAGGCCAGCATGAATGCTCCGGTGCCGTACGTGCACTTCGCTTCCCCGGCGGTGTGGCACCCCTCGGCGAACAGCGCCGCCTGCTGATCGACGCATGCCCCGGTGATGGGCACGTTGCCGCCGAACGTGCTGCACTCGCCCAGCGGTTGCGCGTTGCCGACCACCGTTGGCAGATCGGCGGCGTGCAATCCGAAGATGGCACACGCCTCGTCGCTCCACGAGCCGGTCTCCAGATCCAGCAGCAGCGTGCGCCCAGCGGTGGCCACGTCGGTGACGAAAGCTCCACACAGCCGGTGCAGCAGCCAGGTGTCGGTGGTGGTGATGGTGAGCTGCGCTGCCACTCGTTCGCGCAGCCACGCCATCTTCGGCGCCACGAAGTACGGGTCGAGCTCCAGCCCGGTGAGGTGCGCCAGCCGTGGCCCGTGGTGCGCGAGGGCATCGCAGATGCTGCTCGAGCGGCGGTCCTGCCACACGATGGCCGGGCCCTCGGGGCGGCCGGTCGCGCGATCCCACGCCATCACGGTCTCGCCCTGGTTGGCCAACCCGATCGCATGCAGCGCCGGGCGCCCGGCAGCGGCCAGCGCCTGCTCGCCGGCGGCAACGACGCTGGTCCACAGCGCGTCGGCGTCCAGTTCCACGCCTCCGTCGGCAGTGGCGTGCACGACTACCGGCACCTCTGCCAGCCCGATCACGCTGCCGTCGTCGGCCACCACTACAGCCTTGGTGGCCGACGTGCCTTGATCGATCGCCAACACGGCCATCCCCGCACACTAGGCGGCCCGCCCGCCACCACCCCGTGGCGCCCGCCGCACGACGGCGCCCGCTGCCTCCCTAGGATCCGGGCATGGCGTTCACCGGCTTCCCCCACGAGGCATTCGCGTTCTACGAACGGCTCGCCGCCGACAACTCGCGCACCTTCTGGCTGGCCAACAAGGCCGTGTTCGAGGCCGCAGTGCGAACCCCGATGGTCGAGCTGACCGAGACGCTCGGTGACCACGGACCGTTCCACATCTTCCGCCCGAACCGCGACGTGCGTTTCGCCAAGGACAAGACCCCGTACAAGGACCACATGGGCGCGTACAGCGAGAGCGAGGGCGGTGCCGGCTACTACATCCACTTGGGCGCATCGGGCATCCTCACCGGCTGCGGGTACTACGACATGGCGGCGGATCAGCTCGAACGGTTCCGCGCGGCCGTGGACGCATCGGCCACCGGCGAGGACATCGCAGCGAAGTGCGCCGCGGTCGCGAGGCAGGGCTTGCGCCTCGGCGCGATGAGCGAGCTGAAGACCGCGCCACGGGGCTACCCGAAGGACCACCCGCGCATCGAACTGCTGCGCCGCAAGGGCCTGATCGTCACCCAGGAGTGGCCGCTGGCGAAGTGGATGCACACCAAGCAGGTCGTCACGCGCATCCGCGGCGCCTGGTCGGCCGCCGATGCGGTGACGGAGTGGCTCGACACCCACGTCGGTCCCAGCACGTTGCCGCCGGGCGACGCCTACGATCGCTGAGCCGCCGCCACAGTGCAGGCCGACGTGCCCTGATCGCGCGACGCTGAGGCGGGGTCCTCGCTGCGGTACGGATGTGTTCATCTCGTGGCACGGAAACTCCGGTTGGCACCCCCCGCAACCACAGATGCCGTTGCCGTCGAGCGAGTACTCCACACGTGGACGGTCGGGAACGGGAGGGCTGCGCGCACAGACCCACCACCCAGCGCAGTTGGTGCGCTAGCCGATGGCCGGCACATCCACGAACTGCCACGTGCGCGGTGAGATCTCGGCGAACTCGAAGACCTCGCCATGCAGGGAGTCGATTCCCGATCAGGCGACGGGGATCCAGACCAGGCAGAGCTGAGTGACCTTCACGTCGCTCTTCTCCAGCGGGATGGGCACGGTGGTGATGTCCTTCGCCACGTTCATCCACTTCGCGTCGATGTCGGTGACCTCCTGCGCGAGGTCGGCTGCGAGGTCTTCCATCTGCTGGTGCAGCAGCTGGATCTTGTTCTCGGCAGCGTCGAGCCGTTCGCCGGAGGCAGCGGTGCGGCCGCGCTTGCCGGCGGCGGTGCCGGCCTTGCCGAACACCGAACCGAGCATGCCGCCGCGCGACTTGCGACCGCCGAACAGGTCGCCGAGGATGGACCCGGCAGTCGAGAACAGCTCGTCGTTCCGGCGACCCTTCTGCTCGGCCTCCAGCACGTCGGCGCGATCCTCCGCCGCCTGCAGTTGGGTGTGCAGCGAGGTGACCTTGGCCTGGTACTTGTCGCGCAGCTTGGCGGTGTCGGCATCGCCCTTCGCGTCGGCCGCCTGGTAGCAGCGCTGGTAGAACGCGTCGGCGGTCTCGCCGGGGCGGCTGTAGAGCTTGAGCTGCTTGTTGACCTGCAGCTCGATGCTGCGGCTGCGCACCAGATGGTCGATGAGGTCGCGCTCGACGCCGGTCCAGAACGTCTTGTTCTTCAGCGGAGCCCTGGTGAGCTGGTACGTGATGCTGGGTGGCACTTCCACCCGCAGGTCGCGGTCGTCGTAGTCGACGGCGACAGCGCGCGACGGATCGACCTGCTCGCCCACCGGGAACAGCACGGCTTCGTACTCCTCGTCGTGGATCAGGTCGGCCTTGTCGTCGTCGTAGCGCAGCGCCAAGCGGGCCACGACGGCCGGCTGGAAGCGAGTGCCACGCGGGTCGCCGCCCACGGCCGTGAGCCATGGCGCGGCGACGTCGGCCCACCGGATGGCGACGCCCGACGCGACTTCCTGCATCACCGGCGATTCATCGGCGGCCAGAGCGCCGGCGGGCGCGGGGGCGATGGTGGCGGCGGGGCCCGATGGTGGCGGCAAGGGGGCGGCCGCAGGGGCGGCGTCGGCGGCTGCGGCGGGGGAGCCCTTCTGGCCGGCCATCAGCACTGCGATCTGGTCGCGCGTGAGCGGGCCGCGCAGGTAGCTCATCGCCCAGCGGGTGGTGAACACCTCCGGTTGGTCCTTGCCCGCTCGACGGAGCACGAACTCGCGCTTGGCGAGCCCGCTGATGGTGTCGCCGATCGCCCCCACATCGACTCCGCCGGCAGCGGCACTCATGCCATCGAGCAGGCGCTGCTTGTCGCGGTCGGTCTGCAAGCGACCGATCATCCACGTGCCGGCGTTCGACAGCGCCTTGTAGTCCACGTCGACCGGGTTCTGCGTGCTGAGCACCACACCGACGCCGAAGGCCCGCGCCTGCTTCATCAGCGTCATGATCGGCTTCTTCGTGGGGGGCATGGCAGTGGGTGGCAGGTAACCGGCCACCTCGTCCATGTACAGCAGCGCGCGCAGATCGGTGGTGCCGCTCTGCTTGCGCATCCACGTGACCAGCTTCGACAGGATGAGCGTGGTGACGAACTGCCGCTCCTGGTCGCTGAGGTGTGCCGTGGTGACGATGGCGCATCGCGGCTTGCCGTCGGGCGAGTGCAGCATCGTGTCGAGGTCGAGCGGCGGCCCGTTCATCCACGCGCTGAACGATGGCGACGCGAGCAGGCCGTTGAGCCGCATCGCGAACGCCGTGCGGTCCTTGGGCGGGAAGAACTGATCCAGCTCGAACACACCCAGCTTGCGGATGGGCGGGTTCAGCACCATGCCCACCAGCGTGGGCAGGTCGAGGTCGCGCTGCGCGTTCCACTCGTGGTGGATCAGGTTGCTGAGCAGGATGTGCTCGCGGCTGCTCAGGGGGTCGGCCTCGATGTCGACCAGGCTGAGCAAGCCCGACACGAAGCCTTCGATCTCGTCGCCCACGATCTCGGGGTCGGCGCCGGCAGTGGGTGCCCGCAGCGAGCCGATGATGTCGAGCCCCACGCCGGCGTTCGAGCCCGGTGTGTAGATCGTGAACTCGGCTCGTGCGCGCAACGCTGCGATGCGATCCGGGCCGAGGCCCCAGCCGGCCAGGCCGTCGGTCCATGCCTTCGCCTGCGCGGCTGCGAACTCGGGCACGGTGGCGCCCGCCTTACCGGCATCGCCTTCGTTGACCCACGGCTCGAAGTCGATCGCGGCGAGCGCGGGGAACGTGAGGCACAGGTTGGTGAGATCGCCCTTCGGGTCGATCAGCAGCGTCGGCACGCCGGCCGACAACGCCTCCTCGATGAGCACGATGCCCAGGCCGGTCTTTCCCGACCCGGTCATGCCCACGATCACGCCGTGCGTGGTGAAGTCGCCGCTGGGCAGCAGCACGTTCTTGTCCGTGCGCGAGTGCTGAGCAGGATCGATCAACCCGCCGAGAAACAGTTCAGCCATAGCTCGCCACGGTAGCGGCCCCTCCCCCCGAGCTTTACGTACAGGCTGTCGGCCGCTCACCTGGGGCTGTGAGTCCGGGTTCTTGACACAACCGGAGTTGAACTGCTATCGCAGGGTGACGCGGTACGAGCAACGCTGGCCACCGTCGAGCAGGTGCTGCTCGCGGGCCACCGTGACATCGGGCCCGAGCGCCTTCTGGAACAGGTCGAGCTCGGCACTGCACAGGCCGGCGCACGAGTCGGCCGCACCTTGGATGGGGCAGTGGTGCTCGACCAGCGTGATGTGGCCATCGCCCTCGACGGCCTCGGCGAGGTAGCCCTCGGCGCTGCGCAACTCGGCGATGCGGTGCACTCGCTCGGACATGTTGGCGGCGCCGTCGAGCACGCCGCGATAGTTGGCCAACTGGCGCTCGGCGCGAGTGCGCACGACTGCCTCGAGCGCCTCCTCGCCGAGGGCGCTGCGGATGGAGGCGATGAGCTCGACAGTGAGATCGCTGTGCCGGTCGGCGAACAACGAACTGGCCGATGCCGCGAGGCGCCAGTGCACCGGAGGCCTGCCGCGCCCGCTGCTGGGGGCAACTACCCGCTCGACGAGCTCGGCGCCCTCGAGCGCTTCGAGGTGCTGACGGATTGCAGTGTCGGTGAGGCCGAACTCGGCCGCCAGCTCAGGGGCGGTGGAGGTGTCGGCCCGCTTCAGACGCTCGATGATCCGCCGCTTGGCGCCGGAAAGATCGTTGGCGGCCTCGGACATCGCGCCATCCTACCGATGGCTGTTCCGCGACCTCATCGCAACCGGTCTGCGCGAAACCCCTCCGGGTTTGACAAAATGTTAACCATGACCGTTTCCGCCGGCACCGACGCCATCGCTCACGCACTCGAGAACCAGTTCGGCCTGGCCGATCGCGTGGTCGACGCGGCTGCATTGGCGAACAGCGCGGCGCGCTTCAAGGAACGTCGCATCACACTGCCCACGTTCGCGCAACTGGCGGATCCGTCGTCGTTCGATGCAGCAGTCGTCGGCGATGCCGACAAGAACGGCCCCGACGCACGCAACCTGTGGCGAGTGCACTGGTACAACGACATGGCCGGCAACCGCGTCGGCGTGCCCGACCACGTCGTGCTGCCCAGTTCGCTCACCGGCGTGGAGAGCCCGATCATCGTGGTGTTCGGCGACCGGTTCCCGATGATCACGGCTCACAAGGTGCTGGCCGCGTACGCATGCCTCGCTCCGCGCATCGTCACCGGCCAGTTCGACCCCACTCGCCACCGCGCGATCTGGCCGAGCACCGGCAACTACGCCCGCGGCGGCATCGCCATCAGCCGCATCATGGCGTCGCGCGGTGTCGCCATCCTGCCGGCCGGCATGAGCCAAGAGCGGTTCGACTGGCTCGACAAGTGGTGCGAGAACCCGAAGGACGACGTCATCCGCACGGTCGGCACGGAGAGCAACGTGAAGGAGATCTACGACGCGTGCAACGAACTGGCCAAGGACCCCGGCAACTTCGTGCTCAACCAGTTCTGCGAGTTCGGCAACCACCTGGGTCACTACGAGGTCACCGGTCGTGCCCTGGGTCACGCGTTCGAAGCTGCCCGCACGGCGTCGGGCCGCGATCTGCGGCTGGCGGCGTTCACCAGCGCCACCGGCTCGGCGGGCACCATCGCCGCCGGCGACCGGCTGAAGCAGGAGTACGGCACTCGCATCGTGGCCGTCGAGGCGCTCGAGTGCCCCACCATGCTGGAGAACGGGTTCGGTGAGCACAACATCCAAGGCATCGGCGACAAGCACATCCCGCTCATCCACAACGTGATGAACACCGATGTGGTGGTCGCCGTCAGCGACCAGGCAACGGACCAGCTGTATGCGATGTTCAACAGCGACGACGGGCTCGGCTACCTGGCCGACCGGCGCCATGTGCCGCGCCAGATCCTCGACACGCTGCAGCACTTCGGCCTCTCCTCGATCTGCAACGTGCTCGCGGCCATCAGCACCGCCAAGGTGCTCGGCCTCGGCGCCGATGATGCGATCGTCACCGTCGCCACCGACGGCGCGGCCCTGTACCCGAGCGAGTACACGAAGATCACGGCTCGCGACTTCGGCAACGGGTTCACCAACCTCGATGCCGCGCAGGTGTGGGGCGAGCACCTGGCCAACGTGCCCACGGCCCACACGCTCGAGCTCACCGAGCGAGAGCGGAACCGCATCTTCAACCTCGGCTACTACACATGGGTCGAACAGCAGGGCACTCCCTTCGAGCTGTTCGAGGCCCGCCGGCACCAGTCGTTCTGGCATGGCCTGCGCCGCCTGCTGCCGGTGTGGGACGACATGATCACCGAGTTCAACGACCGCGTCGCTGCGGGCTGACGGTGGTGATGGATCGGCCGCTCGTGGCGGGTTGGCAGTGCGTCGTGTGTGGTGCATCCGTCGACATCGCGCAACCGTTCACATGGCGTTGCCCCAACGCCACCGAGACCGACCGGCGCCACGCCATGCAGTTGGTGCAGGGCGTCGCGCCGCTGCTGTCCACCGGCGAGCCCAACCCCTTCCTCGCCTTTCGCCGCTACCTCGCATGGGACGGCTTCGTTGCGGCGCACGGCCTCACCCCCGCCGCCCGCCACGCGATGGTGGCCGAGCTCGACACGCTGGTCGCGTCGGTCGCCGGCACCGGATTCGTGACCACGCCGTTCGAGCGTGCCGACAGCCTCAGCGAGGCGCTCGGCTTCGGCGCCGATGGTGGCGTCTGGGTGAAGGACGAGACGCACAACGTCGCCGGTAGCCACAAGGCTCGCCACCTGTTCACCATTCTGTTGCACCTGCGGGCTGCCGAGCAGCTCGGCCTTGCTCGCTGGGCGACGCGCCCACCGCTCGCGATCGCGTCCTGCGGCAATGCGGCCCTGGCGGCGGCCACTCTCGCCGCAGCGGTGTCGTGGCCCATCCGTGTCTTCGTGCCGGTTGGCGCCAACCCGGCCGTGGTTGCTCGGCTCCACTCCTTGGACGCACATGTGGTGGAGTGCCCGCGGTTGCCGGCCGACCCACCTGGCGATCCTTGTGTGCATCGGTTCCGAGAGGCTGTGGCGCAGGGGGCTGTTCCGTTCAGCGTGCAGGGCCCGGAGAACGCGTGGTGCCTCGATGGCGGGCGCACCATCGGTTGGGAGATTGCGTTGCAGGCCGGCGAGCAGATCTCCGACGAGGTGTCACGCCGCCCCCTCGACCGCTTGTTCGTGCAGGTGGGCGGCGGAGCCTTCGCCGCCTCCGTCGCCGCCGGCTATCGGATGAGCGGCGCCACTCCTTCGCTGCACGCGGTGCAGACCGAGGCGTGCGCGCCTCTGCTGCGAGCGTGGGACAGATCGTCGTCGCTCGGTGGCGCGGCGCAGGCAGCCGCGCACTGGAGCGAGTGCATGTGGCCATGGGAGCACGTCGGCAACTCGGCAGCGGATGGGATCCTCGACGACGAGACGTACGACTGGCTCCCGGTGCTGGGCGCCATGGCCGAGAGTCACGGCTCGCCAGTGGTGGTGAGCGAAGCCCACGTGCTGCAGGCCAATGATCTCGGCTGCCGGACCACCGGCATCGACGCCAGTCACACCGGCACCGCCGGCCTGGCGGGCCTGCTGGCCGTTCGCGACGAGGTGCGCGCCGATGAACGGGTGGCGGTGATCTTCAGCGGCATCCGTCGCTGAACCGGCCGGCGACGCCATCGGGCGTTGCGCCTGTGCGCTCGAGCTCGACTTGGCGAGCGGGAGCGCGCACACGCGTCAGGCTTCGTGGAGGCGGCCGTCGGCGACGTCGTAGACGAAGCCGCGGATGTGGTCCTTGTACTGCACGAACGGGCTGTGGCGCAGGCGGTTGATGCTCTGCCGCGTGTCGGTGTACGGGTCGGTGAAGCACTCCAGCGCCCACCACGGCTTGATGCCCACCTCGGCCTCGAGCTCGGCCTTGAACGCATCCTCGGTGATCGTCTGCAGGCCGCAGTTGGTGTGGTGCACGAGGATGATCTCGCGTGTGCCCAGCAAACGCTGCGAGAGCACGAGGGATCGGATCACGTCGTCGGTGACCACGCCGCCCGCGTTGCGGATGACGTGTGCGTCGCCCTGGGCGAGGCCCAGCATCTGGAAGATGTCCATCCGGCTGTCCATGCACGCCACGATCGCGAGGTGCCGTGCCGGTTGCAGTGAGAGATCGCCGTCGGCGAAGGCTTCCACGTACTGCGCGTTGTGGGCCAGCAGCTCATCCACGTTGGGTTGGAACGGTTCGTCGGTCATCGGTGAACCCTTTCGGTGGGCCGGGCTTGCAGGAGGGTCGGGCGACTCGGACGGTAGCGTTGCGGCCATGACCGACACCACTCGTCCCATGGGTCTCGACGGCGGCATGGATCCGCGCCTCGACGTGTTCAACCGTCTGCTGAAGAACCGAGTGGTCATGCTGGGCACCGATGTCAACGACGACATCGCCAACCAGATCTGCGCGCAGCTGCTGTACCTCGAGGGTGAAGACCCCAGTGCCGACATCTGGCTGTACATCAACAGCCCCGGTGGTTCGGTCACGGCCGGCATGGCCATCTACGACACCATGCAGTTCGTCAGCTGCCAGGTCGCCACCGTCTGCATGGGCATGGCTGCCAGCATGGGTCAGTTCCTGCTCACCGCCGGCGCCGCCGGCAAGCGGTTCACGCTGCCCAATGCTCGCATCATGATGCACCAGCCGCTGGCCGGCCTTCGCGGCCAGGCAACCGACATCGCCATCCAGGCCGAGCAGCTGAAGTACACCAAGCGGCGCATGGCCGAGCTCATCTCGCACCACTCCGGTCAGCCGCTCGACAAGATCCAGGCCGACAGCGAGCGCGATCGTTGGTTCACCGCCGACGAGGCCAAGGCCTACGGCTTGGTCGACAAGGTCATCGTGCGTCGCGGCGAGATCGTCTGACGCACCGTTCCTCACGGGCGGTCAGCCGCCCGATGTGGTCGGGGCAGGTGCTGCAGCGGTCGCTGTCGGTGCCATGTTGCCGATCAACGCGCCGCACTTCTGTTGGGTGTAGGTGATCACTCTGTTGGCCGCGGGCTCGCTGGCCCTGGCCGTGTCGGCGACCAGCTGCATCGATGCGGGGTCGGCGGGGTCGACGGTGACCGCGGTCTCGAGACTGCTCATCATGGTGTTCCACTCGGCCTCGATGGCCAGTGGCGCCGAGCGAGCGACTGCCCGCCACGAGGCGAGCACCCTGTCGATGTCGGTGTCGGTGCCGATGGTTGGCGAGTTCAGGTCGCCCAATCGGTTGCCCACCTCGGTGCAGTAGTTCGCCTCACTGCGTTGATCGGCGTCGTTGTCGCAGCCGGTGAGAGCGAGCGACAGCGCTGCCACCGCGAGTGCGATGATGCGTGCTGCCGAGCTGCTCATGCTGCGAGTCTCTCAGGTCATCCCCGCTGGTGCGCGGTCACCTTGGACGCAGCAGGTTGTCATCGACCGGCCGCCCGATATGTTGCGACGTGTAGCCGTCGGGGAACCGGTCGCCGTTCCCTCCCTCGTTCGTTGGTGCGTCAGCACCACCAGTCCGTCGGAGGAGGCGCGCATGCTCGCTGCTGTTCGCTCTGCCACGGTGTTCGGCGTCGAGGGGCGCCCGGTCACCGTTGAAGTGCACGTGTCCACAGGGTTGCCCGCGTTCCAGATCGTCGGCCTGCCCGATGAAGCGTGCCGAGAGTCGCGCGATCGGGTCCGTGCTGCCGTGCTCTCCAGCGAGCTGCAGTGGCCCTCGTGCCGGGTCACGGTCAACCTGGCGCCGTCCAGCCAGCGCAAGGGCGGCTCCGGGCTCGATCTCGCCATCGCCGTCGGGTTCCTCGCCGCCAACGGCCAGGTGCCCGTTGGCCAGCTGGAGGGGCTGGGCTTCGTCGGTGAGCTCGGGCTCGATGGCAGCATGCGCCAGGTCTCCGGCGTTGCTCCCATGGTGGCGGCGATGGGTGAGGTGCGCCCGGTGGTGCCGCTGGGCAACTTCCGTGAGGCGCAGGGTGTCGCCGGCGATGGTGTGCGTGTGGCGCGCACGCTGCGGGAAGTGGTCGATGCGCTCAATGCCGAGGCCCCGTGGCCGCAACCGCCCGACGAGGAGTACGTCGACGACGAGCCGCCACCCCCGGATCTTGCCGACGTCCGCGGCCAGGCGCTGGCTCGGTTGGGGCTGGAGGTCGCGGCGGCCGGGTGCCACCACATGCTGCTCGTCGGGCCGCCGGGTTCGGGCAAGACGATGCTGGCGCAGCGCATCCCAGGGCTGTTGCCGGCGCTCGAGCCCGATGTGTCGTTGCAGGCAACCATGGTGCACTCGGCGGCGGGGGTGCGGCTGCCCGCCGGTGGCCTGGTGCGGCGCGCCCCCTTCAGAGCGCCACATCACAGCAGCTCGATGGTGTCGCTCGTGGGCGGTGGCAGCACCAGCCTGCGCCCCGGCGAGATCAGTCTCAGTCACGGCGGAGTGCTGTTCTTGGACGAGCTGGGCGAGTTCGCGCCAACCGTGCTCGACGGCTTGCGCCAGCCGCTGGAGGAAGGGGTCATCCGCCTCGCCCGGGCTCGCGCGTCGGCGTCACTTCCCGCCAAGTTCCTGTTGGTGGCGGCGACCAATCCGTGCCCGTGTGGTGGCGGTGCGCCCGGCGTGTGCGAGTGCGACGAGGCCGCTCGTCTCCGGTACGTGCGCCGGTTGTCGGGCCCGTTGCTCGATCGCTTCGACCTGCGGGTGGGGGTCACCCGGCCCGATGTCGACGACCTGCTCGCCAGCGGTGGCGGTGAACCGACGGTGGTGGTGGCGGCCCGCGTCGCCACCGCCCGCCGGCTGGCGCTCGACCGAATCGGCATGGTCAATGCCAACATTCCGCCCGCACATCTCGACTCATTGGCTGCGCTGCACCCAGAGGCTCGGCTGCGCTTGCGCGACCAACTCGAGCGCGACCAGCTCACCGGCCGCGGGTACCACCGCATTCGCCGAGTCGCACGTACCATCGCCGATCTCCGTGGCGGTGGCGACCTCGTGCTCGACGAGCACGTGCTGCTGGCGCTCAGCATGCGAGTGCGGCTCAGCGTGTCGTCGCGCGAGCGTGCGGCATGAGCCCGGCCGGGAATGCGGGCACAGCCGTCGCCGCCGAGCCGGCGCTGCCGTCAGCGGCCTACGTTGCTGCGCTGGCCGGCTTCCGCAACATGAACGTGCACCGCCTGGCGGCGTTGCTCCGGCACCACACGCCCGAGGAGGCGTGGTTGGTTGCGCTGGGCGAGCTGCCGTGCAGCGGGCTCATCTCGCGCGTGCTCGCCCACGACGACGTACGCGCGATGTGGCGACGCTGTGCGCTCGAGCGCCCACCCGCGCAGGTGTGGCAGCGCTGCATCGACTTGGGGGTGCAGGTGTTGCCCTACGGCCATGCCGGGTACCCGGCCGGCCTGCTCGACGATCCGCTGCCGCCGCCGGTGCTGTTCGCTCGCGGCGATCTCGGCCTGCTCTCGGGTCGACGGGTGGCCATCGTCGGCACTCGCAACGCCACGGCCGCCGGCCGCGAGGCTGCTCGAGCAGTCGGGCACGGGCTGGCTGCGGCAGGCGTCCACGTGGTCTCCGGGTTGGCTCGCGGCATCGATGGTCATGCGCACCGAGGGGCGATTGGCGCAGAGGGGCGGGGTCGGCCGATCGGCATCGTCGCGTCGGGCCTCGACGTCGTGTACCCGCGTGAGCACGCCGACCTGTGGCACGCGGTGGGCAACTGCGGGCTGCTGCTCACCGAGGCGCCGCCGGGCGTGCCGCCCGAGGCGCACCGGTTCCCGTTGCGCAATCGCATCGTGGCCGCGTTGTCGGAGGTGGTGGTGGTGGTCGAGTCACGCGAGCGGGGTGGCTCGCTCATCACCGCTGCGCAGGCCATCGAGCGCGATGTGCAGGTGATGGCGGTGCCAGGGCCTGTCGGCAAACGGGCGTCGGCCGGCACCAACGCGCTGCTGTGCGATGGTGCCACCCCTGTCACCTGTGCCGACGACGTGCTCACCGCGTTGTCGTTCCAGCACAGCCGCTCGGCAGTGGTCGCCAGCGACCTGCGGGCCCGCCCTGCCGGGGCCGACGTGGCGGTCTACCGAGTGGTGCACGCCGATCCGCGCACCATCGACGGGGTCTCGCTGGCGTTGGGTCTCAGCCTCGTCGAGGCGGCCATGAGCCTGGCCCGACTGCAGTCGGCCGGGTGGGTCGCGCAAGCCGATGGATGGTTCGAGTGCGTGGGCTCCCCGTTGCGATGACCATTTCCGAATACTCTGTGCACCGATGTCCGCCCGCGCCTCACTTTCTGCGATCCGTTCGGCCGCGAACCCTCAGGTGGAGGCAGCGTGGCAGCTCGACGAGTTCGCCGCTTCGCTCACCAGCAGCGCCGCCAACACGGTGGCCGCGTACTGCGGCGATGTCGAGTCGTTCATCCAGTGGGCAGCGCGCAGTGAGGTGGTGGGCCCGAGCATGGTCGATCGTCTGCTGCTGCGTCGCTACGTTGCGTCGCTCACCACCCGCAACTTCGCCAAGCGCAGCGTGGCGCGCAAGGTCTCGTCGCTGCGTCGCTACTTCGCGTTCCTGCGTCGCACGGGGGTGTTGGTGGCCGATCCCAGCGTTGCTCTGCGGGCGCCCAGCGGCGATGGTCGGTTGCCGAGAGTGCTCGATCATGCCGACGTCTCGGTGTTGCTCGATGGCCCGAGCCCCGACGGCGAGCCGCATTGGCGCCGCCTGCGCGACGACGCGGTGTTGGAGGTGTTGTACGGCAGCGGCGTGCGGGTTGGCGAGCTGTGCAGCCTCGATCTCGACTCGCTCGACCTCGCCGGCGAGGCTGTGTCGGTGTGGGGCAAGGGCTCCAAGCAGCGCCGCGTGCCGCTCAGCCGGCCGGCTGCGCAGGCACTTCGAGCCTGGCTCGGTGTGCGTCACGAGGTGGTGGCCAGTGCGGCCGGCGCAGCGTTGTTCGGCAACGAGCGGGGTGTGCGCCTGTCGCCGCGCGACGTGCGGCGCATCGTCGATCGGCGCTCGCCGCGCCCTACTCACCCTCATGCGCTGCGGCACAGCTTCGCCACGCACCTGCTCGACGGCGGCGCCGACCTGCGGGCCGTGCAGGAGCTGCTGGGTCATGCCGACGTGGCCACCACGCAGCGCTACACGCACGTCAGCAACCACCGCCTGCGCGAGGCCTACACGGAAGCGCACCCACGAGCATGAGACGCGAACTCGACCTGGAGGATTGCTGGCAGCGCTGGTTCGATCGGCGCGACCCCATCGCTCGCGACCGCATCATCGTGCACTACTCGCCGCTCGTGAAGTTCGTGGCCGGTCGTGTCGGCGCCGGCCTGCCCAACAGCGTCGACTCCGGCGACCTGGTGAGCGCCGGTGTGTTCGGGCTCATCGACGCGGTCGAGCGCTTCGACCCCGCTCGCGGCGTCAAGTTCGAGACGTTCGCCGTGCCTCGCATTCGTGGTGCGGTGTTCGACGGGTTGCGCTCGCTCGATTGGGTGCCGCGCTCGGTGCGCAGCCGCGCTCGCGAAGTGGAGAACGCCTTCCAGGACCTGGAGGGCAAGATGGGTCGCGGCCCCACCGACGAGGAGCTCGCCGTGCACTTGAAGATCTCGGCGACCGAGTTCCAGAAGTGGCTGGCGTCGATCGCCTCCACCACGGTCGGCCCGCTCGACAGAGCGCTGGTGGCAGGTGTCGAGCCGCGGGCGCTCACCGGCGACGTCCCCGATTCGCCGGCCGCGCTGGTGGAGGAAGGCGAGGTGAAGCGGCTGGTGAAGGTCGAACTGCGCCGCCTTCCCGAGCGCGAGAAGCTGGTGCTCACGCTGTACTACGACGAGGGCCTCACGTTGTCGGAGATCGGGTCCATCCTGGGCGTCACGGAGAGCCGTGTCTCGCAGATCCACACCAAGGCGGTGCTGCACCTGCGCGCCCGGCTCTCGGCCACCGGGGTGGCCTGAGCCCAGCGGCCGGCCGCCGTCCTCGCCCTGCGAGGCGGCGATGATGGCTCCACTGGCCATGGTGCTGGGGCTGTTCGCCCCGGTCTGCTACGCGCCCCCCGTTTCGGCGGTCGTCACCGTGCCCTACGTGCAGCCGGCGTGTGCCTACTGCTCCGGCCACCGGGGCATCCAGTACGCAGTGGCCACCGGCACCCCGGTGACAGCCGTGTCCGACGGTGTGGTCGTGTTCGCCGGCGCGGTGGCGGGCACTCGCTACGTCGTGGTGCTGCACCCCGACGGCATGCGCGCCACCTACGGAATGCTCGCCTCGGCGTCGGTGCGCAGCGGCGAGGTGGTGCATGTGGGGCAGGTGGTGGGCCTCTCCGCCGTGCACCTGTACTTCGGGCTGCGCGACGCGGCAAACGCCCCCGTCGATCCCGCACCACTGCTCGGCCGCCTGGTGGGCCGAGCTCGCCTGTTGCCCACCGACGGCAGCGGCGGCCGCCCCGCCGCCGCACCCCGCCTCGTCTGCGCGGGCGACGTTTCGCGCCCGTCGTCTGCGTGAGCCGCTGGTGAGGCCGGTATCATCGCACGGCGGTTCGCTGTTTCGGCGAGCCCGATCAATCCGCATGTGCCCTCCTGCGGTCGCCTCGGCGCCCGGGTGCATGCGCCGCCAACCGCAGGAGAGGAGCAATCACCATGGCTGTCGTCACGATGCGCCAAATGCTGGAAGCAGGTGTCCACTTCGGGCACCAGACCCGTCGGTGGAACCCGAAGATGAAGCGTTTCATCTTCGGTGAGCGCAACGGCATCTACATCATCGACCTCGACCAGACGATGCAGCGCGTCGAGGCCGCCTACAACTTCGTTCGCGACCTGTCCGCCAAGGGCGGCACGGTTCTCTTCATCGGTACCAAGAAGCAAGCGCAAGACCCGGTGCGCAGCTACGCCGAGAAGAGCGGCATGTACTACATCAACGAGCGTTGGCTCGGTGGCATGCTCACCAACTTCGAGACCATCTCCAAGCGCGTCGCCAAGATGCAGGAGTACGAGCGCATGCGCGCCGCCGGCGAGTTCGAGGCCATGCCCAAGAAGGAAGCGCTGCTGCTGTCGCGCGAGCTCGAGAAGCTGCAGAAGAACCTGGGCGGCATTCGCCACATGGCCAAGCGCCCTGACTGCATCTTCATCCTCGACACGAAGAAAGAGCACATCGCGGTCACCGAGGCCAACAAGCTGAAGATCCCGGTGGTGGCCGTTGTCGACACCAACGTCGACCCCGACGTGATCCAGTTCCCGATCCCGGGCAACGACGACGCCATCCGCGCCAACGCGCTGATGTGCCACGTCATCGCCGAGGCAGTGCTGGAAGGCCGCTACATCGCCAACAAGCGCAACCCGCAGGTGGTGCCCACCAAGCGCACCGTCGAGGACGAAGCGGCGTTCGCCGACGCACAGGCCGACGCTCGCCGTCAGGCTGCAGCGGCACAGGCCGAGCGCGACGCCCGCGTGGCCGCGGCCGTTGAGGCACCCGCAGCCGTCGCGGAAGAAGCCGCAGCCGCGGTGGCCGTCGAAGAAGTAGCCGCCGTCGAAGTGGCTGCCGAAGAAGTGGCCGTCGAAGAAGTGGCTGCCGAAGAAGTGGCTACCGAAGAAGCGGCCGTCGAGGCGACCGAGACCCCCGAAGCAGAGGGCTGATCAAGAATGGCATTTACCGCCAAGGACGTACAGGCGCTGCGCCAGGCAACCGGCGCCGGCATGATGGATGCCAAGAAGGCCCTCGAGGCCAACGACGGCGATGCCGAAGCAGCCAAGCAGTGGCTGCGTGAAAAGGGCCTCGCCGCCAGCGCCAAACGCGACGACCGCGAGAACACCCAGGGCCTCGTTGCGCTGCTCATCGAGGGCAACGTCGGCGCCATCGTCAAGCTCAAGTCCGAGACCGACTTCGTGGCCGGCAGCGACCTGTTCAAGGCCGAGGCCGCTGCGCTGGTCGCCCTCGTGGTGGCGAAAGGTGAGGCCGCTGTGGCCGAGCGCTCGGCGATCCTCGACGACCTGAAGATCACGCTCAAGGAGAAGATCGAGCTCGGCGAAGTCGTGCGCATCGAAGCGGCTCCCGGCAACGTCATCGACAGCTACCTGCACTTGCAGGGTGGCCGGGGCGTGAACGCGGTGCTGGTGGAGATGGCCGGCGCGACCCAAGAGCTCGCGCACGACGTGGCCGTGCACATCGGCTTCGCGCGTCCGAAGTACCTCAGCAAGGCCGACGTGCCCGCCGAGGTGGTCGAGCACGAGCGCGCCACGCTCGAGACGCTCAGCCGCAACGAGGGCAAGCCGGAAGCGGCACTGCCCAAGATCGTCGAAGGCCGAGTGCAGGGCTTCTTCAAGGACGTTGCGCTGCTCGAGCAGCCGTACGCGAAGGACGACAGCAAGTCGATCACGCAGTACATCGGCTCGGCCAGCATCGTGCGCTACGCACAGGTCGAGATCGGCTGAACCTCTCACATCATGAAGGGCCTGCCATGACCTCTCCCCGCTGGAAGCGCATCGTCTTCAAGCCGTCGGGAGAGGCATTGGCCGGCCCCTCGGGTCAAGGCCTCGACGGCGACACGCTCGACCTCACCGCGCGCGAGATCATCGCCGTACGCGAGATGGGCGTCGATGTCGTCGTGGTCGTGGGCGGTGGCAACTTCTGGCGTGGTCGCCAGGGCGCGATGACGGGCATGGACGCGACGCAGAGCGACCACATCGGCATGCTCGGCACCGTCATGAACGCGCTGGCGTTGCAGGATGCGCTCGAACGCGCCGGCCAGACCACGCGCGTGCAGAGCGCCATCGAGATGCCGCGCATCGCCGAGCCCTACATCCGGCGGCGTGCGATGCGCCACCTGGAGAAGGGTCGCGTGGTCATCTTCGCGGCCGGCACCGGCAATCCGTTCTTCACCACCGACACGGCGGCCGCCTTGCGTGCTGCCGAGATCGACGCCGACGCCTTGCTGAAGGGCACGCACTCCGGCGTTGACGGCGTGTACGACGCCGATCCCAGGTTGGTGCCAACCGCGACCAAGTACGACGAAGTCAGCTACATCGAAGTGATGACGAAGGATCTGAAGGTGATGGACGCCACGGCGATCGCGTTCTGCCGCGATCACAAGATCCCGATCGTCGTCTTCGACATGTCGTCGCCGGGTGCTCTGCAGGCCATTCTGCGCGGCGCTTCGGTCGGCACCATCGTTCGCGACCGGCCCGCCTGATCGCCGACGCATTGCCGTCGTTCGAGGGCGTGTCGCCTCATGTGCTTCCGGCGTGCTCGCGGATCGGTACGCTGGCGACGTGACTGAAGCAACGATCCTCGACGCGCTCGAGAAGATGGAAAAAGCCGTCGAACATGTGCAGGTGCAGTTCACGACCGTGCGTACCGGCCGCGCCACTCCGGCGCTGGTCGAGCGCCTGCTCGTCGAGTACTACGGTTCCACGGTGCCCCTGTTGCAGCTCGCCGGTTTTCAGGTTCCCGAGGCCCGCCAGCTGCTCATCAAGCCGCACGACCGGGCCACGTTGGTTGCCATCGAGAAGGCCATTCGCGACAGCGACCTGGGTGTCAACCCCAGCAACGACGGTGTCGTCATTCGCATCAACTTCCCAGCGCTCACCGAAGAGCGGCGCAAGGAGTACGTGAAGGTCGTCAAGCACATGGCCGAAGACGGTCGGGTTTCGGTGCGCAGCATCCGCCGCGACGCACGCAAGCATCTCGAGGCCGCCGAGAAGGCCAGCGAGATCTCGGCCGACGAGCTGGAGCGGGCGGAGAAGGAAATGGAGAAGATCACGCACGACCACGTCGAGCTGATCGACAAGGCCCTCGGGCGCAAAGAGCAAGAGCTGCTCGAAGTCTGATCGAGCAGATTCGAGGGAGGGATTCCGCAATGACCGATGATTCTTGGCGCAAGCGGCGCGACGAAGAGACCGACTTTGGGCCGCCGCTGTTCGGCGACGATGCCGCCACCGATTCGGGGTCCGGCGGCATTTCGTTCGGCGACTCCGACACGGGCCCGCTGCCGCACTGGACCGAGCCGCCCACCGGTGAGATCCCGCGGGTCCTCACTCCCAATCCGACCGGCGAGCCCACCGACGACCTCGATGTCTGGTCGTCGTTCTCCGGCCAGTCGCCAAGCTCGCGTGACGGCTTCGGTGCCGAGTCGTCCGACGGTCTCGACGACATCACCGGCCTGTCGCCGGTGTTCGAGCAGCCCGACGACGACCTCTTCGAGGATCCCGCCGTGGTCACACGCGACGAGTCGGTGCCGGTGCGGCGCGAGCAGGGCCGCATCACCATCGGCACCGACCCCACCGATGGTGCCGCCTCGCGGCCCACGTCGTCAGGCCGCCGGCCACGCCCGGGCGATGCCACCTCGCGAGGTCGCCCCGGCGCCCGCCCCGCCACGGCCGGCCGGGCAACGTCGAGCAAGTCCACCAAGGGTGTCAGCGGTCGCGACATGCCCACGGCCATCGCCGTCGGCTTGGCCATCGCCGCCGTGTTCATCGGCGCGCTGAAGTACAAGCCGTGGGCCGTGGCCGTCATCGTGGTGGTGGTGCTGGGGCTGGGCGCGGTCGAGTACTTCGATCGCGTGCGCGAGAAGGGCTATCAGCCGGCGTTCGTGCCGGGAATCGTCGCGTGCGTGGCGGCGCCGGCAGCGGTGTACCACTACGGCACCGGCGCGCTGCCGCTGGTGATGATGCTGGCGTTCGTGGCCTGCGCGGTCAGCTTCATCGGTGCCCCCAACCTCGAGTCCAACCCGATGCCCAACATGGCCATCACCTCGTTGGGCATCACCTGGATCGGCATGCTCGGCTCGTTCGGCGCCGGCATCGTGGCGCTCTCCAACTTCGGCGGCGGCAACCCCATCGGTACCGACACGCTGTGCCTGCTGGCGATCGGCGTGGTGGCCAACGACATCGGTGCGTTGTTCGTGGGCAGTGCCGTGGGCAAGACCCCGTTGCGACACTGGATCAGCCCCAACAAGAGCGTCGAAGGCTTCTTGGGCGGCACGGTGCTCACCTTGGGCGCCATGTTCCTGGTGGGCGTTGCCGACAAGAGCAGCACGTGGAACAGCACCGGCGACCTGCTGCTGCTGGGCTTGGTCATCTCCCTCATGGCGCCCATCGGCGATCTCACGGAGAGCATGTTCAAGCGCAACCTCGACGTGAAGGACTTCGGTTCCATCGTCAAGGGTCACGGTGGCATCCTCGACCGGTTCGACGGGTTCCTGTTCGTGATGCCGGCCGTCTACTACCTCACCATCACCCTGCAGCCCTGGGTCAGCTGACCGTCACTCGTCGGCCTCGGCCGCGGTGCATCCGTTGCCTCGGGCTGCGAGAATGCCTCCTGTCATGAGTGCAGTGCGCGTCGCCATCGCCGGTTCGTCCGGCTCCGTCGGTACTCAAACGCTCGACGTCGTGCGCGCCGAGGCCGGTCGCTACGAGGTGGTCGCGCTCGGCGTCGGCTCGTCCATCGCCGTGCTCATCGAGCAGGCGCTCGAGTTCCGCCCGAAGGTGGTGGCGGTTGCCGACGCCTCGCTGCGGGCAGAGGTGGCGGCAGCCCTGCCCTTCGCCGAGGTGGTCGCCGATCTCGCCGATCTGGTCGCCGTTGCCGATGTGGTGGTCAACGCCGTCGTCGGCTTCGCCGGCTTGCCGGTCACGGTGAGCACGTTGGCTGCGGGCAAGCGGTTGGCGCTGGCCAACAAGGAGAGCCTCATCGCTGCCGGCCCCGTCGTGCAGCCGTTGCGGCGCACACCAGGGGCCGAGCTGGTGCCGGTCGACAGCGAGCACTGCGCCGTGCACCAGTGCCTCCGCTCGTCGGCACACAACGACCGCGAAGTCAGCCGCATCATGCTGACTGCCAGTGGGGGCCCGTTCCGCGGACGGTCGCCGAGCGAGCTGGCCAACGTCGGCGTCGACGAGGCGCTCGCTCATCCCACGTGGAAGATGGGCCCGAAGATCACCATCGACTCCAGCACGCTCATGAACAAGGGGCTGGAAGTGATCGAGGCGCACGAACTGTTCGGCACCCCCTACGACTGCATCGAGGTCGTGGTGCACCCGCAGAGCGTTGTCCACTCGATGGCCGAGTTCACCGACGGCAGCACCATCGCGCAGCTGTCGCTGCCCGACATGCGCCTGCCCATCGGGTACGCCCTCGCCTACCCGGCTCGCATCGGCACCCCGTTCGGTCGCATCGACTGGTCGCAACTCGGCCGCCTCGACTTCGAGCCGCCCGACATGGCCACCTTCCGCTGCCTTGCGCTGGCCTACGAGGCCGGCCGAATCGGCGGTACGGCCCCCGCATGGCTCAGTGCCGCCAACGAAGTGGCCGTCGAAGCCTTCCTCGCCGGTCGCCTTCGCTGGCACCAGATCGCAGAAGTCAACGACGCCGCGCTCCAGCGCTACGAGCCGAGTGCCGATCAATCCATCGACGACATCATCGCCGCCGACGCCCGCGCGCGTGTGGTGGCCCAGGAGGTCCTTCCCGTATGAGCAACGACACCAGCAACGACACC
>Ga0209477_1000378_pt1 | contig 27464 bp, 14 predicted proteins | sample KloWWTupernatant_FD_187180 | JGI IMG/M metagenome (GOLD analysis project Ga0209477, IMG submission 187180) | Active sludge microbial communities from Klosterneuburg, Austria, studying microevolution and ecology of nitrifiers - Klosterneuburg... | ecosystem: Engineered > WWTP > Aerobic digester >...
GACGGGGTGCTCATCGACTACGGCGCGGCCGAGATCAAGTCACTCAAAGTCCTCTCCGCGCGCAAGTTCAGCTTTGTGACCACCGCCAAAGGGGCGTTCTACGCGGCCGGCGGTGGCGACTACACCGCTGAGAACGGGAAGTACGCCGAGATGCCCCGCCTGGCGTCGCACGAGAGCATGCTCGGCCAACGCTTTGAGTTTGACTTTGTGCTCGACGGGGATATTTGGACGAACACCCGCTGGCGTGGCGACGTGCAGGTCGAGCACGAGGTCTGGAAGCGGGTTGGCTGATTTACCATCGCATCTACTTCTCATGCCCAATCTCCCTAACGCCTGGATTCTGGAAACCCGCCACACGGCGTATGTCCTTGGTCTGGATGCGGATGGGAGTTTCGCATCCACGTCGGTCACGCCATCATCCGACAAAGTGACGCGTCTCCACCTAATCGGGAGACACCAGGAGAAATGAATGCAACCGCAAACCCAATCGACGCTCGACGTGATCTACGAGAACTGGCGTGGCTACAACGACAAGCTGCGCAACTGCATCGCGCCGCTGACGGAGGCCCAGCTCGCGCTGCAGCCTGCTCCGCAGATGTGGCCGCTGGGCCAGCTTGCCCAGCACGTTATTTCGGTCCGGGCGGGCTGGTTCAGCGGCACCCTGCAGGATGCCGACGACGCAATGCAGGCCTACATGGACTGGGGCCAGCGCGATTCACCAGACCGCAGCGCGGCGGAACTGGTCCGCGGCCTCAATGACACGTGGGAGTTCATCGAAGCGCGCCTGCGGCGCTGGACGCCCGACGACTGCGCCATGACCTTTCCAGATGAATGGGACGGCAAGGTATGGCAGGTGTCGCGGAGTTGGGTGATCTACCACGTGATGGAACACGACTTGCATCATGGGGGTGAGATTTCGTTGATCCTTGGGATGAATGGGCTGCGGGGGCCTGATCTCTAGAAGTCATCCGCAATCAAGTATGGCGAGACCACCCTCGCCGCGCAAAGCGCGGCGAAGGTGGTCTCGCCGGATGGTTTTTGAACAGCTTCCAGTGCCGCCATAGAATAGCGCCATGACTTTCGAGTTCAGCGGCGAGATCTGGTACTGGCGCGGCCCGGCCCCGCACCACTTCGTGACCGTGCCGGAAGAACAATGTCACCCGCTGAAAGCCCTTTCGCGGTCGGTGACCTATGGCTGGGGGATGATTCCGGTCTGCGCCAGAATCGGCAAGACCGAATGGAAGACGTCGTTGTTCCCGAAGGACGGCCGCTACATCGTGCCGATCAAGGCGAGCGTGCAGAAAGCCGAAACGATCGGGGCAGGCGATACCGTGACCGTGCGGCTCGAGGTGGGATAGACAAGCATCGCCAGGAGGCCCTAACAAGGTCTCTCTCGGGAGCGGCATCGCCCGGCGAAGCCGGGGGATGCCGCTCCCAAAACAAGGTAATGTTGGGCGTTCAAGCGATCGAAACAAAGTGGGAGGACACGCGCATGGCAAAGCAACCTGAGTTCAACAAGTACCTGCCGCTCGAAGCATGGTTTCGCGCGCGGCCGGCCCGCGAAAAGAAGCTCGAGCTGACCTTCGATCAGGTCGAAGCGATTCTGGGCGCGCCCTTGCCCGCGTCCGCGATCAAGCTCAAGACCTGGTGGACGAATGTTCTTCCCAAAATTCAAAGCCATCGGACGGCCTGGCTCAACAATGGCTGGAAGGTGACGGAATTTGACCAGCAAGCCAGGTGGGTAAGGTTTGTGCGGGCGAAGCCCTTGTGACACCCACCTTGCTGATCACCGGCGGCAGCCGCGGCATTGGGGCCGCCACGGCCCGGCTCGCCGCGCAACGGGGTTATGCAGTCTGTATCTCCTACTTGCGCAATAAGTCGGCGGCGGAGGCTGTCGTGGACGATATTCTCGCTTTGGGCGGGCGCGCGATGGCGATTGCGGCGGATGTGGGAATAGAAACAGAAGTCATTCGGCTCTTTGGAGCGGTCAATGCCCAATTCGGGCCGATCTCGGCCCTGGTCAACAATGCCGGCATTCTGGAGCAGCAGATGCGGGTGGATCAGATGGACGCGGCCCGCTTGCTAAGGATCTTCACGACCAACGTCGTCGGATCCTTTTTATGCGCGCGCGAGGCGGTGCGACGAATGTCATCTCGCTACGGCGGGAGCGGCGGCGCGATCGTAAATCTGTCGTCCGGGGCGGCTCGGTTGGGCGCCCCCGGCGAGTATGTGGACTACGCCGCCTCCAAGGGCGCGATCGACACGTTCACGATTGGCCTGGCCAGGGAAGTTGCGGATGAAGGCATTCGGGTGAATGCGGTGCGGCCGGGCGTGATTTATACCGAGATTCATGCCGACGGCGGCGAACCTCAGCGCGTGGACCGGCTTAAGGCGACCGTGCCCATGCAACGCGGCGGCCAGGCTGAAGAAGTGGCCAATGCGATCCTCTGGCTGCTGTCGGATGAGGCCTCCTACGTCACTGGCGCAATCCTGGATGTGACCGGCGGACGATGAGCATTGCTCGGGAGAACAAGTGTCGTCAGAGGCCCTGATTACCTAAGCCGACCGGGGCCTTGAAGGCCCCGTCTGAATGGACAAAGGCCTCCGGCAACGCTGGCCGGCCGAAAAAAACACGCCCGGAACAGGCCGGAGGCCTTCGTACTTTCAGCCGGCACGTTCTACGTGCCGGCGTGGTCCGTGCAGCGGGCGTCGATTCGCGACGAGACGACTTTGCGGCAGTCAAGGAGCACGCATCATGGCTAGTGCAAAGTCCCTTGACAGTTTCTGATTCCCCAATTGCCCAAGCATCCTGAGCGTAGCGCGGCCCGGAACGAATCACCCCCATGGGCACCCCGCGCGTAGTCGAAGGACGCTTGCGCTTGGAAAACGGGCCTACGGCGCGCCCTTCGACTTCGCTCAGGGGGACTCCTTCGACTGCGGGCGGCGAGGCTTGTCCAGGTCGGGCTCTTCCAGTTCGCCGCCCTCCGCTCAGGATGCTTGTCCGGAAATGGGACTTTGCAGGAGCCGTGGGCGCGCATTGGCCGCTGGCGGAGTTTAGGGGTCAATGCTAAACTCACGCCAGTCTTTTCGTCAGGGTGTTCGACTGGAACCGTTGTTCTAGAAACGATCCCGTGACGAAAATGTGACGGGCGATTTGGAGCATGCAACGGGCGCGAAATCGCCCGTTTGTTGTTTTGAGTGCCCACAGGGTCATATCGGTCGGGAGGGGAATTCGCATGGGACTGAATCGTCGCCGCAGTATTGGGTTCGGGGTTGCGTTTGGGATTGGGGCGCTGTTGTTGGCTGCGATGGGCACGCAACGGCTGGCCGCCCAGGAAGTCGGGCCGGCCACATTGCAGGATGCCTGGGCACGCACCGAAAAAGCGGGGCGATATCAGTTTGAAACGCGCCTGGCCCAGACCAACTTGCCGGCCGCGCGGATCACCGCCATCGGCCAGAAGGCGCGCACCCAGACGATCTTTGCCAAGGGCGTGAGCGACCGGGCCAAGGGCCAGCTCGAGTTGATGATGTGGGATAACCCCGCCGTCGTGAACCGGCCAGAGAACGCGATCGAGGTTCGGATCGAGGGCTTGCAGGCCTACGGGCGGACGTCGAAGGCAGGCGATTGGAAGCCGCTCGGCGAGATGAGCACCGCCTTTGCCCCCAGCGGCGACGCGGCCGCCTTTTTGTCCGCGGCCGAAAATGTCGTCTTTCTCGGCCGCGACCGGCGCGAGCTGCCGACCGCCAACGGCGGCACGGCCAGCATCACCTACGACCGGTATCGCTTTACCCTGAACGGGGATCAGTACGCCGATACGCTGCGCCGGCAGATGCAGGAGCAGCTCCAGCGCAGCGGCGATCTGCCGGCCGGAATGAAGCTCAACGCCAATGATCAGTTCCGGCGCATGGTCAGCGTGGGCGAGGCCTGGATCGACAGCACAGGGCTGCCGGTGCGCCTGACCCTCGACATGGAGTATCCGCTGCAGGCGAATGGCGAGCGGGTGAAGACCAATGTCACCACGACCTTCCTGGGCTTTGAAGATCCGCCCAAGTCTGGGTGGGGGGGCGAGCTCAGCCAACTGGGCGATCGTCTGTCGGGCGCCGTCACGGCGATCGATTGGCGGCGGATTGCCTTCGACGCTGGCCTGCCCCTGCTCGTGATGCTGATCGGGCTCAGCATGATTGTGTGGCGGCCAAAGCGGGCGGCCAAACCGATCGCCGCATTTCTGGCGCTGCAGATGGCGATCGTGCCGCTCGGCTCGGACTTCACCTTGCGCCAGATGCAGCGCCTGTACGAAAAATTCCCGCAGTTGACGGGGGCGTCCCAGGCCGACAAGACCGGGCAGGACGAAAACCCCGCGCCGCAGGCCGACCCAACGCCGGCCTTCGACACGAGCCGCCCGCCGCTGGCGCAGGCCTTGCGGTCGGCAACCGATGAGAAAACACCGGCGGCCGTTCCCACTCGTCCGCCCCTGCCGGACGCGAACGACAAACCGGCTGAGCCCACCCGCGGCGCGCCAGGGCCGCTTGCCCCGCTCGCCGATGGCCCGGACGCCGATGAGGACGGCCTGGAGGACAGCCTCGAAGCCACTTGGGACACGTCTGCGACCGCCCCCGATTCGGACGGTGATGGCCTTTCGGATGGCAGGGAAGTCGAGTTGTGCCCCGCCCGCAGCGCCTACAGCGCTGGGACCAACCTGAACGATCCCGTCTGCTCCGATCCGTATTTCTCTGATACAGATCTTGACGACCTGACCGACGGCGAAGAGGTGTTGTATCTGGGAACGCTTCCCCAGCAGAAGGACAGCGACCTCGACGGGATCACCGACGGGGCCGAGGTCAAGGGTTTCCTGATGCCCGACAACATCACCCGGCGCTGGTCCGACCCGCGCAACCCGGACAGCGATGGAGACGGCATCCTTGACGGGGTCGAGTGCCCGGCCCTGCGCCGCACCACGACAACCCCCGACTATCGAGGCAGCGCCAGCGGGAACAGTCCATGGACGAATGTGATCAAGTGCAACGACACCGACGCCGACGGCACGCCCGACATTTTCGACCTCGACAGCGACAACGATAACGTGCCCGATGGGATCGACAACGCGCCCACCCGGGCCTTTGGCCTGAGCGCGCCTTTCAACCGCACCCAGCCGCTCAACCTGCGCCTGGAAGATCTGTCGGCGAACCGCCCGGTGATGGTCGATTTCCAAATCCGGCCGGTCGTCCCCGAGCATCTCTCGTATGCGCTGAATGTGCTGGACTGGCCCAGCGGCGACTTTGAAGGGCAAATTCAGCGCGATCGCGCCACCACCTTTGGCGATGCAACAGGCGGCGACGATCGCAGTTTCCGGGGCGATATGCGCCTGACCCCGATGCTGGAGATCACCCTGCCGGGCGACACCCTCGACCTGCCTCGCACAACACCGTCGGCGACGATTCCGCTGCGCACCGGCGGAAAGATCATGGGCACGGTAGCGCTGCAGCCCAACGACACGGCCCTCACCCTCACCCTTGGCAGCATTGCCGGCATCCTGGGCGCGGTCTCCATCACCAAAGGCACCTGTTCATACAGCACCCCCGTCTGGGCGATCGTTGGAACGGCCGGGCAGTCTTTTGTCCAGAACGCAAAGCTGGCCGATTACGCCAACGGCGGGCACGTGATGTCGCTTGTCTTGGACAGCCAGACCTACTGCACCCCGATTCCCAAGCTGGTGAAAGGCACGGCAAAGCTGACCATCCTGTTCCAGGAGCCGGTGCAGGCGTTTGGCACTTTGCAGATGACGCAATCGGGCAGCCCGACCTTCAAGTTCAACTTCAGCGCGGCGGGCGCGTATTCAGCCACGGTCTCCTCCGGGTCCTGCGATGACTCGGGCGCGGTGTCATTCACGCTGCCCAGCGTCACGCCGGCAACACCGATCGTCATCCCGACCAGCCTGGTCAGCGTTGTGGATGGCGCGCACATCGTGCGGCTGAAACGCGCGGGCGAGACGATCCTATGCGAGCCGCTGGGCAACATCGTCAACGGCAGCAATCCCACGCTGATGATCGACGCGACCAAGCTGGCGAGTTTCCAGATCAACGTGAGCGAGAACGCTGATGGCACGCTGGCGGCCTTTGTGCCGCTGGGGATGGCGGTGGATGCCCAATCGGGCAAGACCGAGGCCTTCCATGGCCGGATGTTCTATCAGCACAACACGTCGGCGCCGATCAGCCACACGGTCAACCTGGTCTGGCTGGTCACGGTGCTGTCCGATTACTGTCCCGAGGCCAACTGCAGCAACCCGGGATCTGTCCTCGATCAACCCCGGGTGGTGCATCAGTTCCGCGACGAGTCGTGGGTGGTGACCGGGCTCGGGGTGACCGAGGAATTGGGGGTCGACGTGGCCCTGGTCTACCAGGATCCGGCAACCGCGACGGACAGCGCCGCCGAGCGCGACGCGCATTTGATCGAGTGGAACGACAACCTGTGGCACCTCGCCAATGGGCTGCAACGCATCTTCATCCAGGGGGTCGACTGCGATGCGGGCAACACCGCGACCTGCGCTGGGACGCCCAACGGACAGCGCGACCTGAAGGTCTTTGATATCAAGACACGTTGGGATATCGGGGCCGGGGCGACCATCACCCAGCGCTGGGGGATCCCGGCGGACGCGCTGAATGTGGTCACGAGCACCTTCGCCCATCCGGGCGATCTGGGCGTCCTGGCCGAATCGGCGATTCCGGCGATTCTCAATCAACAGTTTATGACCGGGGTCTACCCGTTCACGTCCATGCTCGGCGCCGCCAATACGGTGATCTTTCCCACGATCCTGGTCGCCAGCGAGACGCGCTCGCGCGCGGCGGGTGCTGCCTTGACTGAGAACGTTACATTTGCCGGGCGCATGCTCAAGGTCGACTTCGACCCCGGACAGATCGGCGCCAGGATTGAACCGGTGACGTCGACGGCGATGAGCTGGAAGCCCTTCCGGCACGGAGCAAGCAAGTGGGAGCCGATGCCGCTCGCCGACTACTGGGACTACCTGGACAAGATGCTGCCCCTGGCCGGCAGCTTTTCCAAGAAGGGCGATCGTGAGAGCGAATACGCGGCGGCCGCCGATATCCGCATGACCCAGGTCGCCTACGTCAATCTCTATGCGGGCATCGGCAAGGTTGTCGAAGCGCTGAATCAGGGCGGCACCTATCTCCTGTCCTCGGTTGAGGAAGGCGAGGCCACGACCGATTCGGAACTCGCCTACACCAGCGACGTTATCAAGGCCAGCGGCGAGACGACCGGTGGGTTCACCAAGGCCTTCCTCGAGCCGTTTTATGAGGTGTGGGACTTCGAGCATTCCCTCATCAAGCGCTTGCAGAAGGCCGGAAACCAGCGCATGATTGCCCGGCTTGACTATACGGTCAAGGGCTCGATCGGGCGGGGTGTGCGCAACGCCATTGGCTCGTTTACCGGTTTCGACCGCCTGTTCGACAGCGCCAAGAACGCGACCTTCAAGGGCCGGGTGGGCGGTGTCGGCAGCGCGCTCACCTCGAGCGCCGCCCAACTCATGGTCGGGTTGGCCAAGTCGTTGGCCAGTATCGACAGCAAGAACAACAATACCCAGCAAGTGGTCGTGCATGTGCTTCAGGGGATCGCCACGGCCCAGGCGATCGGCGACGGGGTCAAGATGCTGCACGCCTTCTCCAAGCTCAAGGCCGTGGTGGGGGAGACGAATCTTGGGGCGCTCAGCAAGCTGGGTGACAGCCTCGCCACATCGTCCAAGGCGGCCAAGGTGACGGCCGTGGTCGGACTGGTATTCGAGCTCAGCGTGTCCTTTGCCATCTTCGTCTACCAGGTGAACGCAGCCGGGCTGACCGCGTTCAGCCTGGCGATGAATCAAGCGCTGTCGCAATGGGCGGCTGGCGCGATTGTGGCCGTGATGATGGCCGCCCTGGCCTCCACGGGCGTGGGGGCGATCATCGTCGCCATCATCGGCCTGATCGACAGTGTGATCTCTCTGTTCTGCGGGATCTACCATCCCGATGAGGACGAAGACGTTGCCGCAAACTGGGCGTGCAAGGGACTGTCGGGTATTTTGACCGAAGGGGTCGCCTACGTCATCTACGACACAACCGACATCATCGATCTTAACAACCCGAATCGGCTGAAGTTCAAGAACTTCAATCCGTATCTTGCCGACCCCAAGGGCGGATTCGCGGCGGGCGCGCCGCTGCAAATGGATCTGCAGGTCGAGAACACGATCAAGACCCAGTCCTTCGACAGCCCGTTGAGCTTCCTGTACGGATGGCAGTTCAACGAAAAGAACACGCGAAGCGCAACGTTCGCCTACGACCTCGTGGCAGCGGACGAAAAGGACGAGTCCAAGCAGCTTCACAACGGGGTGGAGCTGGGCGGCGATCCCACAGGCTGGATCGCGCTGGGCGGTGACCAATACCGTCGGACCGTGAACCTGACGGCTCCTCCCGGTCGGCTGACGCTGCCCGCGGCTGGCATCAACGCGCAGGTGGCAGCGTATCTTGCCGAAGGCTACGCCTCGCCGACGCAGGAATGCTTCATGGTGCCAAACATCATCCCCCCCTGGTTTCCGCCCGTGATTCCGATCTGCCACGAGCGCTCGCGGAATGCCAGCAACTATCTGGATCTGAATCTCGTCTACGATGTTTTCCCGTCGACGCTGAGCGCCTTCTACAGCTTGACGCCCCACTATGTGGGCTACGGGCTGGCCTGGGGGCAGGCCGGGAAGGTCAAGTTTCGCACGCTTCAGGATGCTGATGGAGACGGCCTGGATATCACCGTCGATCCCAACGACAGCCTGTTTGACACCGACGGAGACACGGTCACCGATCTTAAGGAAGTTCAGATCGGCACAGATCCCACCCGGGCCGATACCGACAGCGACGGTCTTAACGATCGAGAGGAACTGCGCTTTGGCTCGAATCCGCTGACCAATGACACCGACGGCGATGGCCTGACCGACGATCTGGAACGGGTGGGCTGGAGCATTGGCTACAACTACATCAACGGCGTGGCGGGTGTGTCTTGGACTTATCCAGACCCGGAGCTGGCCGACGCCGACGATGACAACATTTTTGACCTGCGCGAGCGAGCGCTGGGCAGCAGTCCGTTCGCCTCCAGCGATGGCGCCATCGTCCGCTACGAGGCGAACCTGCGTGAAACGGACTCGGCGCTGCTGTTGATGCGCTTTGACGAGGGCTCCAACGCCGAAACCTTTGCCGAAAGCAGCGGGTCGACTCGCACGGAGCGGGGGAGCTGCTCCGAGCCGGCCTGCCCCGTGACGGGGGTGAATGGCCTGGCGGTCAATGCCGCGTACTTCGATGGCAACGATGTGGTCGTTTTGCCGTATATGGCGCGGATCAACGGATTGAAGACGGGATTCTCGATTTCCGCCTGGGTCAAGGCCGACAATCTTACTGGACGGCATCGCATCCTCAGCATCGCCCGCACGCAGTCGGTGAATGGCTTCAGTTTTGGCATCGACAACGGGAATCTGCTGTTCACAGCGTACGGGCTGGCTGATTTCAATGGCACGGCCCTGAGCGCCATCCCGCTGGGGGTGTGGACGCATGTGGGTGTGGCGGTCGCGCAGAACGGATCCAACACCGAAGCCCGGTTCTTCGTCGACACTGCGCTGAAGGAAACGATCACCCGCGCAATACCGGGGGTCAACGTATCGCCGAACGACAAGGTCCTGCTCGGCGCCGGAACTGTCGTGCAGACCGAGAACCTTGACGAGCCGTGGGTCGGCCACTTGGATGAGGTGGCTGTGTATGGACAGGTCCTTGACTCGAACGGGATGTTCCGCGCCTACTACAGTCTGGTCAATCTGGATGACGCCACCCTGACCGCCCAGGCGCCGGTGTTGTATGAGACAGAACTGGAGAGCAAGTTGCTTGTCCGCAACATCGAAGGTGTGCTGCAGACCAACGTGCCCGGCTTCCTGAGCGGGGCATCGACCGCCCGCAACATCATGGTCTCCCCGCGCCAGGTGTTGCCGACAAACGTTCAAACCTTGACCTTCAACACGGCTCCGGCGTCGGGTGCCTACACGATCACCCAGTCGCTCGGCGCCATCGTCGACGTGCCCTACAAGCCCGAAACGGGCCAGGACGTGGCGCTGGTCTATCGCAACAGCGCGCCGCTTGGTTTTGAAGGCAAAGTCAGCGATCGGCGCGAAGTCGCCGACAACGCCAACTACAACCTCAGCAGCACCGACTTCACCTTGTCCTTCTGGCTGCAGCCGGATCCGTTCGCCATCTCCTACGTCCGCGGCGTGATGGGCCACCGCAGCGGAGAGATCGATGCCTATCCCTCGATCCAGCAGATTGGCACGACCCTGCGCTTCGGCTATGGGACGGGGAGCGCCTGGGTGGTTCGGGACCTGGCGAACGCGATTCCAAATGACGGCAACTGGCATCACTACGTGGTCAGCTTTGTCCGGAACAACGGGGGCAATGCGATTGCGACCGTGTATGTCGACAACGTTCTCGAGGGCACGCTGAACTTCTTCACCGACAGGCCGGGCAGCGCCCTTCAGCGCTTCGATATCGGGCGTTCGTCGCAGACCGCCCGCTTCCGGGTGGACAAGTTCGACCTGTTCTGCGAAGCCGATGGCATTGGCAACGGAGAGTACAACTTCAACTACTGGAATCCCAAGAACAGCACCAACTCGCTCTACTGGGCCGGCGCGGGCACAGACGGGGCGTCTTTCAGCATTCCAACCGGCTGGCGCGAGTTTGAGGACAACATCTATCTCAGCGTGTGCGAAAACGACCCGGACGACAGCGACCAGACTACCTGTGACGGCGATGATGAACTCATGATCGGCACCGACTACTCGCCCTGGAAGTTCATGTCGACGGCTGAACAGTCTTATGCGGATGCGAAGCGAACTGTCTCCACCCTGCCCACCAGCCCCGGCACGTGCGGCTTCTGGACCGGCTACAACGACACCGGCACCTTCACCTATACCTTTGAAAACAACTCGGTGCCCTACATCGGCGACCTCAAGGACTTCCGGCTGTATCGGCGGGCGCTGTCCCAATCCGATGTCACGAACGTCTATCAGAGTAATACCGTCATCGCCCGCTTCAAGATGGATGAGCGCCCGGCCGCCCGGCAGTTCGCCGATGATCTGGCCCGGGTGACGGCCGTGTGCAGCGGCACGAGCTGCCCGGTCACGGGTCTGCCCGGCCGCGACAACGTGGGCATCCGCTTCGACGGGGTGAACGACTACCTGACCGCGGACGCCGTCAGCGGGCTCGCCTATAGCGCGGCGATTTCGACCAACTTCTTTGCGTTTGGCGGCTGGATAAAGCCTGACATGGATTTTGGTGGCCCCGGCACCGAGCAGTACATCTTCAGCTTCAATGGCGCCAACTACGACAACCGGCTGCTCCTGGGGATTGTGGCCGACCCGGGCGACCCGAGCGACCAATACCGGATCCGGTTCTACGATGGTAACCAGACCACGTCGTCCCTCAGCTATCCGCGGGATCAATGGCTGCACCTGTGGCTCGACGTCAACCGCAACTTTGTGGGCGAGGATAAGCTCTTCGTCAATGGGTCGGTCATCAAGGTGTTCACCACCACGGCGCTGCCCGACCCCAACGGCCGCTTCTCGATCGGCCAGGAGTGGGACTCACTCGGCGTGCCGAGCAACTTCTTCAAGGGCATGGTCGACGAAGTCGCCATCCTGCCAAGCAACGGGGGCGCGCCCAGCGGAGGGGCGTACGAATACGCCCGGGCGCCCGAGCACATTCGGCATATGGACAGCCTGGCCGAGGCGCCTGGCGCGCGCACCAACTTCGACCCGGTGGAAGATGTCGGGCAGGTCTACGGCGGATATGCCTTTAACGGGCAGAACCAATATCTGAACTCCAGCGCCGGGGGTGAACGGCTTGTGACGCTAGATCCAGGCTTTTCGGTCATGGGCTGGGTCAAACCGCGCAACACAACCGGCAACGGCAGCCCGACGTATCGGCCGATATTCGGCGCGATTCTGACCGGGACGATCTGGATGGGCCTGGTGGATGGCAAACCCACCCTGTACAACACGGCCGGCCAATTCATCGCCGCGCCACAGGCCCTGCCTTCGAATCAGTGGTCGCATGTCGCCTTCCAGCGCGATGCGAGCGCGCTGCGTATCTATGTCAACGGTACGTTGGCGGCCTCCGCCATTCCGGCGGGACTGCCGCTGAATTACCTGGACGACTACGGCAAGGCTCGTAATCCCGGCTCGGCCACCCTCAGCTACTTTGACGGCACTCTGGACGAATTCAACTTCACTCGGCGACCCGTCAGCGCGGATCAAGTTCGCGCGCTTTACAACTATCAGGCGACCTGGGTGGACGAGGCGCGCCGCACGCCCTTCATCGTGGACGTGACCGCGCCCAGGGTCCAGGTTGCCACGGGCGAGCAGTGGTTGCCCATGATCACGACGACGTTGCTGATCACGGCGGCGGACGACCATTCACCGGTGGTGTCGGCGCTGTACTTCTATCGAGACTCGCGCTCGCTCGATCTGGGATCCAGGTTCCCGCCCAAGTGCAGCGATGGGAGCGGCGGGACCACGTTCTGCGGGTTGTTTGAACCGCAGGCCGAGGGCCGCTACATCATCGATGCCTACGCGATGGACGCCGCCGGCAACCTGGGTTGGGCGGGGAGCCAATACCGATACGTGTATGTTGACGCGACCGGGCCGACGGCGACCCTCAATCCGCGCGCCCCGACCCCGTTCCGGGCGACATCAGTCGCAGATGCGCCTGCGCGTTGGACGATCCCCTTCAGCGGCACGGTCGCCGACCCGCTTCTGGCCGATGGCTATCCGTCCTCAGGGGTGGCGGGTGTGCGGGTGAGGCTGATCGACGCGAACGGGCGCGAGGTGGGGCTGCCCGCCGAACAGGTCGCGACGGTCAGCGGCGGGGCGTGGTCGATCGACTATGTCGTGGCGGCGGACGACCCCAGCGGGGTCTACTCGGGCACGCTGATTGCCGAAGACACGGTCAAAAACAAGACCTATGGCGCCATCCCGCCGTTCACGGTCGACAACACCGACCCGTCCAGCGTGGTCACGGGCTACAACGCGCCGCCGGCGGCGCTTGTTGCGATGCGCGGTCCGTCCGCAGCCGAGGCCGTGCAGGTGGCGCAGTATCTGAACGCGAGCAGCTCGCTGGCGGGCAGCGTCAACGAACGGCCGGATACCGCCCCAACCTTGAGCAGCGTGGCCGGTGTGAGTGCGGTAGAAGTGGCCTTCGAGCCGATTCTGGGCACGGCATATGTCAACCGGTCGATGCCGTTTGGCACCGTCCTTTACCTGCCCTTCGATGAAAACAATGCCGTCCAGGGTGTCACCGATACCACCTTCCTGGACGTCGCGGGCGGCTACACCGTTACGTGCGCGCCCAATACGTGCCCGGTCGCCGCGATCGCCACGCGCAACGGGCAGGGCGTCTCCTTCAACGGGGTCAATTCCCGGCTCAGCCGGGGGGTCACCCCCGGGGTCACGAACCTGACCTCGTTTGGAGCAGGGGCCTGGATCAAGCTGAACACGGTGACCGGCACGCAGTACATCGTTGGGACCGATCGCGCGGCCAGCCCAAACAATGGTTGGGCCTTTGGCGTCTCCGACGGCAAGCTCCGGGTGGAGATGTTTGGCGTGGCCAACTACGAGAGCCCCGTCCTGGTGAAACCAGACGTGTGGTACCACGTGGCGGTCGACTTGACGCCCAATGACGTCTACTTTTACGTGAATGGCGATTACCTCGCGTCGGCGTCGCGGGCCGGCCAGCCGGGCGTCGCCAACACCGATGATCCCCTCGTCATCGGCGGCGCGCTGACGGCCACGCCGCGCCCGCTGTCGGGGATCATCGACGAGTTGTATGTCTCCAATGGCTACATTGGCACGGACGCCGTTCGGGCGATGATGGGTGAAGGGCCAACCCTGCATGTGACCTTTGACAAGGCGCCGATCAGCATCAAGGACAACTTCAAGGAAGTCGGCGGCATGGATGTCGAGGCCTACACCCTGTTTGGCGGCGGCGCATCCGACTTCAGCACCCCCGGCATCGCCGGCGCATTCGGTGTGCAGTTCGGCCCGAGCCAGGCGCTCGAGGTCAGCGCACGGGTCGGCCAGGGCGTGCTCCCCTCCGACGATGGCCCGTGGACGGCGGCCTTCTGGCTGCGCGGGGCGGGCACGAGCCTCTTCTACATCGCACCGAACGAGACAATCTGGCCACCTCCGTACTATGCCCAGTTCTCGGCCGTCAACCGCACCCTCACCCATGGCTTTGGCGGAAACACCTATGTTGCGCCGCTGGCGTCGACGGAAGGCTGGAATCACTACGCGATCGTCTGGAGCGGCGGGCAGTTGCGCACCTACCAGAATGGCGTGTTGCGTCACACCGCTGTGCCGCCCGCGCCGATCATCAATCAGGCCCACAACTGGCTGGGCGTGTATGAGCCAACGCCGTCGGCCCTGACTGCCGTGGATGATCTTCGGATCTACCGGCGGGCGCTTTCGGGAGAGGAATTGAGCGGAATGGCGCGGACGGGTTGGGTCGCGGCATCGATCAACGCGGCGGGGGCCGGAATCTCGGCCACGACCTGGCTCGCCGGGATTCCGCCCAAGCTGGAGGGCTTCTACGCGGTCAAGAGCCGCGGCCGCGACGCGGCGGGCAACCTGAACGAGGAGCCCCTCGCCGCCTGGAGCGGCATGGTCGACACGTTGCCGCCGCGGCTCACCCTGGAGACGATACCCGGTGGGATTACCACCTACATTCTGCGGGCCGCGGACTTTTCGGTGGACGTGGACGCGGTGACCCTGCCGGCGGCCTGCGGTGGCAACACGACGAGCACGCCCACCTACTATGGCTCACCCTGGTATCTGGGCTTGCAGCCGCAGGATTCCCGTCTGGCCGAACCCCGCCTGGTCGGCCTGGAGCTGACCTGCGAAATCAGCGGGCAGTTGCCGGCAAATGCGACATTCACGGTGTGCGATCGCCTGGGGAACTGCGCAACGGTGGATATCAACGGGAACCCGCCGCCGATCACGCCCCGCGGTTGGCTGCCGCGCATCGTCAGGTAGGTGTGTAGGCGCAGGCTTCAGCCAGCGTTGAGTCACGCGAAGTAACGCTCGGCTGCGCGGGCTGAAGCCCGCGGCTACAACTACGGAGGACGCGGGCTGAAGCCCGCGCCTACAACGCCGTTTGGGTGTCGCCTTGTTATCGCTGGGGTGAAAACGCCCCGTGGAGGGTATCGCATGTCGCTACGGAATGTCCGGAGATCGTTGTGCGCTGTGCTGCTCGCCGGAGCGCCGTTTGCCGCTACGCCGGCGCGGGCCGCTCTGGCCCTTGCTCCGGCTGACGTGCCGTCGCGCGTGGTGTGGGCCCCGGGCCTGTCTCCGCTTGTCCTGGCGCCGGCAGGATTTCCGTCATGCTACGCCGAATACACCGGCGACAATGCGACCGATTTCAACAGCCCTGATGCGCAGGCGCTGCGGGATGCCCTGACCGCGGTCCCGCCCGGCGGTACGGTCAAAGTGTCTGGCTACTGCGTCGGCGTGGTCACCCAGGACGGCACTGAACAGGTTGCCGTCATCACCAAACCGGTCACGCTGATCGGCGGATTCAGCCCGTCGAATTGGACGGCCAGCTACCCGATAACCCAGGAGACGACGCTTGATGCCGCCAGCGCCGGGCGGGTGCTGCTGGTGGGGGCGGTCCCTGCCACGATGGCCAACCTGACCATCATGCGAGGTTACACCGCGACCGGCGACGGCGGCGGGATCTTCGCCGGTGATGCGCTGACCCTCACCCAGACCCGGCTTGTCACCAATGTCGCCGGCATATCCGGCGGCGGGGCCGCTGTGCTCGGCGTTCTGACCCTGGAGGGAGGCCGGTTCGAGAACAACGTCGCCGTGGGCGCCGTCGGCGGCGGCCTGTCCGCGGGCAGCCTGCGGGCGATCTCCAATACCGAGTTCATCTCCAATTCGGCCAACAGCTTTGGTGGCGGCGCCTTCACGAGCGGCTCGGCGACTTTGGACGGGGCTTACTTCTCAAAGAACCGCACGTTGGTATATGACGGCGGCGGGCTCTATGCCATCGGCACGCTTGTGGTGACGGACACGGCCTTCTGGCAGAACAGCGCTGGCGATTGGGGCGGCGGCGCCCTGGCCGGCGGTCCTGCCATCGTCACGAGAGGTGACTTCCTTAACAACACCGCGGTCACGCGGGGTGGCGGGCTGTATGCCGGTAGTGCGCTGACGATGACCAATTCCTATCTCAGGTCCAATGAGGCCGGGGCTCAGGGCGGTGGCGCATACGCCATCGGACCTGCCTTCGACTCAAATGGGCTTATTGATGCCAACCAGTCGCAAAACGAAGGGGGCGGCTTGTATGCCGTCAGCACGCTCGTGCTGAGCGGGACGGTGCTCAGCGCGAATATTGCTCAGAACAGCGGTGGCGGCGTTTTCGCAACCGCGGCGCTCAGTGCGACCGGGGCAGTCTTCGGAGGCAACACCGCGGTCGCGGCTGTGGGCGGCGGCCTATATGCTGCCAATAGGCTGGCGCTGTCGGACACCCAGTTCCTCAGCAACACGGCCGGCGCGCTGGGCGGCGGCGCGCGTGTGATCTATGGCGTGGAGGGGGTCCGCGGCTTGTTTCAAGGCAATCGGGCGGGCTCGGGTGGCGGCCTGTCCGCCAACGACCAAACGGTGCTCACCGCGACGTTCTTCCTCGACAACGCGGCCAGCACGGGCGGCGGCGGGTTCCACCACGACTTTGGCGGGGTGAGGATTCGGATCGTCAACAGCCTGTTTGCCCGCAACACGGCCCCAGAGGGCGCGGCGCTCGACCTTACCCAGGCCGCCTTCGCCGAGGTCATGCATGCCACCATTGCCAGCCGGACGGTGGCCGGCGGCTCGGCGATCCTCGTCCGAGCCGGCGCGCTCACCCTGACCAATACCATCATTGCCAGCCACACGATCGGGATCAGCGCCACGGGCGGGACGGTGATTGAGAACTACACCCTCTTCTTTCGAAACGGCCTTGATCGCGGGGCCGGGATCGCAACCGGACCAAACAGTCGGACGGGCGATCCGCGCTTTGTCAGCGCAGTGACGGGTGACTTCCACATCAATTCGACCAGCCTGGCCAAAAACGTCGGCGTGGATGCAGGCGTCACGACCGACTTCGAGGGCGATGCGCGCCCGCAGGACGCATTCTTTGATATCGGCTTCGACGAATATGTCGCGCCGGCGTGTTTCGCATCGCCCAACAATGGGGTCAAAGTCTTTAGCTCGGTCGATGCCCAGGCGCTGCGCGACGCGCTTGGGGCGGTGGCCCCTGGCGGCACCGTAAAGGTTGCTGGAACCTGCGCGGGCGCGGTGCTGGAATGGCCCGAAATCCAGGTCGCGCTCATCACCCAGTCGGTATCCCTCATCGGCGGATTCCGCAACGGCTTTTGGACCAACAGCTATCCGATCACCCAACCCACCACGTTGAATGCGTTAGGCGGCGGGCGCGTGCTCCGGGTGGACGCGCCGGCCACGATCGCAAATTTGACGGTCCAGAGCGGTACGGCCAGCGGCGAGGGTGGCGCGATCTACGCCTATGGCGCGCTGACCTTGACGGCGGTCCGAGTGCTTTCGAGCACCTCGGGTTGGCTCGGCGGCGGGGCATCCATCGCGGGTCCCGCAAAGGTGGAGGGCGGTCTGTTTCAGAACAATCGGTCACCCAAATCGGGCGGTGGGTTGTCTGCGCTGGCACCGCTGACCCTGAGCGGCACGCACTTCATCGGCAACACGGCCGCTGAATATGGCGGCGGCGTGTACGCCAGCAACGCAAGCCTGAGCGGCGGCCTGTTGAGTAACAACACGGCTTCCGATGGCGGCGGGCTATTTGCCGACCGCGTCACGCTCTCTGGCACGGTCTTGTTGAGCAATACCGCGCAGAGCGAGTTTGGCCGTGGCGGCGGGATGTATGCCAATGCCGCGGCGCTGCTCACCGCCACCCTGTTCGAGGGCAATGCGGCCTCCAGCGGCGGCGGGGTGTACGCCTATGGCGCGGTCACGGCTACCGGCGGACTGCTTCAGGCCAATCGGGCGATCACCGAAGGCGGGGGCGGCCTCTACAGCAACGCGAGCGTCTCGCTAAGCGGCGTTCAGTTCCTCAGCAACACGGCGAATGACGAAGGCGGTGGCGCATATGCGTCTCGCGCGCTCAGCGTGGCCGCCGGGTCATTCCAGGGCAACCTCTCGGTTTACAACGGAGGCGGCGCGCGGGCGTTTGGGCCGATCACCGTGACCGGCGCCATTTTTCAGGGCAATCAGGCGGTAGACGGCGCCGGGGGAGGGCTCTACAGCAGCGCGAGCATGACGCTAAGTGGCACCCAGTTCCTCAACAATGCGGCGTTGAGTGGTGGCGCAGCGAGCTCCATCGGCTCAATGCGAGTGATCGATGTTCTCCTGCAGAGCAACAAGGCGATCAGCTATGAGGGAGGGGGGCTGGCGACCGCTTTCGGAGTCCCGATGACGGTGAGCGGAACACGTTTCATCGGCAATGTGGCGGAGGGTAGCGGCGGCGGGGCTTTTTCGGGTGGCGTAACGGCGATTACTGGGACGCAATTTGTCAGCAATACGTCGGGGCTGTACGGGGGTGGAGCCTACGCCCAGAACGCCATGACGGCAACTGACGTTCAATTCCTCGGCAATGTGGCGCGCTATTCAGGCGGGGGCGCCCACGCTGAAGGCGCTGTCATCCTGACCGGTGGTCAGTTTCAGGGAAACCGTTCGACAGAAGGTGATGGCGGTGGACTGAGGGGTGGGGAGACCGCGCTGAGGCTAGTTTCCTTCTTCAGCAACACGGCCCAGTACTTCGGCGGCGGCGTTCGTGCCATTGGCCCGATGTCGGTGACCGACAGCCTTGTCCAGAGTAACCGGACGATCAGCGGGTCCGGAGGCGGGCTGAGCGGCTTTGCGACGGTCACGCTGAGCGGCACCCGCCTCATCGAGAACGCGGCTGGCGCGGAGGGTGGTGGCGTGTACGCCGGGAGCGGCCTGACGGTCACGAGTTCTCGATTCAGCGCAAATATGTCCGATTACGCGGGAGGAGGGTTGTATCAGTACAACGGCAGCGCCCGCATCGTCAATACGCTGTTTGACCGGAATATGGCCGGCGGTGCCGCGTTGTGGTTCCAGGCGACCAGCCTGGTCAGCATCCTCCACACGACAATCGCCAGCCCGACCCGGGCCGCATCAGCAGCGTTCGTTGTGCAAGCCGGCGCGTTGCAGGTCACCAACACCATCATCGCTAGCCACACGGTCGGCATTCAACGCAATGGCGGGACCGTCCTGGAGAACTTCAACCTGTTCTTTGGAAATGGCACAGACCGATCCGCCGGTGTGCCGGTCGGCCCGAATAGTCTCAGTGGCAATCCGCGCTTTGCCAACGTCTGGGCGGGTGACCATCACCTCACTGAGGCCAGCCCTGCCCGCAACACCGGCACGAATGCGGGGATAACGACGGACTTCGAGGGCCATCCGCGCCCGATTGGGGGGGCCTACGATATGGGTTACGACGAATGGCTTCCCCCGCGGGCGTATGTGCCGCTTATCGCCCGGTGAGCGCGCGTTGTAGGCGCGGCCTGAAGGCCGCGCCAAAGATTGCTGAAGTCCGCGCCGAAGAATTCGCAGCCTTCAGGCTGCGCCAAAGTTTGCGCGGCCTGAAGGCCGCGCCTACAACGCGCGTTTGCCGATAACACGGAATAGCGAAGATGATCATCCTCACAACCAACCGTCTCGTGCTTCGGCATCTTGAACTGGGCGATCTCGATGCGCTATACGCCCTGTACCGCGACCCCGAGATGCGTCGCTATTTTCCGGACGGCATCCGCACCTTCGATGAGACGAGGGAGGAACTCGAGTGGCACCAACATGGACATCCACGCCATCCGGAGCTGGGCCTGTGGGCGACCGTGGAGCGGGAGACCGGGAAATTCCTCGGCCGGTGCGGTTTGCTGCCCTGGACCATCGATGGTTCGCTCGAGGTGGAACTCGCCTACATGATCGCGAAAGACCACTGGGGCCTGGGCCTCGCAACCGAGGCTGCCCAAGGTATCGTTCGGTATGCGCGGGAACAACTGGGCCGCACGAGATTGATCTGTTTGATCACACATGGCAATGTCGCATCGACGCGGGTCGCCGAGAAAGTCGGCATGAGCTATGAGCGCGACTTTACCGACGAGTTCGGTCCGTGCATGATCTACTCCGTTGCCTTCGGATCCACTGCGTAAAATCTCTGGCGCAATGCCGCACGGTTCCATCACCCAATCCATCCCCGCGCCGAGCGCGGCCGTATTTGCGCTGCTGCACGACTACGACCGCCGGCTGGCGTGGGACACGTTGCTGCAAGGCGCCCGCCTTGAGGAAGGCTGGACAAAGGCACAACTTCATGCGACGTCCGTGTGCACGGGCCGCTGGTATCTGGGTGGGCTTGCCGTGCGGACCGAATACGTGGCCTTCGATCCGCCGCGGGTCGCCGCCGTCAAGATGCTCAATCGGCCGGCCTTTTTTGGGGCCTTTGCCGCCACGATCCGGCACCGCGACCTCGGCGACGGCATGTCGACGGTCACCTACACCTATCAGTTCACCGCCCGCCCGGCCTGGTTGCGCTGGCTGCTGCATCCGGTGATGGCGGCCATCTTCGGCTGGGAAACCCGCAAGCGGCTTCGGGCGCTGCGGGAATTCTGTGCCAGGGCGTAACTCCAGACCACGTACCGCGCGCCGAGCTGATGGCCGGAATCAGCCATCCAATCTGCGCCAATCTGCGTAAATCTGCCGACAAAACCTGCCGCGCCCGTGACGGGCTGAGCGGGTTTGGACTTGGATTGATCCGCAGATTAGCGCAGATTGGGCAGCCGTTTCGGGCGGTCAATGCCGCCCTACACGGATCGTGTCACCTTGAGGTTGAGCTTCGAGACCGTCATCGTGCCGGCGTTGTCGACGGTTGCCTTGTGCACGGCCGTGGTGAACTTGAAATCGCCGGCAAAGCCTACAACCCGATAGAACCACGGGATGTTCCACACGAACTTGCCGCCGCCCGCCCACTTCGATACCGCCGTTGTCACCGTGTCTGCGCCCAATGACTTGTTTCCCGCCCCGATCTTGACCCAGGCGCCCATGACCGGGTGAATGTAGGCATACGAGTCCTTCAGTTTCGCGATGAGTTCGCTTTCTGGCGCATTCTTCAGCTCAGCCTCTTTGAAGCAGCCGCTGCCCTCAAAAGGCGCGGCGCCCTCGCGCATCTCGACGCCCTTGAACGACACGTCCGTGGGCAGCAAACGAATCTGGCCGACGAAGCCAGCGCTGGCGGCGCCCGCGACATGGTAGTCGTCACTGATCTTGATGAACTCGGCGCCTTCTGGCGCCACGACTTCGAATCGTTTGCTGGCGAGCACAGTTTTTGCGCCGGTCTTGAGGCGCAACTCCAGCACTGCCGCGCCCCCCTTCGGACCGCATTGGGCAGTCGCGGTGCCTTTGGCGTCCTTGTTGTGGACGTTGACGTTGCCGGCCTTGACCACCCATTCCATTTCGACCGGCGGGGTCGTCGTGGGCTCCACTTTGACGCTGAGGTCCAGCCGTTCTCCGGCGCCAAATCGAACCTTGCTTCGCCCGGCAAAGTTGTCAAAGGGCGTGATCGTCGCGGTATATTTTGGTGCCATTTTGTCCCCCTACTACCCTGGGCCGGCGTGTCCGGCCGGCTGAACAAACTCCTGCGCGGATTGCAGAAGCGACAGTCTGTGTTATACGGAGTCTTCTGACGATGTCAAGCCTCTCTTGCGCGCGCCATCGCCACCGCGCTTGCTATCCTCAGAGAGTCGTAGCCGCATCTTCGATTACCATCATGCCCAACACAACAAAGCCTGACGACACATTTATCCATCCCGAGCTGCGCCAGGCGGTCCGCTATATGCCGCGGCCCGCGCCGGCGGCCGGGCCCGACCGGCGATCGGTCAGGCTCACCCGCCTGTTGGTGCGCCTCGGGGCGGCGGGGGCGCGGCCGCTCCCCGGCGTCAGCACTAAGGACGCTCACTTCTCAGGCCCGCCCGGCGCGCCCGCGGTCCGGGTCAGGCTGTATCGCCCGCCGGGCCTGCGGCCGGATGCGCCGGCGCTGCTGTGGCTGCATGGCGGTGGATACACCATGGGAACGTTGGGCATGGACGATCGGCGCTGCTCCGAACTCGCCCTGGAGGCGGGCATGCTGGTCGTGTCGGTCGATTACCGCCTCGCGCCCGAGCACCCCTTTCCGGCCGCGCTCGAAGACGGCTACGCTGCCCTGATCGGCTTGACCGCGCAGGCCGGCCTGTTGGGCATAGATCCCATGCGGATCGCGATTGGCGGGGCCAGCGCGGGCGGCGGACTGGCCGCCGCACTCTGTCAGTTGGCGCACGATCGGCAGGCGGCGCGGCTCGCGTTTCAATTGCTGATCTACCCCATGCTCGACGATCGCACTGGCGTTGCCGCCGACCCCGACGAGGAACGCCGCCGGGTGTGGGGGGCATCCGACAATCGATTCGGTTGGGCGGCGTATCTCGGGCAGGATGCGGACCGGGCCAATCCGCCGGCCTACGCCTCCGCGGCGCGCCGGGCCGATCTCTCGGGCCTGCCACCGGCCTGGATCGGGGTCGGCGCCCTCGATCTGTTTCACGACGAGGATGTTGCCTACGCGGCGCGCCTGCGCGCCTGCGGTGTCGGTTGCGAAACCGTCGTCGTGCCGGGGGCCTATCACGGCTTCGATGTCGTTGCGCCAAAGGCAGATGTCGTGTTAACCTTCAAGCGTGACGCGTTCGCAGCATTGCGGCACGCGTTTGCTTAAGAGGCATTCTGCGCTACGCCATACAACATTTCATGAACAAGCTTCACGGAAAGCGCGCCCTGGTTACGGCCGGGGCGCAGGGAATCGGGCTCGCAATCAGCCGGCAGTTGCTTGCGGCGGGCTGCGACGTTTTTGTCCACTACCGTAGCAGCGTTGACGCGGCCCGCGACCTGGAAGGCGAAGCGATGGCGTTGGGCCGAAGATATGCCCATTTTGCAGCCGACCTCACGGTAGCAGCCGAATGCGACCGGCTGGTGAACGAGGCCGTGGCCTTTCTAGGCGGGCTGGATGTGCTCATCAACAATGCCGGTTCGCTGGTCGCGCGCAAATCGCTGGCCGAAGGCGATGACACATTCTGGGCCGAGGTTATGGCCCTCAACTTCGACAGCATGCGCCATGTTACGCGGGCCGCCGCGCCGCATCTCATCGCGGCGGCAAAGACCGGCGGAGGCGCCAGCATCGTCAATTTGTCCTCGATCGCCGGCCGCAGAGGTGGCGCGGCAGGTGCGCTGGCATACTCCACCGCGAAGGGTGCCATCCTCACGTTTACGCGCGGGCTTGCCAGCGAACTCAGTTCACATGGGGTGCGGGTGAATGCGCTTGCGCCGGGGCTGATTCTTGGCACCTACTTTCACAACACCCATACCAAACCCGAAGCGGCCGCCGGCATTGTGGCGGGCATCCCGCTGGGTCGCGCCGGCAATGCGGATGACGTCGCGCGAGCGGCCGTCTTTTTTGCCAGCGAATACGACGGGTTCATCACAGGCGCCACCCTCGACATCAATGGCGGCGTCTACGTGGCATGATCGGCCGTGTTGGGCCGCCCCGAGCTTGAGGCTGCACAGCTGAGCGATCAAGAACATCTGGTGAACCCTTTAGAATATCTTGTATGCCGCCCTACGAAATCTCGATCGATCGGTCCCGCCTGGATGTGAAGGCCATCCATGCCTTCCTGACCCAAAGCTACTGGTCTCCAGGAATTCCGCTTGCCACGGTCTCACGCGCCGTCGACAACTCCGTTTGCGTCGGCGCGTATCTGGGCGCCGAGCAAGTCGGTTTTGCGCGGGTGGTGACGGATAAGGCGACTTTCGCCTACCTGGCGGATGTGTATGTCCTCGAGCCTCACCGTGGAAATGGGCTGTCGCGCCTGATGATGGAAGCCGTCACCCAGCATCCTGAACTGCAGGGCCTGCGGCGTTGGTTGCTCATCACTCGGGACGCGCAGGGTCTGTATGCGAAGTTCGGGTTCACTCCTCTGTCCGCGCCGGAACGCTTCATGGAGCTTCGCAAGCAAAACGCATATGTTTTACAACCGGCGAATCCGGCGTGATTTCTCTCCATGCTTCGAATGACAAGGTGCTGACATGACGCAATCGATAATTGCTCAGCCCCCTTCCTTCGAATCGGCGCAAATCTGCGTAGTCTGTGGACAAATACCCTTGAAAGCCCGTGCGGTTCCAGGCATGACAACCGCTTCATTCCAGGATCCATCCACAGATTACGCAGAGTTGCGCCGATGTCCTTTACTAAGATCGGCCTGAGCACTTGCCGCAATCGCCAACATATGGAGATCCAATTGACGCATCCCCAACCCGATGGCTACCTCGCTCTCCCGCCAACCGGCCAGGGCAAACCCGTCCTCGTCCTGCACGCCTGGTGGGGGCTGAATGCCACCATCAAGGCCATCTGCGACCGGCTGGCCGCGGCAGGCTTCGTCGCCTTTGCCGCGGACCTGTATCACGGCGAGGTCGCTGCCACGATCCCCGACGCCGAACGCCTGGGTCACGGGGTCGACAGCAACTTCCTCGGCACTCGAGCCGATGTCGCCGCCGCAGCGAAGTTCCTCAGCGAACGCGCCGGGCACCCCGACCCCGGCTTGGCAGTGATCGGCTTCTCGCTGGGCGCCTCGTACGCCCTGGACCTCGCCGTCACCGAGCCCGAGCGGGTCCATTCTGTCGTCGTCTTCTACGGGAGCTGGGGCGAGCACTTCGAGCGCTCGAAGGCCTCCTACCTCGGCCACTTCGCCGAGCACGATCCGTATGAGCCGGCTGCCAGCGTCGATGCGCTGGAGGCCGCCCTCAAGGCAGCCGGCCGCCCGGCGACGATCCATCGCTACCCGGGCGCGGGGCACTGGTTCTTTGAGCCGGATCGCACGGCGGAATACAACGCGGTAGCCGCCAGCCTGGCTTGGGAAAGGACGGTGGCGTTCTTGAGTCGTTGATAACGTTGATAACGTTAGATCCATCCCAAAAAAAGTTGGCGAGCCCGCACTCCCCGCGCGAAGCGCGGGGAGTGCGGGCTCGCCAATTATTTCTGGATGACTTCTAGTCAGGTTTGATCAAGCGAGAAAGGACATTCGCCGGCGGCAGGCCGGGCTGTAGGCATGGTCTTCGACAATCCCGTCCTCCCCGGCTTCTACCCTGACCCGAGCGTCTGCCGGGTTGGCGAGGACTACTACCTGGTCACCAGCACCATGGAGTACAGGCCCGGCGTGCCGGTCTTCCATAGCCGCGATCTCATCCATTGGCGGCAAATTGGGCACTGCCTGACCCGCCCCAGCCAGTTGGCGTCGGAACGCTTCCCCAGCTCGCAGGGCATTTACGCGCCGACCATTCGCCACCACGACGGGGTGTTCTACATGATCAGCACCAACGTCTCGGCCGGCGGGAACTTCTACGTGACGGCGCGCGATCCGGCTGGGCCCTGGTCCGAGCCGGTCTGGCTGGAGGCCGATGGTATAGATCCATCGTTGTTCTTCGATGATGACGGCACGGTCTACTTCACCTGCCAGAGCCCGGCCGGCGCCCAGCAAAGCACGCTGGATCTCGAGACGGGCAAGCTGCTGGCGCCGCTGCGCCTGATCTGGCCTGGCACGGGCGGTTCGCATCCCGAGGCGCCCCATCTCTACAGGATCAACGGCTGGTACTACTTGATGCTGGCCGAGGGTGGGACCGAGTATGGCCACATGGAGACCATCGCCCGCAGCGCCAGCCCGTGGGGGCCGTTTGAGGGCTGCCCGCGCAATCCCGTCCTGACCCATCGCAGCACCGGCGTGCTGCCCATCCAATCGGTGGGCCATGCGGACCTGGTCCAGGCGCCGAACGGGCGTTGGTGGGCGGTGTGTCTGGGCGTGCGCCCGAATGGCTATCCGAAGTGCCATCATCTCGGGCGTGAGACGTTTTTGTCGCCTGTCTCCTGGGACGCCGCCGGGTGGCCGGTGTTTGGGCGGGCAGGTCGGATTGAGCCAACGATTGATGTTGGCGACTGGCCGACGCAGCCGTGGCCGCCCGAGCCGGCCCGGGATGACTACGATGGGCCGGAGTTGCGCCTGTGCTGGAACTTCCTGCGCCATCCTCGCGCTGATGAGTTGTCGCTCGACGAACGGCCTGGCTTTTTGCGTATGCACGGTTCGGCGGTGACGCTCGATGACCCGGGCGCGCCCGTCTGGCTAGGGCGACGGCAGCAGCACTATGACTGCGAGGCATGGACGGCGCTGGAGTTCTCCCCGCAGCGCCAGGGCGATGAAGCCGGCCTGACCGTGCGGATGAACGAACGACACCATTACGAGATCGCTGTCACGCGTGGGGCCGAGGGGGCGCGCATCATCGTGCGCCGTCGGCTGGGCAGTCTGCGTGCCGTGACGGCGAGCGCGCCCTTGCACGCCTCGCGCGTGCTCCTGGGCGTTCGGGCGGACAAGGACAACTACACCTTCGGCTATCGACTGAATGCCGAGGATGTGCCGCACTGGTTGGACAGCGCCGAAACGCGCTATCTGTCGACCGAGGTCGCGGGCGGTTTCACGGGCGTCTACATCAGTCTGTATGCCACCGGGAATGGGCAGCCGTGCGCGCCGCCGGCTGACTTCGACTGGTTTGAATACCGCTGGGAAGGGATACCCCCGGCGTAGCCGGGGGTATCCCTTCCCTACTCCGCCAGAATCCGCACGACGCCATTCGAGCCGTCCACTTCGACGAGCTGACCATCCTTAAGCCGGCTTGTCGCGTCATCGACCCCGGAGACGCACGGAATGCCGTACTCTCGCGCCACGACCGCGCCGTGTTGCAGCGCGCCGCCGATCTCGAGGATGATGCCCCGGGCATCGATGAACAAGGGCGTCCAGCCAGGGTCAGTCGCTCGGGCGACCAGGATTTCGCCGGGGAGCAGCGTCTTGTCGCTGGCGTGCTGAAACACTTTGACCCGGCCCTGGACAACACCGGGGGAGATGGGCACGCCGACCAGCTCACCCGCGGCGCCGGCCTTTCGAGGCGGGAAGAAGATCTTCCCGCGCGAATCGATGATGCGAACGACTTGTTTATTGCGCCTGATTTTGTTGGTGAGCGCGCTTCGCTCGCGGGCCAGCGCCCGGAGATCGAGGGCTGCATCGGCCGTCGCCCGGTCAATGTCGGCGATGGTCAGGTCGAAGATCTGCTCGGGGGCATCCAGCCGCCCAGCGGACACGAATGCGCGGGCGATCGCCAGGGCCCGGCCGCGAAACAGGTCGATGACTGTGATGACATAGTGCTTGGGCGTTTCGCGATAGCCGCCCAGCAGCGTCCATGTCTTGTAGTACCCCTTCAGCGCGT
>Ga0209477_1000379_pt1 | contig 27393 bp, 28 predicted proteins | sample KloWWTupernatant_FD_187180 | JGI IMG/M metagenome (GOLD analysis project Ga0209477, IMG submission 187180) | Active sludge microbial communities from Klosterneuburg, Austria, studying microevolution and ecology of nitrifiers - Klosterneuburg... | ecosystem: Engineered > WWTP > Aerobic digester >...
CTTGCCCGAGACCTCCACGACCAGCCGGTGATCCGGATAGAGAAAGTCGACTCGAATGGCCCGTGCCGAACGAGCCTTGAACGTGACCTGGGTCAGCGGCCGCGGCAGCCCGCTCTCGCGGATCACTCTCAGGAAGCGACGCTCCAACACCGACTCGCCGCCGGAGTCCAACAACAGCGCACGCAGCATCGGGAGCCCACGCCGGCCCGGCTTTGCCAGCTCGCGCATCCGCTTCGTCAGCGTGGGCACGGAAGTGAAACGCAGCCGCACCGCGCTGTCGATCGCGCGCTCCAGTTCGCGCGCCGTCCCGCCCTGACCGGCGAGATCGATGATCGTGCGGGTTGCGGACGTGACGCGCACGTCGTCTCGACGGAGCAGGTCCTTCTTCGCCCATTCGCGAGTGATCCGCACTGCGACGCCGCCGCGCGCGCGACGAGCATGGGGCACGACGAACTCGACCTCGTCACGCTCGAACCCGTCGAGGCCCCACCATGCAGCAGCCGACCGGCCAGCGAGCGCCGCCCGCGTGCCCAACCAGCGCGCGCCTGCATGGACCCGCATCTCCCATGTCTCGGGCGTCGCCGCATGGCGCCAGACCGTCGGCATCACCGCAACCCACTCCCCCGACGCCACCCGATAGGCCCACTGGCGCGACGTCAACTCGGCGGCTCTCACTTCGCGTCTCCCGACAACGTGGTGCTGATCCCGAGCGAGCGTCTGGAGCACTCGATCTTCTTGTCGCATACCCGACTGGGCACGCCGAGATCAGCAAACCGGCAACGGCCGACCGTCGACCCTCGTCTGGTCGGTCGACTTCCACACTCAGTGTGGGGCGCGGCCGACCGTCGTCTGGTCGGTCGACTCCCACACTCAGTGTGGGGCGCGGCCGACCGTCGTCTGGTCGGTCGACTCCCACACTCACTGTGGGGCGCGGCTGACGGGCGGACAGGTGTGCCAGGCAGCGGACGCCCCGGGAACGGAGCGGTCAGCCGGCGGCGCGGCGCTTGCCGACGAGTGCGCCGAGCGCACCTCCGGCGAGCAAGCCGAGCAACGGCAGCACCGTCACCATCACGCTGTTCAACGCCAGCACCCCGAACAGCACGAGATCGAGCGCCACGAACAACAGGAACAGGAACCCGACGACTGCGGTACCGATGATTCGACCGACGTTCATCACATCACCTTCCCCACTGGCCGCAGCAGCGGCCGCAGCAGTGCCAACAGGCCCGCACCGGTCGCAGCGGTGCCAACCAGGCTGACGGCTGTGAGGGGCGAGTCGAACGGCCCACCCTCCACTTCCATGCGCACCGAACCCGAGCACGTGCCGTTCTGGTCGACGTGCGAGCCGGAGACCGTGAACTCGACGCCGGCGGGCACCAGCGACGGCAGGTCGTACTCATGTGTGCCGGCGTTCGACATGGTCTGGCTGTTGCCGGCCCATGAATCGATCTCCAGCGTGCCGAACGGCTTCGGCAGCTCGACGGAGATGGAGCCGCTGTAGGCACCAGGAGGTGCCGCCACGGAACCCTGCCAGTCCACCGCGTCCGAACGGGGCACGACGACCAACGCATCGCCGACCGCCCTCGCATCGACCGTGAAGCCGCCTTCGCGGAACGCGCCCGATGCTTGGCAACCGTTCGTACCTTCCAGCTCAGCAGTCGCCGCGGGTGCCCCGCCGACCACGAGCAGCCCGAACAACGCGCCGACCACGACCCAACGAGTGGCGTTCATGTCGACCTCCTTCCGCCCGACAGTTGATGCCAGGCAGTGACAGGGTTGCCCCTCACCAACAGGGTGCGCCCCACCGTCGCGCACGGCTAGGGAACGAGGTCACCGCGCACGGTGTGCTTACATCGAGGCATGGCAAGGCAGCGGCACTGATGGGCGCACTCGACGGGCAACACGTACTGGTCACCGGCGGCTCCAGTGGCATCGGCAAAGCGTGCGCCGACCGCTACCGAGCGGAAGGCGCCGTCGTGCACGTGGCCGACCTCAACCCCCGGTCCAGTGACGAGCTGCAGCTCGACGTCAGCGACTCCGCCGCGTGGGCCGCGCTCGTCGCTTCGCTCCCTCCGCTCGACGTGGTGCACCTCAACGCCGGCATCACCACACCCGGTCGGTCTCCGGTCGGCAGCCGCGGCGCGCCGCTCAGCGACGTCACCGACGATGCCTATCGTGCCATCGTCGGCGCCAACCTCGACGGAGTGTTCTTCGGCGCCCGCGCCGTCCTGCCGGGCATGGTCGAGCGCGGCCACGGCCACGTACTGGTCACGGCCTCGATGGCCGGCCTGGGTGGCATGGCCGGCGACATCGCCTACACCACCACCAAGCACGCTGTCGTCGGGTTCGTGCGATCGCTGGGCGCCACGCTGTTGCAGGCCGGCAACACCGGGGTGTGCGTCAGCGCACTGTGCCCGGGTTTTGTCGACACTCCGCTGGTACCGGCCGACGCGCAGTCGTTCATCAAGGAGATGGGCCTGCCCGTGATCGAACCGGCCCGAGTGGGCGACGCGGCGATGCAGGCCATCGCCGCCCACTCAAACGGCTCACAGTGGATCGTCTGGGGCGACATCATCCGCGAGCACGACGCCTCGCCCATCGAGCTGACCTGAGGATGCCATGACCGAGATGCTGTTCAACCCGTTCGACCCGGCCTTTCGTGCCAACCCGTACCCGTTCTACGAACGGTTGCGAACCACCGACCCTGTGCACGTGTCAGCGTTCGGGTTCACGGTCCTCACCCGCTACGACGATGTCGCGCGCACACTGCGCGGCAACGAGTTCGCACGCGACATCGAGGCGCATGTGGCAGACCGCCCCGACGATCCTCGCCGCGCACGACGCGAACGGCAGCGACAGCGCGTCGACGAGGGACTGGTTGCGAAGTCGATCCTGAACCTCGACCCTCCCGACCACACTCGCCTTCGCCGACTGGTGTCGTTGGCGTTCACTCCCACCGCGATCGAGCGCCTCCGACCCCGTGTGCAGCAACTGGTCGACGACGCGCTCGACCGCGCCGCCGAACGCGGCTCGATGGAGCTGGTCGAGGAGCTGGCGTTCCCGGTGCCGTTCCAGGTGATCAGCGACCTGCTAGCGCTGCCCACCGATGGCAGCGAACAGATCCGCGAGTGGTCGCAGACGCTCACCGCCTCGCTGGAACCGACCGCCGACGATGCCACGCTCGATGCAACGGAGGTCGCCGCCGGGCACATGGGCGCCTACCTCGGCGAGGTCATCGAGCACCGCCGTCACCACCTGGGCGAGGATCTGCTGTCGGCGCTCATCCAGGCCGAGGAAGAAGGCGACCGCCTCTCCCCCGCCGAGCTGCTGTCGTTCGTCATCCTGCTCTACGTCGCCGGCCACGAGACCGCCGTCAACCTCATCGGCAACGGCACGCTCGCGTTGCTCCGCAACCCCGACGAGATGCGTCGCTGGGCCGCCGACCCGTCGCTCGATGTGCGAGCGCTCGACGAGCTGCTGCGCTTCGACGGCCCGGTGCAGCAGACCGTGCGGGTGCCGATGATCGACGTCGGCTACCAGGCCATCGACGGCAGCGAAGTGGTGGTACCCAAGGGAACGCTGGTGATGACGGTGCTGGGCGCGGCGAGCCACGACCCAGCGGTGTTCGAGAAGCCCGAGGAACTGCACCTGGATCGCGCCAACGCGAACCGCCACCTCGGCTTCGCCGCCGGGGTGCACTACTGCCTCGGCGCCTCGCTCGCCAAGCTCGAAGCCGGTGTGGCCATCACCTCGCTCATTCGCCGCTTCCCGCAGGTGGCGCTCGCCGGCGACCCCATGTGGCGCGATCGCCTCACCATACGCGGCGTCGACCACCTGCCACTGGCGCTGCGCTGAGCACAGCGACTACGCGTTGCTGGGCGGCGCAAGCTGAGCAACCTGGTACGACCACAGCTCGGCGCCGGTGCTCACCGGCCCGCCATGCGCGGCCGGTGCGCCCGCGCCCTGATGGCCGTGAGCGAACGAGGCCGACGAAACCCACGCGTCGAAGCTGCTCTGGTCGCGCCAGCGAGTGACGACCAGCCACACGTTGCGACCATCGGTGGGCTCCAGCAACTCGAAGCCCTCGAAACCATCCTGCCCGTCGACAGCGCCGGCCCGAGCGGCGAACCTGCGGGCGAGCTCGGCACCCGCACCCTCGGGCACGGTGATGGCATTGATCTTGATGAGGGTCATGGCCAGATCATCGCAGACCGCCGCCACCGGCCGCAGATCGGCAGCACGCCTCAGTCGTGGGCCAGGAGGTGAATCAGGCTGCTGGTGTCCCAGCGCTTGCCGCCACGGGCGATGACCTGCGCGTAGAACTGATCGATGAGGGCGGTCACCGGCAAGCGGGCGCCGTTGCGATTCGCCTCGTCGAGCACGATGCCGAGGTCCTTGCGCATCCATTCGACGGCGAACCCGAAGTCGAACTCGTCGCGCACCATCGTGCGACCACGGTTCTCCAACTGCCAGCTCTGCGCGGCGCCGTACTTGATGACCTCGGTGACCTGCTCGGGGTCGAGGCCGGCCTTCACTGCGAAGTTGAGGCCCTCGGCGAGACCCTGCACGATGCCCGCGATCAGGATCTGGTTCACCATCTTGGTCAGCTGGCCGGCGCCGGCGGTGCCCATCAGCGCGCTGGCCTTCGCGTAGCAGCCCATCACCGGCTTCGCCAGCTCGTAGAACGCCTCGTCGTCGGCGCCGCACATGATGGTGAGCTGACCCGCCTCGGCACCGGCCTGGCCGCCGGAGACGGGCGCGTCGACGAAACCGACACCGAACTCTGCTGCCGCTTCGGCGAGCTCCTTGGCCACCTCGGCAGAGTCGGTGGTGTGATCGACCAGCACTGCGCCGGCGCCGGCGCCGGCCAGGGCACCCTCTGTGCCGTACACCACGTCGCGCACGTCGTTGTCGTTGCCCACGCACAGGAACACGAACTCGGCCCCCTCGGCGGCTTCTCGCGGTGTGGGCGCCGCTCGGTTGCCGTACAGCGCCACCCATGCCAGCGCCTTCTCCGGCGTGCGGTTGTAGACGGTGACCTGGTGGCCGGCCGCAGCAAGATGGCGAGCCATCGGCGTGCCCATCACGCCGAGACCGATGAAGGAGACAGAACTCATTCCCTCAGTCTTGCCGGTCACGAAGGCACGATCTGCACAGCCCCCTCGCCGAGACGATCGCAGAGCAGACTGGTTCGATGATCGACCACCTCGTACTCGCGACGCCCGACGTCGCCACCACTGCTCGGCGCGTGCGGGAGGAGTGGGGCGTGGGCGTGGTAGCGGGCGGCGCCCACGTCGGGCGCGGCACTCGCAACGAGCTCACCGGCCTCGGGAGCGCCAGGTACCTCGAGATCGTCGGCCCCGACGCAGACCAGCCGGCGCCGGCGTTCTCCCGGCCGTTCGGCGTCGACGACCTCGCCGCAGCGTCGCTCGTGGCGTGGTGCGCGCGGCCACTGCGCCCGCTGCCCGACGTGGTCGGTTCGGTTGCCGCACTCGGCATCGACCTCGGTGAGATCATCGACATGACGCGCGCCCGTCCCGATGGTGTGGTGCTCCAGTGGCAGCTGACGCTGCCGCTGCTCGACGCCGCCCACCGAGGCACCACGCCGTTCCTGATCGATTGGCTGGCCTCGGCCCACCCCAGCGACACCGTGCCGCAGGAGGCTGTGCTGGAGGAGTTGCACATCACCCATCCCAGCCCGGATCTGTTGCGCGCCGTGCTCCACGAGGTCGGCGCCAGCGACGTCATCGAGCTGAGCGCCGGCGCGCCACGGTTGCAGGCCACCGTGCGTACGCCACGCGGCCGGTTCAGCCTGTGAGGCTGGCCATCAGTTCGTCGACGATCGCCAACGGCGTACGCGGGTGCATGAACACCAGCCGGCCAACAGGCTCACCGCGATAGGTGGTCGGTGCGACGAACGCCACCTGGTCGCGCAACAGCGTGGCCGCCCATCGAGCCCACTCGTCACGGTGCCAGCCAGTGCGCCGGAAGAGCACCACGCCCAGCTCCGGCTGCATGATCAACTCGGTCGCAGCACATGCGTCCAGTGCGGCGGCCATCCGCTGCGCAAGCACCAGGCCGTGCCGAATTGCGTCGCGGTGAGCATCGAGGCCGTGCAGTGCCATGGCGAACCACACCGGCAGGCCGCTGGCTCGCCGGGTGAGCTGGTAGCCCAGATCGCACGGGTTGTACGCATGGTCGTCGGTGCGCAGCACGTCGATGTAGGGGCCGTGCTGCGTGTGCGTCTGCCTGGCCAGCCACGGTTGCCGGTAGACCAACGCGCACGACCCCGCGGGCGCGAACATCCACTTGTGTGGGTCGACGATGAAGGAGTCGGCGCGCTCGATGCCGGCGTAGCGCTCACGCATCTCGGGCAGCAGCATCGCCGTCAGGCCGTAGGCGCCATCCACGTGGAACCATGCCCCCAAGTCGGCGGCGACCTCGGCGCAACCGGCAAGATCGTCGATGACGCCGGCATTCGTGCTGCCGCCGGCAGCGACCACGATGGCGATGTCGTCGCGATGACCGACGGCCGCCCGGATGGCGTGGCCGGTGAGCCGGCAGTCGGGGCCGGTTGGCACCACCAGCGACTGGAGGCCAAGGATGTGCAGTGCATTGTCGATCGATGCGTGCGCAGTATCGGCCACCACCACCACGCGCTTGCCGGCAGCTTGGTCGCGGCCGACGGCCAGCGCCGAGAGGTTGCCGATGCTGCCCCCGCTCATGAAGCACCCGGCGGCGCCCGGCGGTAAGCCGGCAGTGCGCACCAGGAGCTCGATCACCTGGTTCTCCGCGGCGACGGCGCCGGCACCCTCCAACCACGACTCGGCCGAGAAGTTCGCCGTGCCGCAGATGGCGTCCATCCAGATGCCTGCGACAGAGGGCGACAGCGGGATGAACGCGAGGAAGCGCTCGCTGTCGAGGCCGATGTTCTGCGGGGCAATCACCTCGCTGAACATCTGCCACGCGTCGTCGAGGCCCAGTCCGGCGTCGGTGATGGAGCCGGCGAGATCGGCATCGAGCCTGGCCTTGTCGCCGATGACGCCGACACCGGATGAGGCCATGCGCTGGCGCATCCAGCGGATGGCCCGCTCGTCGAGATCGCCGGTGCCGTTCGCCGCGCCGTGCAACGGCGTCGAGCCGATCGGCGGGGTCGAGCCGCTGGGCATGATCACTCGGGCGTGACGTACGCGGCGGTGATGCCACCATCGATGATCAGCGACTGGCCGGTCATCCAACTGCTCTCGTTGCTGGCAAGGAACAGCGCGCCGTTGGCGATCTCGATCGGCTCACCGAAGCGACCCATCGGGATGTGCACGAGGCGACGATTGCGCTTGGCGTCGTCGCTGAGGAACTTCGCCAGCAGCGGCGTCATGATGGGGCCGGGGCACAGCGCGTTGGCCCGCACACCTTGGCGGGCGTAGATGACGGCGATCTCGCGAGTCATGGCCAGCACCGCGCCCTTCGAGGCGGTGTACGCGATCTGCGGAGTGGCGGCGCCCATGTGCGCCACGAACGACGCGACGTTGACGATGCTGCCGGCCTCGCCGGACTCCTTGGCACTGGCCTGCAGCGCAGGAATGGCGTACTTGCAGCCGAGCAGCGTGCCGAGCACGTTGATGTCCATGGTCTTCTGGTACGTGGCCACGCTGGTGGTGACCGGGTTGTCGTCGTCACCCAGCATCACACCGGCGTTGTTGTACAGCGCGTGCAGCCCGCCGTAGGTCTCGACGGCGAAGTTCACTGCGTTCTCCACCGAGGCCTCGTCGGTGACGTCGCAGCGCACGAAGCTGGCCTCGCCGCCGGCTGCAGCGATGGCCTCCACCGCGTCGTCGCCGTCGGTGATGTCGGCGATGACCACCTTGGCCCCTTCCGCCGCGAAGCGCTCGGCGCCCACGCGACCCAAACCCGATGATGCACCTGTGATGAGGGCGACTTTGCCCGAGAGACGACTCATGGCGTGTCACGGTAGCGGAGCCGGTCAAACTGGGGAGCAATGGCCGATCCTGCGACTACGACCTGGCGTGCACTCACGTGGAACATCCTCGGTGCCCGGCAGCCCGATCTGTCGGCAATCGCTGCGGTCGTCAGCGACCTGGAGCCCGATGTCGTCGGCCTGCAGGAGGTGCAGCGGCGCCAGGTGCGCAAGCTCGCCCGCCACCTCGGGTGGCACTACGCCTGGGCCCGCAAGCACTACCCGTACACCCCACTGGTGTGGTGGCGGGCGGAAGGCATCGCGATCCTCTCGCCATGGGTGCTCTCGGCACGCATGCGCACCACCATCTCCCCCGGCATCAGCACCTGGATCTACAAGCACCGCGTGCTGCTGGCAGCAACCATCACCCGCCGCGACGGGGCGCTGCGGCTGTTCAACACGCACCTGGCAAGTCACGACGCCGACGAACGAATCGCACAGGCGAAGCGGGTGGCCGACCACGTGCGAGTCGACACGACGCCGCGGCACATCGTCACCGGCGACCTGAACACCAACGACGGCAGCGAGGTGGAGGTGCTCCGCGAGCTCCGCGCCGTCGGTCTCACCGATCCCGACGGCGCGTTCACCAACCCGTCGGGCGCGCCGTACCAGCGCATCGACTACGTGCTCGTGCCGCACGATGCGATCGTCACGGCCACCCACACACCGGCGGGGGGCGACGCATGGCGCGACCTCAGCGACCATCTCCCTGTGCTCGTCGAGTTCCGCTGCTGACCCGAGCCCCGCACCGCTGCGGGGATGCTAGATGCGTTCCCAGTAGCGGCGCAGTTCCCAGTCGGTGACGGTGTGGTTGAAGGCTTCCCACTCGGCCTTCGCCATGGTGAGGATGTGATGGTGCACTTCCTCGCCGAACGCTTCGCGGGCGATCGTGCTGCCTTCCCACAGGTTGATGGCATCGACGATGTTCCAGGGGATGCGGGGGATGTCGGGGGCGTCGTAGCCGTTGCCCATGAAGGCCTCGCCGAGCGGCAGCTTGTGCTTGATGCCGTAGAGGCCGCCGGCGAGCGTGCCCGCGAAGGCGAAGTAGCTGTTGGCATCGCTGCCCGGAATGCGACACTCGACACGCGTGCCTTTGCCGTGGCCCACCTTGCGGAACCCCAGCGTGCGGTTGTCGATGCCCCAGCCCACGCCGGTGGGCGCCCACGAGCCGAGTTGGAAGCGCTTGTAGCTGTTGATGGTGGGCGCCCACAGCAGGCTGAACTCGCGCGCAGTGGCGATCTGGCCGGCCAGGTAGTGCTGGAACGTCTCGCTCATGCCGTGCGGGCCATGGTGATCGTCGAACACGGCGGTCTGGCCATCGAGCGTCCAGAGGCTGGAGTGGATGTGGCAGGAGGAGCCGGTGTCGTTGAAGTCGTACTTCGCCATGAAGCTCACCGACCGGCCGTTGAAGTGAGCGATCTCCTTCGCGGCCAGCTTGTAGACGCTGTTGCGATCGGCCATCTCGACCGCCGTGGTGTAGTCGAGGTTGATCTCGTGCTGCCCTTTGCCGGCCTCGCCCTTGCTGAACTCGACCGGCACACCCGCAGCCTCCAGGTTGCGCCGAATCGCACCCAGGATGTACTCGTCCTTGGTGGTCTGCAGGATGTGGTAGTCCTCGAGCCAAGGCGAGTGCGGCTGCAGGTTGCGATAGCCCTTCTCGTGGGCCTCGTCGTAGGTGTCCTTGAACAGGTAGAACTCGATCTCACTGGCCACCATCGGCAAGAAGCCCATTGCGGCCGCCGCATCCACCTGCGCCTGCAGGATGCTGCGCGGCGCGACCTCCACCAAGTTGCCCGAGTCCACGTCGAGCAGGTCGCACATGATCATCGCCGTCTTCTCCACCCACGGGATGAGGCGAACCGTGTTCCAGTCGGCTTTGGCCAGCATGTCGCCATAGCCCTGCTCGTAGCTGGTGAAGCGGTACCCGGGCACGGGGTTGTTGTCCATGTCGCAGGCAATCAGGTAGTCGCAGTTCTCGGTGCCCGCGTCGGCGACGCTCTGCAGGAAGAAGCGCCCGGTGGTTCGCTTGCCCACCAACCGACCCTGCAGGTCGGGGAACACCATCAACACCGTGTCGATCTCGCCGTGGCGAATGAGGTGTTCGAGTTCGTCGCGAGTGAGCATGCCTTGTCCAGCCATACGGCGAGACTAGACCGGCGGCGAGCGGCGACCCGACAGCCAGTGCGCCGGTGTACGCGGCCACGGCGCCGGCGATCAGGCCTTCTTCTTGGCAGGCTCCTTGGCCGGCTTCAGCACGCCCTTGGCCAGTGCTTCGTCGAGGTAGCGCTCGGCTTCCTCGGCGCTCACCTTCAGCGCCGGTGCGATCTCGCTGATGAGGTTGATGCGGGCACGGTCGTACATGGTGCGTTCGGCGGCCGACAACGAGGCGTCGCGGTTGCGGGCGGCGAGGTTACGAACGACCTCTGCCACCTGGTACACATCGCCGCTCTTCAGCTTCTCCTGGTGGTTCTTGAACCGCCGGCTCCAGTTGGACGGCACGCGCGGGTCGGGCTTGCTGAGCACCGCAACCAGGTCTTCCAGCTCCTCGGGGTTCACGGGTGGGCGCACGCCCACCTCGCTGGCCTTCAGCGTGGGCACCGAGAGGGTCATCTCGTTGATGACGGTTCGCAGGATCAGGTACTCCTGCATGCTGCCAAACGCTTCCATCTTCTTGGTGCCCATCACGATGCATGCACCGTGCTGCGGATAGATGACGGTGTCGCCCTTTTTGAACTTCACTCTCGACCTCGCGCAAGTTGGTTTTCGCCCCCAGGGGACTGCTCCAGGGTAGGCCGAGAAGGCCTCAATTCCTACGCCGTCGGCCGCGGCGGGCCCTCAGGACCGCGCGCACCACCGGCACCGGCTCCCACCAGGCGACGACGACCGGAGCGGAGACCGACAGCGACCACGCTGACTCTGGCGGCGACCGATCAGCGCACCCGCTCCTGCGGGGTGGGTGGGCCGCCGAGGGCGAACTGCAGCAGCGCGACGACCGCATCGACCCGTTGCGGCGCGCCCTCCATGCCGGCGCGCACCACCGACAGCACGAGGGAGAAGATGATCGTCTCCATGCCCACAGCCAGGTCGTGCGGGTTGGCGATGGGCGACAACGTGCCCGCCGCCTGCCGCGCTGCCAGCCCTTGCTCGATCAGCCGGGTGGTTCCGGCGAACAACGGGTGCCCGAGCACCAGCTGCAGGTCGTGCGGCGAACCCTCCACCATCACGCGATGCGCCAAGGCGTGCGATTGGAGGCCCGCGATCATTGCGAACATGGCCTCGACGATCGGCCGTTGGCTGTGCGCCGATTGCTCAGCCACCTCGGCGCGCAGAGCATCCAGATCGGCCTGCACTGCCGCGCGCCAGAAGGTCTCCTTGTCGTCGAAGTAGGCATACGCCGCGGCGGGCGTGAGCCCTGCGTCGCGGCTGAGCTGGCTGACCGATGTCGCTCGGAAACCAGTGCTGCCGAAGCGATCGACCGCGGCGCGCAGCAGCCGCTCGCGAGTGCGTTCACCCTTGGTGAGGGCACGGCGGCGCTCGTGAATTCCGGTCACGCCTGCAACCTATCACCTCACCCACCGACGTAATCAACTAATTGACATATTCGTTCATTTTGCTAATAATGTTCCCATGCTCATCAACCTCGAGGCTCCCGCTTCCGTTGGACGCCCCTCCTCCGATGCCGTGCTGGCCATGCTGCCCCTGCTCTTCAGCGACCCGGCCGGTGCGCTCGGTCAGCTCGTGCACGAACACGGCCCGCTCGTCCTGCTCGAAGTGGGGCCCGTGCAGGCGCTGCTGGTCACCGATCCCGACGGTGTGCGCGAAGTGCTGGTCGAACAGCAGCACTGCCTCGCCAAGGGCGCCGCAGTGCAATCGACGCGACCCATCCTGGGAGATGGCCTGCTCACCAGCGAAGGTGCGCACCACGCGCGCCAACGGCGGTTGGTCAGCCCCGCCTTCCATCGACCGCAGTTGGCCAAGTTCGCAGTCACCATGGGGCAGATCGCGGCCGAGGAGACCGGCAGTTGGGTTGCCGAGACGGTGATCGACGCTCACGCAGCGATGACCCGCACGGCAATGCGCATCGTGGGCTCCACGCTGTTCGGGCTCGATGTCACCGGCGACGCCGCACGCGTGGGTGTCGCCCTGGATGGTGTGCTCGCGATCTCCAACCGGCTGCTGCCGCTGGCGCAACTCGTCGGTCAGGGGCTGTCGCCCGACGAGCAGTCGGCGGCCGCGCAGCTGATCGCCGAACTCGACGACGTCATCGCCGGCATCATCGCCCAGCGCCGCGCCGCGCCCGGCGACCGCGATGTGGTGAGCCTGCTCACGAGAGCGGTGGACGACGAGGGCGACGGCGGCGGGCTCTCCGACCGCGAGATCCGCGACGAGGTGATGACCCTGTTCCTGGCCGGCCACGAGACCACGGCAAACGCGCTGGCCTGGACGCTGCACCTGCTGAGCCACCACCCCGAAGCCCTTGCGCAGATCGCCGCCGAGGCCGACCGCTGCGGCACCGGCACCGGCGCCGTCGGGCTCGACCAGCTCGAGCAGTTGCCCATCACCCAAGCCGCCTTGCGCGAGGGCATGCGCCTCTTTCCTCCTGCCTGGCTCACCACTCGCGAGGTGGTGCAGCCGACCACCATCCGCGGGGTCGATCTGGCCGTGGGCGCTCAGGTGATCGTGAGCCCGTGGCTCACCCAGCGCGACCCGCGCTGGTGGCCCGACGCCGACGAGTTCAGGATCGACCGCTGGCTGTACCCCGACGAGCAGCGCCCGAAGTGGGCGTACTTCCCGTTCGGGGGCGGTGCCCGCGGCTGCATCGGCGAACACTTTGCAATGCTGGAGGCCACGATCATCCTCGCCGAGGTCGCTCGCCGCTGGACGATCAGCCCAGCCGGTGACCCGCCCGAGCCCGAGTTCCGAGTGACGCTGCGCCCGACGCCGGCAGTGCCACTTCGCCTGCAGCGGCGAGCGCCGCACTGAGGTCGCTGCCGCCAATCGGCGTCCGGCGATGTGTGCCTCCGGAGAGAATCGAACTCCCAACCAACGGGGTAGAAACCCGCTGCTCTATCCGTTGAGCTACGGAGGCGTTGACGCAGCTTACGACGCGAGCAGCGTGCGCCGCAGGAGGTCGAGCGCGGTGATGACGCTCATCTGGCGCATCTGATCGCGCTGGCCAGGCATGCGCACGGTGCGCGTGTGCACTTCGTCACCGATGGCGATGCCGATGCACAACGTGCCCACCGGCATGCCGTCCTGCTCGGCAGGGCCGGCGACGCCGGTGAGCGACAGCGCGACATGGCTGCTCAGCACCCGCTGTGCACCACGCGCCATCGCCGCCGCCGCCGCTTCGCTGACCACCGGGCCGACGGGTACGCCGAGCACCTGGAACTTGACCTCGCTGGCATAGCAGACGATGCTGCCGCGGAACACCTCACTGGCGCCCGCCACGTTGGTGATGCGCCCGGCGACCAGGCCGCCGGTGACCGACTCGGCAAGACCCAACGACCACCCTCGCTCGCGCAGCAGCTGCAGCACCACGGCTTCCATGGTTTCGTCGTCGACACCGAACACGAGGTCGCCGATGAGCGCGCGAGCTTCCGCTTCCCACGTGGCCAGCAGCACCTGCGCGTCGGCTTCGGTGGCCGCCTTGGCGGTGAGCCGCACCTTCAGGCCCTCCCATCCGCTGGCGTTGAAGGCCAACGTGGGGTTGCCCACTTCGTCGAGGCGGGCGATGAGCGGATCGAGGCGCTCGTTGAGGCCGCTCTCGCTCTCACCCCACGTGCGCAGCGTGCGGCTGACGATGACCGCGGCGTCTTCTCCCCCACGGCTCAGCAGGTCGGGCAGCACCGCTCGCAGCACCATGTCCTTCATCTCATGGGGCACACCGGGCACCGCGTAGACCACCTTCTGCGCGCCATCGATGGTGACCGGGCAGATCAGACCAGGGGCCGTACCGCGGGTCTGCGCGATGATGCTCGCCCCCACCGGCACCAGCGCCTGGCGCAGGTTGTTCTCCGCCATTCGCCTGCCCCGCGACGCGAACATCTCGCGGATGACATCGGCCACCTGCTCGTCGGGTTGCAGTTCGGCGCCCATCACGGCGGCGATGGCCTCGCGGGTGACGTCGTCGTGAGTAGGGCCAAGACCCCCGCACACGATGACGGCGTCGGCATCGGCCAGCACCCGGCGCAGCACCGACTCCATGCGACCGAGGTTGTCGCCCACCTTCACCTGCAGCAGCGAATCGACACCGACCGCCGCCAGTTGCTCGCCGATCCACTGGCTGTTGGTGTCGGTGATCTGGCCCAGCAGCAGCTCGGTACCGATGGCGACGACGTCACAACGCATGGCAGCTCACAGAGAAAGGTCGGCGCCGGACACGTTGGCCGGCAGCGGTTGCGACTTCATCGCGCGATAGACGTACTGGCCACCGCTGATCAGGGCGAGCGCCACCGAGAGCCACAGCAGACCGTTCCACAGCCACTTCGCGTCGAGCGCGGTGGGCGGCATGATGGCGAACCCGACGGCCAGCTGTTGCACGAAGGTCTTCCACTTGGCGACCTTGCTGGCCGGCACGCTGACGCCCTTGGCACCGACGAACGTGCGGTACAGGCTGATCATCAGTTCGCGAGCGACGGTGATGGCGACCGGCACGATCCAGAACGTGTCGTTGCCGACCAGGATGGCCATGGCGCCGAGCACCAGGATCTTGTCGGCGAGCGGGTCGAGGAACGCACCCAGGTTGGTGGCGCCGTGCCGGCGCGCCAAATAGCCGTCGATGCCGTCGCTGCTGCACAGCACGAACCACAACCCGAAGGCAGCCCAGGTGCCCCCCGGCGCGTCGGGGATGAGCACCAGCATCAGCGGAGCGATCAGCACCCGGGCAACGGTGACCAGGTTGGCCCACGTCTTCACTGCGGATGGATCGACAGGCATCAGAGCGAGTCTGCCACGAGATCAGGGCCCATCGCATCGACGATGCGCACCTCGTGGAACTGGCCCACGGCGAGCGAGGCCGGCACCTCGACGACGCCGTCGATCTCGGGTGCCTCGCGGGTGCTGCGTGCTTCGCCGGGCGTGTCGACGAGCACGGTGACCGTCTCGCCGATGAGCTCGTCGCGCCGCCGGGCAGTGATGTCGTCCTGCATCTCGCGCAGCTCCGCGAGCCGCTCGTGCATCAGCGTGGGGGCGACCGCTCCATCGAGCTCCATCGCGTACGTGCCCTCCTCCGGGCTGTAGGCGAAGAACCCGCACCAGTCGAGCTGTGCTGCCTCCACGAAGGCCAGCAATTGGTCGTGGTCTTCCTCGGTCTCGCCCGGGTAGCCGACGATGAAGTTGCTGCGGAACGCGGCCGACGGCTCGCGGTGGCGGATGTCGGTGATGCGCCGCAGGAACCGCTCGCCGTCGCCCCACCGGCGCATGCGCCGCAGCAACGGCTTGCTGACGTGCTGCAACGACAGGTCGAAGTACGGCACGCCGGTGTCGCAGATGGCATCGATGAGCTCGTCGCTGAGGTCGCTGGGGTACAGGTACAGCAACCGCGTCCATGCCGCCGTGGCGCTGACCGCCCGCACCAGGGGCACGATCGAGCCTGCGCCCAGCTCGGTGGGCCGGTCCTTGCCGTAGCTGGCCAGGTCTTGGGCCACCAGCACGATCTCCTGCGCCTCGAGCTGCTCGACCTCGTCGAGGATGGAGGAGATGTCGCGGCTGCGTTGCGGCCCACGGAACGATGGAATGGCGCAGAACCCGCAGTTGCGGTCGCAGCCTTCCGCGATCTTCACGTACGCCCACGGGCTGGACGACTTCGGACGTGGCAGGTTGAGCAGGTCGAGCGTGGGGATGGGCGCCGACGACACCGCGATGGACCGCTTCTTCACCAGGTTGACCGGCACCCCGAACCCGGCCACCTGATCGACCTCGGGCAGCGCCTCGGCCAGCTCGTCGCCGTAGCGCTCGGCCATGCAGCCGGTGACCACCAGCTTGCCGCCCACCTTGCGCTGGTCGTCGAGCGCGAGGATGGTGTCGATGCTCTCCTTGCGTGCCTCGTCGATGAAGGCACAGGTGTTCACCACCACCAGGTCGGCCTTGCCCGGGTCGTCGGTGGGTGTCATGCCATCGGCCAGCAGCGTGCCGATGAGCTTGTCGCTGTCGACCTGGTTCTTGGGGCAGCCCAAAGTCTCGACGTAGAAGCGCTGGCCCATGGTCGACAGGCTACGGGGCGCCGCCCCACGACCCGCCGATCAGACGTAGTTGAGCCGCAGGCCCGGTGAGGGCCAGCGCATGTGCAGCAACCTGCCGGTGCCGGAACAGGTGATGTAGGCGTCGCGGTACTCGCCGCTGCCGTCACTGTCGCCGAAGCAGATGTTGGTGGTGAGCAGATCGCCGGTCGCGATGTGGTGCATGCCGCCGTCGGCCGGCGAGATCACGGTGACGCCGCCGTTGATCAGCGTGGCCACGCAGACGTTGCCGTCGCCGTCGACCGCGAGCGAGTCGAGCAGCTGATAGCCGGGCAGGCCGGCCATGCACGTGGAAGTGTCGAGCGGGATCGCGGCTGCCAGCACACCCGGCGAGGCGATGGTGCGTCGCATCACGCGGCCGGTCTGGGTCTCGGCCCAGTAGACGGTGTTGCCGTCGGGCGCGAGGCCGATGCCGTTGGGGGCCTCCACCGGGAACACCTGCTCGCTGATGTGGCTGCCATCGGCCGTGGCGTAGTAGATGCCGGTGAGGTCGCTGGTGCGCGCGACGTGGTCGCGGATGCCATGGTCGGTGAACCAGAACCCGCCGTGCGCATCGAACACGAGGTCGTTCGGAGCGCGCAACGGGCGACCGTCGCACTCTGTGTACAGGTCGGCCACTTCGCCTGTCGCCAGATCGACGCGCTGGATCCGGCCGCCGATGTAGACCGCAGGGTCGAACGGCCCCGGGAGCAGCAGGTCGCCGAGATCCACCGGCGTGAAGCAGCCGCCGTTGTTGCACAGGTACAGCGCACCGTCGGGGCCGATGGCGGCGCCATTGGGCCCACCGACGATGTCGGCGATGGTCTCCTTGCTGCCGTCGGGCCGTACGCGCGTGATGCGCGGCCCGAACATCTCGACCAGGATCACGCTGCCGTCGGGCATCGCGATGGGCCCCTCCGGGAAACGCAGGCCGCTCGTGATCTCGGTGAGTTCGCTCATCGCGGCAGTGTGCCAGACATCGCTACGGCGGTTGCGAGCCGAACGACTGCTGCACCGCCACGTGCATGCAGCCGCACGTGCAAAACTCGGCGGCATGCACCGCTCGCTCCTCCCTTTCGTCGTCGGGTCCGCGTTCACGCTGCTGGCTGGTTGCGGCGGCGACGACTCGCCGACAGCCACGCAAGCACCCACCACCACCGCCCCGCTCACCGGTGCCTGCACCCTCATCACCGCCGCCGACGTCTCGGCGTTGTTCGCCGGCGGCATCGGGCCCGGCACCGCGACGAGCACCGACGACCGCTGCTCGTTGGATGTCGTCACCGCCAACAACGCTGTCCGCGGCACCATCCTGCTCTCGGGATCCGGCATTCCGTTCGAGACCGCGAAGCAGAACGCCATCGGCCTCGGCATGACGGTCACCGAGATCGATGGCATCGGCGACGGCGCCTTCTTCACCAACGACGGCGAGCAGTACTGGGTGGCGGTGGGGGTGGGTGACAACACGTACGACGCGGCAGTGACGTTCCGTGGCGGTGCCTCACCGCCGCCGGCCGACCAGCTGCAGGCCACCCTCGAGCGCCTCGTTGCGGCGTACGTGGCCACGCTGTAGCGCTGCGCCCAGGCGGGTCGGGCGGGTGGCGCGCCGCCTCGTCGTTTCTCGTCGCCTCCCGCCGCCGCCGGTGCTCAGGCGGTGAGGGCCACCATCAGATCGATCATGAACTCGACTTCCTCGCGCTCGACCGGCTCGAAGTGGTCGATGCCGACGTCGGCGAGCGCCATCCGCCCCTTCTCGTCGCCGGCCATAGCCAGCAGCGCCGCGCGCAGGCGCGCCATCTTGTCGGCAACCCGCGGGTGGGCGAGGAACACGTGGCTGATCACCTGGATCTGGCTGCGCACCAGCACTCGCAACTGCTTGCGGATGGTCTCGGAGAGCTCGTCGTAGGTCTCCGCGAGGAAGAAGCCGATGTCTGCGTCACCATCGAGCAGGCTCTTCGCGACCAGCACGTAGTTGGGGCGCTGCATGATGGTGACGTTGCCGGCGTCGAGATCTGCCGGCTCGATCATGATCATGCCCATCATGTGCACGTCGGGGTTGTCGGTGCTGGCGATGCGGCTGCCCGGGCGCAACGACTCCACTGACTGCGCGAGGCTGTCGGCGCGAGCCGCAACCACTGCCTCGTCGGGTCGGCCGTGGGGCCGGGCGAGCGCGACGAAGCCGTGGTCGCGAACCAGCCGGGCAGCGTCGAACGGGTTGGCGTAGATGAGGTCGATCTGATCGGCGGCGGTGGCCGCATGCAGGCTCTCGAAGTCGTCGAAGGTCTCCAGGTGGATGCCCTCGCCCGTCTGTCGTTGCAGCAGGGTGTTGACCACGAACCATCCCGCGAGGTGCTTCGTGTTGAAGTCGGGGCTGACGGTGAAGATGAGGCTCATGGGCCACGCTTTCGACTAGAAGAGCGTCGGATAGAGCGCAGCGGCCTCGGCCACCTTGCTGCGCGAGGGTTTGCGCCGCACCGACGTGTAGCCGACGATGTGACCGTTGCGGATGTTGGGCACCACCGCCGCGTGCACCCAGTAGTAGGCGCCATCCTTGCGCAGGTTCTTCACGTAGCCGTGCCACTTGAGCCCCTGGTTCACGGTGTCCCAGAGCCCCTTGAACGCAGCCGGCGGCATGTCGGGGTGACGAAGGATGTAGTGCTGCTCACCGAGGAGCTCCTCCAAGGAGAAGCCCGACATCGCCACGAACGACTCGTTCGCGTGGGTGATCACGCCCGCAGGATCGGTGCTCGACACGATCAGGCGACCCTCGGGGAACGGCACCTCCCGATCGACCGCGTAGATCGTACGACGGAAGCCGTCCGCGTAGGTGAGCGTGTGTTGGACACCCACCTCACCGTGAAGGTCATCCAGCGTCATGTCGCGCATCCGGCGCCTCCCGTCCTCCCCGTCCTGCGACCACTCTTGGTGGCCGAACTCGCATCTAGAGTAGTTGGGATCGCGCGGTCGGCAACAGGGACCAAAGACCGGGGTCCTCGTCGGCGGCGACGCGAGTGCTCGTTGGTGACCATGGTCCCTTCTCTGTGGTCGCGATCCGTCCGATACTCACTGCGAGCGCTATCTCAGACGCACTGAGTAGCAGATCGCTGGAGACGGGCCGATGACAGCAACGACGGGATCACGCGACATCGTGCGCCGCGCCGGCGCCAGGCCCGCATCCACCGCAGCGGCCAGCGAGCGGCGAGAGCTCTGGCGCGCCGAGCACCTGTCGGTGCCGGGCACCGGTCACATCCACTTCACCGCACTGCCATCGGACGACGATCTGGCGGCGCAGCTCGCCCGCCGCGTCGCTGCCGACCCCTCCGACGCCCGGCTGCACGTCGCACGCGTGAACCACCACGTGGTCGACGGCACCCCCGATGGCACCTTCGCAGCGCTGGTCGACGTGTTCTTCGCGTTCGGCGCCTCCGGTCGCGGCCTGCGGTCACGGCTGCTCGAGGGTGCGCGGCGGCAGATCGGCGCCACGAGGGCCGCCCTGCTGCAAGCAGCCCTCGACAGCGGCCTGCGACCGAAGTCGAGCCTGCCCTGGGTTGCCGGCTCGATGCTCTCCAACGGCGTCACCGGCAGCACCGACATCGTCCGCCCGGTAGCAGTCGGGGGCCGGCGATGAGCGACCACGGTGACGGGTCGACACCGGCGGTGCTCGAGCTCGCCGACACCGGGCTGTACCTGCAGCCCACTCCGGCCGGCGCGTACTACGCGGTGGGCAGCCCGGAGATGACCCCGGAGCGGCGGCTGCTGCTGGTGCTGATGAGCAGCCAGTCGTCACGCCGGCCGACGATGGCCGACTTCTGCCAATGGACCCAGCAGCGCACCGAGCAGGATGCCCTGGCCGTGGTGTTCCGCGCGCAGGAACGAGGCTGGCTCGAGGGCTTCCGCCAGCCACAGGGCCCACCACCGGGGCCGCTGGAGCCGATCGCTGCTCGCACCCTGCCCGCGCTCTCCAGCAGCGGTCACGGCCTGCTCGCCGACGCGCAGGGCTTCTGCATCGCGAGCAGGGGCTTCGACTCCACGGCCAGCGACTTCCTCGCTGCCGTCAGCGCCGACATCGCCTCGATGCACGAGCGGCACGCCGCCTACCTCGCCGACGCCTCGGGCACTGCGACCGGGGCGTGGGCGCTCGTCGACATGGCGGGCAACAGCCGCGTGGGGTTCTGGCCGCTCTTCATCGGCGACCACCGCTTCGTGCTCGCCCTCGGCGGGCTGCCCGCCCTCAACCACCCGGCACTCGTCGAGCTCGTCTGGTCACTGACCTTCCGCTACGGCGGCCCCGAGCTGGCGGCCACGCCGACGCCAGGAAGGCAAGCGCAATGAGAGAGGACGCCCTCACCAACATCCTGGCCCAGCTGAACTCCACCTCAGCCGACATCCAGGCCTCGGCGGTCATCTCGATCGACGGCCTGATGATGGCGGCGCTGCTGCCGGCGGGGCTCGACCAGGACCGCATGGGTGCGATGAGCGCCGCGCTGCTGTCGTTGGGCGCACGGGTGGCACGCGAGCTCGACCGTGGCACGCTCGAGCAGGTGCTGGTCAAGGGCGACAACGGCTACGTGCTGATGCTGCAGGCCGGCAACGATGCGGTGCTGACCGTGCTGGCCTCCTCGCAGGCGAAGTTGGGACTGATCTTCCTCGACGCCAAGCGGGCGGCCGCGGCAATGGCACAGGCGCTGTGACGCACGAGCACACCTGACCCGGCTGGTGACGGCCGCCCTCAGCGGTTGCGGTGGGCTTCCTGCAGCAGCTCGAACTCTTCCACCGTCATCAGCACCGCGCGGGCCTTGGAGCCTTCACTGGGGCCCACGACGCCGCGCTGTTCGAGAAGATCCATGATGCGCCCGGCGCGTGCGAACCCCACCTTCAGCTTGCGCTGCAGCATGCTGGTGCTGCCCAACTGGCTGCGCACCACGAGCTCCATCGCTTGACGCAGCAGCACTTCGTCCTCGTCGTCGTCGGCGCCGTTGCCGCCGAAGTTGCCGCCGCCCAGCTGGCCTTCGCCTTCGTCGCCCTCGACGCCACTGACGTACACCACCTCGGGTGCCTGTCGACGCCAGTGTGCGACCACCTTGCGCACTTCCTCCTCGCTGACGAAGCAGCCCTGAATGCGCTGGCTGACGTTGCTGTTGCCGGGCAGCAACAACATGTCGCCCTTGCCGACCAGCTTCTCCGCACCGGGCTGGTCGAGGATGACGCGGCTGTCGGTGAGGCTGTTGACCGCATACGCCATGCGCGCCGGGATGTTGGCCTTGATGACGCCGGTGATGACGTTGACCGACGGGCGCTGTGTGGCCACGATGAGGTGGATGCCGACGGCACGCGCCTTCTGCGCGATGCGGGTGATGCTCTCCTCCACGTCGCGAGCGGCCACCATCATGAGGTCGTTGAGCTCGTCGACCACGACCACGATGTACGGCATGCGCTCGTACGACGTGGGGCTGTCGGGGTCGCGGTGCAGGTCGGCGGCGAGCTCGCCGCGGTCGTACGCCGCGTTGTAGCCGGTGATGTCGCGGAACCCCACTTCCGACAGCACGTCGTACCGGCGGTCCATCTCCTTGCACGCCCAGCTGAGCGCGTTGGCCGCCTTCTTCGGGTTGGTGACCGGCTGCGTGAGCAAGTGCGGCAAGCGGTTGTACTGGCCCATCTCGACCTGCTTGGGGTCGATGAGGATGAGGCGCACCTGCTCGGGCGTGGTGCGCATGAGCAACGAGGTGAGGATGCTGTTGATGCCACTGGACTTGCCGGCGCCGGTGGTGCCGGCGATGAGCATGTGTGGAGTGGTGGACAAGTTGAGGAACACGGCCCGACCGGCGATGTCTTTGCCGATGGCGACATCGAGCGGGTGAGTAGCCGTCTTCGCCTCTGCCGCGGTCATGATGTCGCCGAGGCTGACCAGCTGGCGAGTGTGGTTGGGCACCTCCACCCCGATGGCCGAACGGCCAGGGATGGGTGCGAGGATGCGCACATCGGTGGCTGCCATCGCATAGGCGATGTCGCGGTTGAGGCTGGTGATGCGGGCCACCTTCACGCCGGCGCCCAGCTCGAGCTCGTAGCGGGTGACGGTGGGCCCGACGGTCTGCCCGACCAGCTTCGTCTCCACACCGTGCGACGCGAGCGAATCGACCAACGTGCGGCCCCGCGCCTCGACCTCTGCTTTGTTGATGGCCTGCGCGGTGCTGCGCGGCAAGTAGCTGAGCGGGGGCAGCGACCACTGCCCGGCCTGTGCCCCAGGCCCCAGGTCGAGCGCCTCCTGCTCGCCCGGCCCGAGGGGCAGCTGTGGCCCCGGCCGCGGCGCACGAAGCCGCTTCGGCTTGGTGGGCTCGTCGGCCCACTCGTCGTCGGTGGCAAGGTCGTAGAGCTGCGGCGCCGGCAACCGGCCCGTTGTCTCGTCGACACCGGACCGATCGCTCTTCAAGCTGGCCATGTCGCCGAAGACCTGCTTGGCCTTGCGACCCACCGGCGTGGCGACGGCACCGATGCCATGTGCCGCTTGCCCGGCCATGGTGCGCAACGAGCCACCGGTGATGATGAGCAGGCCGCCGAGGAACAGCGCTGCCAGGATGACGATGGCCCCGCCTTGCGCGGCCAGGCTGCGCAGCGGCTCGCCGATGATGGCGCCCAGCCAACCGCCGGCGCGGCCGAGCGTGTCGAAACCGCTCATGATCTTCTCCGGGCCGCGCACGACGTGCAGCAACCCCAGGATGGACAGCGAAGCGAGCCCCCAACCGATGCCCAGCCGGAAGCGATGGCCGCTGCGCCCCTTGCGCACGAGTGCGATGCCCACACCCACCAGCGCGATGGGAACGACGAAGCGGCCGAGCCCGGTGAACCACCCGATCATGGTCTCGACCCCGCGACCCAACGGGCCGGCGAGGTTGAAGTAGATGCCCAGGCCCAGCAACGAGCCGACCAGGATGAAGCCGATGCCGACGAACTCGTCTTCGCGACCGGAGACCGCCTCGCGCATCTCGGCAGATGCCTGCGAGCGGCGCGACATGGGCACCGCTGCCTCGCGCTTCGCGGTCGAGGTGCTCGTGCGGGTGGTGCCAGCACGCGACGACGCGCCACGCGCAGGCACGGACGACTTCGCTCGCTTGTTGGGCGGCCCCCAGGTAGGCATCGGCTTCACGGTACCAAGGGGGCGCGCGACAGTACGCGCACCAACGGTGTCACCGTTGCCCTCAGTTGACCGGATCCACCGACTTGACCGTGCCGTCGGCGCCCAATACCACGTCGAGTCCCCCGCCTTTCGAGCTGGTGGCCAGCACGCCGTAGAGCACGCTCCCCTGCCCATCGCCGTGGATGTAGAAGCTCTCGATGGTGAGGTCGGGCAGCTCCAGCTGCACCTTCGACAGAACGACTGCCGGGTCGAAGGTGAGCGATGCCGCCGCGAAGGTGCCACCGCTGGCCGGCTGCCCTTCGGCGGAGGTGAGCGAGCCCGCCAGGTAGAGCCATGGCTGGGCCACAGCGCCATCGTTGAGGGCCACGAACAGGTTCACCAGTCGTGCTGTGGCATTGATCTCGAAGTACTCCTGCGGGCCGCCGAGCTGCGCTTCGAGCGCGGCGACGGCCGCGTCGATCTGGTCGATGATGGGCAGCGCTGCGATGTCTTCGCCGGCGGTCGTCGAGTCGGCGGCCGGCGACTCGACGCTGCTCGCCGGGCTCGTGTCGTCGGAGCACGCAGCCAGCACCACCAGCGCCGTCACACACAGCGCGGCGACGCACCGGCGACGCACCGGCGACGCCGGTGCCAGCGTGAACGGCCGCCGGAGGCATGGGAGAAACCGTTCCGAGCGGTTCCCGGTCGCGGATTCGTGCACGTTCGCGTTCGTTTCCTACGTCTCCATCACCACGGGCACGATCATCGGCCGCCGCTTGGTGCGTTCGTTGACGAACTTGCCGGCGGCCCGGCGCACGTCGCGCTCGAGTGACTCGACGTCGCGGACACCCGCCGCCAACGACTGCTCGACCACGGCGGCAACGCGATCGCACGCTTCATCGAGCAGATCTTCCGCCTCAGGGGCGTACACCCACCCGCGGGTGATGATCTCGGGGCCGGTGAGCACCTTGCCGGTGCCGATGTCGACCGTGACGATGACCACCACGACACCCTCTTCGGCCAGCACGCGACGATCGCGCAGCACGCCTTGGCCGACATCGCCGACGATGCCGTCGACGTAGAGGTAGCCGGCGGGCACACGACCCACCTTGGCCAGGCCGGCATCGCTGAGCTCGAGCACGTCGCCGTCCTCGCAGATGAGCACGTTGTCGGCCGGCACGCCCATCACCACACCGAGCTTGGCGTTGGCCACCATGTGGCGGTACTCGCCGTGGATGGGCACCAGCCACTCGGGCCGGGTGAGCGACATGTAGGTCTTCAGCTCGTCGGCCTGTGCATGGCCGGTGGCGTGCACATCGGCGACACCGCTGTGCACCACTTCCACGCCGGCACGCAGCAGATCGTCGATGACGCGATTGACGTTGCCTTCGTTGCCCGGAATGGCATGGCTGGAGAGGATGACCGTGTCGTGATCGCCGGCCTTCACCCACTTGCTCTCGCCACGGGCCAGCAGCGCCAGCGCCGACATCGGCTCGCCTTGCGAACCGGTGGAGATGATGCAGACCTGGCCCGGCGGGTACTTGTCGATCTCGTCGATGTCGACCAGCGACGCGTCGGGGATCTTCAGCACGCCGAGATCGCGGCCCATGCGCACGTTCTTCTTGATGCTGAGGCCGAGCGTGGCGACCACGCGCCCGCTGTCGATGGCGGCATCGGCGATCTGCTGGATGCGGTGCAGGTGGCTGGCGAAGCTGGCGGTGATGATGCGCCGGCCCTTCTGCGCCCCGAACACGCTGCGCAGCACTGCCCCCACGCCGGATTCGCTGGGCGAGTGCCCGTGCTCCTCGGCGTTGGTGCTGTCGGCCATCAGCAGGCGGATGCCCTCCGTGGCGGCGATCTGCCCCAGGCGGGCGAGGTCGGTGCGGCGACCATCGACCGGCGTGAGATCGATCTTGAAGTCGCCCGAGTGCAGCACGACGCCCTGCGGAGTGTGCACCGCGATGGCATGTGCGTGCGGCACGGAGTGCGTGACCGGGATGAACTCGACGTCGAAGGGGCCGATCATCAGCCGCTCGCCGTCGCTGACCGGGATGAGCTTGGTACGGCCGAGCAGCCCGGCTTCCTCGATGCGGTTGCGAGCGAGGCCGAGCGCGACCGCCGAGCCGTAGATGGGGAAGCTGAGCTCGCGCAGCAGGTACTGGAGGGCGCCCACGTGATCTTCATGCCCGTGAGTGGCAACCACGGCAACGATGCGATCGGCGTTCTCGCGCAGGTACGTGAAGTCGGGCAGGACGAGGTCGATGCCGTGCATGTCGGCGTCGGGGAACATCAACCCACAGTCGATGAGCAGCAGGCGACGGTCGTCGCCGGTGCCCTGCTCGATGGCCATGCAGTTGCGGCCGATCTCGCCGAGACCACCGAGGAACACGATGCGTACGGGCGTTGCCATCAGCGGCACTCGCTGCGTGGGAAGCGGTCAGGACACAGGACGTTGGGGGAACGCATCGCGCCACCTTTGCAGGTTCGACCACACTTCCGGCGCTCGGGTCTCCACGAACTCGGGTGCTGGGCCCATCGGAAGGCGCGCCTGGCCGACCTTGAAACCCAGGTGACGCATCATCGCCTTCGTGGGAATCGGGTTGGGTGCGTCGTCGCCGGTCTCGAACGCGAAGCTCTCCAGCAGGCGGGCGTTCACCAGCCGAGCGCCCACCGTGTCGCCCTTCTCCCACAGGTCGAACATCTCCTGATGGTCGGGTGCGGTCCAGTGCGTCGCCACACCGACCGCACCGACGATGCCACTGGCCAGCAACGGCAGGGTCATGCCATCGTCGCCGCTGTACACCTCCACGCTCTCGGGCGCGTTGGCGATGAGCACGGCGGTTTCGCCCGGATTGCCGGCGGCATCCTTCAACGCGACGATGGTGGGCACCTCGCGGAACAGCCGCAGCAGCGTGGTGGTGGAGATCTTGCGGCCGGTGCGCACCGGGATGTCGTAGATCATCTGTGGCAGCGGGGTGCACTCGGCCATGGCTCGCAGGTGCGCCTCGATGCCCGCCTGCGACGGCCGGTTGTAGTACGGGCACAGCGCGAGGATGCCTGCTGCTCCGAGCGCAGTGGCTTCCTTCGTGAGGTGCACGGAGTGCGCGGTGTCGTTGGTGCCGGAACCGGCGATCACCGGGATCGTGACCGCTTCGATGACCGCCGCGAACAGGCTGAGCCGCTCGTCGTCGGTGAGCACGGGCGCCTCGCCAGTGGTGCCCGCGATCACCAGCCCGTCGTGGCCGTTGTCCTGCAGCCAGCGCGCCAGCCGGCGGGCTTCATCGAGATCCAGGGCACCCTGGTCGGTGAACGGGGTGATCATCGCGGAGAGGACACGACCGAAGCGGGCCATCAGAAGCTGCCTTCCGCACCGCGGTCGATGCCTTGCGTGAGGATGAGGTCTTCGTGCAGTTCCATCCACACATCGTGGTAGCTGCCGCACATCACCCCGGTGAACATTTTCGTTTCACCTTCCACCACTCGCCGGCACGTGCGTGCCAGACGTGGGCCGTAGGGCGCCAGGCGCACCAGCACCTCGCCCATGCGCGACACCACCGGCTCGGCGCGGGCGTGCAACGCCACCAATCGCTGCACGACCTGCTGGTCGTAGGTCTCGTCGGTGTGGTCGTTGGGCTCGCCATCACGCAACTGCCACTCGCCGCACAACGCCTTGAAGTCTTCGTTGATGGTGAGGAAGGTGCCATAGGGCTCGCGCAGTTCGGCCGTGAGCGGCGAGCTGCCCACGTCCTCGGTGAGCGAGATGCGATGCTCCTCGCGACCCACGGGGGTGAGCTGCCACAGCTGGCGCGCCTCGCGGAACATCGCCCACTCGCGCTGTGCGAGCGCGGAGAGGTGCTCCTCCACGACCACCAGCGGCAGGTCGGCGACCTCGGCGACCATCTCCGCCTTGGCGAAACCCTTGATGCGCAGCGCATGGAACGTACGGAAGAAGGGGTCGGACGGGTGCGACATACGGCCGCCAGCGTACTTGACCACCGAGAAGCTCGCGGAACCACCGTTGAATCCTGAGTGAGTGTTCAAGGACCCTGGCGAAGTGTGGCAACCTTCGTGGAACCAGTGAGACCGAAGGG
>Ga0209477_1000380_pt1 | contig 27387 bp, 18 predicted proteins | sample KloWWTupernatant_FD_187180 | JGI IMG/M metagenome (GOLD analysis project Ga0209477, IMG submission 187180) | Active sludge microbial communities from Klosterneuburg, Austria, studying microevolution and ecology of nitrifiers - Klosterneuburg... | ecosystem: Engineered > WWTP > Aerobic digester >...
CATCGAGCGGCTCCCCCGATTGCCTTGCCACTGTCGAAATCGCCGCCGCACGCCGCAACAAATCCACCAGTGCAGTACGAGCCATGAACCTTCTCCCCGAAGTTCGCGTCGCGCGACGCCGGGCGAGCCTAGCGCGAAAAGCCGTGCATGGCACCTGTGCGGATTGCCGGGATCGGCTGAATTGGCGCAATGCCGATGTGCGCCTGCGTGCTGCGGAGCACCGTGGTCGGCACTCGCTCCCATGGCCATGGCCCCGCCCATGGTCTCTGACCGTGATTGCCCGTGTAGGCGTCCGCTGCGGACACCGCGAACACGCCAAGGAAGACCGACCGCACATGAAACCTCTGGTTCCGGCAACAACCCTGCTGGCCAGTTTGGACCTGGCTGCCTGCAGCCATGCAACTTCGACACCCGAGGTACTGGCCAAGGCCGTGCAGGCGGCATTCGACAAGGGCGATTTCGATGCCGCGCGCAAGTTCGCCGACCTCGACGAGGTGCCGGCTGACCTGCATTTCCACTTCCTCGAAAACGTCCGGGAATGTTCCGCCGAATCGGCATGCAGCGTATCCGCAAGCCCGGCAACCGACGCGGATCGCGCTCAATTGCAGGAGACAGCAAGGCAGCCGAATGCGCAGGCGCCTGCGGTCGACGGCATGATCACGGCGACCACCAAGGCGAAGGACGGCTCCAGTTCCGGCCAGATGACCATGCCACGCGCCAAGGTCGGCGACGGCTGAAAGATCGTCACCGTCCGCTACTGCGAAAGCGGGCGTGCGGCGCTGCGCGCCAAGGGGGACAAGGCACTGGTCGATGAATTGTTTGCCCAGGGCATTCGTCATGCCAGCGATGAACTGCGAACCGAGCGGGCCAGCGCCGCCACGGCATTGCCCGCGCATGGCGGTCTCCCGGCAAGGCGTTCGTTGCGCAGACCCCGGCCATGTCGGCTGCGGTCGATGCCAGGGAGCCCGATGCGGCGTCAAGCCGATTGCGCTCGTCGAGCGCCAGACCAAACTGCACGTGCAATCGCTGCGCATGTTGCGCGACGTCAAGCTCAATGGCGGTTACCAGCTCGGCGACGAAGTCGTGCTGTGGATCGAAGCGCGCAACGGCATTGGCTGCATCGAGCGCGGGCCGATCCTGTTCTCGCCCGACGGCGCGTACCGGAGCAAGGCCGGCGACAACCTGGTCAGTGATCCGGCCACTCCGTAAGCGGATTGCGAAACTCGCGGGAATCCCTTACGCGGCGAGCGCTCCGTCACTCCGTGCGAGCGCTCGTCCATCGCCGCGCATCGGTGCCGAGGGGACGCGAGCCCTCCTTGCCTCATGCTCAGCCGAGCGGAATCCGCAAGCGAATCTGGCCCCTGTGCCGACGAGCTTCCGTTATTGCCGACAACAACCTTCCTGGATTCACGGGAGCTGCACAATGCACCTTTCATTTCCATCCCGCACGGAAACATCCGTACCCACGCTGGTGGCCCTGGCGCTGGGCCTGGCGTTGTCTGCCATGCCGGCCTCGGCACGCGAACACCTGGGCCCGTACAACAATCTGCTGCTGAAGAACCCGCACCCGGATGCTGCGGGCAAGCAATACGGACGCGGACTGGCTGCTGGCGATTTCGATGGCGATGGCACCAGCGATCTGGTGGTATCGGAAGCGGGCGGCGATCGCTTGCGCGTCCTGCGCGGGTTGGCGTTCGCGGTCGGCAGCAATCCGCTGCTGCAGTTTCTCTCCACCACGATCAACATGCCCGTGCACAGCTACACGATGGCGAGCGGTGATTTCGACGGCGACGGGCGCGACGAGATTGCCGTGTCGGCGATGAACGCCAGCGCCGGCGGCCAGGCTGCGGCCGGCAAGGTCATGATCATCAATCGCCTGGGCAATGGCACCTACGAGGTGCAAAGCACAATCCAGGCAGGCGACACCTATCCCGGCAGTCCGCAGGCAAGCGCCAATCTCGGCAACAGTCTCGCCGCCGGCGATTTCGACAACGACGGATTCACCGACCTTGCCATCGGCATCCGCGGCCAGATCGTCGGCGCGGTCGCGAATGCCGGTGCCGTGATGATCGTCTACGGCAGCGTGGCGGGAATCCAGCCCGACCGCGCACGGATCTTCAACCGCAATACCGATGGACTGAGCTTCAATCCCGGGAGCGATGATTTCTATGGATGGTCGCTCGCTGCCGGGGATTTCGATGCCGACGGCAACGACGACCTCGCCATCGGCATCCGCAACGGAACCTGTCCGAACGGCACCGATCGCGGGGGTGCGGTCGTCGTGCTGCAGGGATCGGCCAGCGGCGTCAGCAACGCCAACGCGCGAATCTGGCGCCCTGGCGTGCTTGGCATCGGCGGCAATTGCGCGACGGCGGGCAATTTCGGTGCCAGCCTGGCCACCGGCGAGTTTGGCGATCGCGGTTTCCTCGAGACGAACTACGCCGACCTCGCCATTGGTGCGCCTGCCACGGATGGCGACCAGGGCGCGGTGCATGTGATCCATGGCTCGAGCACGGGCCTGGTTTCCACCGGCAACCGCTTCATTGCACCGCCGTCGCTGCCCGGCGTCGTCAGCGGCAATGGCCGCTTTGGCAACGTCGTGAAAACCGGACGACTCGCCCATGCTTGCGTCAACCTGGACTGCGACGGCGACAGCCTCGCCGTCGCCGCGCCGTTCGCTACGATCAATGGTGCCGCCAATGCAGGCATGGTCTGGATCTTCGATTCAGGCAGCGACGACCAGGGGCTGCTGCTCACCACGCCGCAGCCGATCCTGCCCCTGCCGCCGCTGAAGATCGCCGGCCCGCACGAGAACGACCAGTTCGGCAACGACATGGCCATCGGCGACTTCAACGACGACGGCCGCGCCGACCTTGCCATCGGCGCCTACCTCTACGATGACGGCGTCGACGCCGATTCCGGCGCGGTCCAGGTGCTTTATCAATCCGAATTGCTGTTCAGGGATGGCTTTGACTGACGCCCGCGCTGCCCAGCCTCAGCGCGCGGCCAGCTTGCGGGCGAGGGCTTCGGCCTGGCGCAGCTTCGGTGCGTGTTCCGGCACCTTGAGCCGCTTCAGCGCTTCGCCGATATCGGCGTCTGCCTGCTGCCGATGGCCGCGGACAAGATGCAGCCGGCCGCGCTCGAGAAAGGCCGTTCCCAGCGTTGCCTCGTTGTCCGCTTCGCGCTTGTGCTCCAGGGTGGCGAACACCGCTTCAAGCAGGGCTTCGGCCTCGTCGAGTGCGGCGGGAGCCGCGCTGGCGATCAGGCTGGACGCGAGGGCAATGCGCACCTGGGCAGTCTCGACGTGCTCGCTGTCATAGATCTTCTGCACGCCGGCAAGGGCACGCCGCAAATGGGGAATCGCATCATCATGGCGACCTTCCGCCAGGCGCAGGTTGCCGAGCACCGAAGCGGCGTAGGTGTTGTTGTATTCATCTTCGGGGGCATGCCGCTGCAGCGCGGCCACTGCTTCCCCTGCCCGCGCATCGGCCTCGCGGTAACGCCCGGCATCGCTCAGCGCGGTGACTTCCAGCAGGGCCGTGAGCCAGGTGTAGACGCTGTCTCCGGTGGCCACGCGGAACACCTCGAACGCCTTGTGGTACCGCTCCACGGCGAGGTCGAACTTGCCTTGCGCGCGAGCAAGGGTGCCGTGGGTCTGCAAGGCCTGCGCGTACTGGCCCGAGGGCGTCTTGCCGAGCATCGCCAGCGATTCGGCAAAGCTGCGCTCGGCTGCCTCGAAGCGACCCATGCGCCGCTGCAGGTCGCCAAGCCGCAACAAGGTGGCGCCGATATACAGATGATCCGCCGGCAATGATGCGCGCGCGATGCGCAAGGCGGTCTCGTAGTTGAGCCCGGCCTCCTCGTACTTGCGCTGGATGCGCAGGACATCGCCGATGTTCACGCGCAGCATCGCCGTGCGCACGTGCTCCTCGCCGTTGTTCCTGGCAACGATTGCCAAAGCTTGCGCATAGCTCTCCAGGGCATCGGGATAACGCCCCGCTTCCTGCTGGATCTTGCCGAGCACGCCCAGGCGCGCGGCAACCTGCACATGCGATGCCCCGTAGACGGTGCGAAAGACATCGACGCCGTGGCGGGCAAGTGCCTCGGCTTCGGCATTGCGGCCAGCGGTCAGTTCGATGTTTGCCAGCGTCGATTCGGCAAGGGCAGCGCGTGGCAGGTCCCCGGCACCGGCAACGCGCAGCACCTGCAGGGCATCACGGATCAGTGTTTCCGCTTTCGCCACCTCGCCGACGGCGTAGACAGCGTCCGCATAGGCGGCCATGGCTTCGGCGGCGGCGATGCTGTTTGCGCCGCTCAATTCCGATTGCATTTCCCAGGCGCGCTTGAGAGTTGCCTGTGCCGCTTCGCGATCATCGAGACCGACCTGGATCTCGCCGAGATCCTTGAACAGTTGCGCCTGCAAGGCGGGATCGCCAGCAAGGCTGGCATCGACGATGCTGATGCCGTCGCGAATCATGGCCCGTGGCGAACGTGCCGTGGCACTCGCCCGACTGAGCGGATCCTGTTCGCCAAGCAGGGCCAGGATGAATTCCTTGACCCGCTCGCTGCGGGCCAGCTGCAGCTCGGCCTTGTCGCGCTCGCTGTCGGCGCGGCGGGCCTCGGCCTGGGCGATGCGCGCCTGCCACAACGCGGCACCAAGACCCGCAAGCAGTGCAAGCACAACGACCACCGAGGCGGCAACGCCGAAGCGGTGGCGGTGGACGAACTTGCGCAGGCGATAGGCGGCGGAATCGGCGCGGGCCGTGATCGGCCGTGCATCCAGCCAGCGGCGCAAGTCCTCGGCAAACGCCGCGGCCGTCGCATAGCGCCGTGCCGGTTCGCGTTGCAGGGCAGTGGCGATGATCAGGTCGAGATCGCCGGCCAGATTGCGCGCCAGGTGCTGCGCATCGGCCTCCGCGCCATAGAGGTCGCGCAGCTGCCCGGCATCGAGCTTCGCCGCCAGCGTGCTGGCGCGTTCGACGACTTCCAGGCTGGCATCGAGAGCCAGTTGCGACGGGTTCGTGTCACGCCGTTGCCGCGGCAGTTGCCCGGTCAGCAGTTCGCACAGCATCAGGCCCAGCGCGTAGACATCGGTCGGCGTGCCGATGGCCTCGCCAAGGATCTGCTCGGGTGCGGCGTAAGCCGGCGAGAGCACGCGCATGGCGGTGCCGGTGCGGGTCTGCTCGCCGCTTTCCTCGATCAGCTTGGCAATTCCGAAATCGAGCACGCGCGGCTCGCCTTGATGATCGACCAGCACGTTGGAGGGCTTGAGGTCGCGATGCACGATCAATTGCGTATGCGCGTAGGCAACCGCGTCGGCGACCTTGACCAGGATGCTGACCCGCGCGCGGGGATCGAGTGCGGCGCGGCGCGCGTGCTCGGTAATCGGCGCGCCGTCGACGTGATCCATGACGTAGAACGGCCGGCCGTCCGCAGTCATGCCGCCATCCAGCAGGCGCACGATATGTGCATGATTCAGACGCGCGAGGATGCGTCGCTCCTGCAGGAAGCGGCGCAGGATCGCGTGCGTGTCCATGCCACGCTTGAGCACCTTCACTGCTACCTGTTGCTCGTAGGCGCCATCGGTGCGCTCACCCAGCCAGACCATGCCCATGCCGCCCTCGCCAAGCAACCGCAGCAATCGATACGGCCCGGCCATGCCATCGGCGGGCATGCCATCGCCTTCCCGACTGAGCATGCCGGGCACCGCAGCAGCAGCATCGCCATCGAGCAAGCCGCTGATGTCCTCGTCGGCAGCCAGCAAGGCACGCACTTCCTCGACCAATTCCGGGTCGCTTGCCGCCAATTGCGCCAGCCGCCGCGTGCGCCGGTCGCTATCCAGCTCGACCAGTTCATCGAACAGGGCGGAAATCCGCGACCAGCGATCGGGCGAGGTCGTCATCGCTCAGGCCGTCGTCATTTCGCGCTGCAGGAACGCACGCGCGCGACGCCAGTCGCGCTTCAGCGAGCGCTCCGAGCGATCAAGCACATCGGCAATCTCGCTGAGATCGAGGCCGGCATAGAAGCGCATTTCGACGAGGGCAGCCAGCGGCGCATCGATGGCATCCAGGCGCGCCAGGGCGGCATCAAGGGCGAGCACTTCCTCACCGCGATCTTCCGCCGCCGCCTGCAGGGCATTGGTATCCAGCGAGGCAATCTGCACGGCCCCGCCACGCCTGAGCGCCGCCCGCGAACGCACGTGGTCGATGACAATCTGCCGCATCACGCGCGCGGCAACGGCAAAGAAATGCCCGCGATCATTGACGTCGAGGGCACCGTGCCGGGCGATTTTCAAGTACGTCTCGTGCACCAGCGAGGTCGTGCGCATCATCTGCTCACCGCGCAACTGACCGGCGGCGAGACGCCGCAGATCGTCGTACAGCAAGACGAAAAGGCGCTCCGAAGCCGCCTGCTCGCCAGCGCGGGCGCGCCCCATCAGTTCGGTGATTTCACTCATGGCAGAAAGTTTCTAAGGCTCCCACTCGACCCCGCCGGCAGCCATTCAGCACCGACTCCCAAGTGCTGCGCGATCCCGGCGCAGCGCGTGCAGACCAGAGAATAGCCTCAGCGCCGCGCACTTGTCCTGCTTCCACCTGGGCAGGCGAGCGAAACCCGGCGCGCGCGGCAGATGACGTCAATGTGCGTCGGTGCCGATCACGCCGAGGTTGCACAGGTCAAGCAAGGAGCTGCGCATGTCGGACTTTCCTGTTCGCCCTACCGGCAAATGCATCACATCGGCGAATCCCCGCGAGCAGGGCGTCGCGCAACCAACACTGACCGCCACGTCGGCGCAGTCAATCAGGGTGTCGCCGGGTCGAAGCCGTCCTTGAAGATGCGGTCGTCCTCGACCTCGCGGCAGCCGGAAAACTCCGAGGTTTGCCCGCCCGCGCTGGTCGCCGTGGCCGTGATGAAGTGCCCTGCGGGCACAGCGCCGAGAACGTAGAGCTCGAACGGTTTCCTGCACTGGTTGTCCGGGCCGACGATCGCGCAATCGAGATCGACATTGGCCGCACCGAGCAGGACGGCTCCCTCGCCATGTCCCGTCGCATCGCAGGTGCTGCTGCGGTGGAACTCGATGCGATAGCTGCCGAGGGTCGAGGACAGCTCGCCATTGGCGATCAGGTAGCGCAACGGACCGATACTCCAGACGCGGGCGCGCGACAGCTCCGGAAAATTCTGCCCGCGATTCGCACTGCCGTTCCAGTCGAATAGAGGGTCGGGGTCGTTGGCATCGACACCGGCCGTGCCGAGATCGATGGCGAGATCGCCATTGCCCGAATAGGTGTTGCCGGCGAGGCGGTTCCAGCTGCCTTCGACGAGGTTGATGCCGTCGCCGCCGTTGCCGGCGAAATAGTTCCCGGGGCCGATGCGGTTGCGGCTCGCGCCGCCGGCGACCATGAGACCATGCACGCCGTTGGTGATGATCGTGTTGTCGCGCACCGTGTTGTGGTGCGCGGCCTCGCTGCTGACGACGATGCCGAGGTTCGCGTTGTGCCTGACGAGGTTGTCCGCGATGAGGTTGTTCGGCGAGTAGACGAACATGCCGACCGAATTCGGCAGTGCTTCGAAGATCGAATCGCCAATCGCATTGCCGAGCACCTGGTTGCCGCCGATATCGTCGAGGACGATGCCGAACGAGGCGTTGCCGATGAGGTTGCGCTGCGCCGGATCGCTGCCGCCGATCTGCGCATCGGTCGCATTGTCCTGGACCCGGATCGCGGTGCCGACATCGACGAGCGGCGTGGCAGCGACCGATCCGCCGAACTGCAATCCGCTCAACAGATGGCCACGGCCGGAACGCAGGCGCACGGCATCACCGGTGAATCCCGAGAACGCGATCCCGCCCAGCTTGAGTTCGTCGTCGACCTCGGTCGAGTTGAAGACGATGCCATTGGCGACGCCATTGCCGGCGCGCAGGATGACGCAAGACGCGCCGTTGTAGCCGAGCGAAATCGTGTTCGCCACGCTGCCCGGTTGCGTATCGCCGAGGATGTCCACTTCGTCGGCGAGATTGAGTGTCTGCGCCAAGGTGATGACGCGCGGACAACTGCCGGCGATGTTGAAGCGGATCACTTGGCGACCATTCACCGCGTTCGCGCTGGCGACGGCCTGGGCCAGCGAACCGGCGCCACTGGACAGCGTGTTGGTCACATCGAGGTAGAACGAATTGTCGACTGCCGTCTCGTATGCGCCCATGTCGGGGTCGACGCCGACCAGGCGCTGATTTCCGGCAAGGTCGCGCGCAGGCAAGCCGCCCGGCACGAAGCGCGAGCCGGCATTGACGACCGCTGAACCATTCGCCGGCACGCCGCCGGAGCCGAGCTGCGCCGGCGCATTGATGTTGCCGCTGTTGGAAGCAAACGTGCCGCCGGACAACGACAGGCTGTCGAAGCGGTTGCTGCGCGCATACAGGTCGGCATTGGCGACGACGACTTCGGCACCGTCGTTCTCAAACACGTTGCTGGTGGCCTGGACCTGGGCGAACGGTGGCTGCTGACCGGTGTTCCGCGGCTGGTAGTCGATGCGCAAGCCGCCGTTGCGGAAGGTGCTGTTGGCAACCGCGAACAGCGTCAGCGGCTGGCTGTTGAGACGCAGCGCGTGGAACCGCATGACACTGTCGCCCGGCGTGCCGGTGCGTGCCGTGAACATCGAGTTCGCGATGAGGACGTCGTAGTTGTCGCCGGAAAGGCTGACCAGCGTGTCGAGGAAGCGGACGTGGCCGAAACGCTGCGTGCCGGGTTCCTCGTCATAATCGATCCAGTTGCCGACCGACCAGTCGATCGCGTTCGTGGTCAGGTATTCGACGTTCAGCGCATTGTCGATCAATTCGATGTCGACCAGGCGCTGGCCGCCGCTGCCATTGAGCGTCGTCGCGCCCTGGGCCGTGCTGTGGCTCGTGCAACCGGCGTTGTAGCCACCCCGGATCGTCAGCTTGCCGTAATTGCCGCTGGTGTCGCCTTCGGCGCGGTAGCGGATGACGAGATTGCTCGAAAGCGTGTAGGTGCCGGCACGCAGCTTCAGGGTGATCGCGCTGGTGCTGCTGCCGTCGATGTCAGCGACCGCCTGGTACAGCGCGCTCGTGCTTTCGATGCAGACCTCGGTCTGGGCGAAGGCCGCTGCGGCGAGGCAAGGGCTCGCGAAAATGAGGGCCTGCGCCGCGCGACGTATCCACGGTGACGATGACGGCATCTCGAAGCTCCGAAGTTCGTTGTCAGACGAAGCACGGAAAAGCCTGCCGCGAGGGGCCATCGACGGCATCCGCCACCCAACCATCATGCGTCGCCATGCGTGGCCGCCGAGGCACCGCGCCGGTCGGCAACGTGCCCCGGCGCCGAGCAGGAGTCCTTCCGGGAAGGCCTCTCCCCCTCGCGCAGCCGGGTCAGTGCTGCGGGAACGACCGGTGCCAGGCGCCCGCATGCAAGGCAAACATCCATGCGGGTGGAAGCGCGCCCATCCCGCCGGGAAGTCGGTGCCGGGTCTTATCGCCAGGCGCAGCGCACGGCGTGCGATTGCCGAGGGCAAAGCCCCGCATCGCTGTCGCGATATTGCCGGTGCGCATGACGCCTCCTCACGTGAAGGTGCGACGGCATCATTCGAAACCGTGGGCAACGATCCTGTCCAGTTCGAGCGGTCCGGCATAAATGCCGCCCCTGCTGATGGTGTCGGGTTCCTCGACGCAGGCGATGATCCGCACCACCGCAATGCCCGCAGGCTGGTGTCGTGACGATTGCGCCACTTGATCAGCGTTGCCTCAGGTGGGCGCGTGCTGGCGGGACCAGCGAGGCCGGCTGGGCGATGGACTCGATAGGCTCAGACTCGACGTGCGTGGTACCCGTCTTCCCCGATGGCTTGAGCAGATAGCGCGCCCTGCCCTGCGCGTTTCCTCGAGCTCCGACCCGCCGCCAACGCGACGCAGGTACTTGTCAGCAATATCCAACCTTGCGCAATGCCGATGCAGCTGCCTCTCGTCGTGTACGGCAATCCGCTGCACGCGGCGACAAGGGCGTCGACACGTCCATTGCCAGGTCGAATGTCGCCGACGCCCCTTTCCGCTGATCGCCTTCTATTCCAGGACCAGGTCATAGATGACCGTGGCCGGATCCCGCGGATCCAGGCGGCGCTGGAAGCCGATGATCGCCGCCAGTTGCTCGCCGCCGCTGGATGAGTCCGGTGCGTAGGCGCGCATGTGCCGGATGCCGCGGGCTCTGGCCGCGGCAATCAGGTGGCGCATCAGGAAAGAACCGACGCCGCGCTTTCGCCACTCGTCGCTCACCGTGAGCGAAGCGTCGCAACTGTCTCCGGCGGCATTGACATGAAACTGCGCGGCGCCGATCTGCTGCTCGCGCCCCTGCCGCGTGACCAGCGCAATGAAACCCACGGCACAGGCCGGGTCGAGACTGGTGAGCTCGCCAGCCACTTCCGGCGTCGGATCGCGAACCAGGCCGAGGAAACGCGAACTGCGGTACGCGGGCGACAGATGGGTGAGAAATTCAAGCTCCAGCTCGGCGTCTTTCTCGCTGATCAACCGTATCTGCACGGCCGTGCCGTCCGGCAGCCTTTCGTTCCAGCCCTCGCCCGGGGGTGCGTCGGTCGGTGCCATGACACGCTCCGTCATCAACCAGAAGCTTCAGCCTAACAGTTGCCATTGGCGGTCAATTGACCAGCATCAAAGGAACCGGCGGTGTCCCGCCGCCGACGGGTTGCGGCATGGCATCAAGTGCCTCCCCCGGAATAGATAACCGTTCCGTTTCGATGCCGTTATGTTGACCCAGGTCAAGGTGCGCCGGGGCCGGCGGACCATCATCCGGGTGTCGCCATGCCCCGGGGATATCCCCTTGACCGAAAGCGAGGTTATGAGCATGCCCGGCATCGACAGGCACGGCCGCCGCCCCGGTCGAGCCGGCGCGCCAGTCACGAGGACGATCCCGCCGACGCCCCGGCTCAGGTCCGTGCCGCGTTTGCGGGTCGCCGGAATATCCCGGAGACGCCACAGACATTGATGATTTCGATTGCCACCCAACTGCGGAGGGTCAACTCATGTCGTCGATCAAGCTGGTTTCACTCATGGTTCTCGCCTCCCTGGCAACAGGCCAGGCGTGGTCGCAAACCACATTGATGGAGCAGGCCCAGGGCCTGTTCAAGCCGATACCCGCCACCGCGCCGCCACTGCCGGGCAATCCGGCGACCGCGGCCAAGGCAGAGCTCGGCAAGATGCTGTACTTCGAACCTCGGCTGTCCGAAAGCCATGCCATCAGCTGCAATTCATGCCACATGGTCGGCATGGGCGGGGTTGATCTGCAGGAGACTTCGCTGGGCCATCGCTGGCAGCATGGTGGTCGCAATGCGCCGACTGTCTACAACGCGGTGTTCGGCATCGCCCAATTCTGGGACGGGCGCGCCAAGGACCTCGAACAGCAGGCCGGCGGTCCGCTGGTCAACCCGGTCGAGATGGACACCACCGAGGCACATGTAGTCGAACAGCTCAAGGGGATTCCCGGCTACGCCGCCGTGTTCGCCAAGGCCTACCCGGACGTGCCCGATCCGATCACGTTCGACAACGTACGCAAGGCCATCGCCGTGTTCGAGGCCACCCTGATCACGCCGAACGGGCCATTCGATCGCTACCTCAAGGGCAACGAGAAAGCGCTCGACGCGAACCAGAAGGAAGGCCTGGCGCTATTCATCAACAAGGGCTGCGCGGCATGCCACAACGGCATCAACGTGGGCGGCGGCATGTACGCCCCGTTCGGCGTGGTCGAGCGGCCCGGTGCCGACATTCTCCCGCCGGGGGACAAGGGGCGCTTCGCGGTGACCCAGACGGTCAGCGACGAATACGTGTTCCGGGTACCCTCGTTGCGCAACATCGCACTGACTGCGCCCTATTTCCACACGGGCAAGGTGTGGGACCTTCGCCAGGCCGTCGCGATCATGGGCAGCAGCCAGCTCGGCGCGAATCTGAGCGACGAGGAGGCCGGCAAGATCGAGCTGTTTCTCGGGGCTCTGAGCGGCGATCAACCGAAGGTCGTGCTGCCGATCCTGCCACCGAGCGTGGCGACTACCCCGCGACCCAAGCCGTAGCCGTCGCAACCGGGGTCAGAGGCGACTGTCCGGGGCAGTGATCTCAAGCCGGCGCACCCTGACCCCTGTCCCGGCACGCGAACCTGATGCCAATCTTCGACCCGTCTTGAGCTCGCCCGGACTCCGGTAGGGCTTTTCTTTTCAGCGGTGCCGAAGCCGGGGCCGTATTCCACACGGACTTCTCCGCACGGGAGAAGGCAAGGCGCGTCACTCGTGCCGCAGCGCCTCGATCGGATCCATACGCGCGGCGCGGCGCGCCGGAAAGTAGCCGAACAGCACGCGGATTTTCTTTGCCGAACAATTCGCAGCGCACAGGCTCGCCAATCACGCAGACCGCCTTGCCGGCACGCTCCCCGGTTTCGGTGAAGATGTGTCCGCTCGCCGGCTGCCTTGGGAGGGAGCGCATCATCGTGAACGCCGAGGGCGGCGGCGAACCCGCGAACGCTTGCGCGCCGGCACGGCCATCGGCTGTACAGGCGACTGTCGTCACCGGCGGCGAAATGATGAGCCCTTTGATCGCGCCCGACGCCCGGGCAGCCACCAGCGTCGGCGATGGCGTCGGGAGCCACAGACGCTGCCTGCGCTATAGTTCAGCCGTCGATCACCGTCGTCGGAGTGCGGCCATGCGGGTGCGTTCCCTGTTCGTGCTGGTGCTGTGCCTGTCCTGCTCCGTGGCGCTCGCCAGCGATGTGGCCGACGCGTTCTGGGCAAAGCAGAACAAGGAGGCGCTGCGGGATCTGGAACGCGGCGCGCCGCTGAAGCAGATCGAAGCCGTCGGCCGACTCGGCCCGGACTTCGCGGCACAGACGGCGCCTGTGCTGGCGCGGCATCTGGCGAATCCCGATCCGGTCATCCGTCTTGCTGCGGCCGAGGAACTTTGGCAACAGGCAGCACGCAAACCTGATGCGTTCGCAACGCTGAAGCCCGCGTTGCGCATTGCGCTCGACGACGGCGATGCCGCCATCGCGATGAATGCCGCCGGCGCCTTGGCCAGCATGGACATTCCCGAAGCCGAATTGGCGACGGCGCGGCGACGCGTGTTGTCGAACGGCGTGCGTGGTCATGTCGGCTTTCTCGCCGCGCGCGGCCTGGTCGGCCTCGATCCGGCAACGCCGCTGTTGCCCTACCTGCTTGACTACTACCTCGATGCCGTCGAAGCCGAAGTGCGCGGCGGTTCGGACAGGAATGTCGAACTTGGCGAGAAGGCGCTGGCGAAACTGGTCGCGACCGAGGACCGCAGCCTGATCGCGCCGCTGCAGCAATCGCTGTCGGTGACGCCGCCAGCCACGCCGTTCCTGCTCGGGCTGCTCGCCGATTTCAAGCCGAAGCCGGAGGCGTGGACCGATACCTTGCTGCGCTTCACCGACGATGCCTATCCGGACACGCGCCGACGCGCCTGGGACCTGATCGGCGAGCAACGTGATGCCGAGTCGCTGGCGCGCTGGGTGCCGAAGGCCGCGGCACTGCTCGCCAACGCCGAGATGCGCGAGGTTGCGCTTGCCGCCCTGTCCGACGCTGCCGGACGCAGCGCCATCGGGCTTCCCGAACTCGCTGCACTGGCCACCGACTCGGCCGCCGATGCGGCACATCGCGTGCGTGCCATCGAGATTCTCGCCAAGGCCGCCGACACCTCGGACGGCGACGGCATCGCCGCAGTGCAGGCATCGGCGCGCAAGCACTGGCAGGCGGTGTGCACGCCGATCCTCTCTGCGCATGGCGTCGACGACTACTTCAAGGCCTGCCGCAACGACAGCAGCTTCATCGTCGCCGACGAGTCTGAGCGCGCCCGCCTGATCGCCTCGTGGCTGGCCACGAATGCGGATGCCGAGGCCAAGATCGTCTTTCTCGGCAGCCTCGAATCGATGTGGTCAAAGGCGCTGCCCGCCGCCGCTGCAGTGCGCGCCGAACGCCGGCATGCCGATGTACACGTGGTCAAGGCGGCGGAGGCGGCACTGGATCGCATCGAACCGGCCTGGCGTGAACGCGATGCGCGTGCGGCTACCGTGACGTCGACGGCATCCGCAGCCTCGCCCAAGTCCGCCACGACCGCGGGCGCGCAGCCGGGCGGACGCGGCGCCGATGGCGCGTCCGTGTATGCCGCCATCGCCAAGGGTGACCTCGCCGCCGTCAAGAAACTGGTGAATGCCGGCAATGTGCATCGACCCGTGCATTACCCGCAGATGCAGGGTACGCCGCCGGCGCCGGTCGTGATCGCCGTGAACTACTGCGGCATTCCGCAGGCCGCCGCCGGATTGAAGGCGATCATCGATTACCTGATCGACCTCGGCGCGAATCCGGATGTGATGTCGACCGACGGTTCGCCATTGCTCGACCACGCCAAGTACGCCTGTCCGCCCGAAATCATGGCGGCACTGGCACGCTGACCACGGCTGGTCAGTTTTTCCGGCACTAGCGACGCGCGGCGGTGCGCCTCCCTCGGACGCCGCAAGACACAGCGAGAAACGCTCCCATGCATGAACGGCCGCACAGGGCTGCGTGCAGCCTGTGTCGCCTGATCGCGCAAGCGTGGGCCGAGCTTCTGTTAATTCACTATGGAATAACGCTGCGCCTGGAGCAGGCGCGCGCTGCCGACCGGAAACTCCGCGCGCATGGCCGCCTGCGCCTCCTCGAAGCGGCGCCTCGTCTGCGCCGAAGGCAAGGCCCGCCATGCGCACGCGGCAGCGATGGCCTCCGCATACAGGCGATGCGGATCATCGGCACTCGCGTTCGCGTGCATCAGCGATACCGCTTCTTCGGCGTCGGCACAGGCAATCTTGCGTTGGGCCAGGTCGACTTCGACGTGCTCGACGAGGGTTCGTGCGAGATGCGTCGGTTTCGGCGAGGGATGCGCACGCAGGAGGGCGACGGCTTCGTCGATACTTCGACGCGCCTCGGCCAAACGGCCTTGTTCGCGCTGGCTGCCGGCCAGGCCGGTCAGGGTATACGCGGTATCGGTCGTGTCGCTGCCCTTGCGTCGGATTTCGAGTGCTTGTTTCCACAATCGCTCGGCTTCCGCCCAGTGTCCCAACGCGTATTCCGTGGAGGCCAGGTTGTTGAGGCCGGTGCCGAATTTCCTGGATCCGGGCGGCTCGAGTGCCCGGCGTATCTCGATGGCCTCCTTCATCGCGGCGTTGGCGCCGAGATAGTCGTGTGAACGCATCAGGCTGAAAGCCAGATTGTTCAGCCGGATGCCGACATATCCGTGCGCTTCGCCATAGACGCGTCGAGTGATCTCCAGTGCCTCGCGGCGCATCTGCGATGCCTGCGCTGCATCGGCGCTGCTCACGTACATGTTGGCAAGCGCGTCGAGCGCGTCGGCCAAGCGCACCGGATTGGTCGTGCCGGTCTGGCGCATGGCGGCGACGATCGGTTCGAGCAGCTGGCGCCCCTCGGCCACGCGGTCCTGGTCGTCATAGGCCCAGCTCAGGGTGATCGCCGAACTGGCGGCGGTGTCGTCGGCGGCGCCCCTCAGTTTCACGAAGAGATGCGTGCCGCGCGCCATGTCGTCGATGGCGGTGGAGATCTCGCCCTGGGACATGCGGTTGATGCCCCGGGTCATGAGCAGATCGGCGGCCAGTTCCGTTTCGGCATCCTCGACTGGCAGCAAGGAAGCCGCTTCGTCGAGATTCCTGGCGCCACCCTTGAGATCGTCGAGGCTGCCCTGGCTACGCGCGAGCAGGGTCAGCGCATGCACGCGCTTTCTCGCGGCATCGGGCAAGTGTTTCGCCTGCACCTCGAGGGCGCGATTGAAGAGGTCGAACGCCTCCTTCGCGGCGCCGACGCCGAGATAGGCTTCACCCATCGCCATGAGCAGATCGAAATGCACGTCGGGGTCCGAAAACCGGAACCGCTCGGCGCGTTCGGCGCCGCTCTCGAGAAGCTCCTCGGCGGTGATCTTCTCGCCCTTGGTTGTCGCCGGGTCGGCACTGCGGAAGATGTCGAGCAGAAACTGCACGGTCTGTGATGATTTTTCGCTTTCGCTGCGAGCGAGATCGCGTTGCGTGCGCGCCAACTCGGCCTGCCATAACGCCACCGCCAGGCCGCCCACCAGGCTGGCCAGGGTCACCACGGTCAGGATCGCGGCCAATGCATGCCTGCGCAGGAAACGCGAACCGCGATAGCGCCAGCCACCGCGGCGGGCCGCAACCGGCCGACGTTTCAGATAACGGCCGACGTCGGCGGCGAAGTCGGCGACGCTCGCATAGCGTTGCTCAGGCTGCTTGCGCAGTGCCTTGAGGATGATCGCATCGAGATCGCCGCGCAGTTCCCGACGCAGGTGCTGTGGTGACATTTCGCGCTGCGCGGCGCGTGCGGCCAGGTCGCCGGCATCGTCGTTGGCGAAGGCCAGGCTCGGTCGCGTCGGTTCCTGGTCGAGAATCGCGCGCTCATAGGCGGCCGGCGTCGAATGGGCGACCTTGTACGGGCGCCGGCCGGTCAGCAGTTCGTAGAGCAGCAGGCCGAGCGCGTAGACGTCGACCGAGGTCGTGATCGCTTCGCCGCGGACCTGCTCCGGCGCAGCGTATTCGGGGGTGAACACGCGCTGCAGGCTGGCGTGGCCGGCCTCGGGGTCGACCAGCTTGGCGATACCGAAATCGAGCAGCTTCACCTCGCCGTTGCGGGTGACCAGCAGGTTGGACGGTTTCAGATCGCGATGCACGATCAGGTGCGCATGCGCGTGGCTGACCGCCGCGCAGACGGTCAGGAACAGCCCAAGCCGCGCCTCGATGTGCAGCTGATGGTCGTCGCAATAGCGGCGCAGGTCGGTGCCGTCGACGTATTCGAGGGCGAGCCATGGCAAGCCGTCGTCGGTCACGCCGCCGTCGATCAGGTGCGCGATGTTCGGATGGTTCAGATGGGCGAGGATCTGCCGCTCGGCGCGGAATCGGCCGATCATTTCGGCGGCGTCCCAGCCGGAACGGATCAGCTTGATCGCGACACCCTGCTCGAATTGCCCGTCGATGCGCTGCGCGCGCCATACCGTGCCCATGCCGCCGCGGCCGATTTCCTCGACCAGACGGAAGGCACCGACGACCCGGCCCTCGAGTCGCTGATTCTCGATTTCGGCTTCGCGCGCGGAGAGGTCGGACAGCACCGCCGGCGCCTGCGCGTCGATGACCGTGCGCACGCCATCCTCGCCGTCGGCCCGCAGCAGGGCCAGCACTTCTTCACGGATCACCGGATCGTCGACGCCGCGCTCATCCAGCGAAGTCAGCCACTCGGTGGGCGGACGTTCGACCAGGGCATCGAACAATGCGCGCACGCGCTGCCAGTTTTCGGCGTCCATGGTCTCCCCGTTCCCCAGTCGATGTGCGCGAAGCTTAGCGCGAGCCGTTGAAGACGACGGCGAGCGGGAGCGTTGCCAGGGCAAGGACGCGAAATGCGTTGGACATGATCGATCTCCGTTGGGCATTGCCGGCTTGGCATCGTCCTTACATACGGAGAGAGGACGCGCCTGGGATCAGCGGATCGGGCGGCGCCAAAGGGAGCTTCAGTGCGGCGGGCGGGCGAGTTCGCGTTGCAGGAAGGCCTTGGCCGCGCGCGTGTCGCGCTTGATGGTCGGTTCGGACACACCGAGCAATTCGGCGATCTCCTTGACTTCGAGTCCGGCGAAGAAGCGCAGTTCGACGACCTTGACCAGGCGCGCGTCGAGTCCGGCCAGCTTGTGCAGGGCGGCGTCGATGGCGAGCAATTGCTCGGCCTGCGCGTCCACCGGCAAGGGCTGATCGGCGAGCGCGTCGATGTCGACGAAAACGATGTCGCCGCCACGACGTTCGGCGAGTCGGGCGCGCGCGTAGTCGATGGCGACCTGGCGCATGGCGCAGGCCACCGTCGCGTAGAAGTGCGTGCGATTGGCGTAGTCGAAGCCGGCCCGTTCGAGCTTCAGATACGACTCGTTGACCAGGGCCCGCGTATCCAGCGTATTGCCGCGCTGATTGCGGGCCAATTGGGCCCGGGCGATGCGCACCATGTCCTCGTAGACCAGGGCGAACAAGCGCTCGCGCCCGGCCGGATGGGCTGCATCGGAAAGCGCCGAAGTGATCGCAGGTGGTAGCTCGGTCATTGCCTCGATGATAGGCCATCGGTCGATGGCCCGGGGGCGCTTGCCACTGCCGGATACGTCTGGTGGCCCGTGAGCGCCGCCAACGCAAATGTCGGCCGCGCCTGATCCGTTCCGGATACGCCGACGCCCGGCAACCGTGGCCGGGCGTCGACGTCGCGGATCACCCCGACCGGGGGCGGGGCGGAGGCGACTAGAGCCTGCTTCAGTCGAAGTCGTCGGCAAAGATCAGTTCGTTGTTGAGGCCGGCGACGGTCTGGTCGTAGTTTTGCGGCGCGGCGCGCAGCGAGTGGCCGGCAACGATGATGCGTCCATTCTGCAAGGCTCCGCTGATGCCGAAATCCAGCTCGCCGGGCAGGACGAAATCGATATCGGTGCGACCGCCGGCGCCGAAGCCGTTGAGGTCAAGCGAGCCATCGCCGAGCAGCCGTACGATCTGCATGTCGCGCGCGCTGCCGGCGGTCGGCCGGTTGGCGCCGACGAGGACGATCTTGCCATCGCTTTGCACGAGAAGATCGCCGAATTCGTAGGCGTATCCGCCGCCCAGCTTGACGATGCCGACGTTGCCGAAGGTCGGGTCGACATTGGCAATGGTCGATTCGTTGATCCGGTAGACGAAGGCGAGCAGCTTGTCGCTGCTGGAACCGTATTGGGATTTTCCGGCCATCAGCATCTTGCCGTTGCCGAGGATCGTGATCGACGTCGCCGATTCGTTGCGGTTGAATGCGTCGCCGATGTTGATCGAATAGGTCGACCAGCCATCGCCGCCGCCGTAGCTCGGATCAAGGCTGCCATTGGTGGTCAGCTGCGCGAACAGGCTGGCCGTGCCGTCCGGCAGGGCGGCATCGCCGGTCTCGCCGACGGCGATGTACTTGCCATCCGCTCGGCGGGCAATGGCATTGATCCGGTTGAGCTTGTTCGCGAAGAAGGTGTAGGTGCGCTTGCCGACCGAACTGAACGAGGCGTCGATCGTGCCATCGGCATTCAGGCGTGCGATGGCGCCGTAATCGCGGTCGCTGGCAAAGCCGGCGGTGCCGACCAGCACGAACTTGCCGTTCGGCTCGGCAATGACGTCCATGGCGACGTCGGTGAGGTTGCCGCCAGCGACATCGAACGCGACCGTCGTGCAGTGGTCCTGGATGCCGCTGAACGGAACCGGCTGGCCCGCAGTGCTGTAGCGGCAGAGACTGAAGTCGCGATCCGCGCCGCTGAAGCCCTGCGACCCTGCGATCAGGATGTTGCCCGCGGTGTCGAAACGCGCCCGCGTGGCGACCACTTTCGTAAGCGTTGACAGCACCGACCCGCTGGTTCCGAACGATTCGTCGAGGATGCCGCTGGCGGTCAGCTTGGTGATCGAGTAGCGGCTCGTGCCAGCGCTTCCCTCACTGGTGCCGACCAGGAACAGCGAACCGTCGGTACCGACGAGGACATCGGCGAGTTTGTCGGAATTGGTGCCGCCCTGATCGAGCGCGGCCAGGTTGCGTCCGGTCGAAAAGATGCCGAAGCTCGAATCGAGCTGGCCATCGACCGCGAGCGCACTGCCGGATACTCCGGCCAGCAAACAGGTAAACAGAAAACGATACATGGGCGGAACCTCGAAGTACGGCGGGAGTGCCTGGTTCCCCGACATACGCAGTCGGGCACCGTCAGGGATCACGGCCGCGTTCCGGATTCCGCCACCAACGCTGCGTTGCCCGGACCTGGGCGGATCGAGTCCGCTTTCGGCTGTCGGAACGGCCGTTCCTGCCCGTTGGGCAATCCCCACCAATTCAACCCCGTGTCGGCGGAGGCCGCTTGCCGCGCCCGATGGCGCCAGCTGCGCGCGCCGGGCTGCGTACGGGAGGACGATGGCGCGGATCAAGACCCCTGTGATCAGATCCCCATTGATCCGAGACCACCCGGCCCGCGTGGCCTCGCAATGTTCGTTTGTCGCCGTCGTCACGAAACCGCGCGCATCGCGGGTGCACGATACTGCGTCAAACGGGAGCAAGATCGATGTTCAGGATTCGCATCACTGCGGCACTCGCATTCGCGCTGTGCACGGGAGCCGCGCAGGCACAGGTCAATTTCGATTGCGTCGCGCCGAACGCGCCGGCGCTCGTCAACCCGGTCGTGCTCGGCAACGGAACGGCGGGCAGCGTCAGCACGGCCGCATTGCAGTCCGCACTGAATGCCGGCGGGCCGATCCGTCTGAACATCGGCACGTCGACCTTGAGCGTGACGAGCGAGTTGCGCATCACGCGCGCGACGATTCTCGATGCAGGCGGCGCGACATTGTCCGGCGCGAATGCGCGGCGCGTGCTGCGCATCGACAACCCGGACAACCTGACCTACACGTTCAATCTGCTCAACGCGACGGTCGCCAACGGCTCGACGCCGGGCGGATCCGGCGCGGGCTTGTGGAAGCCCAGCGGCGGCCCGTGGCAGGCGGTCACGATTCGCATCTTCAACGCGCGCTTCGTCGACAACACCGCGATCGTCACCGCCCAGGACGATGGCGGCGGCGGCATCTACGCGATCGGTGCGCAAGAGCTGAGCCTCGTCGATGTCGACATGGTCAACAACAGCGGCGCGAACGGCGGCGCCGTGTATTCGCTCGGATCGAAGCGCATCAACCTGTTCGACAGCGTGCTCTCGGGCAATCGCGCAACCGGCACCGGCGGCAATCCGGGCAATGGCGGCAACGCCGGCGCGATCGGCATCGACGGTGCCGACCGCTTCGTCAACCTGTGCCGCACACGTGTATTGAACAATACCTCCAACGCCTACGGCGGCGGACTGTTCACGACGGTCTACGACACGACGAGCCACACGCGCATCCTCGATTCGACGATCGAAGGCAACAACAGCAGCGGCACCAGCAACGCGCACACCGGCGGTGTCTACCTGCAAGGCGGTCCGTTCACGATCCGCGGCTCGACGTTCCGCGACAACCAGGCCAGTGGCTATGGTGGCCTGTCGATCTTCGATCACCAGACCGCGACGCTGATCCGGGCCTCGGGCGACATCACCAACAGCACGTTCGCCGGCAACATCGCGCGCACCGGCCTCGGCGGTGCAATGAACCTGCAAGGCAGCGGCGGCATCGTGCTGCAGAACCTCACGATCGCCGGCAACCGCGCGCTGTGCGACGTCTGCTTCGCGGCCGGCATCAGCAACGGCGCCGGCCTGCCGATCACGCTGCGCAACACGATCTTCTCCGACAACACGGCCGGCAATCCGTGGAATCCGTGGGCAATCCTCAATCCGGTCAGCGGCAGCAACAACATGCAATGGCCGCAGGTGCGCCCGGTATCGAACCAGAATGAAGCCGCTGTGACAGCCGGCTCGACGTTCGCGAATGCATTGCCCGCCCCGATCGCCGACAACGGTGGACCGACCCAGACGATGGCCCTGCCGCCGACCTCGCCTGCCGTGAACGCGGGCGGCTCAGCCGGTGCGCCAGCGACTGACCAGCGCGGAATGCCGCGCAACGGTGCGGTGGATATCGGGGCATTCGAGGTGCAGGCGGATCTCATATTTGCCGACGGATTCGAGTAGGCGAACGTGCTGGTCGGCGGGTTCCGTCCTGCACCGGGCAGGCCAATCGCCCGGAATAGGCGCAGAATGGATGATGTCGACTTCGCCGACAGGAGAAACGAATGAATAAATGGACACGATCCGGCACGCTGGCAACTTTCCTCTTCTTCATGCCCGGTAGCGGCAACGGCGCGTCGGAAGGACCGCGCGCCGAATGGGAATCGCGTTTCGGGAACATCACGGGGCAAGTTCGCGCGTTTTACGAGACTCCGAAATTGAAGTCCGGGATCTCCGGGCAGACCTTCGCTTACGGCTTCAGTGAGCCGGGAAGCAACCAACCCGGGATTGCCCGGTTCGATGCCGACCTGTCGATGCCCACATGGTCGGCGGTCAGCCCGTTCATCGAGGACGCTCCGTCCAGCGCGCCCGAACTGATTCCATTGGCGGACGGCTCCGTGATCTTCCTGACCGACACGCTCAGCCGCTTCGCCGCCGATGGCAGCGTCGTATGGTCGATGCCGAAGGGCGAACTCGCGGCCGTGGCAGTGTTGCCGTCGGGCGATCTTGTCTCGGTATTTCGGGGCGAGCCGGGATCGATTCGTGTTCTTTCGGGTGCCACGGGCGCCACGCTCGATCTGCTCGCAATCGAGGGCTGCCAGGACGCCATCACGGCGTCCGCCTCGGGCATGGTCTACGTCGGCGGCAGTTGCGTACCCGGGCGGGTGACCGCATTGCGCACCGATCCGCTGCACGTTGAGTGGAACTCGGCGCCCGATGAACTCTGGCACGGGCAAAGCGTCGGCATGGTCGCCGATGCATCGGGCGTGCTCATCGCAAAGTCGGAGCAGTTGCGCAGGCTTTCGGCAAGCGATGGGCAACTCCTCTGGGAAGCCATGCCCGTCGAAGGCCAGTTCAAGCAGTTCGAGATCGATGGCGTCGGAAACATCGTGACATCGGGCGCGGCAATCGATCGATGGGACGGCACGACCGGCACGCATCTCTGGCACTACGCCGAAGCAGCCGTCGCGCACGTCGATTCTGCGCACGATGCGGTGTTCTTTGCCGGCATGCGGTCTCCACAATCACCCGGCGACAGGACGCGGGGATATGCCGGACGACTCGCGTTGGCAGATGGCAATGTCGTCTGGCGACACGAAACCGACGGAACCGCCTCGATCCAGTTTTTCGACATCGCGATGTCGGCCGGCGATCTTCGCATCGTCGGAGTCGACTGCACGTTTCCCTACAGTGAAACGTGCCGATCCCTGCTTTGGACAGCCGATCCCGCGACAGGCAACAACCTCGCGTCCGCACCACTTGTGGCGCGCAGCGGCGTGCGCGGGACAGCGACGCTCGAGGAAGGTGATCGCACGCTACTAGCCGCCCTGGAATGGTCGGCCGATGGCCCGCAGATCCACCTGCGCAGCCATGACAACGCGACCGGCGCCCTGCTGCAGGAGTCGGTGACGCCGATTCCATTCGTGACGATGGCGTGGTCGCAGAATCATTCTCTTTCAGTGGTCCGCAGCGGCGACGGCAACATCGTGGCCACATTCGGGATTCGTGGCGAGGGCAGCACGGATTACCATGTCGATGCGACGATCCTCAAGATCGACGTCACCAACGGGCAACGCCTGTGGCAGAAGTTCCTGCTCGACACCGTGACCTCGCCGCAGCTCAATGTGTATATTTCCGAACCCGCGGCGAACGCGGAAGGAGACATCGCGATCGGCGTCCTGGATACGTATTGGGAATTCTTGCCGAGCAGGCGCTGGGTGCGAAAATTCAGCCACGCCACCGGCGAACTCATGTGGCAACGCGAGATGCCGGTCAACCCGCTGTCGATCAGCAGCTACATGGCTCCCGGGGTGTCCGGGCTGGGTGAAGATTTCCGCAGTGAAACTCCGCTCGGCGAGAGTGTCGCCGCAGTGACGACCCTGTCCGGCGCCGACGGCACGACGCGCTGGGCCAATCCACTCATCGTTGGCCAGATTCGGATACTCGATGCGAGCACGGCAATCGCGTGGGCATCGGGACCGGAGGTCGTGGTGCGCAAGTTCGACATCGCCTCGGGCGAGATCCTCTGGACGTCGAGCTACAGCGATCCGGCCGATGTTTCCTATTCCATGGCGGGAACTGCCATCGGTGACGAAGACGACTTCTATGTCGGTGGCACGAGTCGACTCGTGTCGCCGACAACCCGTGGACTGCTCCTGCGCATCGGCCTCGCAACCGGCAACCGCGTCTGGGCCAGGCGTCTCTCGGAGAATCCGGTCGACCCGCGCTCCCGCGTGAACCCGAGAATCGTGCAGGACGGCAAGATCTACGCAACGCAGCCGCTCAGGCACACCTACGGGTACGCGCTCAGCGCGTTTTCGGTCGTCGATGGCGCATCGCGGGGATCGGCGTATCTGTACTCGTCGCCGCTCGCTCATCCTCACCTTCCGCAGCACGGGGATTCGGGAATCATCGGCGCGACGACCGCCGGCGATCTTCTCGTCATCGGCGCTCTGCACGAGCCGGGACGAGCCACCGAATGGACACTCGCCAACTGGGGTCTGCCGATGCCGGGCGCGAACGGTTCGTTGCGGGTCGCGCTTGCGCTTGAGCCGGGCGATGCCGCAGCGAATGAGGTTCGATACGACTTCGTGTTCGAAACGGTCAATGACGGCAGCGTGACGGCCGACGATGTGCGCGCGCTGCTGACGCTTCCGCCAGGCACCCTCGTTGAATCGACCAGCTGCGTGCTGGCCGGAATGCCCTGCGCGGCTGCAACGACCGCGACCTCGGTCGAGGGGAGTTACATGATCGCAGCCGGCGAAACGCTGCGGATCTCGGGTTCGACGCGATCGATTGGAACCCATGACCCGCTGAATCCGCAGGAATTCATCGCCTCGGCGTTCGCTGCGCACCCGTTCTCCGAACTTGACCTCAAGGACAACGTTGTGTCGCGAGGCGCGGTCGATCGAATATTCCGCAACGGTTTCGAGCCCTGACTTCGGCTGAGCGGTTCGACACCGCGACGAGCGCACGACGACATTCCGCAGAGGACCCGGCGGCGTGGGACAGAAACTGCCGAGCGAGGCCTGAGAGCTGCCCTTCGACTTCGCGCCTGCGGCGCGCAGCCTGTCCTGAGCATGTCGAAGGGCTCAGGTCGAACGGAGTCTTTGGCGGCACGCTGGCTGTGAATGGAGGATTGTCGCTAGGCCACGGCGAAAGGAGGGTTGGCGTTTCCGCCGGGCGTTGTGCGACAGGCGGCAGCGCATCGGGTCGGACGAGGAAGAGCGTCGCGAGGCGGAGAAAGATGAAGAAACCGCCGTTGCCGGTCAGGGTCGTGAGCAGCCCGCTCAAGCCGATCGCGGGGACGCCGTCGAAGCAGATCAGGGTCATCGGGATCAGCACCCCCTCAGCGCGGCGAGCAACAGGGTACGCCCACGAAAAAGCCCCGCATCGCTGCGGGGCTTTCTGTATCACTGCAACTGAGCGGGGGAGCTTCTGTGAAAAGTGCGGCCACGGATGGCCACTCTTGCTCCGCTCTTGCGATCAGGACGATCGCACAAGCATTAAAAGTCCATGCCGCCCATGCCGCCCATGCCACCCATGCCACCGCCGCCGCCGTGGTTGTGCGCTTCTTCCTTCTTCGGCGCCTCGGCAACCATTGCTTCGGTGGTGATCATCAGGCCGGCGATGGACGCCGCGTTCTGCAGCGCGGTGCGGGTGACCTTGGTCGGATCGAGGATGCCGAGTTCGACCATGTCGCCGTATTCACCGGTTGCCGCGTTGTAGCCAAAGTTGCCCTTGCCTTCGGCGACCTTGTTCAGGATCACGCTCGGCTCTTCGCCGGCGTTGGTGACGATTTCGCGCAGCGGCGCTTCCATCGCGCGACGGGCGATCTGGATGCCGTGGTTCTGCTCTTCGTTGTCACCCTTGAGCTTGGTCAGGCCGGCCAGTGCGCGGATCAGCGCCACGCCACCGCCCGGGACCACGCCTTCCTCGACCGCCGCACGCGTGGCGTGCAGGGCGTCTTCGACGCGGGCCTTCTTTTCCTTCATTTCGACTTCGGTGGCTGCGCCAACCTTGATCACGGCAACACCGCCCGCAAGCTTGGCAACGCGCTCCTGCAGCTTCTCGCGGTCGTAGTCCGAGGAGGTTTCCTCGATCTGGGCCTTGATCTGCTTGATGCGCGACTGGATCGTGGCGGCTTCGCCGGCGCCGTCGATCAAGGTGGTGTTTTCCTTGGTGATTACGACCTTCTTGGCGCGACCGAGATCCTTCAGGGTGGCCTTCTCGAGCTGCAGGCCGACTTCCTCGGAAATCACCTGGCCGCCGGTCAGGATGGCCATGTCTTCGAGCATCGCCTTGCGACGATCACCGAAGCCCGGCGCCTTGACCGCTGCGACCTTGACGATGCCGCGGATGGTGTTGACGACCAGGGTCGCCAGCGCCTCGCCTTCGACTTCCTCGGCGACGATCAGCAGCGGCTTGCCGGACTTGGCCACGCCTTCGAGGATCGGCAGCAATTCGCGCACGTTGGAGATCTTCTTGTCATAAAGAAGAATGTACGGGTCATCCAGTTCAACCTGCTGCGAAGCCTGGTTGTTGATGAAGTACGGCGACAGGTAGCCGCGATCGAACTGCATGCCCTCGACGATGTCGAGTTCGTTGTCGAGACCGGAACCTTCCTCGACCGTGATGACGCCTTCCTTGCCGACCTTGTCCATCGCCTCGGCGATGAGCTTGCCGATCGGCTCGTCGCCATTGGCCGAGATGGTGCCGACCTGGGCGATCGACTTGGAATCCGCCGACGGCTTGGAGAGCTTCTTCAGCTCTTCGACGGCGCTAATCACGGCCTTGTCGATGCCGCGCTTGAGATCCATCGGGTTCATGCCGGCGGCGACCGCCTTCATGCCATCGCGGATCAAAGCCTGGGCCAGCACGGTCGCCGTGGTGGTGCCGTCGCCGGCAACATCGGAGGTCTTCGAGGCGACTTCCTTGAGCATCTGCGCGCCCATGTTCTCGAACTTGTCAGCCAGTTCGATTTCCTTGGCGACGGAAACGCCGTCCTTGGTGATGGTCGGTGCGCCGAAGCTCTTGTCGAGCACGACATTGCGGCCCTTCGGACCGAGCGTGGCCTTGACCGCATTGGCCAGGGTGTTGACGCCGCGCAACATGCGGGCGCGTGCATCTTCGGAAAAGCGGATTTCTTTGGCAGCCATTTTGTGAAGCTCCGGGAATAGGGAATGGGGAATCGAGAATGGGTAAAGCAGGGGGTTGCGGAATCGGATTTCGGAGTGGAATCGGAGCGTGCTGCTCTTACGGTTCCCTACTCCCTATTCCCGATTCCCGGCCCCTCACTCAATCACCGCGACGATGTCTTCTTCGCGCATGACCAGCAGTTCTTCGCCGTCGACCTTGACCTCGGTGCCCGAGTACTTGCCGAACAGGACCTTGTCGCCGACCTTGACCGCGATCGGGCGAACCTTGCCGTCTTCGAGGATCTTGCCGGTGCCGGCGGCGACGACCAAGCCGCGAATCGGCTTCTCGGCGGCCGAGTCCGGGATCACGATGCCACCGGCGGAAATCTTCTCTTCTTCCAGACGCTTGAGGATGACGCGATCGTGCAGCGGGCGAAGTGCCATGGTTTTGATTCCTTCAACTGGTTGATTGGATTGAATTTATGTCGGGCTGTTAGCACTCTGCCCGAACGAGTGCCAATTCTACTCGCGTAAAAA
>Ga0209477_1000382_pt1 | contig 27352 bp, 21 predicted proteins | sample KloWWTupernatant_FD_187180 | JGI IMG/M metagenome (GOLD analysis project Ga0209477, IMG submission 187180) | Active sludge microbial communities from Klosterneuburg, Austria, studying microevolution and ecology of nitrifiers - Klosterneuburg... | ecosystem: Engineered > WWTP > Aerobic digester >...
GCGTCGTCGAGCAGAAAGGCGTCGTGCCCGTGGGGCGCGTCGATCTCGGCGTAGGTCACGCTGCGCCGGTTGTCGAGCAGGGCCTTGACGATCTCGCGCGAGCGTTTGGGCGAGAAGCGCCAATCGGTGCTGAAGCTGACCAGCAGAAAATGGGCCGTGGCGCGCGCCAGGGCCTGGGTGAGGTCGCCGCCGTGCTTGCGGGCCGGGTCAAAGTAATCCAGCGCGCGCGTGATGAGCAGGTAGGTATTGGCGTCGAAATAGTCGCTGAACTTGTCACCCTGGTAGCGCAGGTAGCTCTCGATCTGGAATTCGATGTCCTGGGTGCTGTAGTGGTAGTCGCGCAGCAGCGCGGCCGGGTCGTCCTGCGGCGCTGCCTGGCCTGCCAGCAGCTCGGGTGGCCTGAGGCTGCGGCCAAACTTTTCGTTCATCACGTCGTCGCTCAGGTACGTGATGTGACCAATCATGCGGGCAATGCGCAGACCGCGTTTGGGAATGGCGCCATGGCGGTAATAGTGGCCACCATGAAAATCGGGGTCGGTCACGATGGCACGGCGCGCCACTTCGTTGAAGGCGATGTTCTCGGCCGTAAGGTTGGGCGCGCTGGCCACCACCACGGCGTGGCGCACCCGCCCGGGGTATTGCAGCGTCCACGACAGCGCCTGCATGCCGCCCAGGCTGCCACCGAGCACGGCGGCCAGTTGCACGATACCCAGCCGATCAAGCAGCCGCGCCTGGGCGTCCACCCAGTCTTCCACCGTGACGACCGGAAAGTCGGCGCCATACACCTGGCCGGTATCCGGGTTCTCGTGCATGGGGCCGGTGGAGCCAAAACACGAACCCAGGTTGTTTACACCGATGACGAAGAAGCGGTGGGTGTCCACGGGCTTGCCCGGGCCGATCATGTTGTCCCACCAGCCCTCGCTTTTTTCCTGGCCCTCGTACACACCGGCCACATGGTGCGAGGCATTGAGCGCATGGCACACCAGCACGGCGTTCGAGCGCTGGGCATTGAGCGTGCCATAAGTTTCAAAAGCGAGCGTGTAGCCCCGGATCGACGCACCGCTTTGCAGCGCCAGTGCGTCGGGGAAATGCATGAATTGGGGGACGGCAATCATTGGCATAAAAAAACCCGGTAACGCTAAAAACGGTACCGGGCGGCATGTCGGACGGTCTTTAGCTGAATTTATAAAGCGCCCGCAAGCTGTGGCAAATCGGCGCGTCGGGCAACTATAGCAAAGCTGGGGTGATCCCCACAGCGGCTGTGGGCACCTCCTGGGATGCGCGTGTTCTGCAACGCCCGAGGCCTGGGCTGAAGATTTTTGAAAATAAATATGCGGCCGCCAGGGGAATTGATTGATAATGGAACGGTTTTCTCGCCGGTAAATCCGGTTGGGACAACAGTGAGTCAGCGGTGAATGGTCAGTTTCGCGTCTTTGAAGTCGTCACAGGTTTGTTGATTGCGTCGGACTCCATCGCGTTTTTTGTTTTTTCAGGAGTCCTTCATGGGCAACAAACTTTACGTGGGCAACCTGCCCTACACTTTCCGCGACAACGATCTGGAACAAACCTTCAGCCAGTACGGCTCGGTTTCCAGCGCCAAAGTCATGATGGAGCGCGACACCGGCCGCTCCAAGGGCTTCGGCTTTGTCGAAATGGGCAGCGATGCTGAAGCCCAAGCCGCCATTGCTGGCGTGCATGGTCAAAACTTCGGCGGCCGTGACCTCGTGGTCAACGAAGCCCGTCCCATGGAGCCACGCGCTCCCCGCAGCGGCGGCTTCGGCGGCGGCGGTGGTGGTGGCGGCTACGGTGGTGGCGGCGGCGGTGGCGGCTACGGTGGCGGTGGCCGCAGTGGTGGCGGCGGCGGTGGTGGCTACGGCGGTGGCCGCAGCAGCTACTAAGCACAGCCATTGGGGGCTCTATGCCTCCATGCTGAACAAAGGAGCCTCCGGGCTCCTTTTTTTGTGTCTTGTTGTGACACAGATCGTAAAAACCCTTGCCATGCGCCCAATACCAGGGGCCATAATGCGCCAGCGGGAATGGCCCGATTCTGGTTTGCGGTGATCCTTCTGTTGCACGCATAGAGCGTCGTCGAGATGAGCTGGTTGCGTTTCCGGGACTCCATCGCTTTTTCTTAGTGTTTTTGAGGAGTCCCTCGATGGGCAACAAACTGTATGTAGGCAATTTGCCGTACGGCGTGCGCGACAACGATCTGGAACAGGCCTTCGGCGCCTTTGGAAGCGTCACCAGTGCCAAGGTAATGATGGAGCGCGACACTGGGCGTTCCAAGGGTTTTGGTTTTGTCGAAATGGGCAGCGACGCCGAGGCCCAGGCCGCTGTCAATGGCATGAATGGTCAGCCGCTCGGCGGCCGCGCCATCGTAGTGAATGAGGCCCGTCCCATGGAACCCCGCCCACCCCGCTCAGGCGGTTTCGGTGGTGGGGGAGGCGGTGGCTACGGTGGTGGTGGTGGCCGTAGTGGCGGTGGCTATGGCGGCGGCGGCGGGGGTCGCAGCGAAGGTGGCTACGGTGGTGGAAGCCGTGAAGGTGGTGGTGGTTACGGTGGCGGCCGTGAAGGCGGCGGTGGTTATGGTGGAGGCGGCGGCCGCAGCGAAGGCGGTTTTCGTAGTCCCTACGGCTCTGGCCCCCGCGGAGGCGGTAGCGGCGGCGGCGGCCGAGGCAATGGCGGCGGTTACGGTGGCGGCGGAAACAACTACTGAGCCCACCCTTCGCTCAACAGCAAAAAAGCTCCTTCGGGAGCTTTTTTGTTTTTAACCTAGAAACGGCCGTTGGAGGGGCACGCCGGTGCCGTGGTCTGGGAGCCAGGCAAGACGAGACGACGCGGCGGGCTCCTGCCCGCAAGGAGGAACAACGCCGCATGGCGCCCAGAGCGCGGTGCTGGCGGGTGCATAGCGCTCTCATTCATCAGGTGAACACCATGAAAGCCATCAACAATAGCTTTCATGCGGCTCAGCAAAAGATACAAAGCGGTCAACTGCCGTTTCTAGGTTTAATCCGCCTCGGTCTGTCGGTGCTTACGCGGCCGCCCTGCCAGCAGCCGGTCGAACAATGGATTGGGCAGCAGGCGCAACACCTTGGCGACCACGCCCATCTGCCAGGGAATGACGCGATAACTGGCACCCGACTGGATGGCAGCAAAAGCCTTGTCGGCAAAATCATCGGGGCGCATAAGAAACGGCATGGCGTAGCGGTTCTTTTGCGTCAGCGGGGTGTCGATGTAGCCGGGGCAAATGGTGGAAACATCCACCCCGGAGCTGCGCAACTCCCCGCGCAGGCTTTCGCAGTAGCTGATGAGTGCGGCCTTGCTGGCGCAGTAGGCTCCGTGGCCGGGCAGGCCCCGAATACCTGCCACGCTGCCCACGCCCACCAGTCGGCCACTGCCGCGCTGCACCATGGCATGGACGAAGGGCTGGAACGTGGCGGCAGCACCCACGGTGTTGGTGGCAAATACGCGCGCCATGGCGTCCAGATCGGCACGCACGGCAGTGTCTACGCCCACGCTGATGCCGGCATTGGCAATGACCACGTCGGGTACGCCCTGGCGCTGCATGCAGGCTTCTCCGGCAGCGACGATGCTGTCAATACTCGACACGTCTGCACTATAAATTTCATAGCTGTCGGCGCTTATTCCGATTGCTTCAGCCCACAATTTTATCTCTTGAGTTCGACGCGCCACCAGCGCCAGGCGCCAGCCTGCACGGTGGTACTTGGCGGCCAGTGCCTGGCCAATGCCGCTGGATGCGCCGGTGATGAAAACAAGCGGTGGGGTCATGGTGGCTCCGGGCAGGGCGCTCAACGCACGGGAGAAAATTCGCCCCGGACGCGGCCGCGCAGTTGCAGCACCTGTTCGAGGTTGTCGTATTCCATGCTGTCGGCGGTAAAGCGGTTGTTGCCGCGCGTGAGGGTGACCGGCTGGTCCGAGCGCACCCGTTCCAACTGCGGCCAGGCATGCAGAAAGTTGCCCCGAAACTCGAGGCGCGGCTGGGCAGCACCCCGGGTGGGTTGCATCGCTTCCCGGACCACAATGGCATTTCCGTGGAGTTGGACCTCGGTGCCGTCGGCATTGCTCAGCGCGTGGTCGGCAGACCCCTGTATCAGATCCCCGGCCACCGTCACCGAACGCAGGCGCACGGCATCGATTTCCAGCGTATCGGTATCGGGGTAGTGGCGTGCGACGGTGCCCCGAACTTCATTTTGCAGGCGGCCGTCAGCCGCGAAGCTCTTGACCGAAAAATCCTTCATCAGATAGTCAGGCTCATGCCGCTCGACCTTGTCTACGCGGGGTAGCGCCACCGGAGGGGCATTGCGCACCAGCCACCAGGTGCCCAGCGCCAGCAGGCCCATCAGCAGCACTGGCAGGTAGAGGGACAGTCGGTCCCAGGCATGGCGCAGGCCGCCCATCATGTGCAATAGGACTCCAGCAGGGCGGCATACCGGCCGCTGGCCATGAGCAGCAGGTCACAAAACTCGCGCGCCGCGCCGTCCCCGCCGCGCGCCTGCGTGACATGGTGGGCATTGGCCAGCACTTCAGCCTGTGCATTGGCAGGAGCGCAGGCAAAAGCACAGCGGCGCATCACGGGCAGGTCGGGCCAGTCGTCGCCCATGGCAGCGGCCTGGGTCCAGTCCAGCCCCAGTGTGGTCAAAATTTGCTCGGCTGCGGGGCACTTGTCTTCCGTTCCAAAAATGGCATGTTCCACCCCCAGGGCACGCAGACGTACACGCAACGGCGCCGAGTCTCGGCCTGTAATCACCGCCGGTACGATGCCCGCCTTTTGCAGGAGCTTGAGGCCATGACCGTCCAGGGTGTTGAAGCGTTTGAGCGTTTCTCCCGTTTCGCTGAAAAACAAACCTCCGTCGGTCAGTACGCCATCGACGTCGAAGAAGGCCACGCGCACATCCTGGGCTGCCAGCAGCAGTTCTGGGGGAAATTGCAGTACGGGCAAGCTCATATCACCTTCGCGCGCATCAAATCGCCAATGTGCACGATGCCCTGGAGCCTGCGGTCTGCGTCGACCACCAGCACACTGGTGATGCCATGGGTTTCCATCAACTCGGCGGCATCCACCGCCAGGGCGTCCGGGGCAATGCTGCGCGGGCCGGGGTGCATGACCTGCTGCGCGGTGGCGCTGCGCAGGTCGGCGCCGGTCTCAATGCGGCGACGCAAATCGCCATCAGTGAAGATGCCCAGCACCAAACCCTGCGCATCGACCACCGCCGACGCGCCCAGGCCCTTGGCGCTCATCTCGCGCATCAGCACGCCAAAAGTGGCCTCGGGCGGCACCTGCGGCACCTGGGCACCGGTGCGCATCACATCGCTGACATGGGTGAGCAGCTTGCGGCCCAGCGCACCACCAGGGTGAGAACGGGCGAAATCCTCGGCACGAAAACCGCGGGCATCCAGCAGCGCCACGGCCAGTGCGTCGCCCAGGGCCAGTTGCGCCGTGGTGCTGGTCGTGGGTGCCAGGTTGAGAGGACAGGCCTCGCGCTCGACACTGCAGTCGAGCACCTGGTCCGCATGCTGCGCCAGCGAGGATTGCAGGTTGCCGGTGATGGCAATCAGGGGCACACCCAGACGGTGCAGCACGGGCAGGATGGCGGTGAGTTCAGCACTCTCGCCGCTGTTGGAGATGGCCAGCACGAGGTCTTGCGCCGTGACCATGCCCAGATCGCCGTGGCTGGCTTCGGCCGGATGCACGAACAAAGCCGGCGTACCAGTCGAGGCCAGTGTGGCAGCAATCTTGCGCCCGACATGGCCGCTTTTGCCCATGCCCATGACGACGACACGGCCCTGGAGTTGCAGCATGGTTTGCACGGCCTGCGCAAAACGGTGGTCCACCCGCTGGCCCAAGGCATGCAAGGCGGCCGCCTCGATATCAAAGGTTTCCCGGGCCAGGCGCATGGCCTGGTTGGCATCAAAAGGGCGGGAGGCGCCGGTGGCAGCTAGCATGGGCCTGATTCTATCGGTCGGCGCCGAAAAACCTCGGATAGCATCGGCACATGTCTTCTCTTGCCCTGACCTTGCTGTACCTGCTGGCCGCAGTATTGGGCGTGGTCGTCTGCCGCAGCCTCAAGCTGCCTCCGATGCTGGGCTACCTGGCAGCAGGCGTACTCATCGGGCCCAATGCCCTGGCGCTGGCCCAAAACTCCGAAAGCGTGCGCCACCTGGGTGAATTTGGCGTGGTTTTTCTGATGTTCGCTATTGGCCTGGAATTCAGCCTGCCCAAACTGCGCGCGATGCGGCGGCAGGTTTTTGGCCTGGGCCTGATGCAGGTGGTGCTCACCATGGCAGTGGCCTTTGGCGGCACACTGGCCCTCGCGACCCTGCTGGGCGGCGTGTGGGACGTGGGCTGGCAGACGGCTCTGGCCTTGTCCGGTACGATGGCCATGAGTAGCACTGCGATCGTGGGAAAGCTCATGGCCGAGCGCGCCGAGATCGAAAGCGACCACGGGCGGCAGATCATGGGCATTTTGCTGTTCCAGGATCTGGCCGTGGTGCCGCTGCTCGTGCTGATCCCTGCCCTGGGGTCGTCTCCTGACCAACTGCTGGTAGCCCTGGGGCTCGCGCTGGTCAAGGCGACTGTGCTGGTCGGCCTGCTGCTGACCGGCGGGCAAAAGTTGATGCGCTGGTGGCTCACCCTGGTGGCACGGCGCAAAAGCGATGAACTGTTCATGCTCAACCTGCTGCTCATCACCCTGGGCCTGGCCTGGCTGACCGAGATGGCGGGGCTGAGCCTGGCGTTGGGCGCCTTCATCGCCGGGGTACTGGTGTCTGAAACCGAATACCGCCACCAGGTGGGCACCGACATCCGACCGTTCCACGACGTCCTCCTGGGGCTGTTCTTCATCACCATCGGCATGCTGCTGGACTGGCATATCCTGCTGGAACAGTGGGCACTGGTGCTGGGCCTGCTGGTGGTGCCCTTGCTGCTCAAGCTGGGCATCATTTTGGTGCTGGCGCGTGGCATGGGGGCGACCACTGGCGTGGCCCTGCGCACCGGACTGTACCTGGCGCAAGCGGGCGAGTTCGGTTTTGTGCTGCTCTCGCTGACGCAGCAAAACGGCCTGGTGCGCCCCGCGCTGATGAACCCCATCCTGGCGGCCATGGTGCTGTCGATGCTGGCCACGCCCTTCCTCATCATGTACAGCAACCGCATTGTGATGAAGCTGGTGGCCAGCGACTGGCTGCAGCAGTCCCTCCAAATGACCACGATAGCCCGCAAGTCCATCGACACCAGCAGCCACGTCATCATTTGCGGTTTTGGCCGTTGTGGCCAGAATCTGGCCCGCATGCTGGAGCAGGAAGGCATTGCCTACATGGCGCTGGATCTGGACCCAGACCGGGTGCGCCAGGCTGCTGCTGCGGGACACTCGGTCGTGTATGGCGACGCTTCGCGCCTGCAGGCGCTGATGGCCGCAGGCCTGGTGCGCGCCAGCGCCGTGGCGATTACTTACCTCGACATCCAGTCATCTCTGAAGGTGCTGGCCAACACCCGCGCCCACGCACCCCAGGTTCCCGTGGTGGTGCGCACCCAGGATGACATGCATCTGGACAAGCTGCGCACGGCGGGCGCGACCGAGGTGGTGCCCGAAGCCATTGAGGGTTCGCTGATGCTGGCCAGCCATGCGCTGGCGCTGGTGGGCGTGCCCATGCGCCGCGTGCTCCGTCTGGTGCAAGACCAGCGCGATGCGCGCTACAACCTGCTGCGCGGCTACTTTCATGGTGCAGACGACGACACAGTAGCCGAGCGTGACCAAGAGCGCATGGCCACCATTACCCTGCCGCCCGGCGCACGAACGCTGGGCAAACCCCTGGGCGACCTGGCCTTGCACGCCATGGGCGTGAGTGTGGTGAATTTGCGCCATAGCAACGGGCGCATGTCGGCCGTCCAAGATGCCACCGTGCTCGCCGAAGGCGATACGCTGGTGCTGTCCGGACACCCTGCCGCGCTGACCCTGGCCGAAGACCGGCTATTGCGGGGCTGACTGTGCGACGGCAAGGTTATCCGCCTTTCACCATATCCTGCGCCGGCCCCGGTCGGCCGAACAGATAGCCCTGGAAGCGCTGGCAGCCGTTACGCAGCAAAAACTTGCGCTGGCCCTGGGCCTCCACGCCTTCCGCCACGACCTCCAGCCCCAGGCTGTGCGCCAGCGCAATGACCGTGCAAGCAATGTCCGCATCGTTGGGATCGGTGAGTACATCACGGATGAACCCTTGGTCGATCTTGATCTGATCCAGCGGCAAGCGTTTAAGGTAGCTGAGGGACGAATACCCGGTTCCAAAGTCGTCCAGCGAGAACCCGACACCTTGGTTGCGCAGCAGTGCCATCTTGGCGATGCTGTCTTCCACATCGTTCAGCAACAGGCTTTCCGTTAGCTCCAGCTTGAGCAGGCCCGGGTCAGCGCCTGTCTGCCTCAGGATGCCCAACACTTGCTGGGCGTAGTCACGATGGCGAAACTCGCGTGCACTCACATTCACCGATACGCTCCATTGGCTGGTGGCGGGGCGGGTACTCCAGCGCACCAGTTGTTCGCAGGCCGACTGCAGCACTTGGCGCCCGAGGGGCAGGATCAGCCCCGTGCTTTCTGCCAGCGCGATGAACTCGCCGGGATACACCATGCCGCGCTGTGGATGCACCCAGCGCACCAGCGCCTCGGCGCCCAGCACCCTGCCGTGCGCATCCACGAGAGGCTGGTAATGCAACAAGAATTCACCACGCTGCAGGCCTTGGCGCACGTCCGCCTCCAGAGCCGAGCGCGCCGCAGCCGACGACTGCATGGCCGGATCAAAAAAGCACATCGTGTTGCGCCCCTGCGCCTTGGCCTGGTACATGGCCAGGTCGGCACGCTGGAGCAGTTCCTGCACTGCCTGCTGCGTGCTGTGGAACATGGCGATGCCGATGCTCGGCGTGCTGTGCATCTCGCTCCCCTGGAGGTCATAAGACTGGTTGAGTGACAGCAGAATTTTTTGTGCCACGGTTTCCGCCTCGGCTGCGGCATCAGTCTCCTTGCCATGCAGGCCCTGCAGCACCACGACGAATTCATCGCCCCCCAGCCGGGCCACGGTGTCCGTGGCACGCACGCAGCAGGCCAGGCGCTCGCCGGCCTGCGCGAGCAGTCGGTCACCCCATTCGTGGCCCAGGGTGTCATTGACGCGCTTGAAGTTGTCCAGATCAAGAAACAGGAGCGCGCCGTGGGATGCATTGCGTTCACAGGCCGCGGCAGCACGTTCCAGGCGTTCGAGCAGCAAACGCCGGTTGGGCAGACCGGTCAATTCGTCATAGAACGCCAGCCGCTCAATTTCAGCTTCGGTCCGTTTGCGATCGGTAATGTCACGGGCCAGGCCCCGGTACCCCACAAAACGGCCTTCACCGTCAAAAATGGGCTCTCCGCTGATCGATACCCACACAAACTCACCGTTCACCCCGGGGCGCTGCATCTCGAAGTCATGAAACACCTCCCTCGCCTCTAGCTGGGCGCGGTGGATGTTCCACTGCGCTTCGCTGACATGGGCATGGGGAAGCTCCCAGCGCGCCAGACCCAGGTTCTTCTGGTCGGGCATGCCACCTTGCGTCCGCCCTTCCAGCCGAACGAAGCGCAATTCGGCATCCTGTTCCCAGTACCAGTCCGACGATAGCTGGGTCAGACTGCGCCAGCGCGCCTCGCTCTGGCGCATGGCCTCCTGGGCGGCCATGTAATCCGTCACGTCGGTGAAAGTTCGCACCCAACCACCGTCGGGCAGCATGCGGGTGCGCACTTCCATATAGCGGCCCGCCATGGTGCGCCGTACATACATCTCACGCGACCCACGATAGGCGTCGCCTGGCACCTCCGAGGCAGGACCGAAGAGTTGTTGCACCGCAGCCAGACTATCGATCTCTGTATATCCGTCCAGAAAATCGCCCCGCTCCAGTTGCAGGCGTGCGAGGTCTTCGAAGCGCGGCTTTCCTTCGAGCAGTGCTGCGGGCAGGTCGAGCAGCTCCAGATAGCGCTGATTGTGGATGCATATGCGGCCCTCCCGATCCACGTGACAGACACCCTGCGCCACACTGGCCAGGGTGAGCTCCAGCAGTTGCGTCTTTTCTGCCAGCGCCGCACTGGCTTGCGCCAGCCGCACCTCGACGTCCTTGCGGGCCTTGTCGGCACGTCGGGCCATTTCGAGTTGACCGACGCTGCTGAGCAACGGCTGCAGGAAATCGATGTCGTGGCTGGAATAGCCCCCAATCCGGTTGGCCACGCCCACCATGGCAACCAGTTGGCCCGCTGCATGGATAGGCAACCCCATGAAGGCCGTCAACGGTGGATGCCCATCGGGCAGGCCGCCAGAGCGGGGATCGGTGTGCGGCTGGTTGCTGATCAGTGGCTCGCCGCTGAGCATGGCCACCCCAATGAGCGAATGTGGATTGTCAAACACCATGCCCTGCTCGGCCACTTGGGCATAGCGTTGGCGGGAAACATCGTCCCAGCTGATGTCACTGATGGCATACACCCGCAGGCACGGCGTTCCGCCCGGCCGGTATTCGACCTGGCCCACCATGCCAAAGTCACTGTCGGTCAGCGCCAGCACTTCCTGCAGCAACACCTCGAAAGTCGCCTTGGGCGGGGCGCTGGCAATAAACAGCTCCTGTGCTCGTGCAATCGCCTGCAGGAGCCGGTGCTGACGTGCCTGCAGCACTTGCCCGGCCTGCAGCGCACTGCGAGAGTCGCCACGCGCCAAGACTTCGTCCATCTGGGCCGACAGGGTCAACAGGTATTGCTGGGCAGCATCCTGCACCACGAAGTCGGCAAACCCATGGCGCAAGGCCAGTGCCGCATGCGCCTCCTCGCCCTCAGGGATGAGGATCAGGGCGGCCGGGTTTTGTAAGGCAGGTAGAACGTCGTAGGCCGAGCCATCGGCCAGACACCGCGCCACCAGCACCAAGTCAATACCATCGGACAGAAGCCGGGTCCGGGCTTGCTCCACCGTAGAGGCCCGTACCAGATGCCATTGACGCCAAGGGGATTCCAATGCCAGGGCCATGGCCTGGGCGCGGGCATCGTTGCCTTCAATCAGCAGAACTGTGACGGGCATGGTCTGCTTTCAAGCGCGGTACGTACAGTCTGGCTGTATCGCCCTGAGGAAGAGAGTGGCTTGATTATGCTAGTACTCTCCCGTTCATGCACGGTTTTTAACAATTGCACGATGCGCTGAGAGATGGGCGACGAGCTGCCAGGGCAGAACCGGGGTGATTACACTCCACCAGTGGCGTAGCGCCCGTTCTTTGCCGGGGCAGTTCCAACAGCCTCCCTACAGGATCTCCATGCAAGCTCTCAGCGTCAACGACTTTCTTCGCCAGCACATCCGCACCGTTCCCGACTGGCCCGCTCCGGGTGTGCAGTTCCGCGACATCACGCCTTTGCTGCAAGACCCCAAGGTATTCCGGGTGTTGATCGACGCCTTCGTGCACCGCTATATGGACAAGGCGCTTCGTCCCGACGTGGTGGCCGGCCTGGATGCGCGGGGCTTCATCCTGGGCGCCGTGGTGGCCTATGAGCTCAATGTCGGTTTCATACCGATCCGCAAAAAAGGCAAGCTTCCCTTCACCACGGTGGCCGAAACCTACGAACTCGAATATGGCAGCGCGACCGTCGAACTGCACACCGATGCGGTGCGAGCAGGCGACCGAGTGCTGCTCATTGACGATTTGATCGCCACCGGCGGCACCATGATGGCGGGGAAAAAGCTGCTGGAAAAACTGGGCGCCAAGGTGATGGAAGGCGCGGCCATTGTCGATCTGCCCGAACTGGGCGGCTCCTCACGCCTGCGTGACAGCGGTTTGCCGCTGTTCACGCTGGTCGATTTTGCGGGCCACTGAGGCGCGCTGCGCGCCATCGCTCAAAGGTCGCCGTACTGGGTCCCGCTGAGGTCCTGCGGACGCGAATCACTCTCCGGCATTTCGGTATCGGCAAAATCGTTTTGCAACAACGGCGATGAACGCATGGGGCCCGAGCGCACCGGCACGCCTGGAGACGATGTTGCCGCAGGCCGCCCGGCCGAGGCCAATGCCTGCTTGAACGCGGCCACCTCGTCGGCTTCAATCGGATCAAAGCGCGCAGCCGCCGCAGCGCGTGGTGCCAGTGCCGTTGGGGCAGGTGCTGCCGCACGGACTGGCGCCGCAGGGGATGCTGCCTTGGCCGCTACCGGGGTACGGGCAGCCCCGCCCGGAAGCCGGGGCTGTGCCCCTGAAGCCACGGCGGGATTTCGGGCCGGGACGACGCCCTGCAAGGGAACGCCCACTGCAACATGGTCGTTCAGCCGCCAATACACCGCGTTGACCGAGATGTCGTAGCGCGTCTTGGCCGTCTGGGCAATCAATGCCTCGATCTCGCTCAGGCGCGCGGTGTCGCCACCGTATTCGCTTGCCAAGTCCATCATCACCAGAAACTGGCGGCCCCGTTGATCCAGCGAAAGTACCTTGAATTTGTAGCTGGCCGAGAGGACGGCGGCGCGCACCATGGCGTCGCGCACCACGGCGTACAACAGTTCACGCCGTTCCATGCGTTCGTTCTTACGGTTGGCGGCATGCTCGGCGGGTACGGCCTGCGCCAGAAGCTTACCGTCACGCCCGGGCGTCATCGGCACCGTGGCATCGGCATTGAGCAGACCCGATGGCTCAGCCATGCGGGACTGGGCCGATGCGGGCTTGCGCGTGAACCAACTGAACAAGGACATGGTTTTCTTTCTTCGATAAGCGCGGGAACTCAGCAAAAGAGTGTAACTTGCCCCCTTGCCTGAGCGCGCCCGCTTCCGTACCTGGCTTGTAAGGTCACCCCCTGGTGTCAGGTTGCAGCAACGCGGCGGCGGCGGTTCGCCAGGCGCTTGGCCATCACCCCACCCACGGCCATCACCAAACTCAAGGCGATGGCGGGCTGGCGGTTGCTCAGTTCGGTAAACCGCAAAGCCGTCAGCGCCCACAGCTTGCAGGCCGTGGCGGCCTGCACGGTGGCGCTGCGCGGACGGAGCGAGAAAAAAGCACCCTCGCCCACAACCGAACCGGCGGGCACGATAGCCATGCGTACACGGGATTTTTCATCTTCAAAGTGCACGCTCAGGCTGCCACTTTCGACCAGATAGAGGGTGCGATCCGCAGCGCCCTGGTTGAACAATAGCTGGCCTGCCGCCAAGCTGTAGGGCTGCAGGTAGGACGACAAGGCGTCCCATTGTTCGGTGTTGAGGGGATTGGTCAGGCTGTCTTCAGCACTGGCCTGCGCAATGGCATTGACCAGTCCTTGCAGATCCAGTCGGGTCGGGGTAGGGATAGCGGCATTCATGATCCTGATGAAGCTATCCGTATTGACGCCCGCGCACAAGCATTGTTTACCCATGCTTACACATTCAGCAGCGGGCGCCAGCGCCCTATTTGCCGATGCAAAAACTGGAGAAGATCACCCCCAGCAAGTCGTCGGACGAAAACTCGCCGGTGATCTCGCTCAACGCGTTTTGTGCCAGGCGCAACTCCTCGGCCAGCAGGTCCAGCGCAGGGCCTGGGGAGTCCAGTTGTTGTGCCGCCGTTTCAAGATGGGCCTGTACGGCCTGCAGTGCGTGCACGTGGCGCGCGCGGGCGATATACACCCCTTCGGCCGACGATTGCCAACCTGCCACGGCCAGCAGGGCCTGGCGCAAGTCCTCCAGCCCTGTCCCCGTGCGCGCAGACACACGAACGCCCGATGCGTCGGTGGCAACGTCACCGCAATCGGTCTTGTTCCAGACGTGGATGACCGGCACCGACGCCGACACCCTCTCGGTCATGGCGTGGGCGATCGCATCGTCAGCCGACTGGTAGTCGGGCAGGCCGCAGCGCGTAAGGTCATGCAGAAAGAGCACCGCATCGGCACCTGCGATTTCATCCCAGGCACGGGCGATGCCGATGCGTTCCACCTCATCCTGGCTGTCGCGCAGCCCGGCCGTGTCGATTACATGCAGCGGCACGCCCTCGATCTGGATGGTTTGCTGCACCTTGTCGCGGGTGGTCCCTGCAATCGGCGTGACGATGGCCAGCTCGGCCCCGGCCAAGGCATTGAGCAGCGAGCTTTTTCCGGCGTTGGGCTGGCCCGCGATCACGACCTTGATTCCTTCACGAAGCAACGCACCCTGCCGCGCCCGCTGCTGTATCTGGTACAGATAACGCTCTAATTTTGAGAGCTGCCCACGCGCATCTGCCTTGCGCAGGAAGTCAATTTCTTCTTCAGGAAAATCGAGCGTAGCCTCCACCAGCATGCGCAGGTGGATCAGCGCATCGCGCAGCGTATGGATCTCCTGCGAGAACGCGCCCGAGAGCGAGCGACTGGCGCTGCGGGCTGCCGCAGCCGTCGATGCATCGATCAGATCGGCGATGGCCTCGGCCTGCGCCAGATCGATCTTGTCGTTGAGAAAGGCCCGTTCGGTGAACTCGCCCGGCTGGGCCACGCGCAGGCCAGGCAGGAGGGGCAGACCCGTAACGGAGTGCGCCTGGGTCGCGGCTTCCAGGCAGCGCGCCAGCAGCAGCTGTAGCACCACCGGGCCACCGTGGGCCTGCAGTTCCAGTACGTCCTCGCCGGTATAGGAGTGGGGTGCCGGGAAATACAGGCCCAGGCCCTGGTCGATAGGCTGGCCTGCGGCGTCGCGGAAGGGCAGGTAGGTGGCTTCGCGCGGCTGCAAGCTGCGCCCGCAGAGTACCTCGACCAGTGCCGCGAGCCCCTTGCCCGAAATACGCACAATGCCGACGCCACCACGCCCAGGGGCGGTGGCAATGGCGGCGATAGGGTCATGATGGCGAGGCAGCATTGCGGGCAATGGTAAGGGTACGACGCCAGAAACTGGCGCAGCCCAAGCGAGGGCACCGCGCAAGGGCCGCCCCGCCGCGCTGGTGTCGTCCCCCTTCCCGCGCGCAGCGCGAGAGAAAGGGGGAAGCGACGCAGCCGCTCAGGGGGTTACTTAAATTTCGGCAGGTTGAACTGCGGCGGCACGCCCATGCGGGTGTTGATGATCCACTGCTGAGCGATGGACAACAGGTTGTTCGTCAACCAGTACAGCACCAGGCCGGCAGGGAAGAAGAAGAACATCACGCTGAACATCAGCGGCATCAGCCACATCATCTTGGCCTGCATCGGATCGGGCGGTGCGGGGTTCAGGGCCGTCTGGAGCAGGGTGCTGAGCGTCATCAGCACGGGCAGGATGAAGAACGGATCGGGGGCCGACAGGTCATGGATCCAACCCACCCACGGCGCGTTGCGCATCTCCACGCTCGAGAGCAGCACCCAGTAGAGGGCAATGAACACCGGGATCTGGATCATGATGGGGAAGCAACCACCCATGGGGTTGACCTTCTCCTCACGGTAGATGCGCATCATCTCCTGCTGCATCTGCTGCGGCTTGTCCTTGAGGCGCTCACGCATCTCGGTGATCTTGGGGTTGATGGCCTTCATCTTGGCCATGCTGGCGTACGCCTTGGCGTTGAGCCAATAGAACATGATCTTCAGCAGCATCACCAGGCCGACGATGGACCAACCCCAGTTACCCAGGATCTTGTGCAACTGGTCCAGCAACCAATACAGCGGCTTGGACAAAATCGTGAGCCAACCGTAGTCCTTGACGAGTTCCAGCCCAGGAGCCAGTTTTTCCATGGACGTCTCGACCTGTGGACCGACAAACAGGCGTGCATCCAGCGTCTTGCTGGCACCCGGGGCGATGCTGTCGAAGGCGGCAATCATGCCCACCGAGTACAGGTTGCTATCGACCTTGCGCGCGAAGTTTTCACGCTGCTGGCCTTCGGGCAGCAGCCAGGCCGATGCGAAGTAATGCTGCACCATGGCGACATAGCCACTGCTGCTTTCCTTCTCGAACTCGGCCTTGTTTTCTTCGATGGCTTTGAATTCAACCTTCTGGTATTTCTTTTCCTGGGTGAACACCGCAGGGCCCGTGAAGGTGGAATAGAACGACGATTCTCCGGGCGGCTTGTTGCCGTCGCGCACCAATTGCAGGTACAGCTTGGGCTCTACGGGGGCTGTGCCGGTGTTGACGACTTCATGCCGCACCGCGATGTCGTAGGCGCCGCGCTTGACCGTCCAGGTCTTCACGAGCTTGACGCCGCCGAGGTCGGGCGATTCGAAACGCACGCTCAACTCTTGCGCCCCGTCCTTGAGCTCGCGCTCGCCCGGCACCACATTCATCACGGTCTTGTGCGTGGGAAAGCCCCCGCCGATCAGCCCCGTTTGGGCCATATAGACGCGCTGGGCGCTGTCATCCAACAGAACAAAGTGCTTGCTGCGATCGACCAGGTCGACGTGCTGCAGCAGCTCGGCGTGGATGAGCGAGCCGCCTTCGCTGTCAAAACGCAGTCGCAGCACATCGGTGGAGATCTCCACCGGCTCGCGGCGCACCGGGGCTGCAGCTTGCGCGGCAACGCCAGGCACGGCCGCAGCACCGGCCTGTACGGCCGTGGCTGCAGGAACCGAGGCCGCGCCGCCTGTTGGCAGCGTGGCGGCCTTTTCAGCCGCAGGCGCGCTGGCCGACGATGCGGGCGCGGGGAAGAAAAGCGCCTTGTGGCCGTTGTGTACCTGCCATTTGTCCCAGAGCAGGACCATGGAAAAGCCAAATATCACCCACAGGATGGTGCGCCGGATGTCGTTCATGGAGACTTCTTTGGTGAGGATGTAGAGGAGGCCGGTGCAATCAACCGGGAAAACAACCGCGTGGCGCGTGGCGCCTCTTGCGGCACCGGGTCGTGGCCCCCGTCACACCAGGGATGACAGCGCGCCAATCGGCCCAGCGTCAACCAGGATCCCGCCGCAGCGCCATGCTGCTGCAGGGCCTGCAGCGAATACGCCGAGCAGGTGGGTTCGAACCGGCACGCCGAGCCCAGCCAGGGGCTGAGCAACAGGCGGTAGCCCTTGACCAGCAGGATCAGCAAGCGCTGCATCATGCCTGCGCCCGCCCAGAGGGTGAGGGGCGCGCGGCCGCACGCTCGAACAATTGGAGCAATTCGGCCCGCACCGCTTGTTTGAGCACACCGGAGCTGGCACTGAGAAATTGCTTGCGGTCAAACGTGGCGCGCAGGCGCACCACATGGGCATCCAGGGGCAGTTGCGGCTCCAGAGCCGCCGCTACGGCGTAGATTTGCCTTTTGATGGCATTGCGCGTAACGGCCCTGCGCGCCCAGCGCTTGGGCACCATGGCACCCAGCCAGACTCCGGACGCATTAAACAAGGGCGGCACACCCGGCTCAAGTGGCGCGCACGAAGAAGCGCCCAGCACCAAACGGTGCAGGGCGAAATGGGTGGTACGGGCCACAGTTTCACCGGCCATGGTGGCCTGGAATTGCGGGCGCGTTTTCAGTCGTTGCATGAAGACGCCCCCACTGGAGCCTGGTGGCACAAACCGGGGAGCGATCCGAGACCCGCAGGGCCTCAGACGGCCAGGCGCTTGCGGCCCTTGGCACGGCGGGCGTTGATGACGGCGCGACCACCACGGGTCTTCATGCGCACCAGGAAACCGTGGGTGCGGGCGCGGCGCGTCTTGGAGGGTTGGTAAGTGCGTTTCATGGGAGTTCCTAGAGGATTTCAGGGGAAAACGCGCCTTCATCCAGAACGGCGCGCACAGTCTCATTACCCTGAACACATTCAGGGAAACCGAAAATTATCGCAGGCTTATTCGATTGAAGCAATGCCGTACAGCGGATTATCCCTGCAAACCACCCAGATTTCCCGCTGCAAACCGGTCGACTGCATTGTGGATAACTCCTTGACAAGCTACAATCCACGGCCTTGAACCGCACCCTCTATCCACAATAAAAAGCCCCGAAATGACAGAGGAACGCACACGCGCAACCCCCCCTTCCCACATCAACGACGCAGGCCAGGCCCTATGGCAGGCCTGTATCGAGCAACTCTCCCAAGACCTGCCCGTCCAGCAGTTCAATACCTGGATCAAACCCCTGGTCGCCCAGGTGGCAGATGACTTTTCCAGGATCACTCTTTTTGTCCCCAACCGCTTCACGCTGGACTGGATCCGGGCGCAGTATGTCGGTCGCATTGCGGCCGTGTTGGAGTCTTTGTATGGGCAATCCATCGTTCTGGAGTTAGCGCTCGCTCAGCGCGTAGCCGTTGCCAGATCTTATATTCAGAACAATCCGCAAACCGGTTCACCGCAGCAGGAAGCGGTGGCAGTGGCTCCCACGGGCGACGACAGCGCCCGTGGCCTGCTGCGCAACCGGCTCAACCCCGGGCTCACTTTTGACACCCTGGTGGAAGGCACGGCCAACCGCATGGCGCGGGCTGCAGCCATGCACGTGGCCAGCATGCCGGGGCACCTTTACAACCCCCTTTTCATCTATGGCGGCGTCGGTTTGGGCAAGACCCATTTGGTGCACGCCGTGGGCAACAAACTGCTGGCCGACCAGCCGGACGCCAAAGTTCTCTACATCCATGCCGAACAATTTGTTTCGGATGTGGTTAAAGCCTACCAGCGCAAAACTTTTGACGAATTTAAAGAACGCTACCATTCGCTCGATCTGCTGCTGATCGACGACGTGCAGTTCTTCGCCAACAAGGACCGCACGCAGGAAGAGTTCTTCAACGCCTTCGAAGCGCTGCTGGCCAAAAAGAGCCACATTGTGATGACCAGCGACACCTACCCCAAGGGTCTGGCCGACATCCACGAGCGCTTGGTCTCGCGCTTTGATTCGGGCCTGACAGTGGCCATCGAGCCGCCCGAGCTGGAAATGCGTGTAGCCATCCTGATCAACAAGGCGCGCGCCGAAAGCGTGGAAATGCCGGAGGAGGTGGCGTTTTTCGTCGCCAAGAACGTGCGCTCCAACGTGCGCGAGCTGGAAGGCGCGCTGCGCAAAATTCTTGCGTATTCGCGCTTCAATCAGAAAGAAATTTCCATCCAGTTGGCCCGCGAGGCCCTGCGCGACCTGCTGTCCATCCAGAACCGGCAGATCAGCGTGGAGAATATCCAGAAGACGGTCGCTGACTATTACAAAATCAAGGTCGCCGACATGTACAGCAAGAAGCGCCCGGCCAGCATTGCCCGCCCACGCCAGATTGCCATGTACCTGGCCAAGGAGCTGACGCAAAAGAGCCTGCCCGAGATTGGCGAGCTGTTTGGCGGGCGTGACCACACCACCGTGCTGCACGCCGTACGCAAGATGGCCGCCGAGCGCCAGCAGTTGACCGAGTTGAACCAGCAGTTGCACGTGCTGGAACAAACCCTCAAGGGATGATGCCTTGCAGGTGGTGCAGTTACCGATGAAAAACGCCCCCGCAAAAGGGCAAAATGGCGCGTTGCGCAGCCGGGAGAGGCAATACCCATGCCGCTGTGCGCGCACCCTTCCAAAAAACACAAGAGGTTGACATGATCGTCCTGAAGGCAACACAAGACAAGGTACTCGCGGTTCTGCAATCGGTCGCTGGCATCGTCGAGCGCCGACACACGCTGCCCATCCTGGCCAATGTGCTGATCCGCAAGACCGGCAATGCACTGCAACTGACCACCAGCGACCTTGAAGTGCAGATCCGCACCACGGCGGAACTGGGGGGCGACACGGGCGACTTCACCACCACGGTCAACGCCCGCAAGATCATCGACGTGCTGCGCACCATGCCAGCCGATCAGACGGTGAGCCTGGAGACCAGCCAGGACAAGCTCATCCTCAAGGGAGGCAAGAGCCGCTTCACGCTGCAAACCCTGGCGGCGGAAGACTTTCCGCTGGTGCAGGAGGCCGCCAACTTTGGCCCCGCGTTCAGCGTGCCACAAAAAACCCTCAAGCAGCTGCTAGGCCAGGTGGCCTTTGCCATGGCGGTGCAGGACATTCGCTACTACCTCAACGGCATCCTGTTCGTCGCCGAAGGCCAGACGCTCAGCTTGATCGCCACCGACGGCCACCGCCTGGCGTTTGCCAGCGCCACGCTGGATGTAGAGGTGCCCAAGCAAGAGGTGATCTTGCCGCGCAAAACCGTGATCGAACTGCAGCGCCTGCTGAGCGACGCCGACGGTGCGCTGGAAATGCGCTTTGCTGGCAACCAGGCCAAGTTCAGCTTTGGTGCGCTGGAATTCGTCACCAAGCTGGTCGAAGGCAAGTTCCCCGACTACAACCGTGTGATCCCGCAAAACCACCACAACAGCGTCACCCTGGGCCGTGCGCCGCTGCTCGCCAGCCTGCAGCGCACCGCCATCATGACCAGCGACAAGTTCAAGGGCGTGCGCCTGAACATCGAGCCCGGCACCCTGCGCGTGGCCAGCAACAACGCCGAGCAGGAAGAGGCCGTGGACGAGCTCGACATCGACTACGGCGGTGACGCCATCGAGATCGGTTTCAACGTCACCTACCTCATCGACGCCCTGGCCAGCATGCAGCAGGACATGGTGAAGATTTCACTGGCCGATGGCAACAGCTCGGCCCTGCTGACACTGCCCGACAGCGACAACTTCAAGTACGTCGTCATGCCCATGCGCATTTAGCACTTGCTACTATATTTATAGCTGTTGGCGCTCGTATTTATTGCGCCAGAGCCATTTTTATCTCTATTATTTTTGCGGAAACGCCCCCGTTTCCCCCGATAGCCAAGGCCGACCATGACCGCTGAAACCCCCCTGCCAGAACCCGAAGACATGGGTCACAGCGCCCCCGAGGCGCAAAAAATTGATGCCCACCAGGCGGGCGCCAGCGAAGGCTACGGCGAAGGCGCCATCACGATCCTGGAAGGCCTGGAGGCGGTGCGCAAGCGCCCCGGCATGTACATCGGCGACACGTCAGACGGCACCGGCCTGCACCACCTGGTGTTTGAGGTGGTGGACAACTCCATTGACGAAGCCCTGGCAGGCCACTGCGACGACATCGTCGTCACCATCCACTCGGACAACTCCATCAGCGTGACCGACAACGGCCGCGGCATTCCCACGGGCGTGAAGATGGACGACAAGCACGAGCCCAAGCGCAGCGCCTCCGAGATCGCGCTGACCGAGCTGCACGCCGGTGGCAAGTTCAACCAAAACAGCTACAAGGTCTCCGGCGGTCTGCACGGCGTAGGGGTGTCCTGCGTGAATGCCCTGTCCAAGATGCTGCGCCTCACGGTGCGCCGTGAAGGCAAGGTGCATGTCCTCGAATTTTCTCGAGGGTTTGTGCAAAACCGCATCGTTGAGACCGTCAACGGCGTCGAAATCTCGCCCATGAAGGTCACAGGCGATACAGAAAAACGCGGCACCGAGGTGCACTTTCTGCCCGACACCGAAATCTTCAAGGAAAACAACGATTTCCACTACGAGATTCTGGCCAAACGGCTGCGTGAACTCTCGTTCCTGAACAACGGTGTGCGCATCCGCCTCAAAGACGAGCGCACCGGCAAGGAAGACGACTTCTCCGGCGCCGGTGGCGTGCGCGGTTTTGTCGAATTCATCAACAAGGGCAAAACCGTCCTGCACCCCACCTCGTTCTACGCGGCGGGCGAGCGCCCGGCCGAAACCTATGGCGGCATCCCCGGAACACACATCGGCGTAGAAGTAGCGATGCAGTGGAACAGCGGCTACAGCGAGCAAGTGCTCTGCTTTACCAACAACATTCCCCAGCGTGATGGCGGCACCCACCTGACCGGCCTGCGCGCCGCGATGACGCGCATCATCAACAAGTACATCGACGAAAACGATTTCGCCAAAAAGGCCAAAGTCGAAGTGACCGGCGACGACATGCGCGAAGGCCTGTGCTGTGTGCTGAGCGTGAAGGTGCCCGAACCCAAGTTCAGCAGCCAGACCAAAGACAAGCTCGTATCGAGCGAGGTACGCGCGCCAGTGGAAGACATCGTGGGCAAGCTGCTCAGCGATTACCTGCAAGAGCGCCCAGCAGACGCCAAGATCATCTGCGGCAAGATTGTGGAAGCCGCCCGCGCCCGCGAAGCCGCCCGCAAGGCCCGCGAAATGACGCGCCGCAAAGGCGTGCTCGATGGCATGGGCCTGCCGGGCAAGCTGGCTGACTGCCAGGAAAAAGACCCGGCGATGTGCGAAATCTACATCGTCGAGGGTGACTCCGCCGGTGGCTCCGCCAAGCAAGGGCGCGATCGCAAGTTCCAGGCCATCCTGCCGCTGCGCGGCAAAATCTTGAACGTGGAAAAGGCCCGCTACGAAAAACTGCTGACCAGCAATGAAATCCTCACGCTGATCACGGCGCTGGGCACCGGCATCGGCAAGGCGGGCGGCAGCACCGGCAGCGACGACTTCGACGTCGCCAAACTGCGCTACCACCGCATCATCATCATGACCGACGCCGACGTGGACGGCGCGCACATCCGAACCCTGCTGCTCACCTTCTTCTACCGCCAGATGCCCGAGCTGGTCGAGCGTGGCCACATCTACATTGCCCAACCTCCACTCTACAAAGTGAAGGCCGGCAAGGAAGAGCTGTACCTCAAGGACGCCCCGGCGCTCGACGGCTTCCTGCTGCGCATCGCTCTCAAGGACGCCAACGTGACCACCGGCGGCGCAGACCCGCAAACGCTCTCAGGCGACACGCTGACCGAACTGGCACAAAAACACCAGTTGGCCGAGAACGTCATCAACCGCCTGTCCAACTTCATGGACTTCGAAGCCCTGCGCGCCATTGCCGGTGGCGTCCATTTGGACCTCGACACCGTCGAGGCCGCCGAAGCGAGCGCCATCGCCTTGCAAACGAGCCTTCGCGAGCTTTCCAGCACCGGCATCCCCGCCGAAGTGGCGAGCGAATTTGACGCCCGCACCGACAAGCCCCTGCTGCGCATCAGCCGCCGCCACCACGGCAACATCAAGAGCAGCGTGATTACACAAGACTTCGTACACGGCGCCGACTACGCTGCTCTGGCCACGGCTGCAGACACCTTCCGCGGCCTGCTGGGCGAAGGCGCCCGCGTGCAGCGCGGCGAAGGCGAGCGCATGAAATCGGAAAAAGTGGGCGACTTCCGCGAAGCCATGGCCTGGCTGATCAGCGAAGCGGAGCGCACCACCAGCCGCCAGCGCTACAAGGGCCTGGGCGAAATGAACCCCGAGCAGCTCTGGGAAACCACCATGGACCCGGAAGTGCGTCGTCTGCTGCGCGTGCAAATCGACGACGCGATCGAAGCCGACCGGGTGTTCACCATGCTCATGGGCGACGAGGTAGAGCCGCGGCGGGAATTTATTGAAACCAATGCACTGCGGGCGGGGAATATCGATATTTGAACGGCCTGTAGTGCGCAGGCCTGGCTGACACTTTCATCCCAAGCCCTCGGCACCATGCCCAGCCTCAACCAGCAGCGCACGCACAAATACATTGCCGCCCGTCGGCAACACCCCGCTTGGCTGCTGCTGGCGTCGCGGCGGGCGCCCTTGATGCTGAGCTGCCTGGATGCCTTGTTCGAGCACCAACGCGAGGGCGTGCCGTTTGACGACGCGGTGCAGGCGCTGGCCGACATGCTGGCCGCGCATGCCAACCAGCCTGATTTCGAGATTGACACGGGCGACACCCTCGCCCAGGCGCGGCGCGAGCTGCGCGACTGGATTCGCCGTGCGCTGGTCACCGAACGCGAAGGCCGCATCCACGAAACCGATGCGCTGAAAACCGCGCTGCGCTTTGTGGCACAGCTCGACCACCGGTTGATGACCTCCACCGCCTCACGCTTGGCCGTGGTGCAGCGCGAAATTGACAACCTGGCCACCGCGCTCGACCCCAACCCGCAGAGCCGCGCAGAACACATTGAGCGGCGCATCGAAGACTTGCAGCAGCAGCTCGATGAGGTGCGCGCCGGTCGCCTGCCGCTGCTCAACGAAGCCCAGGCGATCGAGGGCATCCGCGAGGTGTATGCGCTCGCCACCAGCCTGCGCGCCGATTTTCAAAGGGTGGAGGATTCGTGGCGCGAGGCCGATCGCACGCTGCGCCAGGCCATCCTCAGTGCGCAGCAACACCGGGGGGCGGTGGTCGACCAATTACTCGACGGCCACGCCAGCCTGCTCAGCACGCAAGAAGGGCGGGTGTTCGAGAGCTTTCAGCAGCAGCTAGACCACCAAAGCGAGCTGGCCGACATGCGCGCGCGCATCCGGGGCATCCTCAAACACCCGGCATCCACGCTGGCGCTAGACGATTTGCAGCACAGCACGTTGCGCCTGCTGGTGCAGCAGCTCATCAAGGAGGCCAAGGTGGTGCAGGGCGTGCGCGCCCGCAGCGAGCGCGAAGTCAGCCAGTTCATGAAAACCGGCCAGGCGGCCGAGAACCAGCGCGTGGGTCAGTTGCTTAACGACATCCTGCAGCAAGCGCTGGACATCGACTGGCAGCGCCAGGCCGTGCGCCGCCAACCGGTGCCGCTGCCCCCGCTGGGCGTAGCGCTGTCGGGCCTGCCGCTGATTGAGCGGCTGCGCATCAAATCACTCGATGGCGGCGGGCAGGACGCCGAACTGCTGCTGACCACGCACTATGCCGATCTGGACCAGGTCGAAGACGAGTTCTGGCAGGCCCTTGAAGGGCTGGACCGCCAGGCCTTGCTGCAACAAACCCTGGCCGTGCTGGAGCACAGCGGCCAACCCATGACGCTGGCCGCCCTGGCCGAGGCGCTGCCACCGGGCGAGCATGATCTGGAAGTGCTGACGCTGTGGATGTCCGTGGCGCGTGAGGCCGGTGTTGCATGGGACGCAAGCGGAGCACAGGAAGAGATCACCACCACCGATGCAGGACAAGACCCCAGCCGGCACTGGCGCTTTAGCGTGCCACGGGTGGCGCTGGATGCCGAGGCGGTGCGGGGTGTGGGCGCCGATTTATAACGATGATTGCTACCATATTCATAGCTTCTAGCGCTCTTTGATATTCATTTTCAGAATGAAAACCGCCTGAAACCCTTTATATACAAGCGCTACCAGCTCACATTTTTTCCACCATGCCGCCCAAAGCCACCACCCCCGACATCTTCGACCAATGGGCCAGCACCGCCCCGGTGGCCGATGCGGATGCGGGCGGCGCCCAGAGTGCGGCATCTGTGGCAGATCACAACGCTCCACCCGCCACCCCCATAACCCCCACCACCCCCGTGGCCCTGCGCCGCGCGGTGCAGGAACTGCTCAAAAACGGCGTGCTGGAACAAGCCGCCAAACCCCATTTGTTCCGCCAGATTGCCAGCGACACCGCGCGCGTCAACGCGCAGCTCGAACCCCTGGATTTGCAAGTGCGCGTGGACGACGTGCGCGGGCTGGCTTTTGTCGCCATCCCGCCCAACTACCAACCGGACGGCGAGGAGGGTGACGACAGCGACGAATGGACGCACCCGCTGGTGCGCCGCCTGCGCCTGACGCTGGAGCAGTCGCTGCTGCTGGCCATCTTGCGGCGTGAATTTTTGCAGCGCGAGCAAGAGGGTGGCCTGGGCGTACCGGTGCGCCTGGCAATCGACAGCCTGCTGCCGCAACTCGACATCTACCTGGGCAGCACCGGCAGCGACATGCAAGAACGCAAGCGCCTGGCGACGCTCTTGGAGAGCCTGCGCGGGCACGGCGTGGTGTCCGAGGTCGATGCGCAGGAGAGCATCACCCTGCGGCCCATGATCGTGCACCTGGCCAACCCGCAGAACCTGCAAGCCCTGCTGCAACATCTGCGCGCGCTGGCGCCCCAAAGCGGCACCGGCGCCGACACCCTGCAAGAGCCCTGAAAATGACCACGCCCGCCGCGTCGCCCCACAGCTACCACCTGCACGAGCTGCACCTGTACAACTGGGGCGCCTTTGCCGGCCGCCACCAGGCCAGTATCGATGCCGCCAACACGGCCATCATCGGCCCCACGGGCAGCGGCAAGACCACGCTGATCGATGCGCTGATGACGCTTTTGTGCCAGCACCCGCGCTACAACCTGGCCTCCACCGGCGGGCACGAGAGCGACCGCGACCTGGTCTCCTACGTACGCGGCGCCAGCGGCCCCGGCCATGCGGGAGACGACAGCAACCACCTGGCCCGCACGGGCCGCACCGTGACCGCCATCGCCGCGCGGCTGGTGCGAGGTGAGGGAGGCGATGGCGGCGAAGCAGACGACTCCGTGCTGATCGGCGCCCTTTTCTGGTTCGATGGCAGCAGCTCGTCCGTCAGCGACATGGGGCGGCGCTGGTGCTTTGCGCAAGGCGCGGGGCACGACCTGGACCTGTGGCTGGAAGAGCACCACAGCGGCGGCGCACGCGCCCTGGGGCGGCTGGAGAAGAACACCGAGCGGCTGCAAATTTTTTCCAGCAAAACCGCCTACTTGGCCCGCCTACAGCGCTTTTTTGAAGTCGGCCCCAACGCCTTCACGCTGCTCAACCGGGCGGCGGGCCTGAAGCAGCTCAACAGCATTGACGAGATATTTCGCGAACTGGTGCTTGACGACCAGTCCGCGTTTGACGATGCGCTGAAAGTCGCCGCCAGCTTTGACGAACTCGCCACCATCCACGCCGAACTGGAACTCGCCAACGCCCAGTACCTGGCCCTGCTGCCACTGCGCGACATGGCACGGCAAGACCACAAGGCGCAGCAGCGGCTGGCGGATTTACGCACCCTGCAAGCCGCCTTGCCCCATTGGTTTGCTGGTGAAGGCCTGCGCCTGTGGCAGCAGCGCAGCACCGGCCTGCAAGCGCAGTTGGTGCAGCAGCAGGCCGCCATAGGCACAGCACAAACCGCCGTGGGCAACGCCCGCGCCGACGAGCAACTGCGCCTGGCGGACTACCTGCAAACCGGCGGCAGCAACATCGAACTGCTGCAAGGCAGCATCGCCAGCCAGAAACAGGTGCTCTCCCAACGCCAGGCGGCGCTGGCCGACTACCAAAAGCTGGCGCGCAACCTGGCACTCGCATGGCCTGCGGACGCTGCGCCCAGCGCCGCGCTGCTGGCCACGCACCAGCAGCAGGCGGGCGAGGCGCTACAGCAGCTCGATGAAGACCAAGCCGCACACACCAAGGCCGCAGAAGCCGCCGTTGCAAGCGAGCGCAATGCCCATGCCGAGCTGGAGCGCCTGCAAGCCGAACACAAGGCGGTACTCCATCGGCCCGGCTCCAACCTGCCACCCGCGTTCCAGCCGTTTCGCGCGGCCTTGGCCGACGCTTTGCAGCTTGCGCCCGAGTCGCTGCCCTTTGTGGCCGAGCTTGTCGAAGTGCACAAAGACCAGCAAGCCTGGCGCGGCGCCATCGAGCGTGCCCTGGGCAGCCAGCGCCTGCGCATCCTGGTGCCGCCCCGCGCCATGCACGATGCGCTGGAATGGGTGAATCAGCGCCACACCGGCCTGCATGTGCGGCTGCTGGAAGCGCAGGACGCACCCGCCACCGCTTTCTGGGGCGATGGCTTTTGCAACAAGCTCACCCTCAAGCCCCACGCCCACCAA
>Ga0209477_1000383_pt1 | contig 27304 bp, 26 predicted proteins | sample KloWWTupernatant_FD_187180 | JGI IMG/M metagenome (GOLD analysis project Ga0209477, IMG submission 187180) | Active sludge microbial communities from Klosterneuburg, Austria, studying microevolution and ecology of nitrifiers - Klosterneuburg... | ecosystem: Engineered > WWTP > Aerobic digester >...
CGCGACGACGATCCCGCCGCGCTGGCGGCGGACGACATCTGGGCGATCGCGCAGGCGCCCGACGGCGCGATCTGGGTCGGCGGCTATGCCTCCGGGCTCGCCCGCATCGACGCGGCGGGCACGGTGCGGCGGATCGTCGGCGACCCCGTGCTCGCAACGGTGGGCGAGACCATCATCGCGCTGGCCTTCGACCGCGCGGGCTGGCTGTGGGTCGGTAGCGATCGCGGCGCGGCCGCGATCCGGCTCGGCGACGACGGGCTGCCGGCGCAGGCGCAGGCGTACCTCGATGGCGTGATGGTGACCGCGGTCGACGTCGACGCCGCGGGACGGGTCTGGCTGGGCACGCGCGACGCGCTGCATGCGGTGCCGCCGCGCAGCGGCGCGCCCGGCGCGCTCGAGCCGGTGGCGCTGGCGCCGGCCGCGCCCGTGCGTCCGGTGATCGACGGCGTCGCCGACGACGGCGCCGGCGGGCACTGGATCGCGACGCGCCGCGGCCTGGTCGCGCGTGACGAAAGTGGCGCGACCGTCCTGCATGCGTACGCGCCCGCGACGCCCGGGGCACTGCCCGGCAATTCGGTCAACGATGTCTACCGCGACCGCGAGGGCGGCACCTGGATCGCGATTGTCGGCGCCGGGGTGGCCTACCTGCCGCCATACTGGCGCAATTTCAGCCTGCTGCGCGCCGACGACCCAGGTGGCATCGAGGCCGGCGCGGGCTGGGAGCCGCCGTATGCGCGTTGTCCCGACGGCGCGCTGTGGATGGCGCGCAGCGACGGCAGCCTGTGGCGGGTCGATCCCCACCGCGGCACCCGCACCAGTCTCCAGGCCAATGGCGGCCAGCCCTTGCTGCCGGCCGGGCAGCGCGTGCGCGCGCTGGCGTGCACGGATTCGGCGCTGTGGCTGTCGCACGCGCAGGGCCTGGTGCGGATCGATCCGGCGACCGGCGCGGCCGAGGCCCTGGCCGCCGACGCCGAGCGAGCGAACGCGCCGGCGCCCGGCGCGGCCAACCTCATGGCGGTCGATGCGGCCGGCGGCGTGTGGATCGCGCTCGCCGGCGGGGCGCTGCAGCGGCTGGATCCGGAGTCGCGCCAGGTGCGCCGCTACGTGCCCGGCGTGGACGGCCCGCGCGATGGCGAGCTCGAGCAACTCGTGTTCGACCGCGATGGCCGCCTGTGGACCGCGGGCAAGGGCGGCATCGACCGCTACGATCCCGCGCAAGACCGCTTTATCGCCATCGAGGGCGTGCCGGCGGGACGCATCGACGGCCTCGCCTTCGATGCCGATGGCCTGCCGTGGGTGCACACGCTGACCGAGCTGGTGCAGGGCGCGATCGAGGGCACGCGATTCGTCGAACGGCGGCGCGTTGGCGCCGCGCAGGGATTGCCGGTGGCGCGCGTGGCGGGGCTCGCGATCGATGGCGCCGGCACGCTGTGGCTGGCCGGTGCGCGCGGCCTGGTGCGCTACGACCCGGCGCGCGGCAGCGTGCGCGCCTACGGCGTGGCCGAGGGTCTGGCGGACCTGGTGCCCGGCACGCGCGTCGCGCAGCAGGGCGATGATGGCTTGTTGACCTTCGGCCATGCCCGCGGCGTGATCGCCTTCGATCCGGCGCGCCTCGAGGAACTGCGCGTGCCGCCGCGGGTCGTGCTCGCCACGCTGGATGCGCTGCGCGACGGACAGCGTCGCGCGCTCGATCCCGCGGCTGCGGTCGCGCTCGATCATCGCGACAGCGAACTGCGGGTCACCGCGCGGGCGCTGTCCTATGCCGATCCGCGGGCCAACCGCTACCGCTTCCGCATGGAGGGCCTGGAACAGGCTTGGCACGACAACGGCACCAGCGCCGAGCGCGTGTACGCGCAGCTGCCGCCGGGCGACTACGTCCTGCGCGTTGCGGGCGCCGGACCCGGCGGCGAGTGGTCCGAACTGGCCGCGCCGTTGCGGGTCAGCGTGGCGACGCCGCCGTGGCGGCATCCGCTGGCCTGGCTGGGCTATGCCCTTGCCCTGGCCTTGCTGGCCTGGCTCGGCCTGCGCGCCTGGCGAGCGCGCCTGGAGCGGCGCCACGCGCTGGCGCTGGCGGACGAGCGCCGGCGTTCGGCCGAGCTGCAGAGCCAGGCCAAGAGCGAGTTCCTCGCCGACGTCGGCCACGAGATCCGCACGCCGATGAGCGGCCTGCTGGGCATGACCGAGCTGCTGCTGCGCACGCCGCTCGACGAGCGCCAGCGCAACCACGCCCGCACCATCCAGCGCTCGGGCGTGCACCTGCTCAAGCTCATCAACGACCTGCTCGACCTGAGCCGCATCGAGGCCGGGCGGCTCGAGCTCGATCCGCAGCCCACCGACCTGCGCGCCCTGGTCGACCAGGTCACCGCGCTGGAAGCGCCGCTGGCGGCCGAACGCGGGCTCGACTTCTGGTCGGGCGTGGGCGACGAGCTGCCGGCGCGCGTGGTGGTTGACGCCGTGCGCCTGCAGCAGGTGCTGCTGAACCTGGTGAACAACGCGCTCAAGTTCACCCCGGCGGGACGGGTCACGCTCGCGGCCGGGCGCGCGCCGGAGGCCGGCCAGGAACTGGTGTTCGCGATCAGCGACACCGGGCCGGGCATGTCGGACGCGACCGTGGCGCGGCTGTTCGCACGCTTCGAACAGGGGGGCGATGGTGTCGCCAGTCGCGGCGGCAGCGGGCTGGGCCTCGCGATCTCGCGCCGGCTGGTCGAGCTGATGGGCGGACGGCTCACCGTCGCAAGCGAGGTCGGCGCGGGGACCACTTTCCGCGTGACGCTGCCGCTGGTTTCGGCGCTGGCGCAAGGCGACGGGACCGCCGACACGCCGGGCGCGATCTCGGCCGTGGGCCCGCGCAGCGTGCTGGTGGTCGAGGACGACGCCACCATGCGCGCGGTGCTGGTGGGGCTGCTGCAGGACCTCGGACACGAAGTCGAAGCGGGCGCCAACGGGCTCGACGCGTTGCGCCTGAGCGGCGAGCGCGTGTTCGATCTCGCCTACATCGACCTCGACCTGCCCGGCGTCGATGGACTGCGCCTGGTCCGCATGCTGCGCAAGCGCGAGGCCGACGTGATGCCGCGCGTGCACGCCATCGCCATCACCGCGCGCAGCGAACCCGGGATCGAGGCGCGCTGCCTCGCGGCCGGCTTCGACGCCTTCCTGCGCAAGCCGATCACGCTGGCGGCCCTCGAGGCCTCGATCGCGGCGGCGCCGGAGTTCGGCGACGCCTAGCGCAACCGTCCGGTGGAATTCGCCGTGACTTTGGGGGGTCCGAGCCCGCCACCATCCGGGTGGCGGCTCAGACATTCAGTGGAACTCGCCGCCACCCGGATGCTGGCGGGCACGGACTCGCTCCGGTCCAGCGCGCAGGGCATGAGCCTTGCCCTGCAGGACCGGTTTCAGCCGCGGCCAGGCTTATCGCCCGCAGAGCGGGCTCCTACAGAGCCGGCTCTGTAGGAGCCCGCTCTGCGGGCGATAGGCCTTGTCGTGGCCGACGCCGCCGCAGAATGAGATCGGCGTGTTCTGGCGCGCCTCAGTGCTGCAGGCGCACCAGGCGCAGGTCGAAGGTTTCGCCGTCGGCTTCGCGGTGCAGGATGCGGACGGGCACGTAGCCGTGCGAGGGCGCGAACCAGCTGGTCGTGGTGCGGCCGGGCTTCTCGCGCACGCGCTCGACCCGGATGGTCTCGAAGCTGCCGGCCGGCGTCACCATGGTCTCGGTGCCGGCGCGGCGGTAGGTCTGCCACTCGACCGATTCCTTGTCCGCGACCCGGAAGCGCAACTCGGTGGCATCGGCCGCCAGCGCCGCGGCGATCGCGAGCGCGACCGCGTTGCGGTCGGACACGCCCGGCTCGAAGCGCAGCGTGTAGGCCTTGTCGCGATCCACGCTGGCGATGGTGCCGGCGGCCGCGTCGACCCGCAGCGAGCGCTCGCGGCTGCTCCAGGCCGCGCGTTGCCGGTAGTCGTACTGGATCAGCTCGGGCAGCAGCCCGTTCCAGCGGAACTCGGACTTTTCCATCACTTCGAGCCGCGCCAGCGCGGCCAGGCCGCTGGTGCCGCGGGTCTGGGTCAGGAACTCCCAGGTCTCGCCCTCGACCGAGGCCAGCGTGCTGTGCGCGGTGCCGATGTCGCTGCCATTGCGCGCGGCGACGTATTCGGCGCGGAATGGCGCGACCGGCGGATCCTTCGCCACGGCAGGCAGGCTCGCCAGCAGCAGCACCGCCAGCGTGCCCTCAATCCACCGGCGCATCGTGGTCCTCCAGCCGGCCATCGCGGCCCAGCTCCAGCGGTGCCGACAGCAGGCGCCCGTCGAGCGCGACGCCGAAGGGCGTTGGCTCGAGCCGATGGCGCGCGTACAGCGCCACGCTGGCGACCAGCAGCCGGTGCTCGAGCGGCAACAGGCGCGCCGCCAGGCTGGCGGGCGTGTCACCGGCCGCCACCGCGACCCGCGCGCGCGCGATCACCGGGCCGCCGTCGAGTTCCGGCGTGACGAAGTGCACGCTGGCGCCGTGGCTGCCGTCGCCGGCGCGCAGCACGCGCTCGTGCGTGTGCAGTCCCGGGTAGGCCGGCAGCAGCGAGGGATGGATGTTGAGCATGCGTCCGATCCAGGGTTCGACCACTTCAGCCGACAGGATGCGCATGTATCCGGCGCAGACGATGAGTCCCGGCTGAACCGTGGCGACGCGCTCGAACAGGGCGCGGTCGAAGGCGAGGCGGTCGTAGTGGTCGCGCGGCAGCAGGCACTCGGCCTGCAGGCCCGCCACGCGCGCGCGATCCAGCGCCGAAGCGCGCGGGCGATCGGACCAGACCCCGACCAGCTCGACCGGCAGCGTGCCGGCCGCGCGTGCGTCGATCAGGGCCTGCAGGTTGGATCCGCGTCCGGAGGCGAGGACGGCGACGCGCAGCATCGCTCAGCCGATGCGCACGCGATCAGCGCCGGTGGCGCGGACCACGCGGCCGATCTCGCGCTGCGCCAGGCCTTCGGCATCCAGCGCATGGCGCACGGCGGCGACGTCGCCCGGCGCGGCGATCACGGTGTAGCCGATGCCGCAATTGAAGGTGCGCCACATTTCGGCATCGGCCACGCGCCCGGCCTCTTGCAGCCAGCGGAACACCGGCGGCAGGGTCCAGCGCGCGGGATCGAGCGCGATGCCGAGGCCCTCGGGCACCACGCGGATGATGTTCTCGGTGAGGCCGCCGCCGGTGATGTGGGCCATGCCCGACACCCGCGCCTTGGCCAGCAGCGCGAGGATCGGCTTGACGTAGATGCGCGTCGGCGCCATCAGCGCGTCGGCCAGCGCGACACCACCAACCGGTTGCGCGAGGTCGGCGCCACTCACCGCGAGGATCTTGCGGATCAGCGAGTAGCCGTTCGAATGCGGGCCGCTGGAATCGATGCCGAGGATCACGTCGCCCTCGCGCACGCGCTGCTCGTCGACCAGCGCGGCGCGCTCCACCGCGCCGACGCAGAAGCCCGCGAGGTCGTACTCGCCCGGCGCGTACATGTCGGGCATCTCGGCGGTCTCGCCGCCAATCAGCGCGCAGCCCGCCAGTTCGCAGCCGCGCGCGACGCCGCCGATGACCGCGACCGCGGTGTCGACGTCGAGCTTGCCGGTGGCGAAGTAGTCGAGGAAGAACAGCGGCTCGGCGCCCTGCACCAGCACGTCGTTGACGCACATGCCGACCAGGTCGATACCGATGGTGTCGTGGCGGCCGAGGGTCTGCGCCAGCTTGAGCTTGGTGCCCACGCCATCGGTACCCGACACCAGCACCGGGTCGCGGTAGCGCTGGCCCAGCGCGAACAATGCGCCGAAGCCGCCCAGTCCGGCCATGACCCCGGGCCGGAAGGTGCGCGCGACCAGCGGCTTGATCCGGTCCACCACCGCCTCGCCGGCATCGATGTCGACGCCGGCGTCGCGGTAGCTCAGGCCAGGTTCGGCGGGCGGGGAGTTCAAGGGTCGGTCCGGGCAGGCAGGTGGGGAATCGGCGGGGCCGATCGCGGCGCGCGATGATAGCAGCGGGCCCCCGGGGACCCGGCGCGCGGATTGGACGCGCCGGGGGCGATTGGGCAACATGCCCGCTGGTGTCGGCGGGCCTGCCGGCGCCCCAACGCCACGCGCGACCGATCCGATGCCTTCCTTGCCCGCCATGCCCCGCCTCGTCCTCGCCGCCCTGCTGGCGCTTGCCGGCCAATGGCCGCAACCCGCGGGCGCCACGGACCTTTACACCGGCGAGGCCCTGGTCGCCAGCCAGGACGCCGCCGAACGCGAGCGCGCCCTGGGTCCGGCCCTGGTCCAGGTGCTGGTCAAGGTCTCGGGCGATCCGCGCGTGGGCCAGCACCCCGGCATCGATGCCGAGCTCTCGCAGGCGGCGGCACTGCTGCTGCGCTTCGGCTATCGCCAGGACGCGTCCAGCGTCGCCGGACAACCGTCGAGCCGGCTGTGGCTGCAGGCCGAATTCGACCGCGCCGGCGTCGATGCCTTGCTGGCGCGCGCCGGCGTGCCGCAATGGGGCACGGAGCGCCCGCTCACGCTGGTGTGGCTGGTGATCGACGACGGGCGCTCGAAGACCATCGCCAGCGCCTCGCAGGTCGCCGCGCTCGGCGCCCTGACCGGCGCGGCGGAACAACGCGGCATCCAGCTGCAACTGCCGGCCGTCGACAGCGAGGACCTGTCACGCATCGGCCCCGAGGAGCTGTGGAGCGGTGGTGTCGAAAAGGCCCATGCGGCCGCGCAGCGCTATGGCGCGCGCGCCACCCTGGTCGCGCGCCTGGCGCGCTCCAGCAGCGGCTGGACCGGCCGCTTCACCCTGGTCGACAGTGGCGGCAGCGCCGAGTGGAGCGCCAGCTACCTCGATTCCAACAGCGTGCTTGCCGCGGGCGCGAACGGCCTCGCCGACCGCCTCGCGCAGCGCTTCTCGATCGCGCCCGGCGACCGCGTGGTAGCTGATTTCCACATGGTGGTGGAAGGCGTGGACGGCCCCACCGACTACGGCCGCGTGCTCGACTACCTGGCCGGCATGACCGCGGTCGGTGCGGTGTTCCCGGAAGGCGCCGAGGGCAATCGCCTGCTGCTCAAGCTCACGCTCAATGTCGGCCTGGAACGCTTCGGGCAGATGCTGGCCCTGGGCGACGTGCTGGAAATGGACGCGGCGCAGGACCCGGCCGGCACCACGCCGGCCCTGCTGCGCGTGCGCCGCTGACGGACTGCCGGCCGGCGCGCCGCCGATGGACTTCCGCTGGATTCCCAACGCGATCACCGGCGTGCGCATGGCGCTCGCCGCGCCCCTGGCGTGGCTGATCCTCGAAGGCGATCGCGGCGCCGCGCTCGCGCTCGCGCTCGCGGCGGGACTCAGCGACGCCGTCGACGGCCTGCTGGCCAAGCGCATGGGCTGGCAGAGCCGGCTCGGCGGCCTGATCGATCCGATGGCCGACAAGCTCATGCTGCTGGCCTGCTTCCTGTCGCTGGGGCTGGTCGGCGAGGTGCCGGCGTGGCTGGTGTGGCTGGTGATCGGGCGCGACGTGGTGATCGTGCTGGGCGCGGTTGCGTACCACAATCTCATCGGACCGCTGGAGGCGCGACCCAGCGCGATCTCCAAGCTCACGACCCTGCTGCAGATCCTGCTGGTGCTCGCGCTGCTGGTCGACGGACTCGCGGCCGTGGCGGTGCCGGAGGCATTGCTCCAGGGCCTGATGGCCGCCACCGCGATCACCACCGCCGCCAGCGGCGCGCACTACGTGTATGCGTGGAGCGGCAAGACCCGACGCGCGCTTGCCGACCGCAGGAAGTCGCCCGCATGATCCTCGAAACCCGCCCATGGCAGGGCGTCGCACTGCTGCCGATTGGCGCGACGCTCGCCGACCGCAGGAAGTCGCCGGCATGATCCTCGAATCCCGCCAATGGCAAGGCGTGGCGCTGCTGCTCCTGCTCGGTGCCGCGTTGTATGTACTGGCGCCGGTGCTCACGCCCTTTGCCGTCGCCGCACTGTTCGCCTACCTCGGCGACCCCATGGTCGACCGGCTGGAGCGCTGGGGCCTGTCGCGCACCATGGGGGTGGTCGTGGTGTTCGCCGCGATGACGCTGCTGGTGGCCCTGGTCCTGCTGCTGCTGGTGCCGATGCTGGTGCGCCAGGTCGCGCACCTGGTCGAGCAGTTGCCGCGCTACGTCGAGTGGCTGCGCGCGCAGGTCGAGCCCTTGCTGGTGCGCTACGCCGGACTCGCGCCCGGCCACCTCGACGGCAAGCAGGTCGTGGACCTGCTGCAGGCGCATTGGCGCGAGGCCGGCGGTGTCGCCGCCGGCGTGGTCGGCGCCGTGACCAAGTCGGGCACGACCCTGCTGGGCTGGCTGGCGAACCTGCTGGTGATCCCAGTGGTGATCTTCTACCTGCTGCGCGACTGGGACGTCCTGATCGCGCGCGTGCACGAGCTCCTGCCGCGCCACCTCGAGCCGACGGTATCGCGCCTGGCGCGCGATTCCGACAGCGTGCTCGGCGCCTTCCTGCGCGGCCAGATGCTGGTGATGCTGGCGCTGGGCGTGGTCTACACCCTCGGACTGTGGGCGGTGGGCATCGACCTCGCGCTGCTGATCGGCATGGGCGCGGGCTTGGTGAGCTTCGTGCCCTACATGGGCAGCATCGTCGGCATCGGCGCCGGCGTGATCGCGGCCTTCGTGCAGTACCAGGACTGGCTGCACCCGGTGCTGGTGATGGGTGTGTTCGCGCTGGGCCAGACCCTCGAAGGCACGGTGCTCACGCCCAAGCTGGTCGGCGACCGCATCGGCATGCATCCGGTCGCGGTGATTTTCGCGGTGCTGGCCGGCGGGCAGCTCTTCGGCTTCCTCGGCATCCTGGTCGCGCTGCCGGTGGCGGCGGTGGCGATGGTGCTGCTGCGCCACGCGCACGAGCGCTACCTGGCGAGCGGGTTGTACGGCGGCGCGACCGGAACCGGAATCCCCTCGCCTCCTGCAGGAGCGGCTTCAGCCGCGACCGCCTTGCGCTCTGATGGAACCGGCGAACTGGCGAATCCCCGGATCGCGGCTGAAGCCGCTCCTACAGGGGCGGCACCGACCGTTGGCGCGAAGCCGACAGACCCGCCGCCCGCGTGACCACGCCGCAACTGCCGCTGGCGTTGCGCTTCCCGGCCCACCAGCGCTTCGATGCCTATGTCCCCGGCGAGAACGCGGCGGCGGTCGCCGCCGTGCAGCGCGTGGCGCAGGAGCCCGGCGCGCCCTGGGTCTACCTCGCCGGCCCCGAGGGCAGCGGCAAGAGCCACCTCCTGATCGCCGCCTGCCGCGACGCCGGCACGCGCCGCACGCAATACCTGCCGCTCGCGCGACTGGGCGAATCCGCCGAGGCCGCGCTGCTGGGCCTCGAGGAATTCGACCTCCTCGCCGTCGACGGCATCGAGGCCATCGCCGGCCAGCGCGCGGTGGAGATCGCGCTGTTCGACGTCTACAACCGCGGCCGCGCGCGCAACGCGGCGATGCTGTTCGCCGCGCGCCACACGCCGACGCGCACCGCATTGACCTTGCCCGACCTGGTCTCGCGCCTGTCCAGCTGCGCGCAGTTCGTGCTCAAGCCACTCGACGAAGCCGCCCGCCGCACCGTGCTGCGCGAGCGCGCGCAGTCGCGCGGCTTCGAGCTCGACGACGCCGTGCTCGACTTCCTCTTCCGCCGCTACCCGCGCGACCTCGGCGCCATGCTCGAACTACTCGACCGCGTCGATCGCGAAAGCCTCGCTGCACAACGCCGCATCACGGTGCCGTTCCTGCGCCGGATCATCGGGCTACCGTCGCGAGATCGCGAGGCCTAGCCTCGCCGCCCGAATCGCAGCCTCGACTGCGGCCCAACTCCGCCGCCCTCGACCCCGCACACGCCCCGCCCGCCCCGCCCACGTCACACAACGACCGCGCCACACACCAACCGCGCCACACGCGGACCGCGCCACACACCGACCGCGCCACACGCCCGTCGGCGTCATTCCCGCGCAAGCGGGAATCCATTTTTTTGCGCCCCGCGCCGCAATTTCCGATCCAGGTCCGCCAGCCGTTCGGGCGTACCCACGTCGGTCCATTCGCCGCGGTGGTGGGCGCCGGTCACGATCCCGGCGCGCATGGCGGCGCGCAGGTGGGGGACGATGCTGAACTTGCCGGGGGTGGCGTCGAGCAGCAGTTCGGGGCGGTAGACGCCGATGCCCGCGAACGTAAGGCGAGGGGCCGGTTCGTCGTGAAGGCGACTGCCGCGCAGGACGAAATCGCCGGCCGTGTGCTGCGGCGGGTTGTCGACCATGACCAGGTGGGCGATGCCCTCGGGTTCGGCGGGGAGCGTGGCGTAGTCGAAGTCGGTCCAGATGTCGCCATTGAGGGCGATGAACGGTGCGTTGCCGAGCATGGGCAACGCGCGCAGCATGCCGCCGCCGGTTTCCAGCGGCTCGGGGCCTTCCTCGCTGTAGCGGATACGCAGGTTCCAGCGCGCGCCGTCGCCCAGGGCCGGCGGGAACTGTGCGGCGAGATGGGAGAGATTGAGCACGACCTCGCGGATGCCGGCGCGCGCGAGCGCTTCGAGGTGCCATTCAACCAGACGCTTGCCGCCGGCTTCGAGCAGGGGCTTGGGCGTGTGTTCCGTCAGCGGACGCATGCGCTCACCGCGCCCGGCAGCGAAGATCAGCGCACTGTGCACCACGCCCTTCATTTCCCCTCCCCCTTGAGGGGGGAGGGGTAGGGGAGGGGGTGGGCACCTTGCGATGCGGCTTCACTGCTTGCCGCGCCGGTCGCGGCTGAAGCCGCTCCTACAGGGGCGTCGTTCGGCTGTCGGACATCGCGCCCGCCGACCTTGGCGCGCAGCCAGTCCGCGAAGGGCGCGAGTTCCTTGTAGCGACCGGCCACGTCAAGCGTGTACTTCAGCACCAACGGCAGGTCATCGAGATACCCGCGCTTGCCGTCGCGATACCACAGCCGGCAGAAGATCCCGAGCACCTTGAGGTGGCGCTGCAGCCCCATCCAGTCGAACCAGCGCTTCCAGCGCAACTCGCCGAAGGGCAGCACGCCGGCCTCGATCAAGCGGTCACGGTGGCGGTTCGACCAGGCCTGCACGCGCTCGGGCGGCCACGCGATGTAGCAGTCGCGCAGCAGCGAGACGAGGTCATAGGTGATGGGGCCCTGCACCGCGTCCTGGAAATCGATGATGCCGGGATTGCGGCCCTCGACGATCATGAGATTGCGCGAATGGTAGTCGCGGTGCACGAAGCGTCGCGGTTGCTCCAGTGCCGAGTTGAGCAGGAGGCGGAACGCGCCTTCGATGATGTCCCATTCCTCGCACTCGGGCACCACGCCCAGGTGGCGCTTGAGGAACCATTCGGGGAACAACTCGAGCTCGGCCATCAGGCGCGGCTCGTCGTAGGCCGGCAGCCCGCTCGCATCCACGCGGATCTGCATCGCCAGCAGCGCATCGAAGGCATCGCCGTAGAGCCGCTCGACGCTGGCCTCGGCCAGTTCCGGCAGGTAGGTGCGGGTGCCGAGGTCGGCCATCAGCACGAAGCCCTGCGTGGTGTCGCTGGCCAGTACTTCCGGCGCGTTGAGCTGCGCGGCGCGCAGGCGCCGGTCCACGTCGAGCCACGGCCCGAGATCTTCCTTGCCCGGCGGCGCATCCATCACCACGAAGCTGCGGCCGCGGCTGGCGACGCGCCAGTAGCTGCGGAAACTGGCATCGGCGGACGCGCGCTCGGGCATGACCCGATCGTCTGCCAGCCATTGCGCGGCGAAGCGACGCAGGTCCTCCAGGCGTTCGGGGGTGGGCGACATCGATGGCGTGCGATTGTGGATACAGCGCCGAGTGTAACCAGCGACGGCGACCGCGCGCAGGGCGCATCCATGGCAGGGCCGCGGGCACGCGTGCGATGCTCGGCGCATGAGTCCAGCGCCCGCATCCGCCGCCGCGCGGCCGCGCATCCCGGCCGCGATCTGGACCCTGGGCCTGGTCAGCCTGCTGACCGACCTGGGTTCGGAACTCGTGCACGGCTTGTTGCCGGTGTACCTCGCCGGCACGCTGGGCGTGGGCATGCTGGCGATCGGCCTGATCGAGGGCGGGGCCGAGGGCCTGGCACTCGCGGTCAAGGTCTACTCGGGTTGGCTGAGCGACGCGGTCGGCCGGCGCAAGCCGCTGGTCTTGATCGGGTATGGGATCGCGGCCGTGGCCAAGTTCGGCTTCCCGCTCGCCACGGGTGCTGGCGGCGTGCTGGCGGCGCGCCTGCTCGACCGCTTCGGCAAGGGTATCCGCGGCGCGCCGCGCGACGCGCTGGTGGCTGACCTTGCGCCGCCGGAGATTCGCGGCGCCAGTTTCGGGTTGCGCCAGTCGCTGGACACAGTGGGCGCTTTCGCCGGGCCGTTGTTGGCGATCGGTTTGATGCTGCTGCTGGCCGGCGACATCCGCAGCGTGCTGTGGATCGCCGTGCTGCCGGGCCTGGCGGCGGTGGCGCTGATCGTGTGGGCCGTGCGCGAGCCAGCCCGCATCACGCCGGCGGCCGCGCCGCGTTCGCCGCTGACGCGCGCCGGCATCGCCGCGCTGGGCCGCGGCTGCTGGATGGTGGTGGCGTTGGGCGCGGCGATTTCGCTGGCGCGTTTCTCCGAGGCCTTCCTGCTCCTGCGCGTGTCGCAACTGGGCATGGCTGCGACCTGGGTGCCACTGGTGCTGGTGGTGATGAATGCGGTGTACATGCTGGTTGCCTGGCCTGCGGGACACTGGTCGGACGCGATCGACCGGCGCTGGCTACTGAGGCTGGGATTGCTGGCGCTGCTGGGCGCGCACCTGGTGCTGGCGCTGGCGGACTCGCCAGCGTTCGCGTTGGCCGGCGTGGCACTCTGGGGCCTGCACTTGGGCCTCAGCCAAGGCGTGCTTGGCGCACTGCTCGCCGACGCCGCGCCTGCGCCGCTACGTGGTACCGCATTCGGACTGCTGAGCCTGGCGCAGGGGTTGGCGATCCTGCTCGCGAGCGTGGGCGCGGGGGCGTTGTGGCAGGGGTTCGGGGCGGCGGTGCCGTTCTGGGTGGCGATGGGGCCAACAGTGCTGGCCTTGCTGATGCTTGCGCGGTCGTCCGGATGGAGCCGGGGGTCAGGTAGTGGCACGGATCGGGTTCGTGCAGGAAACAAGACCTGACCCCCTTTGCCGCGCGTGCAAGAAACAAGACCTGACCCCATTTGCCCAGAAACAAGACCTGACCCCATTTGCCCATTTGCATTTGCACCATTTGCACGACGCCTCGCGCCTTTCGCGCGCAGAGCGCGCTCCTACAGAGCCGGCCTTGTAGGAGCGCGCTCTGCGCGCGATGGGCCCCTGGTCGCGGCTAAAGCCGCTCCCACAGCGAGGGGCTGTAGTACCGCAGGATGCCCGGGACATGCGCGGAAAACTGGCGCGAGTTAGCATGGCGCGTCGCATTGATGGTCGGAGGTGCGCCATGACCCGACCCCTGCACGTTGTCCTGGCCATGTTGCTGGCCACGGTCGCCTGCGCCAGTCAGGCCGAGGCCGGATCCGCCGAGCCGCTGCTGCGCTACGCCGTATGGGCCGACGAGCCTGCAGGCGACGATCGCGCCTTGCGCCTGGCGGTCCATGCCGACGGCCGGGTGGAATTGCACCGGCCGGCGCATTTCCGCGCCGCAGGCGACTACCTTGCGCAGGTCGATGAAGCGCAGGTCCTGCGCCTGGTCGAGGCCTTGCGCGCGCTCGGCGTCGCCGACTTCGATCCGGTCGAGGTGGCGGCCAGTGCGGAGCGTGCAGCGCTCGAACGCCGCGCGCGCGACGGCACCGTGCATGCCAGCTCCGAGGTCGTGACCACGGAGTTCGTGCTCGCGGGCGTGACCGCTGGCGCGACGCCGAAGCGCCTGGTGGTCGAGAACCTGCAATGGCAGGCCGACCTGTACCCGCAGGTCGAGGCGTTGGCCAGGCTGGCGGAGGCCGAGCAACGCATCCGGCAGTTCGTCGACACGCTGGACGCGATCGCCGTGCCGGTGCCGGTCGACACCGGGGAGCCGTCGCCGTGAGCGCGCGCCGGGCACTGTTGCGCCGCGGGATCGCGTTGGCCCTCGCCGCATCCGCAACGGGCGCGCATGCGGGCGCCTATATCTTCGCCGGCGGCGGCAACAACATCGACATCATCACCCATCCACCCGGCTACAACGGCGTCGGCACGGTCTCGCCGATCGCGGTCAGCGTGTGCATCGATCCCACCAGCGCGTTGCAGGCCGAGATGGCCGTGCCGCTGCAGAACGTGATCGCGCACTACAACCAGTTCGTGGCCTCGACCGCCAACCTGCGCAGCGGCGCGGACAATGCGCTGGCCAGCAACCAGTTCGACTACGAGTCGGTGCTGATGCACGAGATCGGGCATTGCCTGGGCCTGGCGCATCCCAACATCGCGACCGAGAGCGGGCAGCCCAGCAGCAACTACGACTACACCAAGTCCGAGGGCTCGCCGGGATCGTTCAGCGTGGGCCTGGAACTCGCGCCCGGCGTCGACGGCCTGATCGGCTCGCGCGACGACGTGCGCGGCGACGACCTCAACCTGCACTGGTATCGACGCGGGGTGAACAACCCCTTCGTGGTGTCCACGCCCGTGACCGCGGCCAACTACGCGCGCACCCTGGGGTTCCTGCCGGCCGGCCACCTCTACGCCGAGAATGCCGACCGCACGGTGGCGGCCGCGCGCGGATTCGCCAATACCGAGGCCGTGATGCAGCAGGGCCAGTTCAACGACGAGGACCAGCGCGCGCTGCAGGCCGACGATGCCAGCACCTTCCTGCTCGCGCGCACCGGCATCAACGGCGCGGTGGGCGGCAATGACGACTATGCCATCACGCTGCAATACGGCGGCGTGGCCAGCGGCTGCAATCTCAACGTGATCACCGATCCCGCCTACACCGGTTTCGCGGTATGCCAGGTCTCGGGCGGCAGCGTGCCCGGCGGCGGTGCGCTGCACTTCCGGATCACGTCCGCCACGCTGCGCATGAACGACGACACGATGTGGTACTTCGCGACCAATCGGGTGCCGGCGCCGGTCGCCGATACCGCCACCGTGGCAGTGGGCGGCACCGTGTCGACGGTCAACGGCGCGCAGGCTTCGCTGCTTGCCAACGACACCCACCCCACGGGGGCGCCGCTTGCACTCGCCACCGCCGCGCGGCCCGGGCCCGCGAACGGCACCGTCACGCTCAACGCCAACGGCACGTTCAGCTACACCCACAACGGCGGCGCCGCGACCAGCGACGAGTTCATCTACCGGGTGTGCATGCAGTCCGACCCCAACGCCTGCAGCCACCAGCGGGTGTCGATCTCGGTCAGCGGGGTGGCGGGACTGATCTTCTGCGACGGCTTCGAAAACCCCTGAGCGGGGCGCATGCCGCTGGAATGGGTCGCAGCGCCCGGACCGGCGCGATGGGACAGCCTCCGTACCCGGTTTGACGCCACCATCACCTAATCGGTACCATTTTAGTCCCGTTTTCAGGGACGGGCCCGCCCGCATGTTCCGCATCAGCCGCCTCACCGACTACGCCACGGTCGTGATGACCGCCCTGGCCGAGGACCCGGCCACCGTGATCAGCGCGGTGGAGCTGGCCGAGCGCGTGCGCCTGGAGCCGACCACGGTCAGCAAGCTGCTCAAGCAGTTGGGGCAGGCGCAGCTGGTCGAATCCTTCCGCGGCGCGAACGGCGGCTATCGGCTCGCGCGCGCGCCGCGGGCGATCACGGTCGCGGACATCGTCGCGGCCATGGAAGGACCCTTCGGCATGACCGAGTGCACGGTGCACGAGGGCAACTGCGGCCACGAGGCGCACTGCGGCGTGCGCAGCAACTGGCGCCGCATCAGCGAGGCGGTCGAGGCCGCGCTGCGTGGCGTGACCCTGGCCGACATGCGCGCGCCGGCGTCGCCGCGCCGCGCCATCCCGCTGCGCCTGCTGGCGGAGGCCTGAGATGTCGACCACGACGCGCGAAGTCGAAGCCCTGGTCAACCGGCGCTACGAGGCCGGCTTCATCACCGACATCGAGACCGACGTGGTCCCGCCCGGGCTCGACGAGGGCGTGATCCGGACGATCAGCGCGCGCAAGGGCGAGCCGGCGTGGATGACCGACTGGCGCCTCGCCGCGTACCGGCATTGGCTGACGATGACGCCGCCGGCGTGGGCGAAGCTCTCGATCGCGCCGATCGACTTCCAGGCGATCAGCTATTTCGCCGCGCCCAAGCAGGGTCCGAAGTCGCTGGCCGAGGTCGATCCCAAGCTGCTGGAGACCTACGAGAAGCTCGGCGTGCCGCTGCACGAGCGCGCGCGCCTCGCGGGCGTCGCGGTGGATGCGGTATTCGATTCGGTCTCGGTCGGCACCACGTTCAAGAAGGAGCTGGCCGAAGCCGGCGTGGTCTTCTGCTCGTTCAGCGAGGCCGTGAAGGAGCATCCCGAGTTGGTGCGCAAGTACCTGGGCTCCGTGGTGCCGACGGGCGACAACTACTTCGCCGCGCTCAACAGCGCGGTGTTCACCGACGGTTCCTTCGTGTTCGTGCCGCGCGGCGTGCGCTGCCCGATGGAGCTCAGCACCTATTTCCGCATCAACGCGCGCGACACCGGCCAGTTCGAGCGCACGCTGATCATCTGCGAGGAAGGCGCGCAGGTGTCGTACCTGGAGGGCTGCACCGCGCCGATGCGCGACGAGAACCAGCTCCACGCGGCGGTCGTCGAGCTGGTGGCGCTCGATGACGCCAGCATCAAGTACTCGACCGTGCAGAACTGGTACCCGGGCGACGAGAACGGCGTCGGCGGCATCTACAACTTCGTGACCAAGCGCGGCGAGTGCCGCGGCGCGCGTTCGCGCATCAGCTGGACCCAGGTCGAGACCGGCTCGGCGATCACCTGGAAATACCCGAGTTGCGTCCTGCGCGGCGACGATTCGGTTGGCGAGTTCCACTCGGTGGCGCTGACCCACCACCGCCAGCAGGCCGACACCGGCACCAAGATGATCCACCTGGGCAAGCGCACCAAGTCCAAGATCCTGTCCAAGGGCATCTCCGCCGGGCGCGGGCAGAACACCTATCGCGGGCTGGTCAGGATGGAGAAGGGCGCGGACGGCGCGCGCAACCACACCCAGTGCGATTCGCTCCTGATCGGCAAGCGCTGCGGCGCGCACACCTACCCGTACATCGAGGTCCGCAACCCCAGCGCCCAGGTCGAGCATGAGGCCACCACCTCGAAGATTTCCGACGACCAGATGTTCTATTGCCGGTCGCGCGGCATCGGCGCCGAGGACGCGGTCAGCATGATCGTCGATGGCTTCTGCAAGCAGGTATTCAAGGAACTGCCGATGGAGTTCGCGGTGGAGGCCAAGAAGCTGCTCGAAGTCAGCCTCGAGGGCGCGGTGGGATGAGCCGTTGGCGCGAAGTGACACGGCCCGCCTGGGAGCGGGAGATGCAGGCGGGGAGAGCGGCCCACGCAGCGGGCGACCTGGACGCCGCGTTCGCGCGCTTCGAGCGGGCGCATGTCCTCGGCCAGCGCGACACGCGCGCCCACGTCGCGGCGCACTGGTGGATGCTGCGGGTGGGCCGGGCGCGGCGCGACTGGCGCGAGATCGTGGGCCAGTGGCTGCGCCTCGCCGCGGCGGCCACCATGACCCGGATCTGGGTGCCGCCGGGCAATACCGGCGGCGCCAACGTGCCCGCATTGCGGCCGATGCCGGTGTCCGACGAACTGCGGCAGTGGCTTTAGGCCCGCACCATGGATCCGCAATCGCATTGGGAAGCGGTGTATCGCGGCAAAGGCGAGCGCGAGACCAGCTGGTTCCGCGAACACCTCGACACCTCGCTGGCGCTGATCGACGGATTGGCGCTGGACCCGGCGACGCCGGTCATCGACGTGGGCGGCGGCCGCTCGACGCTGGTAGACGACCTGCTGGCGCGCGGCTATACCGACCTCAGTGTGCTGGACCTGTCGGAGTCGGCGCTGGCGCAGGCGCGCGAGCGCCTGGGCGCGGCGGGCGCGACGGTGGCCTGGCACGTGGCCGACGTGGTGGATGCGGCGCTGCCCGACGCGCACTATGGGCTCTGGCACGACCGCGCGGTGTTCCATTTCCTGGTCGATGACGCGGTGCGGGCCGCGTACGTGGCGCAGGCGGCGCGGTCCGTGCGGCCCGGGGGCTACGCGATCATCGCAACCTTTGCGCCGGACGGGCCGGAAAAATGCAGCGGCTTGCCGGTGCGACGGCAATCCGCAGCCGAGCTTGCCGCGGCCTTGGCGCCGCAGTTCGCAATCGAGCGCGCACTCCGCGAGGAACATGCAACGCCCTGGGGTACAACGCAGTCCTTTACCTGGGTCGTGCTGGTGCGAGTCCAATGAATCGCCCTGTGGGAGCGGCTTCAGCCGCGACCAGGCCTATCGCCCGCAGAGCGGGCTCCTACAGAGCCGGCTTCGTAGGAGCCCGCTCTGCGGGCGATAGGCCTGGTCGCGGCTGACGCCGCTCCTACAGGGATTGGAATCAAGGAAATGATGACGTGTTGAAGATCGTGGACCTGCACGTGCGCGTCGCAGGCAAGGAAATCCTCAAGGGCCTGGACCTGTCCGTGGACGCGGGCGAGGTGCACGCGATCATGGGGCCCAACGGCGCCGGCAAGAGCACGCTGGGCAACGTGCTGGCGGGGCGCGAGGGCTACGAAGTGGTGCGCGGCAGCGTCGAATACCGCGGCCGCGACCTGCTCGCGCTGGCGCCGGAGGAGCGCGCGGCGCTGGGGGTGTTCCTCGCCTTCCAGTACCCGGTCGAGATCCCCGGGGTCAACAACACCTATTTCCTCAAGGCCGCGCTCAACGCGCAGCGCAAGGCGCGCGGCGAACCCGAGCTCGATTCGATGCAGTTCCTCAAGCTGGTGCGCGAGAAGCTGCGCATCCTGCATGTGTCCGACGAGCTGCTGCACCGCGCCGTCAACGAGGGCTTCTCGGGCGGCGAGAAGAAGCGCAACGAGATCTTCCAGATGGCGGTGCTGGAGCCTTCGCTGGCGATCCTCGACGAGACCGATTCCGGACTCGACATCGACGCGCTGCGCCTGGTGGCCGACGGGGTCAACCAGCTGCGCTCGCCCGCGCGCGGCTTCGTCGTGATCACGCACTACCAGCGCCTGCTCGACTACATCGTGCCCGACCATGTGCACGTGCTGGTCGACGGCCGCATCGTGCAGAGCGGCGGCAAGGACCTGGCGCTGGCGCTGGAAGAGAAGGGCTACGCCTGGGCGCGCGAGCGCCGGCTGGAGGCGCCGGCGCCGTGAGCAGCCCCTTCCTAGCCAGCCAGCTTGCCGCGTTCGACGCGCAAGCATCGCGCCTGCCGGGCGCGCGCCTGGGCTGGCTGGCGGAGGCGCGGCGCGCGAACCGCGACGCGCTGGCCGCGGGCGGCCTGCCGGGTCCGCGCGTGGAGGGCTGGAAGTACTCGCCGCTGCGCGCGCTCGAACGCCGCGCCTTCGTCGCCGCCGACGTCGCGGCGATGGCGCCGGCGCTGCCGCCCGGGGCATGGACCCTGGCGGGCGTGGAGGGCTCGCGGCTGGTGTTCGTCGATGGCGTGCTCGATCGCGCGCAATCGCGCTTCGTCGCCGAGGACGGCGTCTCGCTGCTGGGCCTGGCCGAAGCGATGGAGGCCGGCAGCGATGGACTGTGCCACGCGCTGGGCGAGCGCTTTGAGGGCGCCGACGATGCCTTTGCGCGCCTCGGCGCCGCGCTGGCGGCCGACGGCGCGGTGCTGCGCATCGCGCCGGGCGTGCAGGTGCGACAGACCGTCCAGTGCGTGTTCGTGTCGCGCGCCGGTCCGGCCGACCTCGCCTGGCATGCGCGGCTGGTCGTGGCGCTGGGCGCGGGCGCGCGGGCGCGGGTGATCGAGCATCACCTCGATGCGGGCAGCCATGCCAATTTCGGCAACCTCCTGACCCGGGTCACGCTGGATGCGGGCGCGGAACTCGACTGGCTGCGGATCTCCACGGAACCGGAGGCGGCGACCGCGATCGCGCGCACCGAGGTCGAACTCGGCGCGGCGGCGCGCTATGGCGCGACCGCGCTCGAGGCGGGCGCCGCGCTCTCGCGCCACGAACTGCGCATCCGCCTCGGTGGCGTCGGCGCGCGCTGCGAGTCGCGCGGCGTGTTCGCGCTGCGCGGCCGGCGCCACGCCGATATCGCGCTGGCGTTGGACCATGCGGCGCGCGACACCACCAGCGTCGTGCAGTGGCGCGGCGTGGCCGATGGCCGCGCGCGCGGAGCCTTCGGCGGCACGATCCACGTCGCGGCCGGGGCCGACGGCGCCGATGCCGCGCTGTCCAACAAGAACCTGCTGCTGTCGCCGCACGCCGAGATCGCGACCCGTCCGGTACTGGAGATCGACGCCGACGAGGTCAAGGCCAGCCACGGGGCGACGGTGGGGCGCCTGGAAGAGGGCGCACTGTTCTACCTGCGCTCGCGCGGGATACCGGAGGTCGAGGCGCGGGCGCTGCTGACCTTCGCGTTCTGCCGCGAAATGCTCGATGGCATCGTTGACCCGGCGTTGCGCGAGGCCGTGTCGGAGCAGTTGCGCAGCCTCCTCCCGCAAACTGAACCCCTCCCCCTGGAGGGGGGAGGGGCAGGGGAGGGGGTGGACGGCGCGCCGCGACCTGGCAATGAGCGCGGAGGATCGCAATGACTTCGCGAACTGGCCACCCCCACCCCAACCCTCCCCCCTCGAGGGGGAGGGAGAAGGATTCGGCGGGCGGGGGCGGTGACGCGCCTCCCCCCGCCGCGACGACGGGCGCATCCTCGATCGCGGGGGCCGACGCTGAACCCGGTACCGTCGCGGTTCAGCGCGCTGCACTGGACCCGGCGCAATACCGCCCCGACTTCCCCGGCCTCGCCCGCGAGGTGCACGGCAAGCCGCTGGTGTACCTCGACAACGCCAATACCGCGCAGAAGCCGCATTGCGTCATCGACGCGGTGAGCGACTACTACACCCGCCATAACGCCAACGTGGCCCGCGCCGTCCACACGCTCGGGGCCGAGGCGACCGAATTGTTCGAGGCCACGCGCGACAAGCTGCGCGCCTTCATCAACGCGCCCTCGCGCGACGAAGTGATCTTCACCCGCGGCACCACCGAATCGATCAACCTGGTCGCATGGAGCTGGGGGCTCGCGAACCTCAAGCCGGGCGACGTGGTGCTGGTGACCGCGATGGAACACCATGCCAACATCGTGCCGTGGCAACTGGTGGCGGCACGCTGCGGCGCCAGCGTGGTGCCCGCGCCGATCACGCCCTCCGGCGAGCTGATCCTCGAACGCCTCTACGAGCTGATGACGCCACGGGTCAAGCTGCTCGGCGTCACCCACGTTTCCAACGCGCTGGGCACCGTCAATCCGATCCGCGAGATCGCGCGCGAGGCGCGCCGGCGCGGCATCCCGCTGCTGGTCGACGGTTCGCAGGCGCTGCCGCACCAGCGCGTCGACGTGCAGGCGCTGGGCTGCGACTTCTACGCCCTCACCGGGCACAAGATGTTCGGCCCGACCGGCACCGGCGCGCTGTGGGCGCGGCGCGCGCTGCTCGACGCCATGCCGCCGTTCATGGGCGGCGGCGAGATGATCCGCGCGGTGGATTTCGCCGGCACGACCTACGCCGAGCCGCCGCACAAGTTCGAGGCCGGCACGCCCAACATCGCCGGCGTCATCGGCCTGGGCGCCGCGATCGATTACCTGGAAGCGGTGGGGATGGCGCGCATCGCGGCCTACGAGCGCGGGCTGTGCGACTACGCGATGGCGGCGCTGCGCGAGGTGCCCGGGCTGCGCTTCTTCGGCGAGGCGCCGGGCAAGGCGGCGGTGATTTCCTTCCTGGTCGAGGGCGCGCACGCGCATGACCTCGCCACGCTGATCGACCTCGAAGGCGTGGCGGTGCGTTCGGGCCACCACTGCGCGCACCCGCTGATGAAGTACTTCGGCGTGCCCGCCACCGCGCGCGCCTCGCTGGCCTTCTACAACACCCGCGCCGAAGTCGACCGCCTCGTGGCGGCGCTGCACAAGGCGCGGTCGATGCTGGCCTGAGGGCTAGACCATGGCGGACACCTCGCGTATCCAGTCCGTGCGCAGCAGCGGCCTCTCCCCTGCAGGAGCGGCTTCAGCCGCGACCATGAGGATCCTCGCCCGGCATCGACGCCTCGCGGCGCCGGTCGCGGCTGAAGCCGCTCCTACAGGGCGATCATGCGTGCCGTGACTGGATCGACAGCCCTCCGGTTCCGTGCGGCCACGCCTGCCGACGTGCCGGCCATCGTGGCCCTGGTCGAATCGGCCTATCGCGGCGATTCCAGCCGCGCCGGCTGGACCACCGAGGCCGACCTGCTCGAGGGACAGCGCACCGATGCCGAGGGCGTGCTGGCGCTGGTCGCGAATCCGCTGGGCCGCGTGGTGCTGGCCGAGCGCGGTGGCGTGCTGGAAGCCTGCGCCCATGTCGAGCGCCAGGGCGACACCTGCTATTTCGGCATGTTCTCGGTGCGGCCCGCCTTGCAGGGCGGCGGCATCGGCAATGCCGTGCTGGCCGAATGCGAGCGCCTGGCCCGCGAAGAGTGGGGCTGCCGCGCGCTGCACATGACGGTGATCCGCGTGCGGACCGAGCTCATCGCCTGGTACGAGCGGCGCGGTTACCGGGCCACCGGCGAGTCGAAGCCCTTCCCGTATGGCGACCCGCGCTTCGGCCTGCCCAAGCGCGACGACCTCGATTTCATCATCCTGTCGAAGCCGCTCTTGTAGGAGCGCATCTCATGCGCGACCGCAGCCTTGGCGCTTGCCGGACCAATCGCGTGAAGCGCGGTGCCGCGGTCGCGCATGAGATGCGCTCCTACAAGAGCAAGCACGAATCCGGGGAGCAGGTCGCATGTCGGACTGGGTGAGGGTTTGCGAGCGGGCGGAGCTGCTGCCGGGCGAGTACCGCGTGGTCGACGTGGACGGCGTGGCGGCCGCGGTGTTCAACCTCGACGGCGAGCTGTACGCGATCGAGGACGTGTGCACGCACGATGGCGGCGAACTGACTGGCGGCGCGCTCAACGGCCACGAGATCGAGTGCCCGCGCCATGGCGCGCGCTTCGACATCCGCACCGGCGCGGCGCTGTGCGCGCCGGCCTACGAGCCGACGGCGAAGTTCCCGGTCAAGCTCGAGGACGGCGTGGTCTACACCCGCGACGACCGCTGGGACTGAGCCGCAAGTGACCTGGCTCGCAGGTCGCTGGTCAGCGCGCCTCGATCCGCACCAGCACCAGTTCGCCGCCGCCGCTGAGCACCACGCGTGGGCGCGCGGGATCGTGCCGCAGGTGCAGCGTATCGCCGCCCGCGAGTTCCTGCGCGTCCTCGACGTGCTGGCGCCGCGCGCGCCCGGAGACCAGGTGCGCGATCCATTCCACGCCCGGCCCGGCGTCGAGCACGACCGGGCCGACCAGCGGCCGGTACCAGGCCTGGTGGGTGCAGGCCGCGCGCCGCGTCATCACGTTGAAATCGCGCGTCGGGCCGTCGAGCAGGCGCGCCTCGACCGGGGTCTCGCCGGCAAAGCGCACGATCTGGCCGCGGGTGTTCACCAGCTGCGGCGGGGCGTCGCCGATCCGCAGCTCCATGCCGTTGCCCTCGAGCAGCAGCAGGCTGCGGTCGAGGCCTGCGAAAGGCGAGAACGGCGCATCCGATTCGATCTCGGCCACGCTCAGGCGCAGGTCGAAGCCGTCGTGGTCGGGCTGGCGCAGGATCTCGGTGGTCCAGCCCAGGCCGTTCTTCCAGCGCATGCGCCGGTAGTCGGCGCGTCGCAGCAGGGTCACGCTCATGGCGAGGATGCGGGCTCCGGCGTCAGCGCCGCGACCAGCTGGCGCGTGCTCAGCGCGAGGCTCTCGCGCCACGGCAGGCCGACGATCGCGCGCCCGCTGGCGGCATCGCGGAAGGATTCCTCCTGGCCCTCGCCCAGCAGGTGCCGGTAGTCCACGGTTACCTCGGCGCCGGCCGCCAGGTCCCGCGCCGCGAACACGAAGCCGAGGTGCCACACGCCAGTGGGCTCGAAGGCGTGGTTGAGATAGCACTCGTCGGGCCACTCGGGCGTGATCGTGTACTGGTCCTCGAACCAGCGCACGGTGCTGGGCAGCAAGGCTTCGTGATCGGGCCGGGCGAGGATCTCGTCCCAGCGCCAGGTGCGCGGGATCGCGTCGGGCGCCACGATCACGCGGCCGCGCGCGACCGCCTCGACGAGGAACACGCCGCTGCCGGCGCCGGGTATGCCCGAAGGCGAGATGCGGTAGCGGGGCAGGATCATGCAGCGCGCCGTAGGCAGGGCGCCGCAGTGTAGCGGAGGGAAGCACCGCCGCCGGCGCGCGTTCGCCACCGGCAGCGGCCCGGGAGGCGCGCGATCGCGCCTCCCGTGGCGGTCCGCCTCGCCCCCGGCGAGGCGGACCGTGCGCGCGTCCCTGCGCGCCCTGCCGGCTCAATCGGCCGGCCGGGCCTCCACCTTCGCCACCGGATGCGCCGGCGCGCGGGTCGCGCCGATGCTGATGCGGTCGCGGTTCTTCTCCACCGTGCGCAGGCCCACGCCCTTGACCTGGGCGAGCTGCTCCACGCTCTTGAAGCCGCCATTGGCTTCGCGCCAGGCCACGATCGCCTCGGCCTTGGACGGGCCGATGCCGTTCAGGCCGCTGGCGATGGCGGACGCATCGGCGGTATTGATGTTGACCATCTCGGCCGCGGCGGCGACCAAGGTGGCGCCGGCCAGCAGCAACGAACACAGCAGCGTGCGGAACGTCTTCATGACTCGTATCTCCCTGTGTGGACACCGATAGGACCGGCGAGTCGTTCGCCGGTGGTGTGCACTCTAGGCAGGCCGCAACCGGCGCGGCAGCGCGAAACGCCGCGTCGGCGCGTGCGCGTTGGGCGCGGCGCGGCGTAGGAAAAGCGCCCGTTGCGGCCGGCCACGGAGCGGGGCTGGTAGTAGACTGCGCGCCTGTCCGTCGATAGCCGGCCCGCCATGAACGACGCCAAGATGCTGCAGTTCTGTTCCGAGATCTGGGACCGCCAGATCGTGCCGCAGCTGTGCGACTACATCCGGATCCCGAACAAGTCGCCGATGTTCGACGCCGGCTGGGTCGAGCATGGCTACATGCGCGAGGCCATGGACCTGATCGAGACCTGGGTCCGCGCGCAGCCGATCACGGGCATGAAGGTCGAGCGTTTCAACCTGCCGGGCCGCACGCCGCTGCTGTTCATCGACATCCCCGGCAAGGGCGACGACGTGGTCCTGCTCTACGGCCACATGGACAAGCAGCCGGAGATGCAGGGCTGGGCAGTGGACCTGTCGCCGTGGAAGCCGGTGATCCTCGGCGACCGCCTCTACGGCCGCGGCGGCGCCGACGACGGCTACGCCACCTTCGCCTCGCTGACCGCGATCATGGCCCTGGCCGAGCGCGGCGAAAACCACTCGCGCTGCGTGGTGCTGATCGAGGCTTGCGAGGAATCGGGCAGCTACGACCTGCCGTTCTACGTCAACCACCTCGCCGCGCGCATCGGCAATCCCTCGCTGGTGATCTGCCTCGATTCGGGCTGCGGCAATTACGAGCAGTTGTGGCTCACTACCTCGCTGCGCGGCCTCGCGGGCGGCACGCTGCGGGTCAAGGTGCTGGAGGAGGGCGTGCACTCCGGCGACGCCAGCGGCATCGTGCCCTCGTCGTTCCGCGTGCTGCGCTCGCTGCTCGACCGGCTCGAGGACCCGACCACCGGCAAGCTGCGCGCCGACGTGATGTACGTCGACATCCCGCAGGAACGCGTCGCCCAGGCGCGCGAGGTCGCCGGCGTGCTCGGCACCCACGTCTACGACAAGTTCCCGTGGCTCAGCGGGATGCAGCCGATGGGCCAGGACCTGGCGGAGCTGGTGCTCAACCGCACCTGGCGCCCGGCGTTGTCGATCACCGGCGCGGAAGGGCTGCCGGCGCTCGAGGACGCGGGCAACGTGCTGCGCCCGCAGACCGCGGTCAAGGTCTCGCTGCGCCTGCCGCCCACGCTGGACCCGCAGTTGGCCTCGCAGCGCCTCAAGGAACTGCTGGAGAAGGATCCGCCGTACGGCGCGCATGTCGAATTCGAGGTCGAGAAATCGTCGACCGGCTGGGCCGCGCCCTCGCTGAAGTCGTGGCTGGCCGATTCGATCGACACCGCTTCGAAGGATTTCTTCGGGCCCAAGTCAGCCTCGATGGGCGAGGGCGGCACGATCCCGTTCATGGGCATGCTGCAGGAGCGCTTCCCCGACGCGCAGTTCATGGTGACCGGGCTGCTCGGCCCGAAGTCGAACGCGCACGGCCCCAACGAGTTCCTGCACATCCCCACCGGCAAGAAGCTCACCGCCGCCGTGGCCAGGGTCCTGCGCGACCACTACGTGAATCGCGGCGAGCCGGCGCCCGCGACCTAGCGGCCGTGCCTTGTGGGAGCGGTTTCGGCCGCGACCGGTGCCTATCGCGCGCAGAGCGCGCTCCTACAGAGCCTGCCTTGTAGGAGCGCGCTCTGCGCGCGATAGGCAGAGGTCGTGCTGAACGGCGGCGGTGGATCCTCAGGCCAGCGAGCGCGGCAACCAGCGCGTCAGCGCGCGCCACGCGACCCAGGCGAAGGCGAGCGGGAACAGCACGCTCTGCAGCACGAACACCGCGATCAGGTCGATCACGTTGCGGGTCGTGTCGGCGGCGATCTGCTGCAGGTCGGCCAGGCGCGCCTTGAGGTCGAGGGTCTCGCGGGTCTCGGCCAGCCAGCGGTTGGCGCGGTCGAGCAGGCTCTCGTCCGGCGTTGGCTGCGCGGCCTGCGCGGCGGCGTCGGCGCGTTCGGCCAGTCCGCTGCGCGCGCCCTCGAGCTGCGAGGTCGAGGCCTCGAATTCCGGGGCGAGGAACAGGCGATAGGCGGCCTCGCTGGTCAGCGCGGCCAGGGGCACGGCGAAGCGCAAGGCCAGCAGGACCACCGCCAGTGCCCGCAGCCATTGCCGCGCGCGCGAGTCGCCGCCACCGCGCCAGGCCAGCGCGATCCAGCCCGCGAGCGCGAGTGCCATCAGCAGCGTGAGCGGCCACCAGGCCGAGATCCCGAGCAGCAGCTTCTGCAGGCCGAGCGAGGCCGAAGCCACCAGCATCACGGTCGAGAACTGCTCGACGAGGTCGTTGACCGGATCGAGGATCTCGCCCGGGGTCAAGGTCACGCCGAGGCCGCCCGGCTCCAGCGCCACCTGCGTGCCCTGCACCACGGAGATGACGCCGTTGAGCCCGCGCGCCAGCGCGAAGGCCAGCAGCGCGCGGCCCAGCGCCGCGTCGACCTCGCGCC
>Ga0209477_1000384_pt1 | contig 27211 bp, 31 predicted proteins | sample KloWWTupernatant_FD_187180 | JGI IMG/M metagenome (GOLD analysis project Ga0209477, IMG submission 187180) | Active sludge microbial communities from Klosterneuburg, Austria, studying microevolution and ecology of nitrifiers - Klosterneuburg... | ecosystem: Engineered > WWTP > Aerobic digester >...
TTTGACAATCTCTTCCAAACTCAGCGGGACAAAACGCCTCCTTAAACTCCCTCACCTTCAACCTTAGGTTTCGGCAGCAAATCAGTGCGACTTAAGCCCAGCCATAATGCTAAGGCACCCGACACATAAATGGAAGAGAAGGTACCAATAACAATACCCACAAAAAAGGCCATGGAGAAGCCAAATAAATTCGTGCCCCCAAAAAACAAGAGGGCTAATACCACCAATAAGGTCATAAAGGAGGTCATCAGGGTTCTGGACAAAGTCTGATTAATAGAAAGATTCATCACCTCTGTGGGAGTGCCCTTTCGAATTTTCCTGAAGTTTTCTCTGACGCGATCGAATACTACAATGGTATCGTTCAAAGAATATCCCAATACCGCCAATATAGAAGCCAGCGTTGCTAAATCGAACTCAAATCCAAAGAGTGAAAACACACCTAAAATTAACACCGCATCATGGGTTAAACCCACCGCCGCACTCACCGCTAATCGATATTCAAAGCGGAGTGCAATATAGATCATGGTCGCTAAAATAGAGACCAGTACAGCAATACCACCTTCTTCAACCAATTGTGCGCCCACTTCGGAGCCTACAAATTCTGTACCGCGAATTTCAATATCCGGATAATGTTTTAACAAAATTTGTTTAATACGCGCCGTCATTTTTTGTTCTTTTTCGGAGCCACCGCTGAGATCAACGTCGCCTTTTTCCGAACTGCCAATGCGAATTAAAACATCTTCTGTAGAACCATATTGCTGAACACGAACGCCCTGAAAACCTGCATGTTCTAATTGTTCTCGGATCTGCAAAGGACTGGGTGCATTGATAAATCGCGCCTCAACTTGCGTACCGCCAGTAAAGTCTAACCCTAAATTAATGCCTTTGGTAAATAATAATCCCAAGGCAACGATCCACAAAACCGCGGTTAGCAATCCCGTATATCGCCGAATGCCCATAAAATCGATGCGGGTTTCTTTCTTAAAAAATTCCATGTTTTATATCCCCACCCTAACGCGCTTAATCGAACGGCCACCATACAACAATTCTACTAATGCCCGACTACCCGTGGTTGCCGTTAACAAGGAGGTTAAAATCCCAATACACAAAGTCACTGCAAAACCCTTAACAGGCCCCGACCCTATCGCAAATAAAACCACACCGACAATTAGGGTGGTTAGATTGGAATCGATAATGGTCGCAAAAGCATACTCAAATCCGCGTAAAATACTCGCTTTAGGCGACATGCCCAATCGCATTTCTTCGCGAATGCGCTCGAAAATTAAAACATTCGCATCTACCGCCATGCCTAAAGTCAAAACAATACCCGCAATACCGGGGAGCGTCAGCGTTGCCCCAATTAAAGACATAATCGCAACTAATAAAACTAAATTGGCGAGCAAGGCAATGTCGGCAATAATACCAAACACACTGTAATAAATCGCCATAAATACCAACACTAAACCCAGGCCAACCGCAACAGAAACCATGCCCATTCGAATATTTTCTTGCCCCATGCTCGGGCCAATAATACTTTCTTCTACAATAGAAACCGGCGCTGGCAATGCCCCTGCGCGTAATAACAAGGCTAAATCTCGAGATTCTTCGACCGATAATCCTGTAATTTGAAAATGATTCCCTAAACCACTTTGAATAGTGGCCAAGCTAATAACAGATTCTGTGGTCTTATGATCTTTTACCTCAATATAAATAACACCCATGCGCCGCCCAACATTTTCGCGCGTGGTTTTAGCAAAAAGGCTGATATTTCCACCCAAACGAACACTGACCGCGGGATCTCCCTCTCTGCCTTGTCCCGTACTTGCACCCGTAACAGCTTCGCCCGTTAAAATCGGTTGTGTTTTTAAAAGCACCGGTCTTTGAAAACGATCGAAATAAAGCTTAGAACCCACCACAATAGAGTGCCCGCTTAACACATCTTGCAATGGATGCTGATGATCTTCCATCACAAATTTTAGCGTAGCCGTTGTACCTAAAATATCTCTGGCATAAGCGGTATCTTGAATACCGGGAAGCTCGACCACAACACGGCTTAAACCCTGACGCTGTACAATGGCTTCTGCAACGCCTAATTCATTCACACGATTACGGAGTATCGACAGAGTTTGATCTAAAGTTTCGTTTCTAATGGTGAGTAGCGTTTGAGGCGATAAACTCGCCACTAAAAAGAAAGATCCTTCTTCAATTCCCCCCTTTGACAAAGGGGGGTTAGGGGGGATTTTGGCGCTAGGGGGGATTTCCCCCGTGCTAATCGCTAAATCTTGTTCCCATTTTTGTAATACGCTATATGCCTGATTGCGCTCATCCACCGTCTCAAAAAAAACTCTAATTGTTTCAGCACTCGGATGTTCTAAGTGCTTATAACGAATCTTGGCCTCGCGCAACACTTTTGGCATTTCGGAAAAATAACCTTCCATGCGTCTTGTAACCACCGAAGCCACATCTACTTCCATTAAAAAATGTACCCCGCCTCTTAAATCTAAACCAAGTTTCATAGGCTTTGCACCGATTGCGCTCAACCAATGCGGTGTAACGGGTGCCAGATTTAAAGCAACACTATAATTTTCGTTTAAGGCTTTTTTAATAACATCTTTGGCTTTTAACTGCGATTCGGAATTTGAAAAACGCACTAATAGTGCACCTTCTTTTTCAATCGCAATGGATTTGGGTGGCAGTGAAGCGTCTTTCAATAACTGCGTAACAGCGGCTGTTGTTTCTGCATTAATGCTTTGTCCCTTCAACCCCGAAATTTGTACAGCCGGATCTTCGCCATACACATTAGGAATGGCGTAAACAAACCAATCAGCAAAATACCCAGCAATAAATAAGTCTTCCATCGTGGAAAAGGTGTTGGCACGGCAATTATTCCTCTGTTTTAATACTGTAGGGGCAGACCGCTGTGTCTAGCCTAGCGATTTGATCGTGCCTTTGGGTACAGACATCGCAATCGCATTTCTTTGAACAGGCACTTCTACACCCTCCGCAATCATCATCACAAAAAAGTTGTCTGATAGTTTCGTAATTTTGCCTAAAAGACCACCGGTTGTTACCACTTCGTCGCCTTTTTGCAAACCTGTCACCAATTGTTGGTGCTCTTTCGCGCGTTTACTTTGGGGTCGGATAAACAAGAAATAAAAAATAACGGCAAAAGCCGCTAACATAATGCCTTGGGTCATAGCGCCACCTGATCCCGCATTGGCAGCTGTTGATGCGGCGGCTGCCTCAGCGAATGCTTGTGGGGCAACTAAAAATAGTAAGCTAAATAGCGTTATGCTTTGCTGTTTCATATTTTTGATCTCACTTTTCCATAAAAATAAGAACATATGCTACTAGCCAATGCCTAAGGGCGCAATGGGGACATTGACCTCGTGGATAGATATGTTAAACTTCGGTCTCATCTCTAGCCGGGATGGCGGAACTGGTAGACGCGCCAGACTCAAAATCTGGTAATGGCAACATTGTGAGAGTTCGATTCTCTCTCCCGGCACCATTGTAAAAAAAAAAATTAAAAAGTAGGTAGGAGTCGGCTGATAAGCCGGGTTCTGTCGTGGACAGTCATTCCTCTAAGGCCATCAATCACTCAATGGCTCAAGCGACCTACCCGAACCCAGTGCGGGCCGCACTATTAGGTTCCTATTTGGTCTTGCTCCAAGTGGGGTTTTCCCTGCCGTTGCTGTTACCACCAACGCGGTGCGCTCTTACCGCACCTTTTCACCCTTACCTTAATAAATTAAGGCGGTATATTTTCTGTGGCACTTTCCGTAGACTCGCGCCTCCCAGGCATTACCTGGCACTTTGCCCTATGGAGCCCGGACTTTCCTCTCTGCTCCCTTTCGGAAACAGAGCGACTGTCTAGCCAACTCCTGATTGCAAGAGTAACGGTTATAGGCCATCATATGCAACCTTATTTCATGCTAAAATATTCCTATGGCTGTAACGATACGATTAATCAGGGCTCTTCGTAAACACAATGACAGATTGTCTATAGTCCGCTGTCTCTTATTTTTCGTCTCTTGTTTCGTGCCGCTTACTGTATTCGCACTTCCCTCTAAAAATCTTGAACCTGCCCTCGCCAAACTTAATGCGGATATTCAAAAATTTGTACAAAGCAAACAAATCCCGGGATGTGCTGTTGCTGTTGTCTATCGCAACAACGTTGTATTTATGAACACCTACGGTGTTAGGATGGTTGGTAAACCCGAAAAAATAGATGTAGATACCCTGTTTCAATTAGGCTCTGTTTCTAAACCCATAGCGGCAACACTGGCTTCTGTATTAGAACACAAGGGACTTTTAAAGCTGGATGATCCCGTCACGCATTATTTACCGAATTTTTCGCTTAAAAGTAATCAATCGCCTCATACCCTAAGAATTAGACATATTTTAAGCCACTCGACCGGTGTTCCACGGGCTGGGTTTAATAATCTGATTGAAGCCCACGCGCCTTACGATCGTATTTTAGAAACGCTTCAAGCAACACGCGTAAGAACACCCATGGGTAAGCGCTATGATTACCATAATGCAATGTATGCTCTTATTAGCGACATTACGCGCTCTGCAACGCATCTGCCTTTTAAAGATGCCCTGCATGCAAATTTATTACAACCGCTCAATATGACCCGAACCTCCGCGACACTGGGAGGATTAATCAATACACTCAATCGTGCCACACCGCATACACGCGGTAATCGCGGCGCTTTAACACCTTCAGACACTTATTCTAGGGGATATTATGCTGTTGCACCGGCAGGTGGTATTAATTCTTCCATTAAAGACATGTCTATTTTTTTAAAAGCACAAATGGGTGGCTATCCTGAAGTCCTAACGCATAAAATGCTCGCACGCATTCAAACTCCACAAGTCGTAACACCTTGCACGCTGGGTCCTAATAGTGGGCCACCGAATATGATCAAAAATGCGCACTACGCGCTCGGTTGGCGTGTGGTCGATTTTGATCATCATAAACTCGTGTTTCATGGCGGTTGGGTAAAGGGCTTTACAAATTTTATTGCATTTATGCCAGACCAACAACTTGGTATCGTTGTGCTCCATAACAGCGAAAATCGATTTTCTGCTAAAACCGCTGTCAAGTTTTTTGAATCTTACTTAAATATTCCGCATCAGCCATGCAATCGTTTACAAACCAAAACGAAGCTGATATACCAGAAAAATAGGCTGATTCGACGTAAAACAACAACCTTCGTAAAGTGTCCTAAAAAAACAATCGCTAATAAAAAGCTCAAAAAGAAAGGCAAAGCACCTGTTAAACGCTTGGTTTGAGATCACCCCCTTAGAAAAAGGGCGTCACGGCAGGTGGGGGGATTTAAAGCTCTGATATTTCAGAGCCATCTCATACAACAACCCCTTGCTAACACCTGTTATTTTTGCGGCTAAACCCGTCGCCTGTTTAACGGACAGTTCGGATAGCAAAATTTTTAATACCTGAAGTGCTTCGGGTGGAATAGCGTCTTTGATCGGTTCTAACGTTTGACCTGCAACCAACACTACAAATTCTCCGCGCTGCTGCATCGCGTCTGATTTCACCCAGTCCCCTAATTCCGATAATGTGCCCCTTCGAATGGTTTCGAAGGTTTTGGTTAATTCCCGTGCGACAACGGCTAAACGCTGTTCACCAAAGCACGCTTGCATGGCTGCTACAGTCTCGAGTATGCGATGTGGGGCCTCAAAAAAAATCAAGGTGCGTGTTTCTGTTGCCAATTTTTCTAATTGTTTGCGTCGGGCAGTGGCTTTTGCTGATAAAAATCCCTCAAAAACAAATCGATCGGTTGGCAATCCGCTGGCAGAGAGCGCGGTTATGATAGAACAGGGCCCTGGAATAGGCACAACCTGAATACCTAATTGATGCGCTAATTGCACCAAATGGTAACCGGGATCACTAATTAAGGGGGTTCCTGCATCTGAAATCAATGCGAGCGCGTGGCCGTCTTCTACGAATGCTAATAACTTCTCTGCTTGTTCCCGTTTGTTGTGTTCATGTAAAGCCACTAAAGGCTTTTCAATGCCTAAATGTTTCAGCAACCCTAAGCTATGACGCGTATCTTCCGCCGCAATCCGATCGACCACTTTTAAGGTATCTATTGCCCGAAGGCTAATGTCTCCTAAGTGGCCAATCGGCGTCGCGACAATGTAGAGTTTGCCTGGTTTTGTCTGTAGGGTCATGCTTGGCTCCCGACTAAATTTGTGTTTTTTAAGAAAATAAAGTACCTTGAAACCTATGGAAAAACCCTATTTGTCCTGTTCTCGATATCTATATCCCGCCGTCTTTGGTTTTATCCTCTGTTGTTTAATGCTCTTAGCTGGATGCAAAACTAATTTTCATCAATCGGGCACTTCGTCTGAAAAAATGTCTAGAGATAAGTATAACCTTTCTAAACGCGAAACAAGAAACTCACATATCGCATTACTTTTGCCGACGAAAGGGCCACATGCAAAAGCCGCCAAAATTGTACGCGATGGATTTTTAGCGGCATATTATCGGGCAAAACAGAATCAACTTTCCCCCGATGCTGAAGTTAAAATGATCGATACTTCGAGCCAATCGCTAGAAGCCGCCTATCAAAAAGCCTTGTCTGAACACGCGAACATCATCGTCGGGCCATTAACCAAATCCGAAGTCCAGGCTATTTCAAAGTTACAATTAGAAATTCCGGTATTAGCCCTAAACACGATATCCGAAAATAATACGTTTCCGAAAAACCTCTACCAATTTGGCCTAATGCCAGAAGATGATGTCGTTGCAGTTGCTGAGCATGCCCTTCGTCAAGGGCATCAAAGAACACTGATACTGGCTCCCCACAGCGAATGGGGACTTCGCCTTGCAGACACTTTTAAGCAGGTCTGGGTATCTCATCATGCAACGGTTGTCGATATCAAGCTTTTTAAATCGCCGGCAGAGCTCGAATCTAAAATCCGTGATTTGTTACAAGTTCAAGGAACAGCAAGACGTACCGATGCCGATATGATCTTTATTGCGGCGAGCCCTGAACTCGCGTTACAAATTAAGCCTTTATTGAATTTTTACTATGCAGAAGCGCTACCTGTCTATGCGACCTCATCCATTTACTCAGGAACGCCCTCGCCTCATAAAGATCAAGATTTGAATGGCATACATTTTTGCGATATGCCTTGGGTTTTAGCGCAGTCTTCTGAGATGCAAGAAGCTCACAGCACCCTTCAAGAATTATGGCCCAATAGTGTAAACGCATCCCCACGATTCTTTGCGCTGGGCATGGACGCTTATCAATTAGCTATCCAATTAGGCAATCCTGAAAGATTCTCTGCCAGAAGTACCCCTGGATTTACCGGCGAACTTCAGATAAATAACACCCAACGAATACAAAGAGGTCTTGTCTGTGCCCGATTTGAACAAGGTATTCCCGTCCCCGATTAAACGAACAGCGGGTGAAGCAATCGAATCACACGTCTCTGCATACCTGCAAAAACAAGGATTTCAGCTGCTGCATCGCAATTTTCGCTGCCGTCTAGGCGAAATCGATTTAATTGGCCTATATCAAAATCAGCTGCTCTTTGTAGAAGTACGATTTAGACGCAATACCGCCTATGGCGGTGCTGCAGCCAGTGTCGATTTTCGTAAACAACAAAAGTTAATTAAAACAGCGCGATTTTTTTTATTAAAATATCCCAAAATGGCAAGCTATGCTTGTCGTTTTGATGTGGTTGCCGTTACACTAAGCAATGAAGCGGATCATGAATTAAAGATAGACTGGATCCAAAACGCATTTTGTTAATTTTATACCCGTAGGGGCGGATCGCAGTCATCGCCCTCGCTTGGAGAAACAACATGACCGAGAATCGAATTTTTTCGAAACTATTATTGCTCACGCTTATCGCGCCTTTATTACAAGGTTGTATCGCGGCAGCCGCAGGTGGAGCGGCAACAGGCACTGTGATGGTAACGGATAGAAGAACCGCAGGTACCATTATGGACGACAAAACCGCCGAATTTAAAGCTATTCATGCCATTAGCCTTAATAGACCGCTATGGCAGCAAAGCCATATTACCCCGATTAGTTATAACAATGTATTATTGCTGGTCGGACAAACCCCGACGGAAGAATTCAAAAGAGAAACAGAAGAAGCTGTTAGTAATATACCTAAAATACGTCGTATCCATAATGAGCTCACTGTTGCCGAACCCATTTCGCTTGCAACACGTTCTCATGACAGTTGGGTCACAACACAAATTAAAGCCAAACTCGTGGGTAACAAAGAAATCAGCGCGACACGTGTTAAAGTTCTTACAGAAGATAACATTGTCTATCTGATGGGTTTACTCACACATACAGAAGCTGAAATCGCGACAGAAATTGCGCGCGCCATTAATGGTGTAGAGAAGGTGGTTCAGATTTTTGAGTATATTTAAGGCATTTAAATCCCCCCGCCGACGCGAGCTTAACGCTCGCACGGCTGCCCCCCTTTTTCAAAGTGGGGCAACAAGTCGCTTATTCGGGGGGGATTTTATTTAACAACCGTTAAATGCGAACGATCACCGGGTGGTCGTTTGCCGGGTTTTTTGTCGGCTTCTTTAATCGCTGTCTTCCCTTTTTTAGAGTCTGAAGGTGGTGAAGTGGGTGCTGGCATGCTCTCTTCTTCTTCCGCAAAAACCATTCCACGACCATTTTCTTTGGCATAAATCGCCAGTATTGAATGAATGGGCGCGTATACGCGTCGAATCCTGCCCCCAAATCGGGCTTGAAACTCGATCTCGTGATCGCCTAAGCGCAAACCTTGAACCGCATTAACGGCAATATTCAAGACAATCTGTCCACCATCGACATACTCGTCTGGAACTTCAACATTTTCCGCACCCGCATTAACAACGATATGCGGCGTACAAGCATTATCGACAATCCAATCATAAAAGGCCCGAATTAAATACGGCCGTGTCGATGTCATCATTTTTTAATACTACGCATAGCTAACTCAACCTCGCTTAAACTCGCCACAAAAGACGGTCGTTGAAATAAACGTTCCGCATAGCCTAGCACGGATTTTGCCTGTGGTGGTAATTCTATGCCTAACAGAGGCAAACGCCATAATAAAGGCGCAATACAGCAATCCAATAAAGAAAATTCTTCACTTAAGAAAAAAGACATTTCGCTTAATATGGGTGCAACACTGGTCAGACTCTCTGTTAATTCTTTGCGCGCATCTTTAATTTCTACCGTCTTTTTAACACCCAACAATAAAATTTTGTCCATTAAAGAATACCAATCTCTGTTGAGCCGATACATCATTAAACGCGTGCGTGCACGTGCAATCGGATAAACGGGCATTAAGGGTGGATGCGGAAACCGCTCATCCAAATATTCCATAATCACTTCGGAGGTATACACAACCAAATCGCGATCGAGCAGCGTTGGCACCGATCCATAGGGATTTAATTGATTCAGTTCTTCTTTAATTTTTTCTGACTTGATATCTAAAATATCAACGGTTACCGCTTTTTCGGCTAAGGCAATTCGTACACGATGACTGTAAGGATCTGAAGACGAATACAAAGTCATCACTGCTCGCCGATTAGTCGCTATAGACATTTATGAACATCCTTCCAATATTCTCGCTTTAAAAGATAGGCAAAAACAAAAAATACCCCTAAAAACAAAAGCACCCATTTGCCGATGCTCTCTCGCACCAATTTTGTGGGCTCTCCTGCATAGTGGAGAAAGTTCACTAAGTCTAACACAAGCCTATCCACTTTTTTTTGCCCGTCCGGCTCTAATAATAAACGGGCACGTAAGTTAAAGAGTGCATCTGGCATCGCCACATCGGGAAATAAATGGTTATTCACCCCCCAAGGCCTTTTTTTATCGAGATAAAAAGAGCGTAAATAGGTATACAGCCAATCAACACCGCGCAAACGGGCGACCAGCGATAAATCGGGTGGCGCTACGCCAAACCAATTTACACCTTCTTCTTTAGTCATCGAACTTTGTATCGTATCAACCAGTTTATCGCCCACAAACATCAAATTCGTTTTAACCGCTTGATCTAGGACTGCTCCTTTGGAATCAACAATCCCAATATCTTTTGCCATAGTGCTATATCGAATATATTTAAGACTATGACAGCCCGAACACACATTCATAAAAATTTCGACACCGCGTTGCAAAGAAGCCAAATCACTCGGATCAATATGGGCTTTATCTAAGACATCTTCTGCTTCCGCAGCAGCGTACGCTACGTTTGTTAAGGGTGTTAGCGCAAAAAACGTTAAAAGCACTAAAAAAATCAGGAAAGAATACGATATTTTTTTTGTTTTCATGGATCTTTAACCCCTTGCCACTATCCAGTCACCCTATCTGGTTCGGGTTTTATTTTATCGAATGTCGTATACAGCGGCATTAATAAGAAAAATAAGAAATACACGAGGGTGCTGACTCTCGCCATTAAAACCAAAGTGGGTGTTGGCGGATGCGATCCCAAATATCCCAACATAACAAAGCTGAATACAAATAAAGTCAATGCGCTTTTATAATAGATGCCACGATATCGAATAGATTTTACAGGACTTCGGTCTAACCAAGGCAAAAAGAAAAAGACCATAATAGAAGCACCCATGGCGACAACGCCTAATAATTTATCGGGAATAGCGCGCAAAATGGCATAGTAAGGCGTCATATACCAAACAGGCGCAATATGCGTAGGCGTTTTTAAGGGATCTGCAGGCTCAAAATTAGGGGCTTCTATAAAGAATCCACCCACATCAGGTACAAAAAACACAACAGCACAAAAAATCACCAAAAAAGCCGCCAACCCCATTAAATCTTTCACGGTATAATAAGGATGAAAAGGTATGCCATCGAGAGGAATGCCCTCTTTGTTTTTGTGTTTTTTAATTTCAATGCCATCGGGATTGTTCGATCCCACTTCGTGTAAAGCCAAGATGTGCGCAACAACCAACCCTAGAAAAATTAGCGGTACGGCAATCACATGCAGGGCAAAAAAACGGTTTAAGGTAACACCTGTAATATTGTAATCACCTCTGATCCACTCAACTAACGCTTCTCCCACATAAGGAATAGCGCCAAATAAAGAGGTAATGACTTGCGCACCCCAAAAAGACATATTGCCCCACGGCAATAAGTATCCAAAAAACGCCTCTGCCATTAAGCATAAAAATATCAGCATACCGAAGATCCAAACGAGCTCTCGCGGTTTTTTATAAGAGCCATACAAAAGCCCTCTAAACATATGCAAATAAACAACAATAAAGAAAAAAGAAGCGCCTGTAGAATGTAAGTAACGCAGCAACCAGCCCCAAGGGACTTCGCGCATAATATATTCTATAGAATCAAAAGCACCTTCCGCAGTGGGGGTATAGTTCATCGTGAGCCAAATACCTGTTACTATTTGATTCACTAAAACAAAAAGAGCGAGCGATCCAAAATAATACCAAAAATTAAAATTCTTAGGCGCGTAGTAATGTGCTAAGTGCTCATTCCACAATTTCGTTAAAGGAAAACGATCGTCTACCCAGCTCATTAAATACCGCGAGGCTGATCTCAATTTTATCACGCGGCTACACCATCGGTTCCGACTACAATAATCGTATCGCTCAAAAACTTATAAGGTGGAACCACCAAATTTAAGGGCGCTGGCACGCCTTTATACACACGTCCCGCCATATCGTATTTAGAACCATGACACGGACAAAAAAAGCCCCCTTCCCAACCGGGTTCTATCGATCCGACGGTTGGCTTGTACAGCGGCACACAGCCTAAATGCGTACAAATGCCAATTAACACTAAAATATCGGGTTTAATCGAACGGTAAATATTATCGGCGTAGGCGGGTTGAACGGATTCTTTAGATAAAGGATCTCTCAATTCTTGAGTCACCAAGCTTAAGCCATTTAATTCTTCGTGCGTACGATGCACAATAAAAACCGGCTGACCTCGCCAAGCAACAGTGATTTTTTGGCCGGGTTCAATTTTGCTGATATCCACCTCAACAGGCGAACCTAAAGCGCGCGCTTTTACGCTGGGTGCCCAAGAAGCGAGAAAAGGAAAAGCAGCACAGGCAACACCGACGCCACCAATAACAGATGCCGTAGCTGTTAAAAACCGTCGACGTCCGGTATCCATTTCGTCGACACTCATTCTCATCAACTCCTTGTATCGGGTGCCTAAGATAGGAGATGTTATCAGAATTTCAGCAATTCTGCATAGCGCAAATAAACATTTTGCATTTGGCCTTAAATTTTTCGCACTTTTTCAAAAATACGTCTTTTAATTGCAATTAAAAAAGGTATCATGTCATGAATTTTATTTAAATTACTGGCTATAAGCAATGGGTTATCAGGATACTCATGCTCAACAATGTTCCGTGCACCACGCATATCACGCCATTGATGAGCATCATTAATGATCCCTAGTTTTTCTAACTTATTTAGTTTATCAATCATCGTAAATCCGTCTACATTTTCTTGCTCAACCTCAAAAAAAATATCAAACACCTTTGTGCCTAAATAATCTTGAAGCTTAGCAAATCTACTTGTCAACATCTCTATATTCAGCAATTGATCATCAGAAAGATGCCCTACAGATTCTTCTGTTAATGGGAATGTATTTTTTAAATGCTCTAGAGCGGTTAAAATTCTACTCTCATGCGTAGATGCTATATGTTCCATTACTTTAATTCTTTCATTTATCATACAAGTTGCACGCCTTCAGTTTTAGCAATCATGTAAATAGGTAGTTTAATATTATCATCAATGAGGTGTACAACAATATCTATTTTTTGATCGCCAATTTTGTCACACACTGCGTGTAAAAAATCCATTTTAGCCTTATAGACTTCTCTCGAGTTCATCTTTGTTTCTATGTAGAGATCGATATCTCCACCTTTTTTTTGTATGTCCGCACGTGAACCAAACACCCAAAGATGATCATCCAATAAAAAATATCTCGCAAAACATTGAAGGATCGCTTTGATCTCAAATTCTTTTAATCGAACCCGTTTTGAAAAATGCGCATCCATACAGATATTTACCTGATAACTGTGTAACCATTTGATCTCACAAGCGAAATTCTGGCTGGGGGACTAGGATTCGAACCTAGGTTAACAGAGTCAGAGTCTGTAGTCCTACCACTAGACGATCCCCCAATCGGGGTAGCAATTCCCTTCTCCCGTTTAGCGGGAGAAGGTGGCGCATAGCGCCAGATGAGGGGGTGAAAAAGCTTATCGCTTAGAGTATTGAGGTCTCTTACGTGCACCATGCAAGCCAATTTTCTTACGTTCGACTTTTCTGGAATCTCGTGTTACAAAACCTGCTTTTCGCAATATTCTTCTAAAGCTCGTGCTAGAACTGTCAGCAGCGGCTTCAACGGCTTCTTCGCCTTCTATTGCTTCAACTACTTTTGGTGGATTAATCTCTTCATCGTATTTAATCAAGGCACGGCTAATCCCATGACGAATCGCGCCCGCTTGTCCCATAATGCCGCCGCCTTTAACGGTAACCACCACATCAAATTTATCGGTGACTTCGATCAACTCTAAAGGTTGTCGAACAACCATACGAGCCGTTTTGCGACCAAAATACACATCTAAACCTTGTGTATTAACCGTTATGTTACCTGTGCCAGGTCTTAAGAAAACCCGTGCGGTAGAAGTCTTACGACGACCGGTTGCATAACATTGGCGTTTTTTCCCAGAGGCTAAAGTCTTTTTTGCTGTTACAATCATATTTCTACCTAGTTAGATATCTAAAATTTCAGGTTGTTGAGCAGAATGTGGATGCGCAGCGCCGGCATAAATTTTCAGTTTACGCAACATCGCACGCCCTAATGGATTTTTGGGAAGCATACCCTTTACCGCGAGCTCTATTACACGCTCTGGACGACGCGCAACCAAGGATTCGAAAGATTCTTCCTTCAGACCGCCTGGATAGCCACTGTGGTGATGATAAAGCTTATCTTTGGCTTTTCTGCCAGTTACTCGAATATCACCTGCATTTATCACCACGATACAGTCTCCCGTATCGACATGCGTTGTATATTCTGGCTTATGTTTACCCTTTAAACGTCGAGCAATTTCGCTCGCCAAGCGTCCTAAAACCTTGCCCTTAGCATCGACTAAAAACCAAGCATGCTGGATTTCTTCGGACTTTGCACTGAATGTTTTCATTAACCTAGGTCCCCAGTTAGAGAATCAAATTACACAAACAAATATGTAGAAGCGGATCTCTGTGTCCGCCCAACAAGAAGGGGCATCATACAAAACTATGAATAAAAATACAAGGCGCAAAAAGACAAAACTCGAAAATCGGTACAGAAAGCGCCTTAACAGAGACGTGTCTTGCTGCAAAAACGCTCAAAAGCGACCAAAAACAACAAAGAATGCATCTACAATTGACTTCTAAAACAGCTCTAGGGTAGCATGAACGCGATCTTAGGAAATTTACCCGCTTAATCGCGGTTAGGTTATCAAGACGAAAAAGTTGTAGTACTCTAAAAAGCGTGTAAAAAACCTTGCTGAATGCAAGCGTTATGCCTACACTAGTTTATGTTTGATTTTTTTAAGGAGCATGACATGGCCGCGAAAAAACGCAAGCCCACTCGTCCAGTCGCTAAAAAGGCAGTGAAAAAAACCACCGCCCGAGTTCAAAAGAAACCAATAGCAAAAAGCAAACCCTCTAAAGCAGTCTCTGTCAAGAAAGCGCCTGTTAAGAAGCTTTCGCTCTCGAGCGTTGATAAAGCCTTTACAAAAGGACAATTATTTACCACTTTGGCCGGTTGCACAGGTTTACAGCGAAAAGAAATATCCACTTTATTTGATGATTTGGGTACGGTTATTGCTGCGCATCTAAAGAAACAAGGTCCTGGTCAATTCACCATTCCTGGACTGGTTAAAATCAGTGTTAAACATAAACCAGCAACAAAAGCACGCAAAGGGGTTAATCCTTTTACGGGCGAAGAAATGATGTTTAAAGCCAAACCTGCACGAAATGTTGTCAAACTAAGACCTTTGCAACGTCTAAAAGCTATGGTGTAATACCCAATAGCGTAAGACAAAAAATTTCGTTATAAAACCAAAAAGGGCGGACATAAAAATCTGCCCTTTTTGCTTATTCGCTAATCATAATGTGTGTTGGAAAGGGCTTAGGGATCCTATTCATTTTATAGCGCATACGTTTTCGAACCCCATAAAATGTAACGACTAATACCCCGCACATCCCAGTAATCCAGGCCGTAGCAACCCTAGGGTTTTCTAGAAAAGTAGCGCATTGATAAAACAAAACGGCCGTTATATAGGCAATCCCCGTTGTCCAAACCACAGAAAACAGCGCCCAAGAACGATTCAACTCTCGCGCCACGGTTGCAACCACCGACACGCAGGGAAAATACAATAAGACAAATAAAAGATAAGCAAAAGCCGCAGCAGAACTACCAAACCGATTGACCATCACACCCACTGCTCCGACGCCATCTTCCTCGTTTCTCGCTAGACTTTCTGAATGTGCTTCCTCTGCATATAAGGTATTTAATGTACCCACCACCACTTCTTTTGCTAAGACTCCAGTCATTAATCCCACCGTTGCCGGCCAGTTATCGTCCTTAATACCCATCGGAGCAAATATGGGTGTCAGCGCCCGCCCTGCGGTTGCTAAAAAATTATTTGCCCCCACTTTATTATCAACCACGCCTAAAAGCGCAATCACCGCACACAATGGCACAATCAATGATCCTGCTTTTAAAACAAAATGCTTTAGGCGACGTCCGGTAGCGACACATAACAACCCTATTCGAGGGTACCGATAAGGCGGTAATTCAATAACGAGACTCGAACCTTCATCCTTTAACACACTGGAACGCAGTGCAAAACCGGTTATTAACGCAACTGCGATCCCAATTAAATAGAGCCCAAAAATAATATTTTGCCCATTTTCTGGGAAAAAAGCCGAAACAAAAAGCGCATAAATAGTGAGCCTTGCCCCGCAAGACATAAAAGGGCTCATTAAAATCGTTAAAACGCGCTCACGATAATTCTCAAGCGATCTTGCCGCCATCACAGCAGGTACATTACACCCAAATCCGATAATCATTGGCACAAACGATTTTCCGGGCAACCCAACCCATCGCATCACGCGCTCCATCACAAAAGCAGCCCGTGCCATGTATCCCGATGCTTCTAAAAAGGAAATAGCGAACAACATGACCGCAATCACGGGAATAAAGCTTATCGTTGTTTTAAGTCCTTGCCCTACCCCAAAGGCGATCAAACGGATCACCCAATCGGGTGCCTGCAAATAGATAAGTCCTGCATTAACCTGAACAATGAAGAATGTGTCTGTCGCAAGCTCTAAATAACCCTTGAATACGTCACTTATCTGTATCGCGGCACTAAAAACAACATACATGCAACTAAAAAATAACGGAATCCCAAAAAATCGGTTCAATACAACGGTATCGATTCTGTGTGTCCAAATTGTGCGGGTCTTATCGTGCATGTTAGTATAGTTCAAATTCTAAATGAGAATTATTTACATTGTCGAAGAAAAGGACTAAGCCGTCAAGCACAATTAGCTCATAAGCGAACAAAGCATGTGTATGCAAGTTTTTTTACACTTTATAGTGCAAATACTTAAAAGACCTATAATTAAACCAAGCAAAGCGACCCGTTTTTGAACTAAACTTAAACATGTAACCAAGTTGTAGGGCTCATAAAATAAGCGGCAATGAAAAAAGATAAACAGGACTCAAATGCTAAAATTGTGATAGAAGGTGTGACCCAAGATGGCGAATCCTTTAGGCCCAGTGATTGGGCTGAACGAATGAGTGGAACGCTTTCTACTTTTAGAAATCACCGTATTTTTTATTCTCCGTTACTACGACCTTCTATACAAAATGAACACAAATGCCTCGTTTTAGATAAGTCTTTAAAAAACACCAACCCCGCTTTGTATGAACATATCCTTGAATTTGCACATAAAAATAAACTTAAAATTTGTGGTGAGGAAGACTAATCTAAAATCCTCTCGCCTGAAGAAGGGGCTTTTAGTACAATGAAAAGTGTAATAGGTATATACTGAAAAAAATGACGAGTAAAACAGAATACAATGTAATCGTGATTGGTGCGGGTATGGCGGGGCTCTCAGCCGCACAACATCTCGCAGATCTGGGTCATACCGTTCTCGTGCTAGAGGCCAAAAATCGCGTCGGTGGACGTATTCATACGCAAGAAATGCAGGATGGTCTCCCCATAGAAATGGGAGCCAATCTGCTGTTAAATCCAGGTACAACAGAACAACCAAACCCTTTGCTACCGTTAATTCGTCACCTCAATCTAACAACCATGCCCATCGATTCCATCCCTTCAACAACATTTAAGGCAGAAGGCTATTTTGAGAATGCGACGAAATTGATAAATGAAGCCAAACGATTCCCTTGGAAAACATGGCCTTCTTTAGGAGAAGTTCTAAAAATACAAGACTTAAATTTTCACAGCCACCTTAAACTAAACAGCACTGAATTTATCGGCAAACAAGCGCTTATCCATATGATCGAACAACAAACTGGCACTTTGCCACATAACGTCTCGCTTTTGGAATTGATGCACTTTGGTACAGATGCAACATTCTATGATTCTGATGGTTTTAGAGGATCTGCAGAAGCGACATTTATCAACGGTGGCTATCAACAATTACCCGAAGCTATGGCAAAAAAAGCAATCGCGACAGGCAAAGTTAAAATCTTGTTGAGCACACCTGTAGAAGCTGTGCATTATCATAATAGTGATACTACACAGGTTATCGCGACAAATGGCGAAAAATATACCGCAAAACGTATATTGTGTGCTGTTCCTATCGGTGTTTTACAAAATCAAAGTATTCATTTTTTTCCTAAACTCTCTCCTGAAAAACAACAATTAATAAAACATCTAAAAGTCGGGTTTCATAATAAAGTTGTTTTGGAATTCAAAAAAGTTTTTTGGCCAATCGACACCCACTTTCTTTTTCCAGGTAGCAAGCATTATCATCACTTTCCTGAATACCTTAATTTATTTCATTTTTCAAATCAGAAAACACCTGCCTTAGTCTGCAACTTTTATGCATCCGAAGCCTGTTTTAAAGAAAACACAGACGATCATATCGTTGAAAAAGCATTGTTACCGCTGCAAGAGGCTTATGGCAAAACGGCTATCGCTTTAAAAAATGCTTTTGTAACCCATTGGGAATCTGATCCTTATGCTTTAGGCAGTACTTCTTGTTATGGTCTTCAGTGTGAAAGTAGAGAACTGAGGAATTTTGAAAAACCAGAACAGGGCGGATTATTTTTTGCAGGAGCACACACGATTGCCAATAAAAATCGAGAGACTGTTCAAGGTGCTTATATTTCAGGCATACGCGCAGCACTTGATGTCAACCACCATTTGAAAAATGCGGAACTACGAGGGCGGACACAGCGATCCGCCCCTACCTAAAACTATCCATTATTCGGATCGTACAGGCTCTATCCCACTCGGCACGAGGACTGTGCGCTCTGTTACAAAAAAAGGTCGAATCGGTGTTAAAGTCATTATCCGTTTCTGTGCTAATAACACATATCCTCCACCAAAAAATGGCCAACACCAGCGTCCCAGTTTTTCTAGCCATTCTAAACGCTGTAATATAACAGGGTGTGAAATGGGTGGTCTAAAAAAATAGCGTCTGACTTCTAAAACATCAAATCCCAATAGCGCCAACCAATCTTTTAAGCGTGTAACCGAAATAAAATGACCATCCCAAGGTACACGTTTAATATAATGCAGACACCATCGCCAAAGTCCCCAAACACTCCATGGGTTAAAATTAGAAATAATCACATGACCTTCAGGGATCAAAACACGAAACGCTTCACGCACAACTTCATGGGGATTTTTTATAAATGCCAAACACTGCGCCAAATAAATCAAATCAACGCCATCCGAAATAACCGGTAATTTATCGTGTCTTGATCTTAAGGTACTACAGGTTTCGGAGAAGCTTGCAGAGGGATGGATCGCAACACGATGTGTTATGGCGCTGTCTTGTACGCATTGTAAAAAAACCGGCTCCCCCAATACCAACAGATGATATCCAAACAATTGAGGCAGCATTTTTTTGACTTGCTCTTCTTCCGACTTTAAAAAAGCCAATCCCAAAGGAGAGTCCCACCAGACGCGTAGACGTTTCCAATGCTTAGACATATTCAGCATACTTGCTTTTTCCCCTGACCTCACCCGGCGCTACGCGCCACCCTCGTGGCCGGTTTGTATCCTAATTGTAACTAAAGCCAATTTATATAGCACGCGCAGCGTACATTGCTGGCTGATCATTTACCCGGTTGACGAAATCTGCTTAAGCCCGTAATTTAACTCTGATGATAGATTTTCAAAACAAGAGAATTAAGTTTCTTAACTATATATTTATATTGTCTACCTTGATCATCAGCTCAAACCTCTGTGGATGTGATCGCACAAACAATACGCAAAATATTTCCAAAAAACAAAAGACGCCTGCTGAAAATCATAAACAACTTTGGAATCGGATCCGGGACAATTATGACATAGCTCCTAAAGAGATAGAAACGCACAAACAACCTCAAATCCAAAAATATGTTAAACACTATACAGAAAAAGAAAAAGCATTAACAAAAATGAGTACCCAAGCAACGCCTTATTTATTCCATATCGTAGAAGAACTTGAACAACGCGAGATGCCGGGCGAATTGGCTTTATTGCCCATGATAGAGAGCGCTTTTCGACCAGAGGCAACTTCGAACCGAGGCGCTGCGGGTCTTTGGCAATTTATCCCGAGTACAGGAAGGTACTTTGGATTAAAACAAAATGCTTGGTATGATGAACGTCGAGACATTAGAACTTCAACCAGTGCTGCTTTGGATTATCTCGCGTTTTTACACGAAACATTTGATCATAACTGGATGTTAGCATTAGCTGCTTACAATGCAGGCGAAGGCACTGTCCGTCGTGCCATTAAGAAAAACTTGAAACTCGGAAAACCGACCTCTTTTTGGGATCTCCAGTTACCCAAAGAAACACGAGAATATGTCCCTAAATTTTTAGCCTTGGCTGAAATCATTGGACAACCTGAAAAACACGATATCCTACTACCCGACATCGAAAACAAGCCCTATTTTTCACCTGTTTTTTTCAATAAATCCTTAAATTTTCAACAAGCGGCAAACTTAGCAAAAATTCACATCACAGAATTAAAGCGCTTAAACCCCGGTTATAAACGTTCGCACATTCACACCAAAGCCTCTCCAGAGTTCTTATTACCCATTGCGAATAAAGCAATATTTGAGTACAATTTTGCAAACAAAGACAAAAAGGTCAAATCTGAACATGAGCATTGAAGTTTCGGACATCATTGAAAAGCCCCTTCAAGTATTTCGTTCTAAAGTCGAAAAAAAATTGCTACATTATACAGGCAAGGCAATTGCAGACTATAAGCTAATTGAAACAGGCGATCGAGTGATGGTCTGTCTGTCGGGTGGAAAAGATTCTTTTACGCTATTGTCTCTGCTGAAGCTGCTCCGAATGCGGTCTGGCAATAAATTTGAATTATTTTCTTTTACACTAGATCAAGCACAACCTGGATGGATCGATACCGCACTTCGCGCTTTTTTAGATAAACAAGGTGTCCCTTATGAAATTTTAAATCGAGACACCTACTCAATCGTTAAAGAAAAAATTCCAGAAGGTAAAACCTATTGCGGGCTTTGTTCGCGGCTCCGACGCGGTATTATTTATCGATACGCAGAAGAAAATGGGTTTAATAAAATCGCGCTTGGGCATCATCGCGATGATCTGATCCGTTCGTTATTAATGTCGATGATGTACAATGGTGAAATTCGCTCTATGCCACCGAAACTATTAAGCGATAGCAAAAAAAATATTGTGATCCGTCCCATGGTTTACTGCCAAGAAAAAGATATTATTACCTATGCAAAAGAGCGAAAATATCCGATTATTCCGTGTAATCTTTGCGGTGCACAAGAAAATCTCGTGCGCGTAAAAATTAAAAAGTTGATCGATGAATTGGCACTAGATAATCCAAAGGTGCCCAGCAATTTGCTAAGCGCACTGCAAAATATTAGGCCTAGCCAATTGATGGATCATAATCTGTGGGACTTTAAGGGTCTGAAAATGGGGTCAAATCTAGACGCCGTAATTTGACCCCTTCCTGCGACTGCCAACAACGCCTTCGTATACGAATAGCGACTGATATTGATCCCATTCCAATATTCAGAAAACAAACTCCATATTCTCAAGTCCTTGTTAATCCAAAATCTATCCACTCTGTTTATTCTGCGACAAACTGTCACAAACTGACAGTTTATTTCATAAAAATAAATACAGGCTATATTTATAAACAGTCTTAAATAGGGAAGTGAGATTTGACACCCAGACTTGTCAATAAGATACAATATCTATTGGTGTTCAACAGTGAACGGCAGTTTTTCGAATACCAGCGGAGATTAACGTGGCATTAATTCTTGACCCTATAAAGAAAGCATTTCTCAGCTTAACGAAAGCGATGGATCGCTCTAAACAGAATCCGGAAGACCTTGAAGTTCGCGATGCTTGTATACAGCGTTTTGAATATACCTATGAACTCAGCATTAAGTTTATTAAACGTTATATCGAAACAGAAAATCCCTCTCCTGAAAATATTGATCAGATGAATTATCGTGACTTTCTAAGATTGGCAGCTGAAATTGGCCTCATCGAAATAGTCGAACTTTGGTTTCAATTTCGAGAAGCGCGCAATATAACGAGCCACGCTTACGATGAAACAAAGGCTATTGAAGTTTTTAACGTTATACCTAGCTTTATCCAACAAGTAAATTATTTATTGGAAAAATTAGAACAACGAATCAATCCATCATGATCATTCTAAACGAACAACAATTAAAAATTGTCCACGATATTTTACAAAAACACGTACCCGAAGAAAAAATAATGGTTTTTGGGTCTCGCATCACAGGAACAATAAAGCCCTACTCGGATTTAGATTTGTGTATTATGGGTACACAACCCTTATCCCTACAACAACTCGGTGACTTACGGGAAGATTTTTCTGAATCTGATTTGCCATTCCGGGTTGATATTGTTGAATGGACCACCATTACACCCGAATTTAAAAAAATAATTGAAGCGCATTGTGAAGAACTTCCGCCACCAAAAATATTGATACGAAATTAAGACTATAAGGCCTTATTTCTTCTTTTTTGCGAATCGCATTAATCGCTGGCGTTTATAAAGCTGCCGCGGCGTTAGCGTATTTCTACGCCCCGCAAACGGGTTTGCGCTGGTTTTAAATTCAACGCGTATGGGCGTACCCACTATTTTAAGGTGCTTTCTAAAGGTATTGATCAAATAGCGCTTGTAGCTTTCGGGCACATGTTCTGTTTGATTACCGTGAATAATAATTAAGGGCGGACGATGCCCACCGGTATGTGCATAGCGTAATTTTATGCGTCTACCCTGAAACATCGGGGGTGGATGTTGCGTAACTGCAATTTCCAATACCCGATTCACCTCTGCTGTTGATAGCTCTTTAATCGAAGATTGAAAGGCTTCTTGTACAGAATCAAATAAATTACCAACACCACTGCCATGCAATGCAGAAATGTAATGTACTTTTGCAAAATCTGCAAATTTTAATCTGTAATTTAAGGTCTTTTTAACATTTTCTCGATGTTCAACATCTAAACCATCCCACTTGTTAATGGCTAATACTAAAGAACGACCGGTTTCTAACACAAACCCTAAAAGCCCCAGATCTTGATCTGTCACACTCTCGACAGCATCCACAACCAAAATCACCACATGACAATCTTCAATCGCCTGCAAAGTCTTAACCACTGAAAACTTTTCAACCAGTTCTGAGACACGTGATCGTCGTCGCACACCCGCCGTATCAATAATGGTATATTTTTTGCCTGCACGCTCTAAGGGAATATAAATGCTATCTCGAGTAGTACCGGGTTGATCAAATACAATCACGCGATCTTCGCCTAATAAGCGATTTACTAAGGTTGATTTTCCCACATTCGGACGACCTGCAATGGCAATTTTTATGCCACTTTCTTCAGGATTGGCTATCTCAATTTCACTTAACGGTGGAAATGGCAAAAAGATGTGATCAATCAGTGCAACAAGCCCTCGCGCTTGGCTAGCCGCTATGGGGATAGGATCTCCCAATCCTAATGCATAAAAATCAGCTAAAGCAACGTCCGGATTTAAACCATCCGTTTTATTTACAACACAATAAACAGCCTTTTCTTTAACACGTAGTTGTTGCGCAATGGTTTTATCCGCTGCCATTAACCCAGTGCGCCCGTCAACTATAAATAAAACAATGTCTGCTTCGACGACCGCTTGCCAAGACTGCTCTTCCGTCAGGGTATCTAATTCCGCTTCTTGTGACCCTAAGCCCCCAGTGTCTATAGCAATAAAGGGTCTTTCCCCTATTTTGCCTTCGCCATATTGACGATCTCGGGTAACCCCCGGTAGATCAACCACTAAAGCCTCTCGACTTTTTGTTAATTGATTAAATAATGTGGACTTGCCTACATTAGGACGTCCAACAATCGCTATAACAGGAAGCATGTTTAATTCCCCCGAGAGACACCCGAGTGAATCGGCATTAAAGCTGTCACTTTTCCACTTCGGCCTAACACATAAACGAGATTATCTTTTACAACTGGAGGCGCTTTAATGCCTTTACTGTCAATAAGATTTTGCCCTACAAAAGCACCGTCATTTCGCGACATCCAATGGAGATAACCATCATTATCGCCAACAACCACAAAGCCCTCTACGATGGCCGGTCTAGACAACTCTCTGCCCATTAATGCCGTTTGTTTCCAAATAACATCGCCTGTTTTTCGATTCAGTGCCCAAAGAACACCATTGGGATCCGACACAAAGACAGCATTTTCCGAAACCGCAATACCTGAAGAAGAAGATAAAGCACGTTCCCAAAGGGTTAAGCCTGTTTCAACGATCATAGCGGCAATTTGTCCCTGATAGCTGACAGCGTACAGTCGATCATCTTTAATAACGGGATCAGCACTGATATCCACCATTCTTTGGATATCCGAACGACCCTTGGGAATCGCCAATTCTCGCTCCCATTCGGGAAACCCATCCACGCGATGCAATGAGGCTAATTTACCATTCGAGAAACCCACAATAACGTGATTATTTAAAACGACAGGACTACTATTCTGTCTTAGCATCAAGGGAGGGTTTTGAACCGAGTAACGCCATAGCTGTTGTCCATTTTGCGCATTCAGAGAAACGACACTGCCATCCAAACCATGAACAAATACCATGCGAGAAGCACCGACAGGTGCAGCCATCACAGAACCTGTTACCTTTGCTTGCCATAAAAAAGTTCCGTTCGACAACTCATACGCCAAAACTTTTCTATCATCTGTTCCAACTAAAACGCGTCCTTCAGAAACCGAAGGTCCCGCGGTAATTTCGGCTTTAGTAGACACAACCCATTTTTGAATACCTGTTTGACGATTCAACGCCAAAATTTTTCCTTTACTATCCGCAATAACAATTTCAGATCCCGTAACGGCTAAACTTAAGTTTGCGTCGGACTTGCCACTACCAGAACTCTGTGTATTTTTCCAAAGTACTTTAGGGATCATTTCATTTGCTGATAATTTGGGTAATGGACCCTTCTTAATCAGTTCGGGTTGTTTATCAATCGTCGTACAGCCCGAAAGCCATAAAATCCCCAATGCCAATACCGTATAACGCACTATGCGCATATTAAATTCCTCTTATTTGCCCAAATCCGCTTGTTTTAATTGCAAGCGTGTGATGGGAACGCCTGGTTCTGCCGCTTCAATAGCCGTTTGATAAGCTACTCGTGCTTTTGCTTTATCATTTTGCATCAGATAAATATCGCCTTTGGTTTCTTCAAACATCAGCTCAAATCCCTTGGGCGCCGGCTTTTCTGTGAGAAGCGCTAAGGCTTCTTCTGGTTTCTTTTGATCAATTAAAACACGGGCCAATCGCACTCTCGCAATCGGTTGCACTGGCCCTTCTGCTTGGATTGCAAAGTTCAAATGTGTTGCTGTTGCTTCCAGGTTATGGGCTTCAAAAGAAAACTTTGCTAACAACAAAGCTGCTAATGGCGCATAAGGTGTTTTTGGATATTGCGCTACCAGCGTTGTTGCCGCCTGTATCGCCTCGGCTTTATCTGATTTTTGGCTTAAAGACAACAGTTTATCGTAAACAATAGAGGCTTTTAAGGCGCGTTTAGATTGATAATGGCCATAAAACTGCATCCCAGCATAGGTGCACAAAAAGAAAACAAAAAAGGTTAATACCCATTTTCCGTACTGTTGCCATAACGATTTTTCTTGACTATATTGCATCTCAATCATAATGTCCTTCCTAAATAGCCTGTTAAAAACTGCGTCAATTCCCTTTGTGGAATTGACTGTTGATCGCGTGCTTCACGTAAAAATTTAATGCTAATCGTATTGGTTTCGTGCTCGCTATCTCCTAAAATTAAAGCGATTTTAGCACCGCTTTTATCTGCTTTTTTAAATTGTTGTTTTAAGCTTCCTGCCCCACAATGCACTAACAATCGCAAACTCGGCATTTCGTCTCGCAATTTTTCTGCCAACTGTATTGCCGCTCTTTGCTGAGCACCACCCATATGGAGTAAATAGACATCATTCGATTCTAATACCCCCAACGCTGTCTCACTTTCTGAAAGTGCTTGTTGCAATAATAAAACACGTTCTATGCCAATGGCAAAGCCGACCGCCGGTGTCGCATCCCCACCCAACTCTTCAACTAAACCATCATAACGACCACCCGCACAAATGGTGCCTTGTGCGCCTAATTTATCCGTTACCCACTCATACACCGTGCGGTTATAATAATCTAACCCTCGCACCAAATTTGGATTCACCTCATACAATACACCGAGCTCGGTTAAATATGCTAAAAATTCTTCAAAATGCTGTTTAGATTCCGCATCCAAATAATCATTGCATTTAGGCGCTCCGGCAATAATAGATGCCAGGCTCGGATTTTTACTGTCTAAAATTCTCAGTGGATTAACTTGCAAACGCCTTTGACTGTCCTCGTCTAAATCCTGCTGGTATTTCGATAAATAATCGATTAATTGCACACGATACTGATTTCGAGATGCAAGCGTACCCAAACTATTCAGCTGCAAAACAACTCCGCTGCTCACCCCCAACTCACGCCAAAGTCTAGACATCATCAATATATGTTCGACTTCAATATCCGGCCCTTGCATCCCAAAGGCTTCCACACCCACATGATGAAATTGTCTATATCGACCTTTTTGAGGTCTCTCATACCTAAACATCGGGCCCATGTACCACAAGCGCTGAATTTGATGATATAAAAGACCGTGCTCTATACCAGCGCGTACGCACCCTGCCGTTCCTTCAGGTCGCAAAGTAAGACTGTCTTTATCCGACAAACTTCGGAATGTATACATTTCCTTCTCGACAATATCCGTCAATTCACCAATCGATCGTGTAAAAAGGCCGGTGGGCTCTAAAATAGGCAAACGAATTTCTTCATAGCCATAAGCAGCAACAACCCGTTGTAAGCACCTTTCAAATTGGCGCCAACGCGGTGTATCCCCAGGGAGAACATCGGGCATGCCACGAACACCTTCAAATTTTTTTGCCATATTCAGCTTTTCCCAGACTTTAGGTACAATTGATATTCAGGTGAATTTTCAAACAGATTTTTTAACGTTGCCGCTTGACTTTCTGCACTGTTTTCGTCTTTTAAGCCTTTAGATACCCCTATACCTAACCATAACGATCGCGCTGTTTGGTCGGCAATGGCTCTATAACGATTCAACCATTCCTTTGCTTCTTCAAATTTTTCTTGCTTAAGACTCAGTGCCGCTAATTCCAGAAAAGCAGATGAACGGCTGGGATCTCGACGAACCGCTATTGTTAAATATTCGGTTGCTTTGCGGTCGTCTGGCCATTTTAAAGCACAAAGCCCTGCATTTTCATACACTTCCGCAGTTCTCGGATATTCTTTATCTTCTATTGCAGCGTGAAATGCCTGATCAGCTTCTTTTAAACGACCGCGCCTACACAAAAAAGCGCCATAATTATTATACACAGCTCCC
>Ga0209477_1000385_pt1 | contig 27210 bp, 22 predicted proteins | sample KloWWTupernatant_FD_187180 | JGI IMG/M metagenome (GOLD analysis project Ga0209477, IMG submission 187180) | Active sludge microbial communities from Klosterneuburg, Austria, studying microevolution and ecology of nitrifiers - Klosterneuburg... | ecosystem: Engineered > WWTP > Aerobic digester >...
CAGGCACCGGCGCTCTGCGGCTCGCGCAGCGACGTGAACAGGTCGCTCTGCTTCCACACCCTGGCGAAGCCGCCCGGGTCGCGCACGTTGCCGGCACGGAACTCGTCGTGGATGACGAACGGGCAGGCGTACACGTCGCCGATGGGGTCGATGAGGCACACCACCCTGCCGGCGCCGCACATGTTGAGGCCGGGCAGGGACGGGCCGAGCGCGTTGAGGTGGAAGAACGAGTCGCCGGTGAGCACGTTCTCGCCGCTGGCCATCAGCCAGTCGTAGATCTCGCGCTGCTGCGAGTTGGTGGGGTGCAGGTGATCCCAGCTGTCGACCCCGCGGCCGCTGGGGCGCAGGCGGGTGACGCGCAACTGGGCGCCGTAGCTGTCGGCCAAAGCCTTGAACTGATCGAGCTGGGGCACGTTCTGGCGTGTGACGACGACGCTGATCTTGAACGGCCCGAAGTTGGCGGCAGCCAAGTTGTCCATCGCCCGGCGAGCCATGTCGTAGCTGCCGGCGCCGCGCACCGCGTCGTTGGTGACTGCGTCGACACCGTCGAGGCTGATCTGGATGTCGAGGTACTCCATTGCCGCGAGGCGGCGGGCCTTCTCGGCATCGATGAACGCGCCGTTGGTGGAGAACTTGACGCCGATGCCGCTGCCGTGTTGGTTGGGAGTGACCGAGTACTCGACCAGCTCGAAGAAGTCGCGGCGCACCATCGGCTCGCCACCACCGATGTTGATGTAGAAGACCTGCAACTCGCGCAGCTGGTCGAGCACCCGCTTGGCCTCGACGGTGGACAGCTCGCGGTGGTCGCGCTGGCCCGACGAGGACAGGCAGTGCACGCACTGCAGGTTGCACGCGTACGTGAGCTCCCACGTGAGGCAGATGGGCGCATCGAGCCCGGTCTTGAGTTGCGACACCAGTGACTCGACGCTCATTCAGGGCTCTCCTCGTGAACTGCTCGCTCGCGTACGACGTGGGACTCTTGCAGCGAGGCGAACGCCGTGACGAACGACGGCCAGCGCTGCGGATCGATGCCGCACGCCTGGAGTGCCTCGGCGAACGTGGCGTGCCCGGCGAGGCTGTTGGCGACGGCCACCATGTCGGGGTGCTTCAGGAACACCAACCGCCGGTTGCCGTAGTGATAGGCGAGCGCGCCGAACGGCTCTGGCCGCAGTGCCACCTGCGGGTGCAGCTCGAGCGCAGTTGCGAGCAGCGGGTGACTGATCAGCTCAGTAGACACCGCACATGCCGTCGATGGAGATCTCCTCCACCAGCAGCTCTTCCGTGATCTCGACCGGGGCAGTGGTGGCAGCGGCGGTGTCTTCGACGACTTCGTTCTCCATGTGGCCGAGGCTAGCGCCTGTCATCGACAGCAACTCGTGCCCGCTCGATAGGGTGACAGACCCTGTGAGCGCCGACCTGTTCCCCGACCTGCCCGCCGAGCAGGCACAGCTGGTGTTCTCGCGCGCGTGTCGCGATCGCATGATCCAGCGCTTCGCCGCGCTCGACCCGCAGGGTGCAGCCGACGAGATCACCAAGGAGTACATCGAGGTGACGGTGGCCGAGGCGCTGGAAGACCTGGGCACGCCCGGTGCCGGCGACTTCTTCGGCCGCATCGTCGACGAGGCGCACGACCGCTGGTACATCGGCCGCCGCCACATCGAGAACGACACCCACGACCCGGTGGTGGTCGATTGGCGGGCGCCCATCGCCGCGCCGTTCTACCGCGCAACCCACGCCGATCCGTTCGGGCTGGCGCACCGACGGCGTTTCACGGTCGCCACCACCGAGCACGGGCCGAGTGAGCTCACCGCATACCTCGACGAGCAGCTCGACGACCCTGATCACGAGTCGGCGGGCTCGGGCATACCCGACCCTGTGCTGGCCGAGATCGGGGCTGCCCGCACCGGCGCCATGCGCGAGGTGGTGGCCACCATCCAGGCCGAACAGGACATGGTGATCCGTGCCCCGCTCGACCAGTGCCTGGTGGTGCAAGGCGGCCCCGGTACCGGCAAGACCGCGGTGGGCCTGCACCGTGCCGCCTACCTGCTGTTCGAGCACCGTCGTCGCCTGGTGCGCGACGGAGTGCTGGTGGTGGGCCCCAACAAGGTGTTCCTCGACTACATCGGCAACGTGCTGCCGTCACTGGGCGAGCGCAGCGTGCAACAGCGAACGGCACTGGATCTGTGCGTGCCGAAGGTGCCCATCACCGGCATCGACACCACCGAACAGCGGCGCCACAAGGGAAGCGAGGAGATGTTGCTCGCGCTGGAGGTGGCATCGAGCGCCCACGTGCGGGTGCCCGACGACGACCTGCGGGTGCCCATCGGGGCACGCACGCTCACCATCACCCGCGATGAGGTGGCGGGGTGGCTCGAGCAGGCGCTGGCGGCCAACTCGCCGGTCAACAAGCGGCGCGACTCGTTGAAGGGCATGGTGCAGCGCGACATGCTGCGCCGCTACGACCGCGACGACGTGTGGGAGAAGGGCGCCGCGTTGCGTGCAGCGCTCACGAAGGCGTGGCCCACGCAGACACCCGTGAAGCTGGTCGACCAGCTGCTGCCCGGGCCGGGCGGCAAGAAGCGCGCGTGGACCACGGCCGATCAGTTCCTGGTCGACGAAGCCAACTCGCTGCTGGTGGGCACCCCGTTCACGTACGGCCACGTGGTGGTCGACGAAGCGCAGGATCACAGCGCGGTCGCGTTGCGGTGCATCGGCCGGCGCAGCCCGGCAGGTTCGATGACCATCCTCGGCGACCTCGCGCAGAGCACCACTCCGGCCGGGCAGCACCACTGGGCCGACGCGCTGCGTTTCATGCGAGCGGGTGCCGCCGAGGTGGCGCACCTCACCATCGGCTACCGCGTGCCGGCCCCCATCCTCGATGTCGCCAATCGCCTGCTGCCGCACACCGGTGTCACCACGCAGGCCAGCCGCAGCGTGCGCAGCGAAGGGGTCGAGCCGGCGGTGCGGCTGGTGTCGGCCGAGCAACTGGGTGCGGCGGTTGCCGATGAAGTGCGGCTGGTTCGGCACCGTCACCACAACACCGGCGTGGTGGTGCCCGAAGCGTTGCTGGCCCACGTGGCCGAGGCGCTGGCCGCCGCCGGCCTCACCGCCACCGACCGCGTGCACGACCTGGGCCACGACGACGTGCCGCTGTTCCATGCAGAAGCGGTGAAGGGTCTGGAGTTCGACGGTGTGGTGGTGGTCAACCCGCACGAGATCTTCGACGGCAGCGAGCGGGGCGCACGTCTGCTGTACGTGGCGATGACCCGGGCGGTGCAGGTGCTGCACTTCGTCACCACGGCACCGCTGCCCGCCGCGCTGGGCTGAGCGCCGGCGCCGAGAGCGGTCGCGGTTCAGCCGGCGAGACGTGCGAGGCGAACCTGCGTGTCGGCGCGGGCCAGACGGCGCAACGTGGATTCGTAGGCCTGGCGAGCGATCGCTGCTCGGCGCGACGGATCCATTGCGTTGCTGCCCATCACCTGTGCATCGGCCGCGGTGGGTTGAAAGGCCATCACGTGGGCACCTCGCCGGCGAAGGCGCACCGCTTCGGCCGAGAGCAACATGCTCGACCAGCGGCGCACGGCGTTGCTCGGCGCCAGCCGACCGGCAGTGCCGCTGATCGACATCGGCGAGCTGACGAGCACCAGATCGAGGCCGAGCGACGGATCGGTGAGCACGTCGGCGTTGGTGGGCGAGTGGACGCCCCCGTCGACGTACGCCGTGCCCGCGATCGAGACCGGAGCGAAGAAGCCCGGGATCGCGCACGACGCGGCGACGGCCTCCGCGACGGGCGGGCGCTGCTCGGCCCCTTCGCCCGCCGATCGCTCCTGGCCGAAGACGACCCGGCGGCCGTCGTCTTGCCGGACTGCGCAGATCCACAGCGGTTCGGTGGGCCATGCGTCGGTGAACAGCCCGCCGACACCTTGCACGATCATGTCCGTGCTCACCGAGCCTTCTGGCAACAGGCCGGTGAGCAACGCCCACGGTGGCGCCGCGAAGGGCCGGGCAGCAGCTCTGCCGACGGTTGCGGCCAGCTGCGCGGCCGAGCGGCGACGGGGAGCGACCCGCAGTGGCGGCGGCCCGCGATAGGGGCCGACCGCCTGCATGATCGCCCGGCCCTCGGCCGACAGCGGCAGGTCCTGAGCGCGCGCCAGCATGTCGGCGCAGGAGAGGCCGGCCCGCAACGAGGCGGCGGCGATGGAGCCGGCGGAGGTGCCCACCAGCACGCCGGCGTGGCGCGGGTCCCATCCGGTGGCCTCGTGCAAGGCGGCCAGCACCCCCGCGTGGAAGGCCCCGCCGGCCACCCCACCCGCACCGAGCACGAGCCCGACGCGCGGGGTGGCGGTCAACTCGTCCGCCGCCGTCGGCGGGCCAGCACGGCCAGGGCGATGGCCGCCATCACGGCGACCACCACGATGCCCACGACGAGCCACGTGTTCGAGCCGTCGGTAGCAGTGGTCTCGGGTGGCACATCCGTGGGGTGGAGCAGCAGCAGGCTCATGATCGATTCCTTCCGGACGAGGTTCTTCTGCGGACGAGCGATGCCGCGAGCAGCACCAGCAGCGGGTACTCGAGGTAGGCGTGGTACGACGCGACCGCAGCGTACAGACGGCGGCCGTCGGGGCCCGACAGCACCTGCAGCAGCCCGATCGCCACTGCCGCCGACACCAGTGCCGGCGCGAAGACCCGCGGGCGCAGCAGCCAACCGAAAGGTTGCACGCTGCCCGCGCGGCGGTGGGCGGGGCGGGCCACCGCCGGCAGGAAGCCGCACCAGATCACGTAGTGCATCAACTGACCGAAGCAGAACACGATCAGGAAGCGCAGCGGCCACTGACCGCTCCAACCCGTCGGCGAGTAGACGGCCGCGACCTGCGCCGGTGCGCGATCGCCGCTCCACGGGGACCACCCCCACCCCTCGTGATCGAACGCCCCGGCGAAGACCACGATCGGGATCACGGCTGCCCAGCCCAGCTGTGCGGTGCGGAACAGCGTGCGGCCGAGCCGGGTGCCCCGATCGCGCGACCACTCCCACAGGAACGCCACCGGCGTGAGGTTGTGCAGGTGGGCCACCGCCATCGCATAGAGCTCCGGTCGTCGCATCGCAGGCACGGCCAGACCGGCAAGGGCGAGCAGGCCGATCGCGACTGCGGCCCGGCGACCGCGTACGGCCCACGCCCACGCGCCGGCGACCAGTGAGAACGCGATGGTCGCTTCCAGGCGCGTGCCCGCCGGCCCGAGCTGCGCCAGCCGCACCACCGCGATGAGGGTGAGCGGCAGCAGCAGCCACGCCAGCCCCCGCCAGGGCACCGAGGGCGAGAAGCGACCGATGACGTAGCGCGTCTCCAGGCCGAGGTGGGCGACACCGAACACTGCGACCGCGCCCACCGCGAGGGGCACGGGCGCGATGACGGCGAACGCCAGCGCGAGCAGCGGCGCGACGGCGAATGCCAGCACGAAGGCGGTGCCCGACGCCGGCGCGTACGCCGACCGGCGATACTGCGCAGCGTGTCGTACGCCGTCGATCTGGGGATCACTCTTGCGATCGAAGTGCCCGTGGTGGTCGCCGTCGGGCGCGGGTTCGGCGTGAGTGCGCGCGCCGGCGTGGTTGCGTCGTTGAGTGCCAACCTGCTCACGCACCCGCTGTTCTGGTTCGTCGTCGCACCATGGGTGGGTGACAGCGTCGGGGTCGGCGGGCTGGTCGTTGCCGAGCTCGCCGTGGTGCTGGTCGAGGCCACCGTGTACAGCAGGTGGTTCGGCGCGCAACTGGGCCGCTGGGTCGCCGCGTGGGTGGCGCTGCTCGCCAACGCACTGTCGCTCGGGGTCGGTGTCGTGCTGCGCTGAGCCGGTGGGCCGAAGGGTCGGTTGGCCCGAGGGTCCGCTGCCTGCCATGCAGCGGAGCGTAGGTGCTGGGCTGACACCCGCATCGACGGCCGTGGTAAGCCGTGTCGATGGACGATCTGGTGTACCTCACCGAAGCCGATGTGCGCGGGCTGTTGCAGATGCCGGCCCTTCGTGCGCGACTGCGCGATGCGTTTGCGCTGTTCTCGTCGGGGCAGGCCGACGTGCCGCCGCGGATCGCCGCTCGGGCGCCGCTGGGCGTGTTGGCCGCGATGCCCGGCTACCTGGCAGGAGTTGGGCTGGTGGTGAAGGCCGTCACCGTCTTCGCCGGCAACCACGGCACCGACGTGCCGTCGCACCAGGGGCTCATCGTGGTGTGCGACGAGCACAGTGGCACCCCGGTCGCGATCATGGACGGCACATCGATCACGGCCATGCGCACGGCCGCATCGGCGGCGGTGGCAGCCGACCTGCTCGCTCGGCCCGAGGCCACCGTGCTGGCGATCATCGGTGGCGGCGTGCAGGGCCACTCGCACCTCAGTGCCTTTGCCGACCTGCGTCCGTGGTCGTCGGTGCGTGTGGCATCGCGGTCGCGCGGGTCTGCGATCGCTCTCGCCGCGCGTCATCCGGCAGCCACGGTGTCGTCGTTCGAGGCGGCGGTCCGCGGCGCCGACGTCATCTGCCTCACCACCGACGCCGACCACGCCGTCATCGACCCGTCGTGGGTGTCGCCCGGCGCGCACGTGGGGTCGGTCGGCAATCGGGCCGAGTTGCACACCGGCTTCACCAACGGCACGGTGTTCGTGGAGTGGCTCGGCGCGGCGCTGTCGGCGCCTCCCGCAGGGGCGGTGGAGCTGCAGGGCATCGACCCGGCGCGCGTGGTGGAGCTGGGCAGCGTGCTGACAGGTGCTCACCCTGGCCGTACGAGCGCCGACGAGATCACCGTCTACAAGAGCACCGGCCACGCGATCGAAGATGGGGCCGCGGCGCGGCTGGTGCTCGACGAAGCGGTGGCGAAGGGGATCGGCCTGCGCCTGCCGCGGTGACGATGTGCCGGGGCGCCTCGCATGGCCCCGAGCACGCGGCGCGCGTTATGGTGCGGCCCAGACGTCCACTCACCACTTCGGGGGCAATCGTGAAGACCAAGGCCGCAATTCTGAGAGCACGAAACACTGCTTGGAGCGTGGAGGAGATCGAGCTCGATCCCCCGAAGGCCGGAGAGGTGTTGGTCAAGATCGTGGCCAGCGGCATGTGCCACAGCGACGAGCACCTCGTCACCGGCGATCTGGCCGGGGCTACTCCCGAGCCGCCGCTGATCGGCGGCCATGAAGGCGCGGGCATCGTCATGGAAGTCGGTGCCGGTGTGTTCTCGCTCGTCGCGGGCGACCACGTGGTGTTCGGTTTCATCCCCGCGTGCGGTCGCTGCCCCAGCTGCGCCGACGGCCACAGCAACCTCTGCGACATGGGCTCGCTCACGGCCACCGGCATGCAGATCAGCGACGGTACGGCTCGGCACCACGCGGCCGACGGCAGCGACCTTGCACTCGGCATCGGGTCGCTGGGCACGTTCGCGCATCACACCGTGGTGCACGAGGCCAGCTGCATCAAGATCGAGAAGGAGATCCCGCTCGACAAGGCCTGCCTGCTGGGTTGCGGCGTCGTCACCGGTTGGGGTTCGGCCGTGTATGCCGCTCAGGTGCAGCCCGGCGACACGGTCGCCGTGGTCGGCTGCGGTGGCATCGGCAGCAACGCCATCCAGGGCGCGAAGCTGGCCGGCGCCCGCGTCGTTGCCGCCATCGACCCGGTGGAGTTCAAGCGTGAGAAGGCAATGGAGTTCGGTGCCACGCACACGCACGCCTCCATCGACGATGCGTTGGCGGCGCTGCCCGACACCACCTGGAACCGCGGGTTCGACAAGGTGATCATGACCTGCGGTGTGGGCAACGGCGACGTGCTCGGCCAGGCGTTCTGGCTCGGTGGCAAGCGCAGCAAGATCGTGGTCACCAACATCCACTCCACCACTGAGGCTTCCATCGCCATCCCGGCAGTGTTCCTCACGGTGTTCGAGAAGCAGCTGATCGGTTCGCTGTTCGGCTCGGCCAACCCGCGCAAAGACATCCCGAAGCTGCTCGAGCTGTACACGCAGGGCCTGCTCGACCTCGATGGCCTGGTCACCAAGACCTACCCCATCGAGGGCATCAACGAGGGCTACGCCGACATGAACTCCGGCAAGAACATCCGTGGGGTGCTCGTCTACGAGCACTGATCCGCCGGCTCGTCCCGAGGTTCACCGAGAGTGCCCCCGCCCTTGTTGGCGGGGGCACTCGACGTTGCAGGCGTCGACTCTCCTCGGCGACCGGCGCGTGGGTAAGTTGCAGGCCGTCGGTCGACGAGGGGGTTCGTCATGAAGTGTCGTGCTGCGGTGTTGCACGAAATCGGTCAGGCATGGCAGATCGAGGAGATCTCCATCGACGCGCTGAAGGCCGGCGAGGTGCTGGTGCAGTGGAAGGTCGCCGGCATGTGTCACAGCGACGAGCACCTCGTCACCGGCGACCTGGTGCCGCCGGCCCAGATGCTGGAAGCCGCCGGCATTCCACCGTTCTTCCCGATCATCGGCGGGCACGAGGGCGCCGGTGTCGTGGCCGAAGTTGGGCCGGGCGTCACGAGCGTGAAGCCGGGCGACCACGTGTCGGCAAGCTTCATCCCGTCGTGCGGTCGCTGCCGGTTCTGCAGCACCGGCCGGCAGAACCTGTGCGATGCAGGTGCCGGTGCCATGCAGACCGGCATGATCACCGACGGCACCTGTCGCCACTTCCTGGATGGTGGCCCGATCAAGCTGATGGCGAAGGTGGGCACGTTCAGCGAGTACGCGGCCGTTGCCGAAGCATCGGTGATCAAGGTCGACGACGATCTGCCGCTCGATGTGGTGGCGCTCGTGTCGTGCGGGGTCGCCACCGGCTGGGGCTCGGCCACTCACCGTGCCGATGTACGGCCGGGCGACACCGTGGTGGTGGTCGGCATCGGTGGCATCGGCATCAATGCCGTGCAGGGCGCGGCGATGGCCGGTGCCAAGCGGGTCATCGCCGTCGACCCGGTGGAGTTCAAGCGTGAGAAGGCCATGGAGTTCGGTGCCACGCACACCTTTGCCTCGATGGCCGACGCGATGCCCGCGATCGCCGAGCTGACGTGGGGCCAGATGGCCGACAAGGTGATCATGACTCCCGGTGTGCTGTACGGCGAGATGATGCAACTGGGCACTGCCATGGCGGGCAAGGGGGGCACCATCGTGGTCACCGGCCTCGCCCCGATGGCACAAACGGAATCGTCGGTGAACCTGTTCGAGCTGGCCATGTGGAACAAGGAGATCAAGGGCACCATCTTCGGTTCGCTGAACCCGCGCCACGACATCCCCAACCTGCTCGGCATGTATCGCGAAGGCACACTGAAGCTCGACGAACTGATCACCCGTCGCTACACGCTCGATCAGATCAACGAGGGCTACCAGGCGATGCGCAACGGCGAGAACATCAGAGGCGTGATCATGTATGACTGACCAGAACCGGTTGCTGGCGCGAGTGCTCGGTCGCGTGGTCGGTCGTGCCCGCGAGATCGAGCTCACCGTTGCCGCGCTGGCGGCCGATCGGCACGTGTTGCTGGAGGGGCCACCCGGCACCGGCAAGAGCACGCTGCTGCGCGCCGTTGCCGACGAGTTGGGGCTCGGCTTCGAGTTCGTGGAGGGCAACGCCGAGCTCACTCCTGCTCGTCTCGTCGGCCACTTCGATCCTGCCCGCGTGCTGGTCGACGGCTACGACCCGGCAGTCTTCGTCGACGGCCCGTTGGTCACCGCCATGCGCGACGGCTCCTTGCTCTACGTGGAGGAGATCAACCGCATTCCCGAGGAGACGCTCAACGTGCTCATCACGGTGATGAGCGAACGCGAGCTGCACGTACCCCGGCTGGGTCGTGTCGCCGCCGCCGCCGGCTTCCGGCTGGTGGCCGCGATGAACCCGTTCGACGCCATCGGTACGGCTCGCATCAGCAGCGCCGTGTACGACCGTGTCTGTCGCCTGTCGGTGGGTTACCAGGAAGCGGGCGACGAGGTCGCCATCGTGCAACGCGCGCTGCCGCACCTCAACACAAAGTCGGCCGCCATCGACGCCGCTTGGCTCGCGGGTGTGGTCGAGGTGGTGCGCCGAACGCGCAACCATCCCGATGTGCGCATCGGTTCGTCGGTTCGGGGCGCCATCGACTGCGCAGCGGTTGCGGCCTCGTTGGCGTCGTTGCGCGGTGCACCCGCAGAAGATGCGGCCGTCGGTCTCGATGCCGCGCTGGTTGCGCTCAGCGGCCGCCTGCGCCTGCGCGAAGGATGCACTCGCAGCGCGGAGGAGATCGTCACCGAGCTGTGGCACGAGGTGTTCGCCGCACCGGCTGCCGCCGGTGAAGGCGAGGGCGGCGCGGGAAAAGCGAGCGCCCCGACCGGGGCGAACAGGGGCTGACACCACCGCCGGACGTGAAGGAGGGCGACGAGGCCGACGCAGAGGTTGCCAACAGTCAGAAGCGCACCACGTCGCGTCGCGAGCTGGCGCGCAACCCTCGCTTCGAGCAGGTGTCGCCGGAGGTCGGTGAGCTCGACGAATCGGCCGTGGAGGAGGGGTTGCGCGAGGATCCCGACGAGATGCTGGCGATGCTCGCCGACCTGGTGGGTGCCACCGATCGGCGGCTGCGCGAGCTGGCGAAGCGTCTCGCCGCGTCGTTGTTCCTCGACATCGCACGGCGTGGCCCGGTGCGCCCACGCGGTGTGGGCACGCTGCGCGAGCTGCCGTATCGCCCGGACGGCGGCGATCTCGACATCGACGCCAGCCTGGAGGCGATCATGGAGGGTCGTGGCGGGGCCATCGACGCCGAGCGCCTGCGCGTGCGCGGCTGGGTGCAGCCGACGACCGCGCTGTGCCTGCTGGTCGACCGCAGCGGCTCGATGGGTGGTAAGCCACTCGCCACCGCTGCGCTCGCGGCAGCGGCCGTGGCCAATCGCTCGCCCAGCGACTACAGCGTGCTGGCGTTCGGGAAGAACGTGGTGGTGGCGAAAGGTCAGCTGACTCCCAAGCCCAGCGAGCTGGTGGTGAACGACGTGCTCTCGTTGCGCGGCTTCGGCACCACCGACCTCGCCGGAGCGCTGCGCGTGGCGGGTGCCCAACTCGAACGCAGCCGCGCCGGCCGCAAGGTGACGGTGCTGCTCAGCGACTGCCGCTCCACGGTCGACGGCGATCCGGTGGCAGCGGCCGGCGCGCTCACCGAGCTCGTCGTCGTCGCCCCCGAATCCGACAGCGACGAGGCTCGGGCATTCGCTCACCAGGTCGGCGCGAGGTGCATCACCATCAGCGGCCCCTCTCAAGTTGCGGCGGCCCTCACGCAGGCGCTCGACCGCGCCGGCTGATACCAGCTCGCGCTGGGGGTGGTGGGAGGTCAGCAGGTGAGGTTGGGGTCGGGGAGGATGTCGCCCTTGACGTTCTCCTCCGGCTCCACGGCGGACGTGGTGGTGGCTGCCACCGTGCTGGTGGTGGCCTCGCCGGCCACCGTGCTGCCCGACCCGGCGGTGGTGCTGGTCTGGGCCGTGGTGGTAGTGGTCTCGAAGGCCTGCTCGGGCGCGCCCGCAAGCGGTGCCTGGCCTTGGAAGATGGCCAGGATCGCCTTCATGTTGTCGCCGTTGATCCGCGGTTCCAGCACCGAGGCGCCGCTCACCATCATGCCGCGAGCCTCGATCTGGTAAGTGCGGATGCTGCCCGGGTCGACGTCGCGCAACACGCCGGCGAACTCGAGCATGTCGTTGACGGTGAAGCCGGCTTCGGTGACGATGTCGGTCTGCAGCGACTCGATCAGTGCTCGGGCAACTGCCGGGTCGAAGACGCCCTTGTCGAGCGCTGCCTGCAACGTGCGGCGGAGGAAGTCTTGCTGGCGCGAGATGCGGCCGAGGTCGGAGGTGGCGTCCTCGTGGGTCTCGCCGTTCTCGTCCATCCACTTCAGGTGACGCGACCGCACGTACGCGAGTGCTTCGTCACCGACGAACGTGTGGCAGCCGGCGGCAACATCGAGCCCGACGTTCTTGTCGAGGATGCGGGTGCTGAACGGCACGGTCACGCCGCCGACTGCATCGACGATGCGCTTGAAGGCGCAGAAATCGACCTGGATGTAGTGGTCGACCGTGATGCCGAAGTTCTCGTAGATGGTCTGCGCCAGCAGCGTGTAGTCGTTGCGGATGTACGCCGTGTTGATGCGGCCCTTGCCCTTGCCGGGGATGGGCACCCACAGATCGCGGGGGAACGACAGCACCGCTGCTTGCCGAGTCGCCGGATCGACCCGCATCACCATGATGGTGTCGCTGCGGTTGCCGATGTTCTCCCGACCCGGGTCGGCGGCGCCCGCCCATTGCGAGTTGGGTTCGACGCAGGCGTTGACGTCGCTACCGGCGATGAGGAAGTTCTGCGCCTGCGGATCGGCGGGAGGGAACGTGGCGGCGACCTCGGTGCTGCTGGTGACGCCGGTGTCGCCGGTTGCCGTGCTGGGCGCGGTGTTGCTGCCCAGCGAGGTGTTCACCTGCACGGCGTCGGTTTGCAGGCGACCATCGAGCTGCTGCTTGCCATAGACGAGGGCGCCCGCCCCCACGAGGCAGGCGATGACGATGACGATGTTGACCGCGAGGACCGCTCGCTGCACGTTGGTGTGGCGCGGCTTGAACGGCGCAGGCTCGACGGTGGGATTGCTCATGCGGCGTGAAGGATATCCGCCCACCGGCAGCGGCAGGGGTCGGGCGGCGCCGCGGTCGCTGTCACCGAGTGAGGAGCCACCCTCACCGCACCACGAAGGTCACTGGATGACAACGACCGTGGTGCCGATACCGGCCCACGCCCACATGAACTGTGCATCGTCGGTGCTCTGCCGCACACAGCCGCTGGACAACGCCTGGCCCAGCTGATGGTTGCCTTGCACCGGAGCGCCGTTCTTGCGCGGGATCTCGTGGAACCCGATGTTGTCGCCCCCAGGCCCGTGAGCGAACCGCACCATCCACCGCATGCACACGTTGGAGTGGTTGATGTTGCAGGTGTACGTGGACCTCGAGAACACGTGGTACGTGCCGGGCTTGGGCTGGTTGAGCCGCCCCGACACGAGGTAGGTGCGTTGGATGTTCTCGTCGGCGTCGATGATCCAGACCCGCATCTGGCTCTTCACGTACACCACTCGCCGGCCGCTGCCCGAGCCGGCCGGCAAACCGACCGACGGTGTGGCGGGTGTGGGCGCAGCGGGGGGCGGTGCCAGCGTCGGCTCCACCTGCACGGCGGTGCCGCGGTTGGCAGGCACCATCTCGTTGGCGGTGGTCGTGGTGGTCGTGGTGGTGGTCGTGTCGGCGCCGGCGGCAGCGGGCGCGCCGGGCACCTGCCAGAGCGCGACAGCCGCGAGGGCTGCGGTGAGGAGACCGCCAACTGCACGACGCATCGCGGCAATGTTAGCGATGCAGTGCTTCCGCCCGATGCACCGTGGTCGTCGGCTCAGGCGGGGTCGGCGAGCACGATGTCGCACGCCAGCACGTCGGCATGCTCGTAGCGCAGCTCGGCGATGGAGCCGGCGTCGCGCAGATCGGTCTCGGCGCTGGCGATGGCCGCGTGCAGTTCGGTGGGCGCGTGCACGACGAGCAGCGACACGCCCGCCTTCTGGCTCGCCTTGGCCTCGGTCTTGCAGCGCCGGATGGCTGCCAGCACCTCGCACACGGGGTCCAGCAAGGTGGCATCGCCGGCGGTTCCGAGGGCATCGCGACTGGGCCACGCCTGGTTGTGCACCGAGCCCTGCTGCCACCAGCTCCACACCTCGTCGGTGACGAACGGGATGGAGGGGGCGAACAAGCGCAGGATGGTGTGCAGCGCCGCGCGCAACGCGGCCTGAGCCGAGGCTGCGCCCTGCGGCCCGTGAACTCCGTAGGCGCGGCTCTTCACCAGCTCCACGTAGTCGTCGCAGAACCACCAGAAGAACTGCTCGGTGGCCTCCAGCGCGCGTGCGTAGTCGAAGCTCTCGAAGGCTGCGGTGGCCTCGGCGACCACCGAGCGCAGGCGGGCCTGCATCGCGAGATCGATCGCTTCGGTTGCAGTGGCGCCCGCCGGGGGCTCGCCGAAGCTGAGCACGAACTTCGACGCGTTGAGCAGCTTGGTGCCCAGCTTGCGGCCGATTTTCATCTGGCCTTCGTCGAGCGCGGTGTCGACGCCGGGCCGCCCGCTCGCGGCCCAGTAGCGGATGGCGTCGGTGCCGTACTGCTCGAGCAGGTCGATGGGGGTGACCACATTGCCCTTGCTCTTCGACATCTTCTTGCGATCGGGGTCGAGGATCCAGCCACTGAGCGCAGCGTGGCGCCACGGCGCAACGCCGTGCTCGTGATGGCTGCGCACCACGGTGCTGAACAGCCAGGTACGGATGATGTCGTGCCCCTGCGGGCGCATGTCGTACGGGAACACGCGGTCGAACAGGTCGTTGGGCGTCGGCGTGCCGGTCTCCCACTCGCCGGCGATGTGCGGCGTGAGCGAGCTGGTGGCCCAGGTGTCCATCACGTCGGGGTCGCCGATGAAGCCACCGGGCACACCGCGCTGGGCCACGGTGAAACCGTCGGGGCAGTCGGTGCTGGGGTCGATCGGCAGGCGATCCTCGGACGGCGCCAGCACGTCGGCGTACAGCGGGTTGCCCTCGGTGTCGAGGCGGTACCACAGCGGCACCGGCACGCCGAAGAAGCGCTGCCGGCTGATGAGCCAGTCGCCGTTGAGACCACCCACCCAGTTGTCGTAGCGGTGCCGCATGTAGCCGGGGTGCCAGGCGACCTGGTCGCCGCGCTCGATGAGCGCATCGCGCAGCGCGGCATCGCGGCCGCCGTTGCGGATGTACCACTGGCGAGTGGCCACGATCTCCAGCGGGCGGCTGCCACGCTCGTAGAACTTCACCGGGTGGCTGATGGGGCGAGCATCGCCGAGCATCTCGCCGCTGGCCTGCAGCAGTTCGACGATCTTCTTCTGGGCCTGCTTCGGCGACAGGCCGGCCAGCTGCGCGTAGACATCGCGGCCGGCTTCGTCGGTGATCCAGTCGGGCGTCTCGGCGGCGAAGCGGCCGTCGAAGCCGATGAGCGCCCGCGACGGCAGGTTGAGCTCGCGCCACCAGGTGACGTCGGTGGTGTCGCCGAACGTGCAGATCATCGCGATGCCGGTGCCCTTCTCGGGGTCGGCCAGATGGTGCGCGAGCACCGGCACTTCCACGCCGAACAGCGGGGTGAGCACGGTGGTGCCGAACAGCGGCTGGTAGCGAGCATCGTCGGGGTGGGCGACCATCGCGACGCAGCTGGGCAGCAGCTCGGGCCGGGTGGTGTCGATGACCAGATCACCGGCGCCGGGCTGTTGCGAGGTGGTGGTGCGGTGGAACGCGACCTTGTGATACGCGCCGGGCATGTCGCGATCTTCCATCTCGGCCTGCGCGACAGCCGTGCGCTCGTCGATGTCGTACAGCGTGGGTGCATCCTGCTGGTACGCCTCGCCGCGGGCGAGGTTGCGCAGGAACGCTCGTTGGCTGGTGCGCCGCGCTCGCTCGCCGATGGTGGTGTAGAGCAGCGACCAGTCGACCGACAGGCCGAGGCGCCGGATGAGCTCGCCGAAGACCTCCTCGTCGGCGTGGGTGACCTCGCGGCAGAGCTCGACGAAGTTGGGCCGGCTGATGGGGATGGCGCGGTGGTCCTTGGGCACGTCGCCGCGGAAGGGTGCGGTGAACGAGGGGTCGTAGGGCAGCGACGGGTCGCAACGGACGCCGGTGACGTTCTGCACGCGACGCTCGGTGGCCAGGCCGTTGTCGTCCCACCCGATGGGGTAGAAGACGGCCTTGCCCTGCATGCGCTGGTAGCGGGCGATGGTGTCGGTGTGCGTGTAGCTGAACACGTGGCCGATGTGCAGCGAACCGCTGACGGTGGGTGGCGGCGTGTCGATCGCGAACACCCCCTCGCGGCTCGCATCACGGTCGAAGCGGTAGGTGGCGTCAGCTTCCCACCGCTGCATCCAGCGGGCCTCGATGCCGTCGAGCGACGGCTTGTCAGGGATGTTCGTCGTGTCGTTGGTCATGGCGTGCACGAGGCTACCGAACCAGCCGCGCCGCTCGCCGGTTCGTTCCGCGCGTGGCCACCGCGGCTCGCGGGTCAGGAGGCCAGTGCGGTGAAGCCGCCGTCGAACACGCGTGCCAGCTCGGCACGCGTGCGCACCCCGACCTTGTCGTAGACCTTGGCGAGGTGGTTCTCGGCGGTGCGGCGGCTGATGAACAGGCGCTCGCCGATCTCCTTGCTGGCCAGCCCCTGCGCGGCGAGCAGGCCGATCTCGCGCTCGCGGCGGGTCAGTGTGACCGGGCCCGCGTCGATGATCGGGGTGGCCACCACGCCGTCATCGCACATCGCTCTCAGCTCCGTGGCGCGACTGAGCCAACGGGTAGCGGTGCGTTGGTCGCCGGCACGGCGGGCCGCCTCGGAGGCGTGGGCGGCTGCCTCGGAGGCGAACAGCAGGATGCCCAGATCGGAGAACCTGTCGGCCACCGCCCCGAGACGGCCGACATCGGCGGCCATCAGCGCTGCAGCGTGCTCGGCGACGGCTGGGAACAGCAGGCCTTGCACCAGCGGGGCCAGCTCCGCCATCCGCTCGGCCACTTCCTCGACGCGGTCGAGGCGGACGAGTTCGTAGGCGGCCATCAGTTCGCCGCCGACCAACCCATGTGCGGCGACCGATGCATGGGTGGCGCGCAGCAACCTGCGAGCCTCCTCCGGAAAGCCGCGCAGCAACGCAACGCGGGCTCGGGCAACTTCTGCTTCCTGGTCGAAGACGATGCCCGGGCTGTCGTCGGCGTCGAACTCGACGAGCGCTCGTTCGGCGAGATCGGGGTTGCCCGCATTCGCATGGACGAGCGCGAGGCGGGCGAGCATCCAGCGATACTCGGTGCTGCCGCCAGTGGTGCGGCCGTACCACTCGATCGCTCGCTCCATCAGCGGAAGGGCCTTGCTGGGACGGCCGGCGAGGATGTGCAGGCCGGTCGACGCATAGTTCGCTGCGCTGATCTGGAACTCGCTGACAGCGCTGTGCAGCGCCGTCTCGGTGTCTGCCCACGCGGCGGGGAGGTCGCCACGCCAGCAGTTGGTGCCGGCCCGGGTGGCAGCAGTGACGCGCTGCGACAAGCCGGTGGCCTCGATGCCGATGATGCCGAACGTCTCCAGCGCGCGGTCGAGCACCTTCACTGCATCGTCCACTCGGCCGAGGTGGCCCAGGGCGGTGGACGCGCTGACGGCACCACGGATGAGCGCCGCGCTGGGGCCGAGTTCCAGCAGCGGCTCGGCGAGCTGCCAGCCGCGTTGCGGGTCTCCGGCAAGCGTGACGAAGAGAGCGAGGTTGGCGACGAGTTCGTTGCGCTCGCCACCGCCCTCGCCGACGTCCTCGGGGTAGGTGGCCAGCGCCTCGGCGGTGATCGCCTCGACGCGGGCCATGTCGCCCGCGTACCAGAACTCGTTCTGCGCCTCCAGCATCGCGACAGCGAGCTGTTGGGCGTCGTTGGTGGCCGACGCCCGCCAGGCAGGCACGTGTTCGCGAAAGGCGCGCAGGTCGCCCGCCTGGTACAGGCAGTTGGCCAGCTCCCATCCCGCATCGAAGCGGTTCGATGCCTCGAACGCCTTGCGTCCGATTCGCTCGCACAGCACCGGATCGCCGTTGTGGTACACGAGCGAGGCGGCTCGCACCAGCAGGTCGACGCTGACGTCCACACCGCCGTCCACCGCCAGCCGGGCCAGCTTGACGATGTCGCTGCGGCGCCGGGCGCCGGTGGCCTGCAGGTCGCGGGCGAGAGTGGCCAGGATGGCTCGACGCTGCAACAGCGGGGTGCTCGCGCGCAACACCTCCCCGTGGAGCGGGTGGGCGAGGCGCACCGACAGGCGGCGCTGGTCGAGCGACGTCTCGATCAGTTCGGCGGCCTCCAATGCCGCCAACGCATCGGTGTCGGCGACGCTCGTGAGCTCTGCGGTGCCGCACGGCTCGGCGAAGGCCAGGTGCAGGAGAGCCTGGTGCAGTTCGGGGCTGAGGTGGGCGAGGCGGCCCTTGACCGCGTCGACCAAGCGCGGCGATCGCAGGGGGAGCTCGGCCAATGAGATGCCATCCGGTGTCGTCAGCAGTTGCTCGGTTTCCTGCGCGCTCAGCAGCACCTCGCGGATGAACAGCGCATTGCCAGCAGTGGCCTCCCACAGTCGTTGGTGGCTCGCGTGGTCCAGCGGCGCGCCGAGCACGTGTTCGGCCATCGCCTCGGCTGCGTCGCGGGTCATCGGGCCGATCTCCAGCCGACGCAGCTCGCCGCGCTGCGCGAGGTCGAGGATCTCGCCCGGCGCCATCCGCCCTCTCCGTAGCGTGGCGATCAGCTTCGCATCTCCGGAGGTGACCATCTGGTGCACGAGCACCGCTGACGCGTCGTCAAGTCGATCGACGTCGTCCACACAGAGCAGGATCGGGCGGCCCTCGGCGCGCTCGACGATGCGGTCACGGATCTCGGTGAACATCGGCGTGAGGAAACGCTCCGAAGCGCCGAGCTGGGTGAGGAAGACCCCGAGCGGGAGTTCGCTGGAGCTTGCCGTGGCTCTGGCGCGGACGACCTCGTAGCCGTCGCCGGCAGCGAGCGTGGCGACACGCTCGACGAGATGACTCTTGCCGACGCCGGCGCGCCCGACGAGATAGGCGCCGGTCCCGTCGTCCAGCGCAGCACGAAGGGCACGGACCTCCGCATCCCGCCCCGCCAGATCTCCCGTCAGCCCCATCGAGTGGCATTCTGTCAGCTCCGCCGAGCCGGCACCGCGCTCAGGCCGTAGAGCTTGGCCAGGTGGTTCTCGGCCGTGCGGCGGCTGATGAACAGGCGCTCGCCGAGGAAATGAGTAGCGGTTACTCAGTCGCCGATCTCCGGGCCAGCGCACGATGGGGTCATCAGCGCATCGCACCGATGCGGCGCATACAACAAGGAGACAACGATCATGGGTTTGTTCAAGCAGATGAAGGAAATGAAGAACGTCGTCGCCGCCGCTCCGGCCATGATGCAGCAGGGTCAGGCCCTGGCCGCCAGCGCCCAGGCGATGCAGGCCGCTCAGATGGGCCAGATGCAGCAGGCAATCGCCTACAACCAGCAGGTCGGCCAGCCGATCGCTCCCGAGCACCTGACGGCGATCAACGGCGTCGATCTGCCGACCTACGCGTGGATCGGCAAGCAGGTCGCCAACAACGGCTACAACCAGGCACTCGCCGCCGGCTTCGCCGCCCAGCGCGGCATCAGCGCCGCCGACTGGGAGGCCGCCGCTGCCGGATGGACCGCCCGCATGACCGCCGTCCCGGCCATCGGCCCCGAGTTCCGTCGTTACTACGACGTGGCCTGAGGCGATCGTCATGGGCTTCTTCAAAGACATCGCCGCCATCAACAAGGTCGGCAAGGAACTGCGCAAGGACTACGACCCCGTCGCTCAGATGGCACAGGGTCAAGCGATGATGGCGCAGACCAGCGCGATGCTCGCCGGCATGACCGCCCGGGCCAACTCGACGGCGGCCGCTCACGGCACGCCGGTCGACGCCTCGATCGTCGCAGTCAGCCAGTCGGGTCAGTACATCAACATGCAGCCGGTCCTTGCGATCGAACTGCTGGTGCCGATGGCCGCCGGTTTCCCGGTGCCGGTGACGATCAACGAGGTCGTTTCGCAGTTGCACCTCGCCCGCCTGCAGCCCGGTTCGTCGTTGGCAGTCAAGGTCGGTTCCACGCCTCAGGATGTGGTCATCGACTGGTACCGCTTCGGCTCGCCGCAGGCGTCATGAACGAGGAGGAGCGCGTCGGGAGCTCCAGCCTGTGGTGGGCTGGAGGGATGGCCCTCGACGCGCCCACCATGTTCGATCGCCTTGGCGGTGCCGCTGCCATTGCCGAGATCGTCACCAAGCTCTACGAGCGCACCACCACCGACCCAGAGCTCGGCCCCTACTTCCACACGACCGACATCGAGCTGCAGCGTCGCAAGCTCAGTGAGATGATCGGCGAGGCACTCGGCGGCCCGGAGGCCCCGTGGTTGCTCGGCCTCAGGGAAGCGCACCGCGGTCGCGGTGTCAGCCATCGTCACTTCAGCTTGCTCGCCGCACACCTGCTCGACCTGCTCGAAGAACTGAACGTCGACCCCGACGAGACAGACGTGGTGATGAACTGGGTGGCCCAGGGCCGCGACGCCGTCGTCGAGGACCTGGATTAACGAGAAGACGCAGCAAAGGCCGGCCCGTAAGCTGTGGCCATGCTGCGCCTGTACGACACCGCCACCAGAGAGGTACGTGAGCTCGCCCTGCGCGAGCCCGGCTCGGTGAGCATCTACCTGTGCGGCCCCACCGTCTACGGCCCGCCGCACATCGGCCACGGCCGGGCAACGCTGGTGTACGACGTGCTGCGCCGGTACCTGCAGTGGAGCGGGTTGCAGGTGCGGTTGGTCAGCAACATCACCGACATCGACGACAGCATCATCAACCGCGCCAACGCCGAGAACCGGCCATGGCAGGAGATCACCAGCAAGTGCGAAGCCGTGTGGTTCGAGGCCATGGGCAAGATCAACGTCGCCCGGCCCACCGACGTGCCCCACGCCACCGACTACGTGGTGCAGATGGTCGCGATGATCGGCCAGCTGGTCGACATGGGCAAGGCGTACCTCACCGACGACGGCGTGTACCTGTCGGTGCAGACCGTGCCGGGCTACGGCCTGCTCGTGCACCAGAGCCTCGCCGACATGCTGGCCGGGGGTGGCGATCGCGAGCTGGTCGGTGCCGGCAACAAGCGGCATCCTGCCGACTTCGTGCTGTGGAAGTTCTCCAAGCCCGGCGAGCCGGCGTGGCCGTCACCGTGGGGTGAGGGCCGGCCAGGCTGGCACAGCGAGTGCGTGGTGATGAGCCTCGATCTGCTCGGCGAAGGCTTCGACCTGCACTGCGGTGGGCAAGACCTCAAGTTCCCGCATCACGAGAACGAGCGGGCCCAAGCCGTTGCACTGGGCAAGCGCTTCGCCAACCACTGGATGCATCACGGCTTCATCGTCGACGCCGAGGGCGAGAAGATGTCGAAGAGCCTGGGCAACGTGCACAACCTGCTCGACCTGATGGAGCACTACGACCCGCGTGCGTATCGCATGCTGTTGCTGCAGTCGCACTATCGGGGCCCGGTCTCGGTCGGCCAGGACAACATCGACGCATCGGTGAAGGCGCTGGCCCGATTCGACGGTGTGGCCCGTCGCTTCGGCGCGGTGTCGGCCGGCGCCGACGCGGCAGTGCTGGAAGCGTTCCGGTCGGCGATGGACGACGACCTCAACACACCCTCGGCGATGGCCATCGTGTTCGATGCGATCACGCAGGCCAATGCTGCCGCCGACGCCGGCGACGAAGGGCGAGCGCATCAGCTGGTGGCCGCGATCTACTCGATCGCCGACGCGGTCGGGCTCACCTTCAGTGCCGACGAGCAGGTTCCCGCAGAGGCGGCGGCGCTGGCTGCCGCGCTCGATGCCGCTCGTGCAGCGAAGGACTTCCCGGCTGCCGACGCGCTGCGCGCGCAGTTGCAGGCGGCCGGCTGGACGGTGGAGACCACCAAGGCCGGCACCACCCTGCGCCGCTGACGCCGATGCACCGTGTTGCGAGGCTGCTGCTGCGAGACTGACCAACGATGACCGAGGCGCTGCACGACACCGGGCACCGCGACGCGGGGCACAGCGAGTCCGGCCGACCGACCTCGATGGGGTATCAGCCCGGGCTCGATGGGGTCCGCGCCTTCTCGGTGGTCGCGGTCATCTTCTATCACGCAGGGTTCTCGTGGATGCACGGCGGTTTCTTCGGCGTGGAGGTTTTCTTCGTCGTCTCCGGGTTCCTGATCACCTCCTTGCTGATCGAGGAGCGTGACCGCGCGGGCGGGGTGAACCTGCGGCAGTTCTGGGTTCGTCGTTGGCGACGCCTGCTGCCGGCGTTGTTCACGATGATGATCGTGGTCGGTGCATGGGCGGCCGTGTGGGGGTCGGCCGAGCAGCACTCGCAGCTGCGTCACGACTACCCCTGGGGCCTCGGGTACCTCGCCAACTGGGGTCAGATCTTCTCCCAGGAGTCGTACTGGGGGGCGGGCTCGCCGTCGCTGTTCCGGCATCTGTGGAGCCTGGCGGTCGAAGAGCAGTGGTACGTGCTGTGGCCACTGGCGTTCATCCTGCTGGCCCGGCGCACGCGCAGCGACCGTCGGCGGGCGCTGGCGCTGGGCCTGGTGGCGATGGGGGTGATGGTGGCGACGGCAGTGGCGAGTGCGGCTCAGTGGCCGACTCGCATGTGGCATCCGTTCCGCATGGAGATGGTGCCGGTCGACCCCACCAACTTCCTCTACCTCTCCACGTTCAGTCGCTCCAGCGGGTTGTTGCTGGGTGCCGCGATGGCGTTTCGGTGGAGGCCGTGGAGCACCGTCCCGGCTGCACGACGCTCGCCGGCCGTCGGCCTGCAGGCGGCCGCATTCGCCGCGGTGGGGGTGCTGATCGTCGCGTTCGTCATCGGCCGCGTGGAGGCGCCCGCGACCTATCGGTGGCTGCTGCCAACCGTCACGATCGCCTCCGCTGTGCTGGTCGGTGTCGTGGTGCACCCGGCGGCGGCGACGGTGCGAGCCGCGTTCTCCGCGGCGCCGATGGTGGCCATCGGGCGGCGCTCGTACGGGCTCTACCTGTGGAGCTGGCCGATCAGCCGCATCTGCGACGCGTACTCGGGCTCGTGGCCCCGGTTCCTGCTCGCCATGGCCGTCACCGCGCCGGTGAGCGAAGCCTGCTACCGGTGGGTGGAGACGCCCATTCGGAGAGGTGGCCTGAGCACGTGGTGGAGCGCTCGCCGGCGGTGGTCCGGTCGCATCGTGCAGGCGAGCACGGTGGCGGCGGTGGTGGCGGTGGCCGGGTTGCTCTCGGTGTTCTTCGCCTCTGCGGCGGCCGTGTTCGATCCGGCCAAGGACACCAGCGGCGAGGTCGCCTTCGATGGGGCTGCGGCAACGCCGCCGGTCACTGCCGTGGCCACCGTCGTCCCGCCTGTCGCGGCCACCACCTCGGTCGCCGGCAGTTCCACGTCGGCGGGGTCCGAGCCGACGGCAGACGCGGCTGCCACCGCAGTTGCTCCGTCAACCACGGTTGCTCCTGCCACCACCGTTGCTCCTGCCACCACGCTGGCCGCACTGCCGCGTGGCGTGGTGATCGTGGGCGACTCGACGGCGCACTCGCTGGCGATCAACCTGCCCGCCGGCATCGACGGCTGGTTCGAGTTCGGTGACGGGTCGCTCGACGGTTGCAGCGTGTACAGCGATGGCACGGCCGTGTCGGCGTTGGGTTTCACTCGTTCGTTCGACGGTTGCTCGAGGTGGGAGCAGCGGTGGGCATCGGCGGCAACGAGGACCGGTGCCGAGTTGGCGCTGGTGGTGATCGGGGCGTGGGATGTCTTCGACGTGGAGCTCGACGATCAGGTGCTGGCGTTCGATTCACCAGCGGGCGACCAGCGCTTCATCGACGGCGTGCAGCGGGGCATCGACGCGCTCACGTTCGCCGGGGTGCGGGTGGCCTTGCTGGAGGTGCCGTGCATGCGCCCGCAGAACGTGAAGGGTGCCGGCGTGCCGGCGTTGCCCGAGCGCGGCGACGATGCACGAGTCGCGCACGTCAACGACCTGTTGCGCGATCTGGCGGCGGCGAACCCGGCAACCACCACGTTCGTGAGTGGGCCCACGCAGTACTGCACCGACGAGTCGATCGCCTCCGACCTGGGCTACCGGTGGGATGGTGTGCACGCGTACAAGCCGGGCGCCAAGCTGACGCTGGAGGCGATCGCTGGCGCACTGCTGGCGATACCGATACCGGTGTCGTGACACCTGCGGGCAGACGCCTGGCCAGCCGGTCGTGGGTCGCTACGGGTTGTGGTCGGCGGTGCAGGCTTCCCCGCCGCACACGTCGATGAGCGTGTCGTCGAACAGGAAGCCGGCCTTCTGGGTGCGCACGTCGGGGTCGCGTCGAGGGTCTTCGTGCGAGTCGTCGCCGTCGCGGGGCGCAAGGTTCTCGAACGGGATGGCGGCCATGCCGGAGTCCCAGACGACGATCGCCGATCCGGTGGACGGGTAGCTGGTGGCTGCCAGCCCCCAACCGGGCTCCACTTCCTGCCAGCGGCCATCAGCGGCGACGGGCTGGTGGATGGTGGCACCGATCGTGCGGGCCTCGATGAGGGCCGACAGCTCGGTGACCTGATGGTCGCCGTAGGCGACGTGCAGCAGCACCGTCTTGGCCGGGGTGCCAGGGTACGGGTCGGCGGTCAGGTGCTGCACGTAGCCGCCGCCCTCACCGCGATCCCACAGCATCTGCGTGGCAGCGAGGATCAGCACCCGGTCGAGGTCGTTCGGGTATGCCGGCTTGAAGATGGATTCGTAGTCGTCGAAGTCGACGGAGCGGGGCAGCAGCAGGCTGTAGTTGATGCCGGTGACGCCCAGCACGGCGCGCTCGATGTCGGGCGACACCGCGGCCAGCATCGCGCCCATGATGCCGCCCTGGCTGTTGCCGTCGTAGTCGAGGTGAGCGGTGTCGATCAGCGGGGTGAGGTCGGCACGCTGGAAGAGGTCGCTGTCGACGAGGCCGCCGGGGCGGGTCATCAGCCGGCCGAGGTAGATCTGGTTGAGCACGCCCTGCTGCAGGCGGTCGGCCATCGTCGGGAAGTTGCTGAAGTCGCCGAGGGTCGCGGCGGCGTTGCCGATGTCGTCCTCCGCCATGCCGGCCCACTTGGTGGCGCAGTGCACGACGTTGTGTTCGTTGGACATCGCACGCACGTTGCCGGCGTCGATCTCGTGGTTGCTGCCCAGCAGGCCGTGGCCGTACTGCACGAGGTGTGCGGGCTCGGTGCCGTTCATCGTGGCGACGCTGATGTTGCACACGAAGCCGACATCGACTGTGCCGTTACGAACCGGCAAGGCGTCGGCATCGGTGCTGTCGTAGTTGAACGACTGGCCGGGCCCGCCGTCGCCGGTGAGGTAGTTGGGCACCCTGAACACACCTTCGACCTGCATGGCGATGTTGTCGTCGGTGTTCGGGGTCGCTGCCGTGATCATGTAGATCGGCGCCACTTCGCCCAGTTCGGCCAGCGCCTCGTCGCGGATGTGCAGCATCCGTTCGCTGATGTTGCGCGTGCTGGCGACGGTGAAGTTCCATGCGAGCTGCAGTTCGCCGCGGGCAACGCCTTGCTGCTCGAGTGCCGCGAACGTGGCTTCCATTTCCGGCCGGCGGTACTCGATCTCCTCCCAGTCGGTGGCCAGGTTGTCGCGGAACACGCGGAAGCCGGGGGTGGGTTCGATGAAGGTGCGGTCGGCGGTGAGCATGCCGCGCAGGCCGACGGCGAACGTGTGGCCCTCGGGCAGGCTGATGGCGGGGCGGATGGTGAGCAGGCGGTCGTCGTCGGATGCGGCGTGGGCATCGAGCTCGGCCCACAGCGGCACACGTTCGCCGGTGTCGGTGTCGACCAGCACCACCGTCGAGGCGTCGGTGATGGAGGCGCCGATGTCGGTCCACTTCGGCAGGTTGGAGGCCTCGGCGTCGATGCCGGGCAAGAAGGCCAGCAGAGGAGTGTTGGGGCTGAACCCGTCGTTGCGATTCCACTCGGTGAGGTCGATGACGGTGCCATCGACGTTGGCGCCCAGGGCGCCGGCGGGCATCGAGACGCGCAGCCCGGTGTCGGAGGTGGGGTCTTGCTGGGTGTACGAGTTGCTCGGGAAGGGCAGCAGGCAATGACGGGTGTCGAGCGGGTCGCACAGCTTCCCGTTGCTCTCGATGGCTTCCTGGATGGCCGCAGCGGTGGCCGGATCTGCGTCGGCCATCGGTGGGACGGTGGCCGTCGTGTCGTCGGGCTCGAGCACCACGGGCGTGGAGCCGATCATCACCGTCTCGCTCGCCGGCGAACCATCGTCGCTGCACGCGGCCATCAACAGTGCCACGCTCAACGCCGCCATCACGGTGCGCTTCATCCGTCTCCCCTTGGGCTCGATCCGCCGCCACTCTGGCACACCGGCGGTGGACAAAAACAGCCGGGCCAGAGGTAGACAATCGGGGTTACCGGTGAGTAGGGTTACCCGTCAGTAACTTATCCCTCTGTACGAGAACAGCAAGGTGACCCCCATGGCCGATTTCGCACTGAACGAAGACCAACTCCAGATCCAGAAGTGGGTGCACGACTTCGCCGAAGGCGTCATCCGCCCTGCTGCCCACGAGTGGGACGAGCGGGAGGAGATGCCGATGCCGATCGTGCAACAGGCAGCGGAGATCGGCCTCTACGGCTGGGAGTTCCTGATGAACGCGATGGGCGACAGCACGGGCCTCACCCTGCCGGTCACCATCGAGGAGCTGTTCTGGGGCGATGCCGGCATCGGCATGGCCATCATGGGCACCGCCCTCGCCGCCGCCGGCATCAGCGGCAACGGCACACCCGAGCAGGTCATGGAGTGGGTGCCGCAGTGCTATGGCGACGCCAAGGATGTCAAGCTCGGCGCCTTCTGCGTCAGCGAGCCCGACGCCGGCAGCGATGTGTCGTCGCTGCGTACTCGCGCCGTCTACGACCAGGCCACCGACGAATGGGTGCTCAACGGCACCAAAGCGTGGATCACCAACGGCGGCATCGCCGACGTGCACGTGGTCGTCGCCGCGGTCGAGCCTGATCTGAAGGGTCGCGGCCAGGCCTCGTTCATCGTGCCGCCGGGCTCGAAGGGCCTGTCGCAGGGCCAGAAGTACAAGAAGCACGGCATTCGTGCCTCGCACACCGCCGAGGTGGTGCTCGACGATGTGCGCATCCCCGGCAGCTGCCTGCTGGGCGGCAAGGACAAGCTCGACGCCAAGCTGGCCCGTGCTCGCGAGCGTGGTCACAGCGGCGAGAAGCAGCCGGCGATGACCACCTTCGAGGCCACTCGCCCGTCGGTGGGTGCGCAGGCCCTCGGCATCGCCCGCGCCGCCTACGAGTACTCGCTCGAGTACGCCAAGGAGCGCAAGGCGTTCGGCAAGCCGATCGTCATGCACCAGGCCATCGCGTTCAAGCTGGCCAACATGGCCACCGAGATCGACGCCGCCCGCCTGCTCATCTGGCGCGCAGCGTGGCTGGCCCGCAACGGCGGCTTCAAGAACGGCGAAGGCTCGATGAGCAAGTACAAGGCCTCGGAAGTGGCCGTGCGTGTGACGGAAGACGCCATTCAGATCCTCGGCGGCTACGGCTACACCCGTGAGTACCCCGTCGAGCGCTGGCACCGCGATGCCAAGATCCACACGATCTTCGA
>Ga0209477_1000386_pt1 | contig 27187 bp, 27 predicted proteins | sample KloWWTupernatant_FD_187180 | JGI IMG/M metagenome (GOLD analysis project Ga0209477, IMG submission 187180) | Active sludge microbial communities from Klosterneuburg, Austria, studying microevolution and ecology of nitrifiers - Klosterneuburg... | ecosystem: Engineered > WWTP > Aerobic digester >...
GATCGACGGCTTGTGTCGCCGGATGCAGCGCACGATCTCGCGCCGGAGCGCCAGCGTCGGCTCGATCGTGCCGTCGCGCTGGTCGAGGAAATCCACCCCGGCAACGCCAGCGACCCGCGCCGCCTCACGCTGCTCCGCCTTGCGCCGGTCGGAGATCGCCTTGCGCGCCTCGGGGCCAACGTCGGTCGCATTATCATCGCCACCGCCGGATGCGTCGGTCACGATCACATAGCGCACGTCCCAGCCATCGCGCGACCACTTCGCAGCCGTTGCGCCGCAGGAAAACTCGGCGTCGTCCGGATGGGCGACGATCACCAACGCCCGCTTCGGCATCTCGTCTGGCCGAGTCGGCGCAAGCGCCTTCGTGCTGAGATCTATCTCGGACTGCCCGTCAACCCGCTCGGCGTCCTCGGACAGCCCCATCTGTTGCTCTTCGTCGGTCATGTTCAGCTACTACCTCCCCTTCGTGATTTCAAACACTTGATCTTACCCCGCATTCCGGGACATCTCACTATCCCCGTCACACTACGTATTCCGTGCCACAGATCGGGATTGCGTACATCAACGGATGCGTGAGCGCGGTGGCCAGAGCATGCTGTGAATGTCACCACCGCGTGATCGCGAGGATGACGGGAAACGAGTGAGGCATGGCGTTGCAGGCGACAAGGAGTAAGACGATGGCAACCACAATCACGGTCGCCGACCTGATCGTGCAGGGCTTCACGCCAGAGCAGATCGGGCGACTGATCAGTCTGCGCGAGCGGTACGCATCTGTTGAACACATCTGCAGCGTTCAGGAATGCCGCTATCTGGAGTTCGTCAGGTGGTGCTACGCCCGCGATGGCGCGCCTGCCTGACCGCTACTGGGCGACCATCGGCGCGCCGGGGAAGGCCAACGCCTGCCGCTTCGCTGGAAGCCCGACGAGGTCGAGCAACTGCATGACGAGGCTGCCTACGGCAGCGCCGCCAGCAGACGCGCGTAGAAGCGCAGGTTATGGAGAGTCGCCAGCCGCTCGCCGGCCGCGTCGCCGATCTTGAACAGGTGGTGAAGGTAGGCGCGCGAGTATGTCCGGCAGAGCGGGCAATCGCAGCCCGGGTCGACCGGCTCGCGGTCGGCGCGATAGTCGGCGTCGAGGATGTAGAGCGTGCGGTAGAAGCGCTCGCCTGGTCGCGGGGCGCGCTCGGGAAAGTCGGGCTGGAAGACGTAGAGCCGGTTATGTCGCGCATCGCGGGTCGGGAAGCTGGAGTCGAACGTCGTGTAGCCGAGCGCGCGGGCGGTGACGACGTGCGCCGGGCTGCCGATGCCGAGCGCGTGCTTGGGCGCATCCGGCGGCAGCGCATCGGCCACCCAGCCGAGCACGTCGGTCAGGAGCGCGCCGTCGGCGTCCAGCGGCCAGCCGCCGAACCCGAAGCCATCGAACCCGATCTCGACCAGGGCTTGGGCGCAGGCTCGACGCAATGCTTCGCTACCGCCGCCCTGAACGACCGCGAAGATCAGCGGCGGCTGCTCGCGCTTCATCTGGCCGGCCAGCCGGTTGTACTCCTCGCGACAGCGCCGCGCCCAGCGGATGGTCCGCTCGACTGCGCGCTCCTGCTCGTCCAGCCCGGCGCCGACGTCGGTGCAGTCGTCGAGGCAGACGACGATGTCCGAGCCGAGCTGAAACTGGATCTGGATCACCCGCTCGGGGGTCAGCGTCCACTTCTCGCCGGTATCGGGCTCGCGGAAGATCACCTCGTTGGCGCGGATGACGCCATAGTCAGGGTTCTGTCGGATCAGCGAGTAGACCTGGAAGCCACCGGAATCGCTCAGCACCGGCCGATCCCAACCCATGAAGGCATGGATGCCGCCGTGCGCCTGGACCACCCGCACGCCGGGGCGGCGCAGCAGGTGGAAGGCGTTGACGACGAGCGCCGGAGTGCCGACCTCGACAAGGTCAGACGACGTAACACCACGCACGACGGCGCGAGTCGCGTCCGGCAGGAAGGCTGGCATGGCGATCTCGCCCCGCCGGGTCGTCAGCGTCGCGCGCGCCTCGGCCATCAGCGTTCCCCCTCGATCACAAAGACCAGCTCGCCCGATATTGACAGCTCCTGAACCCGCCGCTCCTGCCAGCCCAGCTCATCGATCAGCGTCGCGAAGCGCGCCCGGTAGGTGCGCTCCATGCCTTTCTCCCGCCCGCCGATCGACTGGACGGGGAAGGATACGACGATGTGTCGCGCCCGCAGCCCGGCCAGCGCGCGCGCTGCCGCGCCAGCGCCCTGCTGGTCGAGGCAGGGCACGGATTTCAGCAGCAGCGCAATATCCGCGTCGCAGGCTGGTGGCAACGTCACGACATCCCGCAGCTCAACCTGCGCGTCGATGCCGAACAGATCGAGCGCCGCCGCGACGAAGCCGACGAGCTGGCTGTCGATGTCGCAGGCTACGTAGCGCGCGCCGGCTGGCAATCCCATCCACGGCACAGCGAGCGGATTCAGGCCGCAGGCGATATCGCACACGACCGACGGAACACCGGTGACCGCGAGCAGCTCCGCGTAGAAGCGATCGAGGATCGGCAGCCGTTCACGCGTCGAGACGTGGCCGGCCATCGCCAGACGGCAGACCTCGCGGACGGACTCCGCGTCGCCGCCATCGATCGCACGGGCCAGGGCCAGCAGGCGCTGCGGATAGTCCGGCTGGCCGGTATATGCGCCGAATATCTGGTGCAGGCGACGTTTCGTCCGCTTCTCGGCATCGGCCAGGTTGTGCGACTTGACGATCTCTTCCGTCGCCAGCCGCCGGACAACCTCATCGGAGACGTGCCGGTAGCGTCGGGAGACTGCGACCCGCGCCAGGACATCATCCAGCCGGATCTCACTCACCGGACACTCCCTCGCTCCGGGTGCGCAGGATGAGGTCGTAGGCTGCCCGGCGCTTCAGCCCGTGCTCGCGGATCAACCGGTCGAGGATTGTCTTCGAGTCGAGCCCCTGCGCCAGCATCGCGGCGGCCGCATCGGCAGCGCCTTCGGCCTGCTCGTCCTCCCCAGCGCCGGGTTCCCCGCCGCCGACGACGACCGTCGTCTCGCCGCGAACGTCCCCTTCTGCGCGCAGATCGGCCAGCAGACTGGCCAGTGTCCCCCGTTGGTAGCGCTCGTGAGGCTTCGTCAGGTTGCGAGCCAGGCAGGCAGGCCGATCGCCACCAGCAACGAGCAGATCCTCCAGCGTATCGATCAACCGGTGCGGCGCCTCGAAGAAGACGATCGTCGCGGGGGTTCGCAGCCAGGGGGAGAAGAACGTTCGGCGCTTGCCACTGGTGCGCGGTGGGAAGCCGAGGAAGACGAACGGCGCGACCGGCAGGCCGGCCGCCGCCAGCGCCGTCGTTACCGCGCTCGGGCCGGGGATACTGGTCACCGGCACGCCAGCCTCGATCGCCGCGCCAACGATCCGGAAGCCAGGGTCGTTCACCAGCGGCGTGCCAGCGTCAGACACGAGCGCGATGTTCTCGCCGGCCAGCAGCCGACCGGCCAGCTCCGGAGCGCGCGCCTGCTCGTTGAAGTCGTGGTAGGAGACAACTCGCGTGGCGATATCGTGCGCTCGCGCGATCGCGCGGAAGTCGCGGGTGTCCTCGGCGGCAATCAGGTCGACCGCGCGGAGGACATCGACAGCCCGCATGGTGATGTCCTGCAGATTACCGATCGGCAGCGCGACGAGGTAGAGCGTCCCTGTCCCCGATTCTTCGTGTCTCACACTGCCTCGTCTCGTTCGTTCATCTCAGTCAGTAGTATTGTTGCCCACGAAACGGCGGAGAGGACGGAACAGTGGACGACCAAGACGAACGTAACCTGGCCGGCACGGTCACATGTCCAAACTGCGGAACGTCGAACACCGCACAGGATGTCCATTGTCGCTCTTGCGGAGCATGGCTCGGCGGGCCGGGGCAGGTCATCGATGTGACGAGCGGTGAGCCAGAGCCGGTTGAGGAGTCGCAGGCGGCGCACGCCGGCTGGCAGGGCCACGCGCAGACGACGACATTCAGCAGTGGGCGGGTGAAGGTCGTCCGTGGAGGAAACCGGACCTGCCTGATAATCGCCGCAATCGTTCTGCTGGTTGGTTGCTGTCTCTGCTGGCTGCTCTGGGCCGGCGTCGGCTCGATCCTCTAGCCTGCTAGCGGCGCTTGCGAAGCGCAACTCTGTCCATCGCCAATAGCAATACACCGAACGTGGCTACGCCTGTCCACAACAACCCGGCCCAGGGAAACGCATCACCCTCGCCACCGAGCACCAGCAACGCGCCGCCCATCAGCAACAGCCAGCCGGATGCCGCCGTCCACCTTCCACGCCGGCCATAGAGCCAGACGACCAATGGCACGTACACCACCAGGAACAACACACCGATAATCAGCTGTCCACTCACGCGCCACTCCGCTCTCCGCTTGCCTCGTCGATGCTATCGCATCGACGATCGTTAGCGCTGGTAGTGCGCGCCCACCAGCGCCGCGCCGAACGCGCCGGGGAAGGCGCCAGTGTCGTAGCCAATCAGCTCGCGCTTGGCGACGATCTCACCGAGGTGGAACACATGATGAATTGCGCACTGGACGATCGCGATGCGGAGGTTTATGCCAGTCTCGCGGAACGGCTTATAGCTGCCATCGTACTGCAGCGTCAGATCGAGGCCCGCCTCGTCGAGGGACAGCAAGTACGGCCGCAGGCGATCGCGCACGCTGGAGATGGCATCGCGGATCGCTGGCCAGTCGTCGGCCCCGCCGTCACCGCCAATACCGAAGCGCGGACTACTCAGCAGCGGATCCAGCGGCAGGTGCTGGAAGCGACGATTGATCCACGAATCGACCTGAAAGGTGACGTGCGCGAGCGTCCAGGCAAAGCAGCTGGTTCCGTCGATCTGCCGCAGCATATCGTCGGCGGACACGTCGGCGATAGCCCAGTCCAGGTCGTCCCAGGCGGTAACGAGCAAGATGGCCGGCATCGTCAGGCTCGGCATCGTCAGCCGACGATCGCCAGGAACAAGCCCATCGGGCCGCGGTAGACCTCCCGCACTGCCAGGATCGCCTCGCGGTCGATCGGGCCGTAGACGTGCGGGTAGCGGCGGTCGGGGTCGTCGTAGCGCACCTCGGACGTGACCTGGTCGAGGTCGATAGTCAGCAGGAGGTACGGACGGGAATCGCCGGTGTAGTACCGGTTGCCGACCTCGACCACCTCGTGCTCGCCGTGGGTCAGGTGGACGAAGCCGTCGAGCGGGTATGCCTGTGGGAGGTAGGGCTTGTCAGCCGGCTGCCGCTTGTACCAATTCTCGGCAACAAGGTGGTAGGCCAGGTTGGTCATCGGCTGCTCCCGACAGATCGGCAGGCAAAAGGAAAGGCCCCGACGAGCCTCTGGTTTCGACGCTATCCCGGCCTTTGATCTCTCTCCGCTCGACCAGTCTCCCGGCCATGCTTCGATCTGATCTGAGCCTGCACCCGGGCCGAAGCCTCCGGTGCTGCCCGTCCCCGCCGCCTCGTCTTCGCTATCGAGACACAGCCGAAGCTGATATGTCATCAATGCGACTCGGTTTGCCGTGGTTCTGAGCGATACTTCAACAACCGACGAATCGATCGTCTCCGCTGCGTCGATTCCGACGTAACTCATCGGGACCGTACACCTACTCTATCGGGTCTGTGACCGATTGTCAATACCCTTTTCCCAAATTGCCTTGTCAGGCGTTCGGCCGGCAGGCGCGGGTTCCATCAGCGCCGTCGCAGCATGCTAGAATGAGCGGCACAATGGGGGTTCACTCCCCCGGCTCTTCGCGTATGCGTTTGCGGGCGTATCGACCAGGGGGTGCACAGGATGCTGATCGAGATGCGGGATCGTCTCAAGGCTCGGGTGGGGATCTATGGCACCGGCTGGAATCCTGAGTCGGTCGTCGGGCTGCTGCTACCATTTCTGATCGTCATCATGATCGCCGTCTTCGGCTGGATGCTCATCCACGTTCTCCACAGCATCTAGCCCGCGCGAAGCCTTTCAATCGACATCTTCTCATCGACGAACCGCCTCCCTGACGGGGAGGCGGTTCGTCGTCGCGCGCCCAACGCTGATACCATCGTGCCGGTGAGTCAATGCGCTGGAGGACGAGCATGAACGATCAGATCGGCCAGAGGATTGCGGGACGCGCTCGGGAGCTGCTCGGTGTGAGCGAGATGTCCGGGCCGGCCGGCGCGATCGACCTGACCGTTGCTGGCCCCGATGGCCCGGCAGAGCACGTCCAATCCGCTGCCATCGCGGCGCTCGAGCGTGGAGAGACACACTACACCGATCGCCAGGGCATCCTGCCACTCCGCGAGAAGATCGCAGAGCAGTCGACCATCGAGGGGTATCCGGCCCAGCCCGACGCGGTTGTCGTCACCAACGGCGGCTCGGAGGCGCTCTACATCCTGCTTCAGTCAGTCGTTACACCCGGGACCGGCGTGCTGGTGGCCGGCGCCATCGCGCCGAACGTCGCTCGGATGCTCGTGTTTATGGGTGGGCGGGTCGAGTGGATCCCCGCTGGGGGCGAGATCCCGGCCGGAACGATGGCGAGCGTGCTGCTGGCCGGCAATCCGTCGCCGGCCAGCGGAATCGCGCTGCCGCATGGGACAATCGAACGTCTTGCCGCTGCTGCGCTGGATCGCGAGATGGCGGTTATCATCGATCGCTCGCTGGCGTGGAGCGCATTCGATCCGGCCGGGATGCCATTCGCCGATGCGGAAATCGGCGCGCGTGTGATGACGGCAGGTTCGTTCTCGCACGCATGGGGGATGGCCGGCTGGCGGGCTGGCTACTTCACCACCCCGCTCGACCAGCGCGCCCGAATGCAGGAGCTCAAGCAGGCGATGTCGATCTGCACCAGCACCGCGTCACAGTTCGCCGCGCTCGCCGCGCTGGAGGGGCCGAACGAGTGGCTGGCCAGTCGCCGCGCCCGTTTCCTGTCCATCCGCGACGAGGCGATCACCGCGCTCGACGCGGCCGGCATCCCGGCAATCCCGCCAGATGCCTGGCCGCCGCTGCTGCTCGACACCCGGCTGATCCACCCCGACGACCGGCAGGCCGCGGCGATGATCCGGCAATCCGCCGGGGTAATTGTCGGGCCAGGGTCGGCATGGGGGCCGACCGCGCGCGGCTACACGCGCATCCGGCTGGACGCTGACGTCGATGCGCTGCGCGAGGGAATCGCGCGGCTGGCCGCGTTCCACAACACCTGCGGCTGAGGGAGGAGACTGGGTGTCGGTCAATATCTTCGACCTGTTCGAGCTGGCGGGGCAGAAGCCGAACGCGATCTCGCTCGGCCTCGGCGACCCCGACCTGCCAACCCCGCCGCACATCGTCGCCGCCGCGGCCGAGGCGATCCGCGCCGGTCGGACCGGTCCCACCGCCACGACCGGCCTGCCGGAGCTACGGGCGGCGATCGCCCGCAAGCTGGCCCGCGATAACGGCATTGTGGCCGACCCCGACACCGAGGTGCTGGTGACGACCGGCGGGCAGGAGGCGCTCTTCCTGCTCATCCAGGCACTGATCGAGCCGGGCGACGAGATCATCGTCCCCGACCCACGCTACACGTCCTACGACGAGGCGATCGCGCTGGCCGGCGGTCGGATGATCCTCGTCCCGACGCGCGTCGAGGACGACTTTGCGCTCGATCCGGACGAGGTCGCGAGACGAATCACCCCGCGGACGAAGGTGCTGTTGCTGATCTCGCCGAATAACCCGACCGCCGGAGTCACCCCGCCGGAGTGGGTTCGCGGACTGGCCGCGCTCGCTGTCGAGCGAGACCTGATCGTCATCGCCGACGAGATCTACGAGAAGTTCATCTACGATGATGCCCTCCACGTCAGCGTCGCCTCGCTGCCCGGCATGGCCGAGCGGACGATCACGCTCAACGGCGTCTCGAAGACTTACGCGATGACCGGCTGGCGGATCGGCTATCTCGCCGCGCCGGCCAGCTTCATCCGCGCCGCGACGGCGCTAAAGGAGATGGTCAACGTCCAGGCGCCGACCGTCTCCCAGTGGGCGGCAGCCGCCGCGCTCGACGGCCCGCAGGAGTGCGTCGAGGAGATGCGCCGGATCTACGACGGCCGGCGCAGGATGATGATGGCCGAGCTGGACCGGATGGGGATCGGCTATGGCCGGCCACGCGGCGGGCTCTACATCTGGGCCAACGTCACCAGCACCGGCCTGACTGCCACCCAGCTCTCCTATCACCTGCTCGACGAGGAGGACGTCCTCGTCCTGCCCGGCGCAGGCTTCGGCGCTGGCTGGGACGACTGGATCCGCCTCACCATCCTCCAGCCCGAGTCCGCTCTACGCGAAGTCGCCACGCGGATGGCCAGGGTTATTGAGCGGCATCGGCGCGCGGGTTGATCGGCAAACATCCCCTGCCTGGGTAACCGGGAGTCTACCTATCGCCCCGCCAGCGCAGGGTCGGATAGCTCGGCCTCGGTGAAGCCGCGGGCGCGCAGCAGGCAGGCGTCGCACTGGCCGCAGGGGGCGCCGTCGGGGGTCGGGTCGTAGCAGGAGACGGTCAGGCCATAGTCGACGCCCAGCTCGACGCCGCACAGGATGATGCCGGCCTTCGTGAGGTCCATCAGCGGCGTATGGATCGTCAGGCGCTGCTCTCCCTCGACACCGGCCTTCGTCGCCAGGTTGGCCATCTCCTCGTAGGCGCGGATGTACTCCGGCCGGCAGTCGGGGTAGCCCGAGTAGTCCAGCGCGTTGACGCCGATATAGATGTCGGACGAGCCCAGCACCTCAGCCCAGGCCAGCGCGAAGGAGAGAAAGATGGTGTTGCGGGCCGGGACGTAGGTGATCGGGATGTCGTGACCCACTTCGCCGATGTCACGACCCTTCGGCACGTCGATGTCGGCTGTGAGGGCCGAGCCGCCGAAGGTGCGCAGGTCGATATCGACGACGACATGCCCGGCCGCGCCCAGCGACTCGGCCACGCGCCGCGCCGCCTCCAGCTCCGCCTCGTGGCGCTGACCGTAGCGGAAGGAAAGCGCGTAGGGGGTGAACCCCTCCACCTTCGCGATTGCCAGGCAGGTAGCCGAATCCAGCCCGCCCGAAAGCAGGACAACCGCGCGCCGCTCATCCATCATGCATCCTCCCAGGTTCCCTGCCGGCCGTAGAGCACAGTCAGATTGCGGAGCTGGACAGCGAGATCCGGGTCGAGCGCGTCGGGCGCCATCTGCCAGCCCCAGTTTCCCTCGGCCCGCCCCGGCACGTTCATCCGCGCTTCGCTGCCGAGCGACAACACGTCCTGTAGCGGGACGATGGCTGTCTCCGCGACCGAGCGCCATGCTGCGCGGATGAGGTCCCAGGCGATTTCGTCGCCGCTGACCCCGAGGTAGCGCCGGACGTGGTCGCGCGCCCGCTCATCCGCCGTAAGGTACCAGCCGATGGTCGTGTCGTTGTCGTGGGTGCCGCTATAGACGACCGTGTCGCGCGGGAGGTTGTGCGGGAGGTAGAGGTTGTCCGCGCCGGAGCCGAAGGCGAACTGGAGGACGCTCATGCCGGGAAAGCCGGCAGCATGCCGCAAGGCGTCCACGTCCGGCGTGATCAGCCCGAGGTCTTCGGCGACGATCGGCAGCGCGTCGTCCGGGGCGAGGGCCTGCCGGACAGCGTCGAACAGGGCGATCCCCGGGCCCGGTCGCCAGGCGCCCTCGATCGCTGTTGGGGCGGTGGCAGGGATCGACCAGTAGGCGGCGAAGCCACGGAAGTGGTCGATCCGGGCAATGTCGACCAGCCGGTAGACGGCGCGAAACCGCTCAATCCACCAGCGGAAGCCGTTCTCGCGCATCCGCTCCCAGTCGTAGAGCGGGTTGCCCCAGAGTTGCCCGGTCGCGCTGAAGTAATCCGGCGGCACTCCAGCAACCTGTGTGCGCCGCCCCCCGGAGTCGAGCTGGAACTGCGCGCGATTGGCCCAGACGTCGGCGCTATCGTAGGCGACGAAGATCGGGATATCGCCGAAGATCAGCACGCCTCGCTGGTTGGCGTAGCGTCGCAGCGCGGCCCACTGCCGGTCGAACGCGAACTGAGCGAAGGCGACGGCGTCGATCTCGGCGGCCAGCCGCTCCCGGGCCGCGGCAAGCGCAGCCGGCTCGCGCAGCCGGAGCGGCGCGGGCCAATCGATCCAGCCCGTCTGCCCCTGCTCCACACGGATCGCCATAAACAGGCAGAAATCGTCCAGCCAGCCGGCCTGCTCGCGACGAAACGCGTCGAAGGCGGGACGCAGCTGCTGCCCCTGGCCGGCGAAGAAGCGCTCGGCAGCCAGCCGCAGCGCGGAATCCCGTAGCTTCCGGGTGGCGTCTGCGTCGCGAGATTCGGCGGCCGCGCGCCGGTCGCCGGGCGAGAGCAGCCCATCGGAGACGAGCCGGTCGAGGGAGACGAGGTCGGGGTTGCCGGCGAAGGCGGAGAACGCCGAGTATGGCGAGTTGCCCATCCCGGTCGGACCCAGCGGCAGGATCTGCCAGCGTGTCTGGCCGGCAGCGGCCAGCCAGTCGACGAAGCTCTCCGCGGCATCGCCGAGATCGCCGACCCCACCGGGGCCGGGCAGGCTGGTCGGGTGCAGCAGGATGCCAGCATGCCGCAGGGGCGGCCTCCGCGCGGCGCCATCGCTTCCATAGTCGCCCAGTGTCACCGTCGCATCCCTTCATCGACCGGGCCAGTCCGTCGCAGGTATTGTGCCGATTTCGGGCCACGACAGGTAGAGGGAATCAAAGACTCATACATCCATCCCGGCGAAAGCGAGCTCGATCAGGTCTGACCGCATATCTCGATCTCTCGCGTGGTGTATCGTCTCGAGGCGATTGGCTCGTGGAAGGGGCGTGGCGTGGCAAGGGATGAACTCGAGGCGCGAGTGCGGCAGGTCGAGCAGCGGCTGGTGGTCCGCGGCGGGACGCCGGCCATCCCCGACCGCGAGTCGACCCTTGCCGATCGGATGGCGCGGCTCGACACGCCGGGTGCGTCGGTCGCAGTGGTCGAGGGCGGAGAGCTTGCCTGGGCAAAGGGATACGGCGTCCGCCGGGCCGGCGGACCCGACCCGGTGACCAGCGAGACGCGCTTCCTGGCCGGCTCGATCAGCAAGCCGGTCGCGGCGCTCGGCGTCCTGCGGCTCGTCGAGCAAGGCGTCCTCGCGCTCAACACCGACATCAACAGCTACCTGCGCTCGTGGAAGATGCCGCCGATCGGCGACTGGCAGCCGGAGCTGACCCTGCGCCAGCTGCTCAGCCACTCAGCCGGGCTGACGGTCCACGGCTTCCCCGGCTATCCGGCCGGCCGCGGGCTGCCAACGACGGCACAGATCCTCGACGGCGAGCTGCCAGCCAATACCGATCCGGTCCGCGTCACGATCGTCCCCGGCACGCAGTTCCGCTACTCGGGAGGCGGCACGACGATCGTCCAGCAGGTGCTGGAGGATGTCACCGGCACGCCGTTTGCCGCGCTGATGCGCGAGCTGGTGCTCGACCCACTCGGCATGCACGACAGCACCTACGAGCAGCCCCTGCCGGAGCGACTGCACTCGCAGGCCGCAACGGGCCACCGCTCCGGGGGCGCGCCGATCCCCGGCGGCTGGCACACCTACCCGGAGATGGCGGCCGCCGGGCTCTGGTCGACCGCATCCGACCTGGCACGCTTCGCGCTGGGGATCATCCGCGCCTGGCAGGGGGAGGCGGAAGCGATCATCTCGCAGGAGATGGCGCGGCAGATGCTGACGCCAATCCTCCCGACGTTTGCGCCGGCCGGGGATCTCGACACGTTCGTCGCGCTCGGCCTGTTCGTCAACGACGACACCGACGCGCCGCGCTTCGGCCACAGCGGCTCGGACGCGGGATTCACGGCCCAGCTCTACGGCTGGCCAGCGGCCGGCCGCGCCGTCGCGGTCATGGTCAATACCGACTCACACAGCGGCGCGGACCGGCTGATCGACGAGGTCATCGATGCGGTCCAGACCGCGCACGGATGGCAGGCCGCCGCGCCGGAACATCCACCGGTCGAGGTTGTCGACCCGCCACGCCGCGACCTCGACGGCACATGGGTGCTGCCGTCCGGATTCAAGCTGATCGTGCTGGTGCGCTACGGCGACCTCTACCTCGCCCCGCAGGGCCAGCCTCCTATGCGCCTCATCCGCCAGGATGCTCGCGCATGGGCTTCCGAGGTCCTCGCCACCCGCGTCGAACAGGTCATCGAGGACGGCCGCGCCGTCGCCCTCCTGCTCCACCAGGACGGCCGAACGTTACGGGCGGTACGTAGGGACGGGGGGTTAGGGATGAGGGGATAAGAGGCGGGGTCACTCGTTATCCGGCGCACGCCGGGCGGGCGCTCTCCGCCTGTTCCACACGAACCGATCGTTTCGCGCCCGTCCCCCGTCCCCCGTCCCCCGTCCCTTACCCCGCGATCTCCCGGAGACGGGGCAGGACATCTTCCGCGTACTGGCGCATGAAGCGCTCCTGGTCGGGGCCGGGGGCGTGGAAGACGAGGTGCGTGAAGCCCAGGTCGAGGTAGGGCTTGATCTGCTCGATCTGCGCCTCGGGGTTGTCGGAGACGATCCAGCGCGAGGCGGTGCGCTCGATCGGCAGCGCGTCGGCCAGGCGCTCCATCTCGATCGGGTCCTCGACGCCCGTCTTCTCATCCGACGACAGCGCCAGCGCGGCCCAGTGGTGGGTGTCCTGACGGGCGCGTTCGAGATCGTGGTCGTAGGAGACCTTCATCTCGATCATCATGTCGACACTGCCCGGCGCTTTGCCGGCCTTCTCCTCGCCCTCCCGGACGGCCGGGACCAGCTTGTCGCGGTAGAGTGACTCCCCCTTGCCGCTGGTGCAGATGAACCCATCGGCAGCCCGGCCGGCATAGCGGGCGACCAGTGGGCCGCCGGCCGCGACATAGAGCGGCGCCGGCTGGTCCGGCTTGTCGTAGATCGTCGCCTTCTCAGTCTGGTAGTACTCCCCCTCGAACGTCACCCGATCCTCGGTCCACAGCCGCTTCATCAGCTCGACTGCCTCGCGCAAGCGGGCGAAGCGCTCCTTGAACTCGGGCCAGTCAGCGCCGATCGCCGGGATCTCGTTCAGCGACTCGCCGGTGCCGACGCCGAGGAAAACGCGGCCAGGCGCGAGGCAGCCGAGCGTGCCCATCGCCTGCGCGACGATCGACGGATGGTAGCGGAAGGTCGGCGTCACCACGCTGGTGCCGAGCTGGACAGTGCTGGTGCGCTCGGCGACTGCCGCCAGCCAGGCGAACGAGAACGGCGAATGGCCGTGGGTGTGCCGCCACGGCTGGAAATGATCGCTGACGATGACTGAGTCGAACCCGACCTCCTCGGCGATCACGGCAAAGTCGAGGAGCTCGCGCGGGCCGAATTGCTCGGCCGAGGCCTTCCATCCAAGCTTGAGCATCGTGTCTTCACTCTCCCATCTTCCGCAGCGAGCGGCGTATGCCGTCCGACAGGGTACGACGAATCGCCCGCGCTGCACATGCCAACCGGCACGACGGGCTGCAGATTCCCGCTGGACACCTACGCTGACTGTGCTATCGTGCCGCCGCGTATGGATCGGACCACAGGGAGGAACACAATGGCAGCAAAACGTGAGCTCGGCGACTGGATCGACGAGCGGCAGGAGCAGTTCACCGACGTCTCCGACCAGATCTGGGAGCGACCCGAGGTCGCGATGGCCGAGTCGTTCGCCTGCGATCTACAGGCGCAGACGATGGAGGCCGATGGCTTCCGCATCACCCGCAATGTCGGCGACCAGCCGACGGCGTTCAGCGCCGAGTGGGGTGAAGGGTCGCCGATCATCGGCTTCCTGGGCGAATACGACGCCCTGCCGGGGCTCTCCCAGAAGTCGCAGGCGACCAAGGACCCGGTCGTCGCTGAGGCCCCCGGCCACGGCTGCGGCCACAACCTGCTCGGCACCGCGGCGATGGCCTCGGCGATGGCGATCAAGGCGTGGCTGAAGGAGACCGGCCAGTCCGGCACGGTGCGCTACTACGGCTGCCCGGCCGAGGAGACGATCACCGGCAAGGTCTACATGGCCCGCTCGGGCGCGTACGACGACCTCGACGCCGCGATCACCTGGCACCCATGGGGCACGACGACCGTCTCGCTCGGCAGCTCGCTGGCGGTTGACAACCTGCGCTTCCGCTTCCACGGCAAGACGGCGCACGCCGCCGCCCAGCCGGAGCAGGGCCGTTCGGCGCTGGACGCGGTCGAGCTGATGAACAACGGCGTCAACTACCTGCGCGAGCACGTCATCGAGAAGGCGCGCATCCACTACGTCATCACCAACGGCGGCGGCGCGCCGAACGTCGTGCCGGATGAGGCTGAGGTCTGGTATTTCGTCCGCGCACCAGAGCGCGACCAGGTCGAGGAGATCACCGCGCGGGTGCGCAAGATCGCCGAGGGCGCGACGCTGATGACCGAGACGAGCTACGAGGAAGACTTCCAGGCCGGCGCATACAACGTGCTGCCGAACCGGGCGCTGGCCGAGCTGGCGCTGGGCCTGATGCGCGAGCTGGGGCCTCTGGAGTTCACCGAGGAAGAGCAGCAGTTCGCTCAGACGATCATCGATGGCTTCCCGGCCGGCACACGCGAGGCATCTATGCGGTCGATGGAGCAGCCACTGAGCATGCTGGCCAAGCCGCTCCACACCGAGATCGTCAGCCCGCTCGACGAGGGCAAGGTCGGCGCTGGCTCGACCGACGTCGGCGACGTCAGCTGGATCACGCCGACGGTGCAGGTCCACTCCACCTGCTGGCCGATCGGGATCCCCGGCCACAGCTGGGGTATCACCGCGACCGGCGCGATGTCGATCGGCCACAAGGGGATGATCCACGCCGCCAAGGCGATGGCGATCACCGCCGCCGAGCTCTACACCAACCCGGACGAGCTGGCGAAGGCGCAGGCCGAATTCAAGGAGCGCACGACCGACCGGCCCTACAAGACCCCGATCCCCGAGGGCGTCATGCCCCCCGCCCCGCAGAAGCCACGAGCGTAACCAACCTCCAGGCAGTCGCCCGCCCCCCTCTCTCAGTATTGGGAGAGGGGGGCGGGAACTCTCTGGGCAGCGGTCAGCGCCGTCTATCTGCCCGGGTCGATCGCCACCTCGCGTCCGGGGCTAGCCCGCAACCGGATGCTCCGGGCGCTCATCATCAGACAGAGCATGGCGACCGGTAGCAAGAACGCCAGGCTCCGATAGACAGCGACGTAGTTGTCGTTGCTGGCAACCAGCACCGCGCCACCCCAGGCCGCGCCGAGCGCCAGGCCGACCTCGCTCCCGGCCGACTGCAACGCCATCACTGCGCCCCGTGCCTCGGGCAGCGAGTCGAGCAGCAGGATGCCAGTGGTCAGGTAGAGGCTGACGCCGAGCAGCGCGGTGACGCCCACGAAGACCGCCACCATCGGGATGCTTGTGTAGACAACGCCCGCCCCGAGCAGATTGATACCCAACAGCGTCGCGAACGTCACGTTAGCCCGTCGCTTCGGGACGCGCTCGATGACACGCGGGACGATAAGGCTGCCGGCGGCGAAACAGACACCGCTGACCAGGAAAATGAGACTGGTCGCATTGGCGTTCGCCCGCAGCTCCGTCTCCAGGTACGCGCCGAGATAGACCGAGAAGGCCGACCAGACCGACAGCATCACGATGAAGACGGCGAGCAGCCAGACGGTCTCGCGGCTGGCCAGCACCTGCCGGTAGCGGTCGCGGTAGGAGTCCCACAGCCGGCCCTCGGCGGCTTGTAGCGCCTCGCTGGGCAGCCAGCGGGTGCCGAGCAGGACGACCAGCGGCGGGACCAGCGTGGCGGCGACCGCCCAGCGCCAGCCGGCGTGGGCAGAGACCTGGGTCAGCAACGGCTGGCCGGCGATGATCGCGATGCTGCCGGCGCTGGCGATGATCCCGATCCGGCGGTTGCGCTCGACCGGGTCGGCGAACAGGTCGCCGGCCGCGGCCAGGCAGACGCCGAAGATGAACGCCCCGCCGATCCCATCCAGACCGCGGCCGACGGTTAGCCAGGCGTAGCTCGGCGCCAAGGCGGAGAGCAGCGTCGCGACGATGAGGACGCTGCACTCGAACCGCAGCATCGCGCGGCGCGAGTAGCGGTCCATCAGCGGCGCGACGGCGAAAGCGATCACGGCGGCGAGACCGGCGTAGAGCGTCGCCAGCTGGCCCACGCTGGCGACGCTGACGTCGAAGTCAGTAGAAATACCCTTGAGCAGAGGACTCAGCATCGAGCCGTGCAACATCGTGGTGAATGCGCCAGTCGCCAGGACAAACGTCAGTGCACCGTCGCGCTTCATCAGTGGCTCCTGCCCGCATTGCCGGCCAGCACGTCGTCGATACCAGCCGCGAGGAATCGGAGTTTGCCAATAAGGACAGCGTCGACGGCCACTGGCCTGACTACCTCAGGGTCGTCCGGATGTGGGATGCGCCAGAGCCCGAGGCGTAACATGCGCTGTCGCTCGGCGAGAAGCGCGTAGAGCGCAGGGCACGATGTCCTGAATTGTTCGGCCTGGTCGGCCAGGAGTCGGAGCTGGTCAAGCTGCATGTCGGACATTGAGATGCTCCATCCTCACGTGTGTCGTTCAGCAGGTCAGTCGTTGGAGCTCCCGTTCACCGGGGCACGCCAGGTCGCAGATGCCGGGCGGGACGTTGAGCAGGTGCGGGCGGATGAGCTGGCGTGTAACGAAGAGGAGCCAGCCCTCGGCGTCATCGCGTTCGGGGATAGCGGCCAGGGCGCAGTCGAGGCAGCGCTCGCGCACGTCACGCGCCTGCTCAACGATGTCACTGAGGGCGGCCGGGATGGATGACGTCATGGGTGGCTCCTCGCGCACGGCGCCGACACCGATCAGGCGGCGATGCCGCCACCCTTCGGCTGGCTGACCTGTGCCAGTCCGAACCAGCCAGCTAGACGGCGGAGCTGCAGCACGAAGCTGCCCGGGCCGTCCTGCTTGCGGCGCTTTGGCGAGATCAGGGCGCCGTACCGATTGGCGGCATCGACGCAAGCGACATGGTTCATGAGGCGGGTGTCGAGCTCGGTTGGATTGATCATCGCAAAGGCTCCTCTCTGCCTCTGCCACCTCAGTTCGGGTGGTGAGAACACAATAGGAGCCGGCCGGCCTACGCACATCCGAAGACCTACGCAATCGGTCCTGGCGATGTCGAAGCTGTGGTCTACGTAGGACTACGCAGCGATTGCGGGATGATCTCGCTAGACCAGCCCGTGCTCGACGGCGAAGCGGGTGGCTGCTGCCCGCGAGCTGACGCCGAGCTTGTTGTAGACGCTTCGCAAGTGCGAGCCAACGGTGCGCTGGCTGAGGTAGAGTCGCTCCGCGACCTGCGCATCGGTCAACCCCTCTGCTACCAGCCGCAGCACCTCGACCTCGCGGACGCTCAAGCCGGCCGGGTAGCGCGGGCTGGACGCGGCGGCAAGGTGCGCCTCCAGCGCTAAGATACGCTCCAGCGTCGGCTTCGCCCGGAGCGGCTCACAGATGGCACGGGCCTCGGCCAGCAGCGGGAGCGCCACGGCAGGCCGGCCTTCCGCGCTGGCCAGCTCGGCCAGCGCCACGAGGGTGAGTGCCCGCTCGAACGGCGCCTCGCAGCCGTCGGCCAGCGCCAACGCCTCGACGAGGTGCTGGCGCGCGCCGTCGAAGTCGCCGCCCTCAGTCGCCAGCTCACCGAGGAGACGGTGGGTAGCCAGCAGCGCCAGCGGCTGGCGCGGCGCGCTGGCGAGGGTGAGCGCCTGGTTGGCGCGCTCCTCGGCAGCATGGCGGTCGCCCGCGACACGGTGATAGCGTGCCCAGAGCCGGTGGCCTGTGGTCGTAAACGGGATGTGGCCGCTCCAGTCGATCCAGCGGTCGTGGCATTCGAGCCAGGCGCGTGCGGTGTCGAGGTCGGCATCGTCGAGCGCCATCTCGATCGCTGGATGCATGCAATAGACGGACGATTCGTAACTCTGGCGGCCTGGCTGCGCGGCAGATCCATCGGGGAACACGGTCGACAGTCGCGCCCGTGCCTCGTCCGGGTATCCCTGGTTATGCGACAGGCTCATCCATAACGCTGCGGTCAGGTAGGATGCCCATTGGCCGGCGACGGCGGCCTGCTCTAACGCTCGGCGCGCGTCATCCCATCGCCCTTCAAGCAGATGCAGCGAGACGATCCCGAACTCATCCGGCATCTCAGGACCGAACGTCTGCGCTGCTTTCGCCAGCCGGGCAGCGGAAACTGCGTCGTGCGCGATTGTGCGTCGCGACGCGATTCGATCTGCCGAGTAGACCAGGATCACATCACGCAGCATGAGATGGGTGATGATCATTGCCCAATCTGAGGCGTGGCTACGACGGTACGACAGGAGGAGGCGTTCGTAGACCTGCAACACTTCGTCCGGCCGACCGAACGCCTGGTATGACGCCCCGAGCGCTGAGTCGATATCCAGCCTGGCGGAGGCTGACAGGATGGGAGACTCCGCGTATACGCGCTCAATGGCGGCAAGTGCTTCGCGATACTGACCGGATTGTCCCTGAAATACGATGATCTCGCATGTCATATCGACGCTGTCAACGCCGATCGGCGTGCCGACGATACCGTAGAGAAAGCCGTAGAGCCGCGCTCGCTCACCGGATGGCAGGCGTTGAATACGGTCCCGCGCGCTCCCGAGAGCCTCTGCCGTCGAACCGTCAAAATGCGTCTCGATGAACGCTCGATACCATTCAACGAGCCCAAGCAGCGTCGCGTCGTTGGCGCGCACCGCGATGTCCCTCGCCTCGTCGAGCATGCGCCGACGTTCGTCAAACCGAGCGAACATCTCGCCCAGACCTGCCAGGCCAGCCAGGAGCCAGCCACGCAGGCCGCTCGCGCCGCCTTGTTGCTCGTCCAACCCTAGCGCCGTCTCAAGCCGGTCGGTGGCAGTCGTCGTTGCGTAGACCATCCGGGCGCGCCGGGCCGCCTCCAGCAGCCACGAGACGGCTCGGACGTCGCCGGCCTGCTGGAAGTGGTGCGCGACGATGTCGGGGACCGGGGCCGGCAGTGCGGCCAGTGTCTCGGCGACTTTGCGGTGCCAGACACGGCGTCGCAGGGAGATGACGCTCTCGTAGAGTGCCTCGCGGATCAGCGCGTGCTGGAAGCGGATGGCCGTGCCGCTGGCGGCCTCTTTTAGGATGTGGCTCGCCTGCCCTCGCTCAATCGCCTTGACGAGCGCGTCATCGCTCGCCCCGGTCACTTGCTGCCAGAGGTCGAGCGGCACCTCCTGGCCAATGATCGCCGCAACTCGCAGGAGGGAGAGTGTCTCGTCCCCCAACCGGTCGAGGCGCGTCTCGATGACCTGCAGGAGCAGCGTAGGGAGGCGGACGCGGTCGGTGTCGCCGAGCGACCAGGTGTCGCCTGACAGCCGCAGTACCCCCCCTTCCGCGAGACTGCGGAGCAGCTCCAGGGCGAACAGCGGGTTGCCCTCGGCGTGATCCTGAATGTAGCGCTCGAGCCGGGCAGCGTCGTCCCCGCCGATGGCATAGCGGCTGGCGATCAGGGCGCGGCTCCCGTCGGAGTCGAGTCGCTGGACGTCCAGGCGCTCGACGCCGGACTCGCGGACGAGGACAGGCAGCAGCGTATAGAGCGGGTGACGACGGTGCAGCTCGTCGGAGCGGTAGGTGGCGGCGACGAGGATTCGTCGATCGGCGAGCTGGCGGGCCAGGAATCGCAGGAAGTCGCGCGAGCCCTGGTCGGCCCAGTGCAGGTCCTCCAGAATCAGCAGCAGCGGCTGAACCCGTGCCACGTCGTCGAAGAACGCAGCCGCCGCGAAGAATAGCGCCTCGCTGCTGCCAGCGGCAGTTGCCGATCGTGCGTCCTCGACGAACGCGGGAGGTTCTGGCAGCCGTTCGACTCCGGCCGGGTAGCGCCGCAGCAGCTCGACCCAGGGGCCGTAGGCCGGGGTGACTGACAGGTCGTAAGCGTGGCCCCAGAGGACGAGGCAGCCGCGCGCAGCAGCAGCGCCGGCCAGGTCATCGATGAGGGTGGTCTTGCCGATCCCCGCCTCGCCGCTCACCAGCACGAGGCACCCCACGCCATCGAGCGCGCTGCGCAGTTGGGCGCGAAGAATCCCGCGCTCGCGCTCGCGACCGACAATCCCGTTGCCGGCGCGGTCCACGCTGCCGACGGCGTCGATGGTGCTGTGCTCATCGGCAGACTGGGGCATGATTCGCCTTTCAGATCGAGTCTGCCCACCCATCGTATAGCGATCTATTATCATTGACAAGATGCGTCGAAGATGCGCCTCGGCGTTGACGCAACATGGTCATCTCCAGCTACCCTGGATCGCAGCCTGACAGAACGGGACTCTTGCAAGCGTCCTCAACGATGCATAGTCTCCACCCATATTGAGAAGGAGGCACGATGGCCACACGGGACGAGCTGGAGGAGGACCTACCGGCATTGAAGGCGCCGGGCGGTCTGCGCGAGGTGGCGCTGCTGATGTTCCGACTGGGCTGGACGGCGTTCGGCGGGCCGGCCGCGCACACCGCGATGCTGCGCGACGAGGTGGTCGTCCGGCGCAAGTGGATGACCGACCGGCACTTCCTCGACCTGATGGGCGCCGCGAACCTGATCCCCGGGCCGAACTCGACCGAGCTAGTGATCCACGCCAGCTACCAGCGTGCTGGCTGGCGCGGGCTGGTCGTCGGCGGGTCGCTCTTCATCCTGCCGGCCGCCTTCCTCGTCCTCGTCTTCGCCTGGCTCTACGTCGAGTACGGCACGACGACGACCGGCGAGTGGCTGCTCTACGGCATCAAGCCGGTCGTCATCGCCGTCGTCGCGCAGGCACTCTGGGGGCTGGGGCGCGTGGCGCTGAAGGGACCATTCCTGGCGGCGATCGCCGCCGGGGTGCTGGCGCTCTACCTCCTGGGCGGCAACGAGATCGCCCTGCTCTTCGGCGGGGCGGCGGTCGTCATGCTGGTCCGCAACTGGCGGCGGATGCGGTCGGCGCGGGTCGGGACGACGCTCTCGATCGCCCCGCCGGCCTGGGCGCTGCCGCTCGTCGCGGCGGTCGCGGCCGGGGCAACGATCGAGTACAGCGCATCCCGCCTGTTCCTGACCTTTCTGAAGATCGGCTCGGTGCTCTACGGCTCGGGCTACGTCCTGCTAGCCTTCCTGCGCAACGACTTCGTCGAGCGGCTCGGGTGGCTGACCGAGAAGCAGCTACTGGACGCCGTCGCGGTCGGTCAGTTCACGCCAGGGCCGGTCTTCACGACGGCGACGTTCGTCGGCTACGTCGTCGGCGGTTTCCCGGGCGCGGCGCTGGCGACGCTGGGCATCTTCATCCCGGCCTTCGCCTTCGTTGCCCTCTCGATCCCGGTCCTGCCGCACATCCGCAAGTCGCCGTGGACGGCGGCAGCGCTGGACGGGGTCAATGTCGCGGCGCTCGGGCTGATGGCGGCGGTGCTAATCGAGCTGGCCTCGGCGGCGATCGTGGACGCGATGACGGTCGCCCTCGCGGCCGTCGCGGCGGTGCTGTTGATCCGCTTCCGGGTCAACTCGGCCTGGCTGGTGCTGGCCGGCGGGCTGATCGGCATCGCCTGGCGCGGGCTGACCTGATCTCCCAGCCAGCTCCGCGACGAAGAGTGACCTGCTATAGGCGCTATCGCTGGCTGCTCTTCATCACCGAGAGAGCGCCGATGTCGCAAAACACCATCGACCGCGTCGCGACCCACTGGTCTACGAGGATGAGGCGCTCGGGGGCGGCGAGTGCCGCCCCGCGCGACGTCACTTCGCGACTGTCACCGGGATCTCGACCACATTGATCTGCGAGCCGTCTTTCGGCGAATCAGCGTAGACGACGACCGTTGCCGGGCCAGGCGGCAGGTCGAACGACAGCGTGACGTCATACGTGCCGCGCGTGCCGGTGCCAGATGTCGCGGTGACCATCTGCTCGACGGCGACGCTGCCGTCGGCGGCACGGATCTGGGCGAAGAACACCGCTTCGAACACGTTGGCCGTGCCAGCAATCCGGACCGGACTGCTGATGTGGTCGCCAATGGCGACGGTGTCGACGAAGATGGCCGGAGTCCATTCCTCGTAGTCGGCGCGTCCGACCGGGCGATCCAGCATGACGCCTTCGCCGCTGAATACATCGACCGGCTTGCCATCGAGTGAGAACGTGACCTTTTCAATCGTCGGGAACTGGGTCAGCGTGAAGACCACTTGCGCAAGTCGCGCCGCCACCGAGGCGCTCCCGCCGCCCGATTCGAACTCACCGGACAGATCAACGGTCGCGACCTTGTTGTCGATCGTAACGCCGAGGAAGCGCGTGCCAGAGGGGATCGACGTGCTCATGCCGGCCGTCTGCTCGTCGGCCGTCGGGCCGGCCAGCAGCGCCTGCATCGCCGCCGCGGCCACCTGCAGCGTGTGCGGCGCCGTGCGGTGCGCCAGCGCGATCTTCTCGTCGCGGATGTAATAGACCGACAGGGTCAGCGTGTCGACCGAACCGGACGTCGTCGCGGTCGGGGCGGCGGTGGTCGCCGTCGCTTCGGCCGGCGCGCTGGTCGCGGTCGGCTCGGCTGGGGGTTCCGTGGCCGTCGCCTCGGCCGGCGCCGTTGGCGTCGTCGCGGCCGCTGCCGTGCTCGTCGCGGCAGGCTGGCTCGTGGAAGTCGCATTACTGCTGCCCGATCCGCAGGCAGCAAGAAGGCTGCCGAGAATGACCAGCATGCCGATCAGCAGAGCAACGCTCCCGGGAGCGCGACGTCGGCGACGTTTGTCCATGGTCTCACTCTCCATCCAGCCGGCAGGAACATCATCGTCCTGACTCCATAACGTTAACGGTTGCCGAACGTCACGACCAGTCGCTTGGCGCAATCGCGTCTGCCGCGATAGACACGAAGCCGGCCCCGCGAGACGAGCTCAACGGGGCCGGTGCTGCCGCGACCGGCGACTGGGTCGTTACGCCTTGCCGCGGATGGCGCCCCACGCGAAGAGAACAACGACCGCGCCGAGGATCGCGACCAGGAGCGTGCCGAGACTGAACGACGACGTGTAGTTGTCGCCGCTGATCAATCCCCAGATGAACCCGCCAACCAGCGCGCCGACGATGCCGACGACGATGTTCTCCAGCCAGCTCATGCTCGCATCGCGTCCCGCGATCTTGCTGGCGATCCAGCCGGCCAGCGCGCCAATGATGATCCAGCCGATGATACTCATGAAAGCCCTCCCAACGCCGAGCCCTGAATGGCTGTGCGGCAACACATCCGAATCATGCAGCCGTTATGCCATCAACTGCCTGTGCCGCCCCTGCCGCCGGGCGCTGGTCGGCCTCGGTCGTCGCGTCCATCCGTGCGCGATTTGGCCACCAGTTCCACTTCCCCAATAGCTCGACCAATGCTGGCACCAGCAGCGAGCGGGTCACGAACGTGTCGAGAAGGACGCCGACCGCGACGGCGAAGCCAAGCTGGAAGAGGTCACGCATCGGGAGCGTCATCAGAGCAGCGAAGGTGCCGGCCAGGATGATTCCGGCCGAGGTGATCACCCCGCCAGTCCGCTCGAGCGCGTGCTCGGTCGCCAGCGAGAGGGGCATTCGCTCGGATTCTTCGCGAATGCGCGACATCAGATAGATGCTGTAATCGACCCCCAGACCATTCAGAAAGACGAACAGGTAGAACGGAACCGTTGCGCCAACACTCTCATGACCGAACACGTAGCGGAAGACGAGGGTCGACAGGCCGAGCGCGGCGAAGTAGGTCAGCAGGATCGTCGCGCCCAGATAGAGCGGGGCGACGATCGAACGCAGCAACAGGCCGAGAACAAGCATGATCGCCAACAGGATCGCTGGCAGCACCAGCAGCTCGTCGCGCGTCGTCGCAGTCCGGGCGTCGGCGTTCTGTGCCGTGTCGGCGCCGACCAGGACCGTCGTCCCTGCCGGCCCGCTCGCGGTGGCGGCGCTTGTTGCCGTCGCGCGGATCGACGGAATCAGATCCATCGCGGGTGTGCCATACGGGTTTTCGTCGAGGACGACCTCGATCCGCGCGACCGAGGCGTCGGTCGACACGAATTGCAGCGCCTGGGTGTAGAGGCCGATCGACTGCGCCTCGGGGGACGATTGGTCGACCCCGGCCGGCGGCCCTCCCTGCCCCGATGCTCGCCCCTGCTGGATCTGCTCGCGCAATGGGGCCGGCACACTCTGGTACGCCTTCAGGACATCATCCTGTCCAGGACCCTTGCCGATCCCGACGGGAGCCATCGGCCCGCTGACCTGGACGACATGATCCAGGCCGGACAGGGCGACACCAACAGCCTGCAGCGTGGCCATGTTTGCCGGGTCGAAGGCCGACTGACCAGCCGGGAATCGAACGTAGACGTCGGTCGGCGCAAGATCACCGGCCGGGAAGCCGGCGCGCAGCAGCTGGAACCCCTGAACCGACTCGACAGAGGGAGGCAGGCTCTCGAGCGTGTCATAGCTGGGGACAAATCGCATAACACCGCTGGCCATCACCAACAGCACCAGCACTGTCGAGGCGAGAACGACGGCAGGACGCCGGAGAACGAGATGGCCGACGCGGGACCAGATGCGGCTCGTCTGCTCCCCGGCTGCCCCGGGCGTGTACTCTGGACGAAATGGCCAGAAGCCGGTGCGGCCAACGATAGTGAGGACAGCGGGGATAAACGTGATCGCCGCCAGCATCATCGTGGCGATCGCGACCGCAACGACCGGGCCAAGCGAGCGGAAGCTGCCGAAGGCGGCGAAGAGCAACAACAACGACGCCAGCATGAGCGTCGCGCCGGCCGAAAGGATCGCCTCGCTGACGCCGCGCATCGCCGCGCGCATCGCCTGATGCTTGTCCTCGTGACGGCGCAGCTCTTCCCGGTAGCGGGATGCGATGAACAGATAGTAGTCCGTCCCGGCCCCGAAGAGGATCACGGTCATGATCCCACTCGCCTGAGCATCGACGGGGAAGCTCAGCGCGCGCAGGAGGAGCGCCGCCAGCCCGCCGGCGAGCTGGAGCACGAGCGCGACGATCAGCAGCGGCACGACGGCGATAATCGGAGAGCGGTAGATCAGGATCAACAGAACCAGAACCAGGCTCGCCGTGACGAGAATCAGAAACACATCGACGTTGCTGAAGACGGCGACGAGATCAGCCAGCAGGCCGGCCGGCCCGCTGACCTTCACCTGCACATCGCCAGTCACACCCGCCGTTGCCTCACGGATCGACGTGATCCGCTGCTCGAACGCCGGATCGGTCGGCGATCCGCTGATCGGCACGATCATCATCATCGTCGCGCCATCAGCCGAGACGAGCTGGCCACGCGCCTGTGGCATGTTGAAAATCGAGACGACACCCGCAACGTTGCTGCCAGGCTCTTTCGCCATCGCCGCGACGGCGTTGTAGACCGTCTGCGCCGACTGCATGTCGGCATCGGAGAGGCCGGCCTGGTTGTGGAACACAATGATCGCTGGCGTGTTCGCGCTCGGATAGAGCTCTCGAACGAGCTTCGCGGCCTGCGTCGATTCAGCGCTGGACGGCAGAAACTGGAGCTGGTCGTTTGTCGAGATGCTCGATAGCGTTGGGGCAAGTGGGATGATCAACGCGGAGAGGAGAATCCAGGCCACCAGGAAGATCCACTTTCCCCGTCGGGAGCTGGCGGCATCGGTTATCGCATGGAGCACGGGTGCGCCCTTCTGTACGTGAATCGTACGTCGCCTCTTCGCCTGCTGCCCCCTTCGTGAGGATCAGGTCTCTCCTATTTTCACGACATTGCGTCGACTTGTCAAGACGTTTCGTCCATATGCTATACTTCCTGTATGCCACGGATCAGTGAAGCAACCATCGCCAAGCATCGACATCGCACCGAGACGGCGCTTCTGGACGCCTGGGGCGGGCTCCTCGACGAGCGCGGTTACAGCGACATTACGCTGACCCTCGTCGCTGAACGGGCCGGCGTTGTCCGCAACACCGTCTACGGCTATTTCCCCGACAAGGAGCACCTGCTCCTCGCCTACCTCACCCGCGAGGTCGGGCGTTTCATGGACGGGGCGACTGCAGCGGTCGATGAGGCGGTCGGCGCGCGGGCGCGGCTACGTGTGCTGGTCGATCACCAGGCGCGATATTTCGCCACGAATGCCGGAGCGGGCCAGGATCTGGCTGGCATCGCCAGCCCCGACCGTTACCCGGATTTCGCAGCCTGCTTCGCACCGGTCCGCGACCTGCTGGTGCGGATCATTCGCGAGGGTATTCACGAGGGAGTCTTCCGCGCCCTCGATCCAATCAGCGCTGCCCGGATGACGCTGGCGCTGCTCGGCGCCTATCGCGTCCCACTTGCGCGCGCGACTGTCAGCCCCGAAGAAGCGACCGATAGTGTCCTCGACTTCCTGCTGCACGGCATCGACGCAAACACAGCTGGCTAGGACCGGGAAGTCCCGGCGATCGGAGTCCGCATGTCCAGCGATCGGCCGGCCCCGTCGGCCAGTTGGCAGGAGAGCGATTCAGCGACATTCATCGACGTTGGCAGGGTGATGATCCCCCGGCGCGACGAGATCGAGCGAACGATCGTTGCGCTTGTCCCCGGCAAGCCGGACGCCGAGCTCACCGTCGTCGATATCGCCGCTGGCGTTGGCTGGCTGAGCAAGGCAATCCTCGCCCGATACCCACGCGCCCACGCACTCCTTCTCGACGGCAGCGACACGATGCTCGCCGAGGCGGAGCGCAATCTCGCGGAGTACGCCGGCCGCTACGAGCTCCGGCAGTTCCGGCTGGAGGATGAGGGCTGGATCGACGCGCTTCCTGCGCCAGTCCGTTGCGTCGTCAGTAGCCTGGCCATTCACCACCGGGACGCCGCCGGCAAGCGCGCGCTCTACCGGCGACTCCTGCCGGCGCTCGAGCCGGGCGGCGCGGTGTTGATTGCCGATCTCGTCCAGCCGGCCAGCCCGGCGGCGCTGCGACTGGCCGCGCGGGAATGGGACGACGAAGTGCGCAGCCAGTCGCTGGAGCTGACCGGCACGCTCGACGCCTGGGAGCTGTTCGACGGCGACGACTGGAACATCTTCGATCATCCGGACCCAATCGATACCCCCTCACCCATCGCGGACCAGCTCGACTGGTTTCGCGAGGCCGGCTACGTCGCCGCCGATGTCTTCTGGGCCTACGCCGGCCACGCCGTCTACGGCGCGTTCCGGCCTGAATAGGTCCGGCCGATCATACTATCGACGAATTCGATTG
>Ga0209477_1000390_pt1 | contig 27124 bp, 25 predicted proteins | sample KloWWTupernatant_FD_187180 | JGI IMG/M metagenome (GOLD analysis project Ga0209477, IMG submission 187180) | Active sludge microbial communities from Klosterneuburg, Austria, studying microevolution and ecology of nitrifiers - Klosterneuburg... | ecosystem: Engineered > WWTP > Aerobic digester >...
TGCGCGGATGCGGCGGCTCAGTGCACCACGCCGCGATAGTTGAGCTCGCCCGCGGTCACGGCGAGGTCGAGGCGGTTCTCGGGCGGCGCCAGCGGACAGGTCGCGTACGGCGTGAACACGCACGGCGGGTTGTAGGACTTGTTGAAATCCACCACGACGAGGTCGCTGCCGGGCTTGGGCCGGTCGCTGTAGAGGAAGCGCCCGGCACCATAAGTCTGCTTGCCGCTGGTGCGGTCGGAGAAGATGAACCACAACTGGTCCGGCCCACCGTCGACTGCCTCCAGTCGGTACTGCTTTCCGTCGCGCTCGAACTCGACCGCGCCAGGATTGGGCGTGTCATCGAGCGTGCCGATCACGTTCGCGATCGGGATCGTCTTGCCATCGGGATGCGGCAGGAACCTGCCTTCCACGCGCCACGAGGGATCGATGTCGTAGTAGTCCATGCCGACGAAGCCGGTGCGGGTGGCAGCGGCCGAATCGCGCACACGCAAGGCATGGCGGCCGGAACGCTCGATCACGATGAAGCTCACGCTGCCGTGCGCGACCACGCTGGGCGTGCCCGAGTTATCGGCCAGCAGCGTCGCCTGCGTCGCCGGCTTGCCGTCGACCGTCGCGCCGGTGCCTGCCTCCAGTGCAATCGAAAGCTTCCCGTCCGCCAGCGTGAGCGTGCCGAGCCTGGGCGGCACGCCGGCGATCTTCACGAAGGCATCCGCATCCGGTCCGACGGCGCTCGCATCCACGGCGCTGCCGATCGCGGTACGGCCGGGCTCGATCCAGTCCAGCCCGACCAGGCTCAACCAGCCATCCGGCACCTTGAGCCGTTCCACCCGCTGCGCGCGCCAGGCTTCGATCTCGGCGCGATGCGGATCGGGGGCGGCGCCGGCGGCGAGGATCGCGGCGAGCAGCAATGAAGTCGGCGGCATGCGGTCTGGTCTCCGGGAATCGGGTGGCGCTCAGCGCCCTCGCAGGAACATGCGGTCCAGTTCGGCCCGCGTCAACTGGACCCAGGTCGGGCGACCATGATTGCACTGGTCGGAGCGCTCGGTCGCTTCCATCTGGCGCAACAGCGCATTCATCTCGGCGAGTTCGAGGCGCCGGTTGGCGCGCACCGAGGCATGGCAGGCCATGGTGGACAGCAGTTCGTTCTGGAATTCCTCGAGGCGCGCGCTGCTGCCGTGGGTGGCGAGGTCGCCCAGCACGTCGCGCACCAGCGCCTCGACGTCGCTGCCTTCGAGCACCGAGGGGATGCGCCGCACCAGCACGCGCTCGTCGGCCACGCGCGTGAGTTCGAAGCCCAGCGCGGCGAACTCGGCGGCGTGTTCGTCGACCGCGTCGGCCTCGCGCCGCGACACTGCGACCGGCAGCGGCACCAGCAGCAATTGCGACGGAATCGAGCCGCAGGCGCGGGCGTCCTTGAGCCGCTCGTAGGTGACGCGCTCGTGCGCCGCGTGCATGTCGACCAGTACCAGGCCGTGCGCATTCTCGGCCAGCACGAAGACGCCGCCCAGTTGCGCGAGGGCGTAGCCCAGGGGCGGCGGGGCGCCGTCCGCCACGGCATCGCCACCAGCTTGCGGGATCGACGCGTGCTGCGTCGATCCCGCGGAATACAGGGCCGGGTAGGCCTGCAGCGGCACCGCCTGGCCGGGAAGCCCAAGCCCGGACTGGCGCGGATTCCACGCGGCATGAACCGAACCCGCGGGCTGCGGCGTGGCGAATGCGCCGACGCCATCCGGCATCGCCCCGCCCGCGCGCGTCCCGGCCAGCGCCTCGTGCAGGCGCCGGAACACGAAATCATGCACGCGGCGCGAATCGCGGAACCGCACCTCGAGCTTGGCCGGATGCACGTTGACGTCGACCGCACCGGGTTCGAGCGTGAGGAACAGCACGTAGGCCGGATGGCGCCCGTGGAACAGCACGTCGGCGTAGGCCTGCCGCACCGCGTGCGCCACCAGGCGGTCTCGCACGGGCCGCCCGTTGACGTAGAAATACTGGCGGTCGGTCTGCGAGCGCGCAGCGGTGGGCGCGCCGATCCAGCCTTCGAGGCGCAGGTCACCGGCGCTGGTGTCGATGCGCAGCGATTGCGCCAGCAGCGATTCGTCCAGGGCCGCGCCGATGCGCTGCTCCGCGCTGGCGGCGCCCCAGCGCTGCATTTCGCGCCCGTTGTGGCTCAATCGGAACTCGACCGCGGGATGCGCCAGCGCCTGCGTGCGCACCAGTTCCTCGACGTGGCCGTACTCGGTGCGCTCGGCGCGCAGGAACTTGCGCCGCGCCGGGACGTTGTAGAAGAGGTCGTGCACCGTGACCGTGGTGCCCACCGGATGCTGCGCCGGGCGCGGCGCCGACAGGCGCCCGTCCTCCGCTTCGATGGTCCAGGCCTGGTCTGCATCATGCGCGCGCGAACTCAGCGCGAAGCGCGAGACCGAAGCCATGCTCGGCAGGGCTTCGCCGCGAAATCCCATCGTGGCCACCGATTCGAGGTCATCGAGGCTGGCGATCTTGCTGGTGGCGTGGCGCGAGAGCGCAAGCGCCAGGTCGTCGGCCGCGATGCCGTGGCCGTTGTCGCGCACCCGCACCAGTGTCGCGCCACCCGCCTCGAGCTCGACCTCGATCCGGGTCGCGCCCGCGTCAAGGCTGTTCTCGACCAGTTCCTTGACGATCGACGCCGGCCGCTCGACCACCTCGCCCGCGGCGATCTGGTTGACGAGCTGTTCGGGCAACTGGCGGATGCGCAAGGACGCCGGGCCTGCGATGCGGGCCGCGATCATAGCAAGCTGGCAGTGCGCCGCCGCCGGGAACGGGCGCGGCGACGCGCGCGCAGCGAAGGCCGACCTCAGGATTCGCTCGGAATCCGCAGCACCGTGCCCGCGCGCACCATGTCGGTGGACAGGTTGTTGACCCGGCGCAGCTCGCCGAGGCTGATGCGGTGGCGCATGGCGATCAGCGAGAGGCTCTCGCCGCGTGCCACGATGTGCTCGCGCGGGCGCTGCGGATGGGCCGCGATCCAGGAATCGGGCGGCGGCGAACCATGGAAGTAGTCGCGGATGCCGTCGAGCATCGCCTTGGCCAGCACGCGCTGGTGGCCCGGATCGTTGAGGCGGCGTTCCTCGGCCGGATTGGAGATGAACGCGGTCTCGACCAGGATCGAGGGCACGTCGGGCGAACGCAGCACCACGAAGTTGGCGCGCTGCACGTTGCGGCTGTGGACCTTGCCGACGCGCGCCAGGCTGCGCAGCACGCTGGCGGCGACCGCGTCGCTGGCGCCCAGGGTCGCGCCCTGGGAGAGATCCAGCAGCACGGCGGCCAGGGTGTTGTCCTTGTCGTCCAGCGACACGCCACCGACCAGGTCGGACTGGTTCTCGCTGGCGGCGAGCCAGCGCGCCGCCTCGCTGCTGGCGCCGCGCTGCGACAGGATGTAGACCGAGGAACCCGACGCGGCGCGCCGGGTGAAGGCATCGGCATGGATCGACACGAAGAGGTCGGCCCTGGCGTCGCGCGCCTTCTGGTAGCGCTGCTTGTGCGGGATGAAGTAGTCGCCGTCGCGGACCAGCAGCGCGCGCATGCCGGGCTCGGCGTCGATGGCGACGGCCAGCGCGCGCGCCACCGCCAGGGTGACGTTCTTCTCGCGCGTGCCCTTGGCGCCGATCGCGCCCGGATCCTCGCCGCCGTGCCCCGCGTCGATCGCGATCACCACGTCGCGCAAGGGGCCCGAGGCGACGGCCGGGACCGACCGCGCCGGCTGCGCCGCCCCGGTGGCTACGCGCGGATACAGGTCGATCACCAGGCGGTGGTTCTTCTTGCCGACCGGCGGCAGCAGGAAGGACTTCGGCCGCGTGCCCGGGGTCACGTCGATGACCACGCGCAAGGAATCGACCGTGGGCTGCCCGGAGCGCAGGCCCAGCACCCGGCCATGCGGCTTGGGCGCGCTGTAGCCGGTCGCCAGCTTGGCGCCCTGCAGGTCGAGGACGACGCGGTCGGGGTTCTGCAGGGTGAAGAGCTTGTACTCGACCACCCCGCCCAGGTCGAAGACCGTGCGGGTGTATTCGGGGCTCTCCCACAGGCGCACCGCGCGGACGTCCGTGGGCGCAGCCGCGGACGTGGCCGCCGGCGCCAGTGCAAGCGCCAGCACCCACAAGGTCCCCATCCGCAGCCAGAGCGCGCGTCCCATGCCGGCATTTGACCGCAACCAGACCGGGAAACGCAAGTGTTTTCCGTTTGTAATCCGTAGCCTGCAGACGATTCTTAACCTGAACCCGAGGGGCGGGCCGCGGCCGCGCCGCGCAGCGTTTCCGCACCGCCGGGCGTCAGGGCCCGCGCCTCGAGCGTGCGACCCGTGCCCGCCACGGCCAGCGCCAGGACCAGATCCGGCGCCGGGACGGCGACCTCGCCCCGCTCGGGCCACTCGATCAGGATCACGCCGTCGAGGTCGCGCAGCCCGAGGGCCTCGAGTTCCAGCGGCGAGCTGATCCGGTACAGGTCGAGGTGGTGCAGCAGGCGGGTCGGGGTCGGGTAGGACTCCAGCAGCGTGTAGGTCGGGCTCTTGACCCGCGTGCCGGGCTGCAGCGCCTGGACCAGCGCGCGCGCCAGCGTGGTCTTGCCAGTACCCAACTCGCCGTGCAGGTGGATCACCAGTTGCGCGGGCAATGCCTGTGCGAGGGCCTGGCCGAAGTCGCGCGTATGCGCTTCATCGGGCAGCGCCAGGCGCAGCGCGACGCTCACGGATTGACCGCGGCGCGCAGGCAATCAAGCAGCTCGCCGGCGAGCATCCCGCGCGCGCCGCGCGCCGCCGCGCGCCGCGCCGCCTCGGCATGCGCGGCGACGCCGACCCGCGCAGCCTGCGCCGGATCGAAGTGCTGGGCCATGAGTCCGGCGATGATCCCGGTCAGCACGTCGCCCATGCCGCCGCTGGCCATGGCCGGATTGGCCTGCGCGCAGATCCAGGCTTCGCCCGTGGGCGTCGCCACCACGGTGCCGGCGCCCTTGAGCACGACCACCGCCTGGTGGCGTCGCGCCAGCTCGCGCGCGGCCGCGTAGCGGTCGCGCGCGATCGCCGCAGGCACAACCTCGAGCAGGCGCGCGGCCTCGCCCGGATGCGGCGTCAGCACCGCCTGCGCCGGCAGCGCGCAGCGCGCCGCGGCGAGCAGGTTGAGTCCGTCGGCGTCGAGCACGCAGGGCTTGCCCGCCGCGAGCGCCTGGGTCCACAGCGCGCGCGACCACGCCGACTGTCCGAGGCCCGGCCCCAGCGCGATCACGCTGGCGCGCGCCAGCAATGCATCGGGCAGTTCGCCTTCGACCCCATGGACCATGAGTTCGGGCCGCGCGCCCACCAGCGCGGCCACATGCGCCGCGCGCGTGGCGACGCTGACCAGGCCGGCGCCGCTGCGCGCAGCCGCTTCGCCGGCCAGGCGCGCGGCGCCGGCCATGCCGTGGTCGCCGCCCACCACCAGCACGTGCCCGTGGCGGCCCTTGTGCGCGGCCGGCGCGCGCGGCGCCAGCGCGCGCTGGCACTCGGCGTCGTCGAGCAGGCGCGCGTCCGCCGGCACTGCATCGAACACCGCCGCGGGCACGTCCAGCGTCTCCAGCACGCATTCACCGACGTGGTCCGCCGCGGCCCCGGTCCACAGCCCGCGCTTCCAGCCGATGAAGCACACCGTCAGCGACGCGCGCACGCACGGCGCGTAGGCGTGGCCGCTGTCGGCATCGAGTCCCGAAGGCAGGTCCAGCGCCAGGACCGGCAGGCCGCAGCGGCCGATCGCAGCGATCGCGTCCGCGGTCGCGCCCTCGGGATCGCGCCCGGTCCCGATGCCGAGCAGGGCGTCGACCACCAGTTGCGCATCCGCCAACCCCGCGCCGGCATCGATGGCCACCACGCCGCCTGCGGCCTCGAAGTCGGCACGCGCCCGGGCCGCCTCCGCGCTGCCGGGCATGCCGGTGGCCAGCACGCGCGCGTCGAGGCCCGCAGCGCGCGCCAGCCGCGCCAGCACGTAACCGTCGCCGCCATTGTTGCCGCGGCCGCACCAGGCCACGAGCCGTTGCACTTCGGGAAACCTGGCCCGCAGGCGCCGCAGGGCGGCCGCGCCGGCGCGGCACATCAGCGCATGGCCATCCTCGCCGCTGGCCGCGATCGCGCGCCGGTCGAGTTCGCGCATCGCATCGACGCGGTACAGGCGGAGTTCGGGGCGCTGCATGCGCCCGATTCTATACTTCGGGCGTGGAACCCGACGCCGAACATCCCGCCCGCGCGGTCGACTACGCGACGCTGGCCGCCGACATCCGCCGCTGGGGCACGGAACTCGGCTTCCAGCAGACCGGCATCGCCGGCACCACGCTCGACGCCGACGAGGCGCGCCTGCTGGCCTGGCTCGATGCCGGCATGCACGGCGAGATGGCGTGGATGCAGCGCCACGGCACCCGCCGCTCGCGCCCCGCCGAGCTGGTGCCGGGCACGGCGAGCGTGATCTCCGTGCGCCTGGACTACCTGCCCGACGCGGCCGACATGGCCGCGACCCTGGCCGATCCCGCGCGCGCCTACGTGTCGCGGTATGCGCTCGGCCGCGACTACCACAAGGTGATGCGCCAGCGGCTGCAAGGCCTGGCCGAGCGCATCGAATCGGTGGTCGGGCGTTTCGGCCACCGGGTCTACACCGACAGCGCGCCGGTGCTGGAGAAGCCGCTGGCGCGCAACGCCGGCCTCGGCTGGATCGGCAAGCACACCAACCTGATCAACGCCGGCGCCGGCTCGTGGTTCTTCCTCGGCGAGCTCTACACCGACCTGCCGCTGCCGGCCGACGCGCCGGCCGGCGACCATTGCGGCACCTGCAGCCGTTGCATCGAGGCCTGCCCCACCGGCGCGATCGTCGCGCCCTACCAGCTGGACGCGCGGCTGTGCATCTCGTACCTGACGATCGAGCATGCCGGCCCGATCCCGGAGCCGCTGCGGCCACTGCTCGGCAACCGCATCTATGGTTGCGACGATTGCCAGCTCGCGTGCCCCTGGAACAAGTTCGCGCGGCTCAGCGCCGAGGCGGACTTCCGCGAGCGCCATGGCCTCGCCAGCGCCAGCCTGGTCGCGCTATTCGCGTGGAACGCCGACGAGTTCCTGCAGCGCACCGAGGGCTCGGCGATCCGGCGCATCGGCCACGCGCGCTGGTTGCGCAACCTCGCCGTGGCCCTGGGCAATGCGCCGGGCTCGCCGCAGGTCATCGCCGCGCTGCAGTCGCGCCGCGACGAGCCGGACCCGCTGGTGCGCGAGCACGTGCGCTGGGCGCTGGCGCGGCACGGCGCCGGCTGAACCCACCTGCGCGCCTCAGGAGCGGGCGCGGATCTCCGCGATCGAGGCGGCGGTCGCGGCGTCGATCTCCACCGACGCGGCGCGGCCCTCGAGCGCCGGCAGCAGGTCGCGCGCGATGCGCTTGCCGAGCTCGACGCCCCACTGGTCGTAGGAGTCGACGCCCCACAGCACGCCGGCGGCGTGGGTGCGGTGCTCGTACAGCGCCAGCAGCATGCCGAGCGATTCGGGATCCAGCGCGTCGAGCAGCACGATCGAGCTGGGACGACCGCCCGGGCTGCGCCGCCAGGGCTCGCCTTCCGCGCTGCCGCGCATCAGCGCGGCGCTTTGCGCCAGCAGGTTCGCCAGCAGCGCGGCGTGATGCGCGGCCAGCCCGTGCGCGGGCCGGATCGCGGCGACGAACTCGCACGGCACCACGTCGACGCCCTGGTGCAGCGCCTGCATGAAGGCATGCTGCGCGTTGGTGCCCAGTTCGCCCCAGGTCACCGGCGCCGCGGGGCGCGCCAGCGGCCGGCCCTCGCGGTCCACGCCCTTGCCGTTGGATTCCATTTCCAGCTGCTGCAGGAAGCCCGGCAGCAGCCGCAGCCGCTCGTCGTAGACCAGCATCGCGCGGGTCGGCAGGCCGAGTGCATTGCGGTTCCAGACCTCGGCCAGGGCCAGCAGCAGCGGCAGGTTGTCATCGGCCGGCGCGGTCGAGTAGTGCTGGTCCATCGCGTGCGCGCCGGCGAGCAGCCGGCGGAACACCGGCAAGCCCAACGCGATGGCGATCGGCAGCCCGACCGCCGACCACAGCGAGTAGCGGCCGCCGACCCAGTCCCACAAGGGCAGCACCTGCGCATCGGCCAGGCCCCAGGCGCGCGCCGCCTCGGGCTTCGCGGTCAGGGCGTGGAAGCGCTGCGCGAGCGCGAACTCCCGGCTGATGCCGCCGCGCCGCATCCAGTCCAGCACCGCCTCGGCGTTGAGCAGCGATTCCTGGGTCGAGAAACTCTTGGAGGCGAGCAGCACCCGCGTCCGCGTCGGGTCGAGCCCGGCGATCGCGCGCTCGAAGGCGGTGCCGTCGACATTGGCGAGGAAATGCACGCGCGGCCGGCCCGGCGTCGGACCCAGGGCCTCGCACACCAGGCGCGGGCCCAGGTCGGAGCCGCCGATGCCGATGTGGATCACGTCGGTCACGTGGCCGGCGGCGTACTCGGCCTCGCACGCCGCGACCAGCGTGGCCATGCGCGCGAGGGTGGCGTGCGCGGCGCGCGCGGCGTCGGCCGCGGGCGTGCCATCGCCGGACGACGGCAACGGCGCGCGCAGGGCCGTGTGCAGCGCCGGGCGTTGCTCGGTGGCATTGACCGCGTCGCCGCGCAGCAGCGCCGCCACGGCCGCGCCATGATCGCAGGCGCGCGCCAGGTCGTGCAGTGCGGCCAGTGCCGCGAGGTCGATCCGCTGGCGCGCGAGGTCGACCCGCAAGGGTCCCAGGCGCCGCGACAGGCGCTGCAGGCGCCCGGGCTCATCCAGCAGTCGGGTCGATGCCACGGGCGCGAGGCGCGCTGCGTGTTCGGTCAACGCGGACCAGGCCCGGGAGCGCGGATCGACCGAGCTCATGCGCGCGCCCGCCGGGCCAGGGTCGGCGTGGCGCGGGCGCTGCGCCCGTTCGGGCAAATCGCGGTCACGGGCTCGCACTCCACGGCGTCATCGGGGCGCGGCTATGGTACGTGGCCACTGCGGCGTCGCACCAACCGGCGAATCGCGGGCAAAAAAAACCCTCGCCGAATCCGGCGAGGGTAGAATCGGAGTGACGATTACCTAAAAGAATGCGCCCTGCTGCCGTTGGGGATCGCTGTGCAGCGGTCAACCCACCGGTGTGTGAACACTATCACGGTGTAGTGCGAAAAGCTACATCTGTTGCGTAGCGGACTACATTTGGCGAAAAGTGTTGCTTTTCGGCACTACTCGCCCGAGGCCCGCAAGCGTTTTCCTCAGCCAATCAACAAGTTGTCGATCAGGCGGGCCGTGCCTACGCGCGCCGCGACCAACGCGACCAGGTCTTGGCGGCGGCCCGGCTCGGGAACCGAGAGGTCGTGCGCCGACCGGATCGCCGCGTATTCGGGCCGCAGGCCCGCTTCCTCCAGCCGCGCGAGCGCGAGGGGTTCGAGCGTGCCGGGTGCCACGCCCGCCAGGATCTGCGCCTCGATCCAGCGCAGCGTCGCGTGGATCGCGCCCGCGCGCTCGCGCTCGGCAGCCGACAGGTACTGGTTGCGCGAACTCATGGCGAGTCCATTGGCCTCGCGCACGGTCGGTCCCACCACGATCGTCCCCGGCAGCGCCAGGTCGCGGGCGAGGTGCCGGATCACCAGCGCCTGCTGGTAGTCCTTCTGGCCGAAGATCGCCAGGTCCGCCTGCGCCATCGACAGCAGGCGCGTGACCACGGTCGCCACGCCGTCGAAGTGGCCGGGGCGGAAGGCGCCGCACAGGGTGTCGCCCAGGCGCGGCACGTGCATGCGCACCGCGGCCTCGACGCCGTAGGGATACATCTCCTCGACCGTCGGCGCATACAGCAGGTCGCAGCCGTGCGCGGCCAGCCCGGCGGCGTCGGCCTCGAGCGTGCGCGGGTAGCGCGCATAGTCCTCGCTGGGTCCGAACTGGGTCGGGTTGACGAACACGCTGGCGAGCACGCGCGTGGCCTGCGCGCGCCCCAGCGCCACCAGCGAATAGTGGCCGGCGTGCAGGTTGCCCATGGTCGGCACGAAGGCGACGCGCTCGCCCGCCGCGTGCCAGGCGGCGACCGCGGCGCGCAGTTCGACCACCGTATGGACGATGCGCATGCGCTCAGTACGACTCGTGGGCGCCGGGGAAGCTGCCGTCGCGCACCGCGGCGACATAGGCGCGCACCGCATCGGCGATGCTGCCGCGACCGGCGAGGAAATCGCGGACGAAGCGCGGTTGTCGATGCAGGTTCACGCCCAGCAGGTCGTACGACACCAGGACCTGGCCATCGCAGCCCGGGCCCGCGCCGATGCCGATGGTCGGGATCGCCAACTGCGCCGTGATCGCGCCCGCCAGCGGCGCCGGCACGCACTCCAGCACCAGCATGGCGGCGCCGGCGGCCTGCACCGCCAGCGCGTCGGCGACCAGGCGCTCGGCCGCGTCGGCGTCGCGCGCCTGGACCTTGTAGCCGCCCATGCGATGCACCGATTGCGGCGTGAGCCCGAGGTGCGCGCACACCGGGATGTCGCGCTCGGCCAGGTAGCGGATGCAATCGAGCACCGGTCCCGCGCGCTCGAGCTTGACCATCGCCGCGCCACCCTCGCCCACCAGCCGCGCGGCGCTGCGGTATGCGGCGGCGGGATCGGGGTAGCTGCCGAAAGGCAGGTCCGCCAGCAACAGCGCGCGACGCAGGCCGCGCGCGACGGCCTGGCAGTGGTAAACGAGGTTATCGAGGGTCACGCCCAGCGTGGTCGCCTGCCCCTGCACGACCATGCCCAGCGAGTCGCCGACCAGCACCACGTCGATGCCGGCGGCGTCGAACTGCGCCGCCAGCGTCGCATCGTAGGCGGTGAGCATGGCGATGCGCTCGGCCCGCGACTTCATCCCGGCGAGCGTGGCGAGCTTCACCGCGGGGGCGGAGGCAGTGGCTTGGGCGGGCATGGGACCTCCGGGCCGCGGATTATTGGCCCGGCGGCATCGCCGCCTCAAGCCCGGCGTCCGCGGCGCGCCGCGCGCTGGCCAATTCCGCGGCCGGCAAGCGTTGCAGGCATTGCGTGACGCTGCCGTGCCCGGGAACCAGCGCATCCGGGGCCAGCTCCGCCAGCGGCACCAGCACGAAGGCCCGCTCGACCAGCCTCGGGTGGGGAACCCGGCAGCCCGGTTGCGCCAGTTCGCGCTCGCGATACAGCAGCAGGTCCAGGTCGATCAGGCGCGGACCCCAGCGCTCGCCGTCGCGTTCGCGGCCAAGGGCGCGTTCGGTTGCGAGCAGTGCCTCGACCAGCGCCGCTGGCTCGAGCGTGGTGTCGACCTCCACCACCGCGTTGGCGAACTCGGGCTGGTCGAGGCGGCCCCAGGGCGCGGTGCGGTAGCAGGCCGAGCAGCGCAACACGCGCACCGCGCCGTCCAGTTGCAACTGCCCGAGCGCGCGAATCAACTGCCGCGCCGGGTCGCCGAGGTTCGCGCCGAGGCCGATGTAGACCCCGCCGCGCCGCGCGCTCATGCCGGCGGCGCGGCGTCCGCGGCGCCGTTGCGCCGGCGGCCGCCGCGACGACGGCGGCGTTTGCGCGGCGCTGCCTCGGCGCCGGTCTCGTCGTGCAGCCGTGCCGGCGCCTCGCCGGAATGCTCGCCATGCGGCTTGAGCAGCGCCTCGGTCCACCACTGCGCGAGCTCGCGCACGGCCGGCTCCTCGAGCGCGCGCAGGACCAGGAAGTCATAGGCGGCACGGAAGCGCGGATGCGACATCAGGCGCGCGACCTTCTTGCGCGCGGTCTGCTCGAAGCGCGGCTGCAGGGCCCAGATCTCCTGCATCGGGATCGTGAAGCGCTTGGGCATGGCGATGCGCCCGGCCTGCTCGCGCACCGCGCGCGAGGCCGCGCGCGTCCACGCCACTTCCGGCTCGAGCCCGCCATCGACCAGGGCCTGGTACTCGGCGTGCGCGGCCGGCCACAACAGCACCGCGAGCAGGAAGGCCGGCGTCACCGGCTTGCCGTCGGCCACGCGCTGGTCGGTGCCGCGCAGCGCCGCCTCCAGCATCGGCGGGATCGCGCCCTCGCGCCCGTGCATCGCGCCGGCGGCGGAGGGCAGCAGCTGGTGCAGCAGGCCGCTGGCCTCGAGCCAGCGGAAACTCTCGTGCGCATGCCCGCCCATGAACAGCTTGAGCAGTTCGTCGAACAGGCGCGCCGGCGCCGACTCCGCGATCAGCGGCGCCAGTTGGTAGATCGCGTCCCAGGCCGCGTCGTCGATGCGGAAGCCGAGCTTGGCCGCGAGCCGCACCGCGCGCAGCATCCGCACCGGATCCTCGCGGTAGCGCTGCTCGGGATCGCCGATCAGGCGCAGCACGCGGCGCTGCACGTCCTCGAAGCCACCGGTGAAATCGCGCACCGAGAAATCGCTGATCGCGTAGTAGAGCGCGTTGGCGGTGAAGTCGCGCCGGATCGCGTCCTCCTCGATCGAGCCGTACACGTTGTCGCGCACGATCCGCCCGTCGACCAGGTGGCGATCGCCGGTGCCGTCGTCGCCGCTGGCGCGATAGGTCGCGACCTCGATGATCTCGGGTCCGAAGATCACGTGCGCGAGGCGGAAGCGACGCCCGATCAGGCGGCAGTTGCGGAACAGGTGGCGGACCTGCTCGGGCGTGGCCGAGGTCGCCACGTCGAAGTCCTTGGGATGGCCGCCCAGGAGCAGGTCGCGCACGGCACCACCCACCAGGCAGGCTTCGAAGCCGGCCTCGTTGAGTCGGTACAGCACGCGCAGCGCGTTGGGGCTGATGTTCTTGCGCGAGATGCCATGCTGCTCGCGCGGAATCACGCGCGCCATGGTCGTGCGCGGAAGGCTGTCGTCGTTAGGCTTGGGCACGTGTCTGCAAGGCCGCGGGAGTCGTCCGTGTGGTTCGCCGGCGGAATCGCACCGCGCACGCGCCCCGGGTTGTGGCACGTAGCGAAACCGCTATAATACGCGCCCCGTTTTCCGATGCTCAAGCGTTCGGCAAACAGGACCCGGGGGCAAGCCCTCCGGCGGCCACCATCGGGTACCCCGCTCCCTTCGTCTAGTGGTCTAGGACACCGCCCTCTCAAGGCGGGAACACGAGTTCGAACCTCGTAGGGAGCGCCATTCTTGCCACAAGGCCTCGTCCGGAGCGACTTCATTGCTTTGGGGGTTTTGGTCCAGTTGCGCGCCGCGCCGGCAAGAATGCGTTGCATATCCCCACAACCCCCAACCCCCTTGACTCAAGGGGGCTGAAGCGCGGGGCGGTCGAGGAATCTGGTTGGACGCATGTCCCTGGGTGGGGCGTCATCCCGGCGCAGGCCGGGATCCAGTGGCGAGGGGCGTGTCGTGGCGGGGGCGCGCGGCGTTAGGGGTCGGGTGGCCTCGCGGCGGCGGGTGGTCGATAATCCCGGTGGCCACGACCGCGCGGAACGGACATGCCCTTCGTCGTCACCGAAAACTGCATCAAGTGCAAGTACACCGATTGCGTGGAAGTGTGCCCGGTGGACTGCTTCCACGAGGGTCCCAATTTCCTGGTGATCGATCCGGACGAGTGCATCGACTGCACGCTGTGCGAACCGGAATGCCCGGTCAACGCGATCTATCCCGAGGATGACGTCCCGGCCGGCCAGGAGGGCTTCATCGCCCTCAATGCCGAACTGACCAAGGCCTGGCCCGTGATCACCACGGTCAAGCCCGCTCCGGCCGATGCCAAGGCGTGGGAGGGCGTTCCCGACAAGCTCAAGCTGCTGGAACGCTGAGCACGCGGGCGCCGGTCGGCGCCCACATCACGCTCAGCCCAGCCGCTGGCGCAAGGCCTCGATCACGCGACGCGAGAACTCGTCGCTGCTCTGGTTGCCGGACTCGTCCTCGACCGAGATCAGGCTGCCCTCGCCGTCGGCGACGATGCGCACCACGCGCGTCACCGCCTCGGTCGTGGTGCCCTGCTTGCCGCCGCCGAACAGCTTCTTGAAGAAACCCTGGTCGGTCGGCGCCGCGACTTCGCGCTGGCCCATCACGGTGTAGGTGCCGGCGGTCTGGTCGCGACCCGCCACCGCGGCCACGCCCGAGCGCTCCAGCGCGAAGCCCACGCGCTTCCAGGCGCCGTCCGGCGCATCGACTACGCGCAGCGTCGAATCCTCGCCCGCGGTGTACGAAGACGGCACCGGCGCCGGCGGCGTCGGCGGCACGTCGCCGCTGGGCGGCACGCTGGTGCCGGGCGCGCTGGCCGATATCCCCGCGGCCGGGGGCCGGGTGTCGGGAATGGTCAGCGCGGAACTGGTCGCGGGCGCGTCCAGGTCGGGCGGGACTTCCAGCGGCCGTTCCTCGCGGCTGGTCTCGTATTCCTTCGTCTTGCCGCCAAACCAGCCGCAACCACCGAGCGCGAACCCGAGCGCGACGACGGCCAACAGCAGGGCGACACGGCGGTCGATCCTCATCTTCTTCTCCTTGCGTACGCGACGGGAGCGCGCTTCAGGCCACGCGGGCGGAGGCCGGATCGGCCGCCGCCTCGAGTTGGCGGATGCGCGCCACACAGGCTTCGGCTTCCACCCGCCAGGCGGGGCTCAACTCGACCAGGGGCAGGCGCAAGCCGGCCCCGATCAGCCCCAGGCGGTGCAGCAGCCATTTCGCGGGAATCGGGTTCGACTCCACGCCCAGTATGCGATAGATCGGCAGGAGTTCGCGCTCCAGTGCCTGGGCCGCGCCGCTTTCGCCCGCGCGCGCCAGCGCGCACAGGCGCGCGAAAGCGCGTGGCACCACGTTGGCGGCGACCGAGACGGTGCCATCGGCGCCCGCATCCATCGCGCGCAGCGCGCTCGGGTCGTCGCCGCTGAGCACGCAGAAGTCGGCACGGCGCAGCGGCAGCAAGGCCTGCATCCGCTCGGGCTCCGCGCGCGCCTCCTTGATTCCGGCGATGCCGGTGCGGGCCGCCAGCCGGGCCACGGTCTCGGGCAGGAGGTCGCAGCCGGTGCGGCCAGGCACGTTGTAGAGGATCACCGGCAGGCCACCCTCGTCGGCCAGCGTGGCGTAGTGCCGGTAAAGGCCTTCCTGGGTCGGTCGTACGTAGTAGGGCGTGACCACCAGCGCGGCATCGGCGCCGAGCGCGCGGGCCCGCCGCACCAGGCGCAAGGCCTTGTGGGTGGCGGCCGCGCCGCAACCCGCGATCACCGGCTTGCGGCCATGCAGGCGCCCCAGCGCGGCGCCCAGCAGGGCGTCGGACTCGGATTCATCGAGCGCAGCCGATTCGCCGGTCGAGCCGGACACCACGATGCCGTCGGTGGCGGCTGCAAGATGCAGTCCGAGCAGCCGGTCGAAGGCTTCGAGATCGGGCGCGCCGTTGGCGTCGAACGGGGTGACGATGGCGCAGATGCTGCCCTGGAAACGCAAGGTCGCGGGCCGGATCGAAGGGAAGCCGGGATGTTACTTGCGGGGTCGCGGCGCCCACAAGTATTCTGCCGTGGAGCCGCGCCGCAGCCTGCCGCGCGGGTGCTCACGGGGTTCGATCGGGACCGACGCGCCGCAGTGACTCGCCCCACCGCCAACGAGAACTTCGTTCTCGTCACCTGCATCGCCCCGCAAGCCAAGCCTGCGCTGGTGCCGCTGACCAAGCGCATCAGCGACTGCGGCTGCAACGTGGTCGAGGCCCGGGTCTCCAGCCTCGGCGAGGACGTGGTGGTGGCCCTGCTGGCGGTCGGCGCCTGGGATGCCGTGGCCAAGCTCGAGTCGGGGCTGGCACGCCTCGAGCGCGAGGAGGGCCTCAAGGCCGCGGTGCAGCGCACCGGGGCCAAGCCGCAGGACGCCAAGCTCATCCCCTACGTGGTCGAGGTGGTCGCGGCCGACCGGCCCGGCGTGCTGCACGAACTGGCCGAGTTCTTCGCCAGCCGCGGGATCTCGCTCGAGCAGGTCAACTCCTCGCGCTACCGCGCGATGCAGACCGGCGCGGAGATGTTCTCGGCCCAGATCACGGTCGGGATCCCGGTCAAGACCCACATCGCGGCCCTGCGCGACGATTTCCTCGAGTTCTGCGATCGCCTGAACCTCGATGCCATCATCGACCCGATGAAGTACTGAGGCGATCCATCCGAATGCCCGTGCCGCTTCCCGCCACGCCTGCCCGCGCCGCCCGCGGCGACGGGTACCGTCGTTGAGCACGCGCAAGCCTGTCCCGCCGCCGCAAGCGCGCAAGTCCGCGCCGGCGCGCCCCGTCCCGAATCCTCCCCAGCCGCGCCGGAGCGCCGACCCACGCGCCATGATGTCCGCACGCAAGCGCATCTACGTCCTCGACACCAACGTGCTCATGCACGATCCCACCTCGCTGTTCCGCTTCGAGGAGCACGACGTGTTCGTGCCGATGACGGTGCTGGAGGAACTCGACCACGCCAAGAAGGGCTCGTCCGAAGTGGCGCGCAACGCGCGCCAGGTCAGCCGCTTCTTCAACGAGCTGATCGAGGTCAACGGCGCCGACCAGATCGAGAAGGGCCTCAGGCTGGTGCGGCCCTCGGGCCTGCGCCTGCGCAGCGAATCGCAGATCGGGCGACTGCTGTTCCAGACCCGCGCCGCGACCACGCCGGCGCTGGCCGATGGCACGGTGCCCGACAACCGCATCCTCGCCGCGATCCTGCAGCTGCGCGAGCACCACCCGCAGGTCCCGGTGGTGCTGGTCTCCAAGGACATCAACCTGCGGATCAAGGCCTCGATCTACGGCGTGCCGGCCGAGGACTACGAGAACGACCGCGCGCTCGACGACTTCAACCTGCTCTACACCGGCCACGTCGAGCTGCCCCCCGATTTCTGGGATCGCCATGCCGAGGTGCGGTCGTGGTCGGAGAAGGGCCGCACGATGTACGAGGTCAAGCTGCGCAAGGACGAGGACTGGAACCCGCACCAGTGCCTGTACCTGCCCGGCGAGGAGGAACCCGAGTTCCGGGTGATGAAGCTGCGCGACGGCATCGCCACGCTGCAGATCCTCGACGACTACGAGCACGGCAACCATTCGGTCTGGGGCATCCACGCGCGCAACCGCGAGCAGAATTTCGCCCTCAACGTGCTGATGGACCCCGACGTCGACTTCGTCACCCTGCTCGGCACCGCCGGCACCGGCAAGACCCTGCTGGCGCTGGGCGCGGGGCTGGCGCAGGTGATGGACCAGCAGCGCTACCGCGAGATCATCATGACCCGCGCCACGGTCTCGGTCGGCGAGGACATCGGCTTCCTGCCCGGCACCGAGGAGGAGAAGATGACGCCGTGGATGGGCGCGCTCACCGACAATCTCGAGGTGCTGGCCGATCCGCAGGAAGGCGGCTCGTGGGGCCGCGCTGCAACCAATGACCTGCTGGCCTCGCGGATCAAGATCCGCTCGATGAACTTCATGCGCGGCCGCACTTTCCTCTCGCGCTACGTCATCATCGACGAGGCCCAGAACCTCACGCCCAAGCAGATGAAGACCCTGCTGACGCGCGCGGGTCCCGGCACCAAGATGGTGTGCCTGGGCAACGTCGAGCAGATCGACACGCCGTACCTGACCGAGACCACCTCGGGCCTGACCTACGCGGTCGACCGCTTCAAGGAGTGGCAGCATTCGGCGCACATCACCCTGCGCCGCGGCGAGCGCTCGCGCCTGGCCGATTTCGCCTCCGAGACCCTGTAGGAGCGGCTTCTGCCGGGCAAAAAAAGGGGCTCCAGAGGAGCCCCGCAAGTTTCAGCCCTGAAGTCCTGTGAAACCGGTCAGAAGCGCACGCTCCAGATCGCCATCACCTCGATCTGCTCGCCGCTGGATTCGTCGTCGGAATAGCTGGCATTGCCGACGAAATACTGGGAAGGCGCGTAGGCCGCGCCGAAGCGCAGCGCGCTGTCCTCGCCGAGGCTGTGGTCCAGCGACACCGCGAAGTTGTTGTCGGTGTAGCCGTCGGCCATCGCCAGGTTCAGGAGTTCCGAGGTCGGCTCGGGCTGCTGCTGGGTGAAGTAGCGCAGCACGATGCGGTTGTCGGCGCTGGCCTGCCAGGCCCAGGCGGCGCTGTAGACGGTCAGGTCGCGCCACGCGAAGTTGGGCGAAGTGCCGTCGCCCAGCAGCGCCAGCAGGCTGGTCGGCAGCGCGGTGCTGGTGAACGGGGTGACGTCGCTGTACATCACGCGCGACACGTCGAATCCGAGCGTGTGGCCGCCGCCCAGGTTCCAGTCGAAGCCGGTCTCGACCGAGGCCGGCATGTCGAAGTCGCCGGCGTCGGCGTACACGCCGCTGTAGCTGCGCAGCGTGCTCATGTTGACCTGCGACTGGTAGGCGGCGCGGAACGACAGCCCTTCGCCCACGTCCTGTGCCATGCCCAGCCGCACGCCGGAACCGTACGAGGTCTCGCTGCCGGAGGCCGGGAGCGCCGACGGCGGCAGTCCGTCCGGCGACTCGATCGCATTCAGGTTCGGACTGGCGAAACGCTGGTAGGCCAGCAGCACCGACGCATCGACCCGGCCGCCATCGCCGAAGGCGCGCGAGATCGACGGCGCGACCACCGTGCGCTCGATGCCGGCACGGCCGTCGTCGAGCTCGGCCAGCACCAGCCCGCTGCCCTCGGTGTACGGCGTGTCGCCGGCGAACGCGCGGCTGACGCCGAGCGAGATTCCGCCCTCCGCTGCCGGCGCCTCATCGAACTGGAGTTCCGGCATGCGCATCGTGCGCACCGGCTGCAGCGAATCGATCACGCTGGGGCGGACCGCTTCCACCGCGGGTCGATCGGCCCATTGGTATTCGGGCGTGATCCCGCGCAGCGCATAATCGCGCCACGCGCCCAGCTGCGCTTCGCCCGCGCGCGCGGGAGCCGCGGTCGAAACCGCCGCCAGCGCAAGGGCGTACAGCATGGTGCGGCGCGCGACTGGACTCACTGCGTTCAAGCCGTCCCCTGGACGTCGGTCACACCGCGTAGACTTGCAAGAAAACAACATGGTGTCAATCCGCCACAGCCCGTGATTTCCCCAATCGTGGCCTCATGCTGCCCCAGTCCCGGTGCCGCTTTGGCGACCCGACGCACAACCTCCTGTAGCGAAAACACAACATGCCCCCTGCCGACCCGCGTCCGCACGCGGTGCTGACCATCGCCGGATCGGACTCCGGCGGCGGCGCCGGCATCCAGGCCGACCTCAAGACCATCGCGGCGCACGGCCTGCACGGCGTCTGCGCCATCACCGCGATCACCGCCCAGCACACCCGCGGCGTGACCGCCGTCCATGTCGTCCCCGCCCGGATGATCGAGGCCCAGGTCGAGGCGGTGCACGACGACTTCCGCCTCGCCGCGGTCAAGATCGGGATGCTGGGCACCGCGCGCAGCGTGCGCGCGGTGGCGCGCGCGCTGCAGGCGTTGCGCGGCGTGCCGCTGGTGCTCGACCCGGTGATGATCGCCAGCAGCGGCGCGCGCCTGCTGGCGGCCGACGCCGTGCGCGCGTTGCGCGAGCGCCTGTTCCCGCTCGCGAGCGTGATCACGCCCAACGTGCCGGAGGCCGAGTTCCTGCTCGGCATCCGCATCCGCGACGCCCGCTCGCAGGATCGCGCCGCGGAACGGCTGCGTGCCGCCGGCGCCGCGGCGGTCCTGCTCAAGGGCGGACACCTGCCCGGCCGCGGCGTGCGCGACCTCTACCTCGACGCCGGCGGCGCGACCGCGATCCGGCATGCGCGCCTGGCGCGCAACGGCCACGGCACCGGCTGCACGCTCGCCGCGGCGCTGGCCTGCCGGCTCGCGCGCGGCGAACGCGGCGCGGACGCCGCCCGCGGCGCGATCGACTACGTCCACGGGGCGCTGTGGCATGCGACCCGCCCGGGCCGGGGCGCGGTCGACGTACTGGACCACTTCCGCGGTGACGCCGTTCACTGACCGGCAAGCCGGCTGTGCGAGAATTCCGCCACGACTGAACCGCGCGCAGGCCGGTCCTGCGAGGAGATTGCGGGTCCCATGATGCCGATCACCCGTTTCGCGGCCCTCGCGGCCGTTGCCCTCGCCGTCGGGGCACCTGCGCTTGCCGCCGGTGCGCCGCAGCCGGAGTTCCATGCCCTGCGCGCGCCGGAGAAGGCCACCCAGGCCAAGCCCGGTTCCGCGCCGCGCAAGCCGGCGCCGGCCACCACGCGCGTGGTCGGGACCATCGACGACCAGGGCAACGTGCACATGCAGTGCGCCGAGGAGATCGATGCCGCGCGCGCGCAATGGCATCGCCACCACGACCCGCTGGCGCAGGAGCGCTGAGATGCGCGCCATCCTGGCCCTGCTTGCCGCAACGTCGCTGGCCGTTTCCACCGGCGCCCTCGCCGGACCCAGCATCCCGCTCCAGTCGGGCGTGTCGCAATCGTTTGCGATTCCGCCCGGCGCCTTCACCAACTCCTATTACATCGACGTCGCCGACACCGACCTGTCGATGGTGCTGGAAATCGAGTCCTCGACCGCGAACGTCGACCTCGACCTGCTGCTGCGCTACGGCAGCCCGATGCCCGACACGGTCGAGGGCGGCACCCCGGAGGCCAGCTACCTGCTCGAGTACGCGCAGTATTTCTCGCAATCCCCGGACGACAACGAGCGCCTGGTGATCGATCGCAGCAACCGCTTCCCGCTGCGCCCCGGCCGCTGGTTCATCACGGTGCTGAACTTCTCCAACGTGGCGGCCAACGCCACCCTCGAGGCCGAACTCCGGACCCAGGGCCCGGTGCCGGTGCCGATCGAGGTCGTGTTCGACGACCCCTCCAACGATTGCGGTGTCGCGGCCTGGAACGACCCCAGCCCGCGTGCGCCGATCGGCGGCAACAACGGCACCACGCTGGGCGCGCAGCGTCGCAGCGCGATGCTGCGCGCGGCCGAGATCCTCGGCAACGAGATCCGCAGCCCGGTGCGGGTGCGGGTCCAGGCCTGCTGGGACGACCTCGACGGCGACGCCGAGTCCGCCACCCTGGCGCAGGCCGGCCCCTACGACTTCCTGGTCAACGACCGCCTGCCGTTCCGCCGCGTCGACGGCCTGGCGCTGTCCGGCGTCGCGCCGTTCCTCGAGCGCAACTACACGATCTATGCCGCCGCGCCCGCGGGCAAGGCGGCCGGCACGCGCCTGTGCGGCATCCTCGGCTTCGATTGCGCCAGCGACTACGAGATCCAGGCGACCTTCAACACCAAGGTCGACACCGCCGACGCGCTGGGCGACCGCGGCTTCTACTACGGCAGCACGCCCAGCACCTGCACCGCGGGCTGCGACTCGGACTTCGTCACCACGGCGATGCACGAGATGACGCACGGCATGGGCTTCATCGGCCTGGTCAACCGCGATGCCGCCGAGGGCGTGGTCGGGGCCAAGCTCTCGCGCTACGACGACGCCTACATCGCCAACGTGGTCTCGGTGAACGACCCGGGCGGCGGCGTGCCGGCCACGATCCAGCGCTTCACCGAGATCAGCGATGCCGAGCGTGGCGCGGCGCTGATCTCGCGCAGCGGCTTGCGCTGGGACGGGCTCGATGCGGTCGACTCGCCCCTGAACACGCTGGGGCGCGCCAATCCGCCCGGCAACTATCCGCGGCTCTACGCGCCGGACCCGGTGCAGCCCGGCTCCTCGCTCGGCCACCTCACCTCCAGCGGCAACACCCTGATGCTGCCGACCATCGTCAACGGCATCCGCAGCATGGGCCTGGCGCGGCCGATGGCGCGCGGCTTCGGCTGGTCCGACGCGGTCGTGGCCCTGACGCCGCCCTTCCTGCCGCGCAGCACGCTCTATTTCGACCCGGCCCGCGACGGCCACGGCATCGGCTTCACCCGCATCGTCGACAACATCTACTTCCTCGCCTTCTACACCTACGACGCCAACGGCCTGCCCGAATGGTACGTGGCGATCGGGCCGGTGATCGACGGCGTGTTCACCCCGGGCAACAATGCCAACGGCGACAGCCTGGTGCGCTACAAGTACTTCTCCAACCAGCAGCCGCGCCAGCGCGCCGATGCGGCCTTCGACGGCCAGGTCCGCCTCGACTTCAACCAGGCCCAGGTCTCGCCCGCCTGCAACGACGGCGTGGCCCGCGACCGCTCCTCGCCGCTGGCGGTGATGACCTGGTCGCTGGGCGCCGACCAGAACCTGCAGTGGTGCATGCAGGCGATCGTGCCGACCACGCAACGCGGCAACCCGGAATACACCGGCACCTGGAGCGCGGGCGATGCCGATGCCGGCTGGGGTTACTCGGTGCTGAGCTTCAACAGCGGCGGCGGCAACGGCCTGTTCTCGACCCTCTACTACCCGGACGCGAACGGCGACGGCCGCTGGTCCTTCGTCTCCAGCGCCAACTTCGCCAGCGGCCAGACCCTGGCGCTCAAGCAGCGCCGCGGCTACTGCCGCACCTGCGCCAAACCCGCCGGCGCCTTCGTCGACGTCGACGCCGGCACGCTCACGCTGACGGTCAACGCCATCAACGGCACCCTGGGCAACGGCAACACCGCAACCGTGAATGCCACCTACCAGAACCCGCCGGGCGGCACCTTCAGTCGCAATGGCGTGCCTTTCCTGCTGTTGTCGGTCATCGACTGAGGACGACGCCCCCGCGGGCCCTGTGGGAGCGGCTGATTCGCGCCATCCTGGCGCTCAGCCTTCGGGCCCGCTTCGCGGTTGGATCGCGCTTCCTGCGCGATCCACGCAGCCGCGATCCGGGCACCTTCGGATCGCGGCTAAGGCCGCTCCTGCAGCCGGGCGATGATCGCGTCGCCGAAGGCCGCGGTGTTGCCACTGCCGCCAAGGTCGGGCGTGGTGCGGTCGCCGGCACCCACGGTGGCGCGGATCGCGGCGCGCAGCTGTTGCGCCTTCGCATCCAGCCCGAGGTGATCGAGCATCTGCGCCGCGGCCAGCAGCAGCGCGCAGGGATTGGCCAGGCCCTTGCCGGCGATGTCGGGCGCCGAGCCGTGCACGGCCTCGAAGATCGCCGCCTCGGTGCCGATGTTGGCGCCGGGCGCGAGACCGAGGCCGCCGACCAGGCCCGCGGCGAGGTCCGACAGGATGTCGCCGAACAGGTTGGTGGTGACGATCACGTCGAACTGGTGCGGGTTCATCACCAGCTGCATGCAGGCGTTGTCGACGATCATCTCCTGGGTCGCGATCGCGGGGTAGTCCGCCGCGACCTCGCGCGCCACCTTGAGGAACAACCCCGAGGTGGTCTTCATGATGTTGGCCTTGTGCACCACCGTGACCTTGCGGCGCCCGAGGCGCCGGGCCAGTTCGAAGGCGTAGCGCACGATGCGCTCGCTGCCGCGCCGGGTGACCTTGATGATCGACTGCGCGGTCTCGCCGTCGGGCGACAGGGTCTGGCCTTCCGCGCCATAGGCGCCTTCGGTGTTCTCGCGCACGGTGATGAGGTCCACGCCCTCGTAGCGCGCGCGCGTGCCGGGGATGCTGATCGCCGGGCGCACGTTGGCGTAGAGGTCGAAGCGCCGGCGCAGCTCGACGTTGATCGAGCTGAAGCCCTCGCCCACCGGGGTGGTCAGCGGGCCCTTGAGCGCGATGCGGTGGCGGCCGATGGACTCGAGGGTGGCGGCGGGGATCAACTCGCCGCAGCGCTCCCAGGCGGCGAGGCCGGCGTCGACGAACTCGTACTGCAGGCCGCACTGCAGTGCGTCGAGCACGCGCAGCGTGGCCTCCATGATCTCGGGGCCGATGCCGTCGCCGCGGATCACTGCAATGGTCTGGGTCATGGCGTCATGGGTCGCGGCCGGGCTTGCGCTGGCGCGATGGGTGCGGAGGGTGACTGCCGATTATCCGGCAACGGGGCCAGTGCGGCCAGCCGGTCGCCGGCGGCCGCTCAGGGCGTCGAACCGCGTCCGGATTCGAGTTGATCGAGGAAATCCACCGCGCGCCGCAGGTGCGGGATGGTGATGCTGCCGCCGACCACGAGCCCGACCGAGAAGGCCTCGAAGAACTCGTCGCGCGTGACCCCGGCTTCCAGGCATTGCGCCACGTGGTAGCTGACGCAGTCGTCGCAGCGCAGCACCAGCGATGCGACCAGGCCGAGCAGTTCCTTGGTCTTGAGCGGCAGCGCGCCATCCTTGTAGGTCTGGGTGTCGAGGGCGAAGTAGCGCCGCACGACCTGGTTGTCGTGCGCGAGGATGCGCTCGTTCATGCGCTGGCGGAACTCGGTGAACTGCTGGATGCGGTCGGACATCGGGGGCCTGCGCGATGGCGGGAAGGGGTTGCGGTCGGCGCCGCTCAGGCGCCGGCGGCCAGCAGCGGAGCGAGGTCGCCGGCGCGGTCGAGCGCGACCAGTTCCTCGTAGCCGCCGATGTGGCGCCCGTCGATGAAGATCTGCGGCACCGAGCGGCGCTGGGACGAGCGCGCGAGCATCTCCGCCAGGCGCGCCGGGTCGCGATCGACCCGGTATTCGTCCCAGGCCTGCCGGCGCTCGGCGAAGAAGTTCTTGGCCGCCACGCAATAGGAACACATGCCGGTGGAATAGATCTCGACGCGCGCCACGCTCGACTCCTGATGGGCGTTCCCGGCCAGGCCGGGGCCGACTGCAGCGAAGATAGCGACAGCGGCGCGGCCGCGCACCCACCCCCGCTAACGGACCCCTAACCGGAACTTGCCCTAGACTTTGGGGTCGAAGCACCGTCCATTCCAGCCCCGACCCGTGAAACGACTCCTGCTCATACTCGCCATTGCCGCCACCAGCATGCTGGCCAGCGCCCAGGACGAGCTCAAGCTGCCCGATTTCGGCAGCTCGGCCGGCGGCCTGCTGTCGCCGGACGAGGAGCGGCGCTATGGCGAGGGCATGCTGCGCGAGTTGCGCAGCTACGACGTCGTGCTCGACGACCCGCTGATCGCCGATTACATCGAGGGGCTGGGCTGGCGCCTGGTCGCGGTGAGCGAACGGCCGGAACAACCGTTCACCTTCTTCGTGGTGCGCTCGACCGAGATCAACGCCTTCGCGGCGCCCGGCGGCTATGTCGGGGTCAATACCGGCCTCATCACCATGACCGAGACCGAGGACGAACTCGCGGCGGTGCTCGGCCACGAATGCGCGCACGTGATCCAGCGCCACCTGGTGCGCGCATACGAGAGCATGCGCAACGTCTCGATCCCGATCGCCCTGGCCATGCTCGGCGCGCTGATCGCGGCCAGCGGCAGCAGCAACAGCGGCGATGCCGCGCAGGCCGCGGTGATCGGCGGCCAGGCGCTGATGCAGCAGCAGCAGATCAACTTCACCCGCTACAACGAATACGAGGCCGATCGCATCGGCATCAACATCCTGGCCAAGGCCGGCTACGACCCGATGGCGATGGCGGTGACCTTCCAGCGCATGGGTCGCGCGGGGCGCTCCAATGGCGACGGCCCGCCCGAGTACCTGCGCACCCACCCGGTCACGGTCTCGCGCGTGAGCGAGGCCAAGGCGCGCGCCGACACCATGCGCGGCAATCCGGAAACGGTCGCGGCGATCCGCAAGGCGGCGGCGTCGCGGGTCACGGCCGAATCGCAGTCCCCGCTCAAGCTGCTGCCCAGTTACGCCGGGACGCTGCCGCCGGCATCCGCGCGCCCGCCCGGCGAGGCCGGTCTCACCGACTTCCTGCTCTTCCGCGAGCGCTCGCGCGTGCTTGGCGGCGAGGAGCCGCTGGCGCTGGTCAACTACTACCGGGGCTCGCTGGACGTGGCGCAGCGGGACCTGCCGCATTACCGCTACGGGCTGGCGCTGGCGCTGACCCGGGCCGGGCGCCCGGAAGAATCGATGCAGGTGCTGGGGCAACTGGTGGGCGAGCAGCCCGACGTGATCGCCTTCGGCCTCGGCCTGGCAGAGGCCGAGGCCGCCGCCGGCCGCCACGACCTCGCGCTGCGGCGCCTCGCGGCCCTGGCGCACAAGCATCCGGGCAACAAGTCCGTCACCATCGCCTACGCCGACGAACTCACCTACAGCGCCACCGCCACGGCCGGGCGCGAGGCCATCGAACTGCTGCGGCCGCAACTCAACCGCGCGCCGTGGGACCCGCTGCTGCAACGTTCCTTCGCCCGCGCCTGTGAACTGGCCGGCGAGGAAGTGCGCGCGGGCGAGGCCCACGCCGAGGTCGCCCTGCTCAATGGCCAGTTTTCCGACGCCCTGAACCAGTTGGTCGACCTGCTCCGCCGCGACGACGTCGACTACTACCAGCGCGCCCGCATCGAGGCCCGCATCGCCGAGATCACCCCCTACGCGCTCGAGCAGCGTCGTCGCCTCGGCCCCGGCGAGGCCTGAACCAGCGGCCGGTCGGCGCAGCCTGCGCCTGCCCCCGGAGCCCGGTCGCCCTTCCGCCCATGCCCGCGTTTCGCGGCGCTTCCCGGGCATCGGCGGACCGCTGTCACGCAGTCGTCATAAAAATGTAGTCCAATCCGGGTTGGCGGCGCCTCGTGGCGCCCGGAAGTGGAACTCCCGCCCGTGCAGAAGCAGGTCCTGATCGTCGAAGACGAGCCCGCCATCCGCGACATGGTGGCCTTCGCCCTCAGCCGGGCCGGGCTCGATCCGGTCCACGCCGGCGACACGCGGGCGGCGCAGGACGCGATCATGGCGCGGGTCCCGGACCTGATCCTGCTCGACTGGATGTTGCCGGGCATGTCCGGCCTGGACTTCGCCCGGCGCCTGCGCAAGGACGATCTCACGCGCGAGGTGCCGATCATCATGCTCACCGCGCGGGGCGAGGAGAACGACCGCGTCGGCGGCCTCGATGCCGGGGTCGACGACTACGTGGTCAAGCCCTTCTCGACCCGCGAACTGGTGGCGCGGATCAAGGCGGTGATGCGCCGCGCGCAGAGCGAGAACGAGGAAGGCACGGTCGAACTCGGCGGCTTGCGCATCGACGGCCCGGCGCACCGCGTCTATGCCGGCGAGCAGGCCGTGCCGATCGGCCCCACGGAGTACCGCCTGCTGCACTTCTTCATGACCCACGCCGAGCGGGTCTACTCGCGCAGCCAGCTGCTGGACCACGTCTGGGGCGGCAACGTCTACGTCGAGGAACGGACCGTCGACGTGCACATCCGGCGCCTGCGCAAGACCCTCGAACCCTACGGCATGGACCCGCTGGTCCAGACCGTGCGCGGCTCCGGATATCGCTTCTCCACCACGCCCTGACCCCGGGTCGCCCCGGGGCCGGGAGCCGGGCTCCGCGGTCCCCGCGTGGCCCGAAAAGGTACCCTGAGGCCGTTTCCCGCCGA
>Ga0209477_1000391_pt1 | contig 27063 bp, 23 predicted proteins | sample KloWWTupernatant_FD_187180 | JGI IMG/M metagenome (GOLD analysis project Ga0209477, IMG submission 187180) | Active sludge microbial communities from Klosterneuburg, Austria, studying microevolution and ecology of nitrifiers - Klosterneuburg... | ecosystem: Engineered > WWTP > Aerobic digester >...
AGCGGCTGACCACGCCGTCGGCCCACGTGACCTCCAACGAGGCGTCGTCGTGACGGAGGGAAGCAATCGATGCCATTCCTGAATGGTAGTTCAGCAGCCATTTGGGCAGCCACCGCGATGAGGCTCACAACCGTCCGGGCCGAGCTACCCCGGCGGGGCGAGCAGGAACGCGAGCGAGCGGCCGGTGCACCCGCCGGGCAGTGGCTCGCCGAGGTCGCCAACGAGCAGGTCGCCAGCCCCGGCGACCGCGCCGTCGCGCGCGACGACTCGGCCGTCGACGACGTAGACGACACCGCGCACGCCTTCCCCCACGATCGGCGGTGGCGCGCCCGCCATCCCTTCGTGAACGGTCACCTGGTACGCATCCCTGCGCCAGATCAGGTTGCAGTCGGTGGTCGCGCCATCGACCAGCACCGCCTCGATCGGCACCTCCCCCGCGAACCGTGCACAGCGGTTTCCTGGCCGCAGCTCCACCCTCTCGCCGGTCTCGGTGAAGTGCAGGTCCATGCCTGCGCCGTCGAGCAGCACCAGCACCCGGTCGTAGCCGTCGAACGCCGAGAACGGGCCGTCGGCCTCCACCTCCGCGATCGACAGTCGCCAGTCGAACATGTCGGCGACGTCGGTCGTGCCGCTCACGTCGGCAGGCTGGCGGTGGACCTCCCTCGTCCAGCCACCGTCGTTGCGCCACCTCACACGCGGGGCATCAGCACCGCGCAGCACTCGCACGGCTCAGAACTTCACCTTCGCGATGCGCGTGCCGCGCACTTGGCCACCGGCCCAGGTGACGGTGCTCGGGTCGGCCAGCTCGAACTCCGGGATGCGCTCCAGCCAGGTCTGCAACGCCACACGCAACTCGAGCCGCGCGAGGTTGGAGCCGGCGCAACGATGGATGCCGGCGCCGAACGCGACGTGACGGTTGTGCTCGCGGTCGAAGATGACCTCGTTGGGGTTCTCGAACTGCTCGGGATCGCGGTTGGCCGCAGGGAACGACATCAGCACGCGGTCACCGGCCTTCATCGGGCACCCCTGGAAGTCGATGTCGCGATCCACGATGCGCGCCATCGTGACCGGCGCATACGCCCGCAACAGCTCCTCCACCGCGGCAGGCCACAGCTCGGGGTCGTCGCGCAGCTGCTGGCGGTGCTCGGGGTGCTGGGCCAGGTGCCACAGCGAGGCACCGATCGACGACCACGTGGTGTCGACGCCGGCGACGAGCATCAGGTTGCAGACGCCCATCACGTATTCCACGGGCACCTTCTGGCCATCGATCTCGGAGTTGAGCAACGTCGTGATGAGGTCGTCCTCGCGCGGGTTGGCCTGCCGGTCGGCCACCTGCTCGAAGAAGAAGCCGAGGATGTTCCCGCGCGCGGCGAGGCGCACCTCCTGGTCCACGAGACCGGCCTCGAGCACGCCGCGCACCCAGCCGGTGAACGTGTCGGACATGTCGGTGGGCACGCCCAGCATGGTGGCGATGACCCGCACCGGGATCTGTTGCGCGTAGTCGGCAGCCGAGTCGGCCTCACCGTTGTCGATGAAGCGGTCGATCAGCTCGTTGCACAGATCGCGCGTGATGTGCTCGTACTTCGCCACCGCCTGCGGCGCGAAGAACGGCAGGATGAGCCGGCGGTGCCAGTGGTGCTCTGGCGGGTCGCTGCTGATGGGCGGCGCAGCCACACCTGCGTAGGCACCTTCCGGCTCTTGGCCATCGGGTGGGCCGGTGACCAGAATTTGGCGGGAGGTGAACACGTCGTGCTCTTGCGCGACGGCCACGATGTCGGCGTAGCGAGTGGGCATCCACGAGCCACCCCACCGCTCGGTGTGCGCGACCGGGCACGACGACTGACGGATCTGCTCGATGGTGGGGAACGGATCGAGCAAGTACTGCGGGTCGAAGATGTCGTAGTCGGATGTGGGGTCGATGACGGGATCGATGGTGGTCATGGCTCAGTCCTCGATGGTGAGTGCGTGCTCTGGGCAGTTGCCAACGGCACGACGGGTCTTGGCTTCCAGCTCGGCGGGGATCTCGCCCTCGACGAGGATCACGGCGTTGCCGATGTCGTCGGCGCCGAACACCTCCGGTGCGGCGATGGCACAGCTCTGGTGGCCGTGGCAGGCGTCGTAGTCGAGTGTGACCTTCATGATCGGGGCTCCTCTCCGCGCAAGGCGGTGCGTCGTGGGTCGTCGGCACGCAGCCGACCGAGGATGGCGGCCGTGCGCAACTGTGCGACGACCTGTTCCCGCGGCAGGCGGGGGAACTCAGTTGGGTCGGTGTCGAGCCACCAACGCAGCACTTCGGTGATCTGGCCGGCCATTGCTCGAACAGCCAGCTGCGCATCGACGGCCAGCGGCAGCGCACCGGCGGCGATGTTCATGTCGTCGAGCTCGGCGATGACCTCGGCGACACGTTCGGTGAACAGGCGCAGCGCGACGCCGTCTCCTTCACCGCGCAACACCACGCGCAAGCGGTCGGGGAAGCGTTCGGCATCTTCGAAGAGCAGCTGCAGGCGATCGCCCGCCTGGGCGCTCTGCTGGAACCGATCGAGCACGTCGACCACCACCTGGTCGGCGATTGCCGCCAACAGGTGCTCCTTGTCGCGGAAGTGCGTGTAGAACGTGGCGCGAGTGACGCCGGCGAGGTCGACCAGCTGGTCGATGGTGACCGAGCGGTAGCCGACCTCCAGGCACAGCGCCACCATCGCCTGGTGCAGCGCAAGATGCGTGCGCCGAACGCGTGGGTCGGGACGCGGCACAGCGATGGCGGGCGCCAGCTCGGGCTGGTAGGCGATGGTCCCCCCGGTCATCGCCGGTCACGCTACATCTTTCTGGACAGTTCGTCCAGGAAGATCCTCAGCCCATCACGGTGCCCGACGTCAGCGACTTGTCGCGCCGGCGGGAGAACGCGCCGAGGTTGATGGTGCGGCCGGTACGTGCACCGGTGAACTGCACGGGGGCCAGATCGTGGTCGCTGCCGGCGGCCTCGGCGTCGATGATGGCCGTGATGAACTGGCCGGCGAGCGGTGCGTTCTTGAACTGGTTGCCGCTGGTGCCGCAGGCCATGTAGTAGCCGGGCAGGTCGCTCTTGTCGTAGAGCGGCACCCAGTCGTCGGACACGTCGTACAGCGCGGCCAGCCCCACCGGACGATGCGGCACCCCGAACTCGGGCACCCGGCGAGCAACGCGCATCATCGACACCTCGAACTGCTCGACCGTGGGGTACTCGTCGTAGTGATCGGGGTCGTCGACCCAGTGCAGTTCGTCGCACTCCGGCTCTGTGCCGCCGACCAGCCACGTGCCGCCGATCTGCGGGCGCAGGTACTGACCGACATCGAGATCGGCCAGCGCGGGCATGCCGTCTTCGAGGCGCAACCCGGCGGGCGACTCGACGGTGAACACCTCCTGGCGCAACGGGCGGTGGCCGATGCGCATGCCCTCGGTGACACCCGCCAACCGGTTGATGGCACCGGAGTGCGGGCCGCCGACGTTGACCACGACTGGCGCCTCGATGCGTTCTCCGCCGGCGAGCGTGACACCGGCGACGCGACCGCCGGCGCGGTCGATGCCGACCACCTGCTGGTGGAAGCGGAACTGGGCGCCGTGCCGGCGTGCTGCGTACGCGAGGTTCTTCGCGCACAGCATCGGGTCGTCCATGAAGCCACTCTCGGTTTCGAGGATCGCGGTGAGCGTGGCGTGCGGGTCGTCGGCGAACGCAGGGTCGTCGATGCGCTTCGGGGGGAAGTACGCGCCCAGGTCCATGCCCGGCAGCAACTGCTGCAACCGTTCGGCACCGACCACCTCGTAGGCGATGCCCAACTCGTCCCACAGCCGCTGGACGCGGACCGTGTTGTCGCCCGGCGTGTTGAAGATGCACATGCCCGTCTTCACGAAGCGAGCCATACCGTCGGGGTCGACGCACCCCAGGTGACCGCCCCAATCGACCCACATCGCGGCGGCCTCCCATGCGGTGAGCACGGAGTCGAGGGTGGAGTAGCTGAAGCGGATGATCGAGGACGACGAGCTGGTGGAGCCGGCGCCGGCGGCCGGCCCCTTGTCGACGACGACCACGGAGCGCCCCGAGCGAGACAGCTCGAGGGCGACGGACGAACCAATGACACCGGCACCGATCACTACCGCATCAACACGGTCACTCATGCGCCACAACCTAGCGCGCCGCCCTCATTCGCGGTACACCCGTACCAGCGAACCGGGCGTCACACGAAGCGCGCCCACTGGTCGAGCGGCATCCGCTCGGAGCGCAGCGAATTGACTGCCGCCGCGGGGTCGGCATGGCCGATGGCCATGCCGCAGAACAGCATCTCGTTGTCGGGGGCGCCGACGAACGAACGCACCGCACCCTGCCGCACCGACCAGTACTCCTGGGCGCACGTGGCAAGCCCCCGCTCGACAGCGAGCAGCATGAACGTCTGCAGGAACATGCCGAGATCCGACCATTGCGGCGGGCCCATCTGCCGGTCGACGAAGCAGAACAGGGCAGCAGGCGCACCGAAGAATTCGCCGTTGTGCGCGAACTGGCGAAGGCGGCCGGCCTTGTCCTCGCGCTCGATGCCCAGCGTGGCGTACATCTGCTCGCCGATCGCGAACCGGTTCGTGCGGTAGGGCTCGGTCAACTTGGGTGGGTAGATGTCGTACTCGGTGGCCTCGATCGGCGGCTGCGTGGGCAGGAACTCGCGCAGCCGCGCCATCGACTCGCCGTTGACCACGTAGATGCGCCACGGTTGCACGTTGCCACCGCTGGCCGCTCGCGACGCATCGGCCAGCAGCGAGCGCAGCACATCGTCGCCCACCGGGTCGGGCAGGAACTGACGGATCGACGAACGACTGTGCACGGCATCAACGACATCCATTCGCCGGACGCTACTGCGATGGGCGCCAGGGAGATGGCGGTCACGTCACGATTGCGCGTCGTGCACGAGAATCGCGATGTGCACCCGGTTCGTGACGGCGAGCTTGGTGAGAAGACGCGAGACGTGCGCTTTGACGGTGGCCTCGCTCATGAACAGCGAGGCGGCCACCTCGGCGTTGGAAGCGCCGGACCCCACAGCAGTCGCGACCTCCCGCTCCCGGTCCGTCAGCGACGTCAGGCGCTGGGCAGCGAGGCGACGGCGATCTGTCATCTCGTCGTCGCCGAGGTGAGAGAGAAGTGTGCGCGTGACCGACGGTGAGAGCATCGCCTCTCCCGCAGCCACGAGGCGAACGGCGTTGACGATCTCCGTGGGCGCTGTGTCCTTCAACAGGAACCCGTCGGCACCGGCCCGGAGCGCGCTCATGACCTGCTCGTCGGCCTGGAACGTGGTCAGGACGATCACGTGCGGCGGCGCCGCAAGACGGCGCAGGGCCGCCGTGGCGGCAATGCCGTCCATCCCGGGCATCCGGATGTCCATCAGGACGACATCGGGTCGATGCGCCCGCACGGCTGCAACGGCGTCGGCCCCGTCGGCAGCCTCGCCCACCACCTCCATCTCGTCTGACGACGACAGGATCATCCGGAGACCGGCGCGCACCAACGCGTCGTCGTCGACCAGAAGCACCCGGACCTTCACCACGGCAGGTCGGCCTCGACGACGAAGTCACCGGAAGCGTCCGGCCCCAGCACCAGGACGCCATTGGCCAGGGTCACCCGCTCCTGCAGACCAAGGAGGCCGGTGCCGGAACCCGGCAGAGCCGGACGGGCGATGGCGCCCAGTGCCCTTTGGTTCCGAACGCTGACGTGCAGTCCGCGGTTCGGCGCTCCCGCCACCCGCACCCGGGCGTGGGTGCCGCGAGCGTGCTTGCTGATGTTGGTCAGCGCCTCCTGCACGATGCGATAGGCGTCACGACCCAAAGGGCCAGGTGCTGCAGCTGCGCCGTCCACCTGCATCTCGAAGTCGACTTTCGCGCCGGCACGGCGAGTCTCCTCCACCAAGCGTGGAATGTCGGCCAACGTCGGTTGCGGCACCGTCGACGCCCGCTCCTGCCCCGGCTCCTCGCGCAGCACACCGATCACGTCGCGCAGCTCCTCCAGCGCCTGGTGGGCCGTCAACCGCAACAGCGCTGCGCTCTCCCGCACCTGGGCGGGAGGCAGGTCGAGTGCGACCTCGAGCGCACCGGCATGCAGCGCCACCAGGGAGATGCGGTGAGCGAGCACGTCGTGCATCTCCCGCGCAATGCGGGTCCGCTCGGCCAGGCGCGCACGTTCGGCGCGGACGAGCTGATCGGCCTCGGCACGTTGGGCACGGTCGCGCAGGGTGGAGAGGAGCTGACGCCGGGCGCGGACGAACATGCCCCACGCGGTTGCGGCGGCGGCAAGCGCCATCGTCGGCAGCATCACCGACCAGGTATTGGTGCGCCCGAGCCAGATCGAGCACACCACTGCGGACGGAACGGACAAAGCGGCGACGAGCAGGGCGGGCCGGACATGGCGGTGCACGGCCAGCGAGGACAGTGCGAGCAAGCCGGCCACCGTGCCGGACGTCGAGAACGCGCCCAGCAGGACGCACACCAGCGCCACCCCGAACGGCCAGCGCCGCCGCCACCACAGCGAGAGACAGCAGAGAGCTCCGAGCGTGGCGTCGATGGCCACCTGCCCCGAGGTCATGGGAGTGGCGGTGACGTCCCCGGTCACGCTCAGGATGATGGCGCCGAGCGCGGCGGCGATGACGAACGCACCGGCGTCGAAGGACCAGTCGCGCCCTGTCCTGGGCCCCACGGTGTCGGGATGGGCCGGGTCGCTGGGTGCCAGCATCGCCGTCGGTGCGGTCTGCGCCCACCATCTTCCCAGCCAGGACATGACCCGAGCGTACGGCTCAGGGCCCCCCGTGCAACATCGACGAAAGTCGACACTGCACCGACGAAAGGTGAGAAGTCAGGGGCGGCCGGCGTCCTTTCGGACATCGGATGGTGGCCGTACGCCCGATGCGCCGGCGCATCGGGCCGTGCAGGCTGGCCGCATGATCACGACAACCGCTCTCACCAAGAGCTACAACCAGGTGCCGGTCGTCCGCGACGTCTCGTTGCGCTGCGAACCCGGCACCATCACCGGCTTCCTCGGGGCCAACGGCGCCGGGAAGTCCACCACGCTGAAGATGATCGTCGGGCTGGTGCGACCCGATCGCGGTACCGCGACCATCGACGGCCGACCGTTCGTCGAGCTGCCCAACCCGACGCGCGTGGTCGGAATGCTGCTCGACGCGTCTGCGATGCATCCCGGACGCAGCGGCCGGTCGACGCTCACGATCGCAGCGCGGATGGCAGACGTCGACACCAGGCGGGTCGAGTACCTGTTGGACCTCGTCGGGATCGCCGATGCCGCGGAGAAAAGGGTCGGCACCTACTCACTCGGCATGCGCCAGCGCCTCGGCATCGCCCAGGCCCTCGTCGGTGCACCGCAGGCGCTGATCCTCGATGAACCGGCGAACGGGCTCGATCCCGAGGGCATCGCCTGGATGCGAACGCTCCTTCGCGACTTCGCCGACCATGGCGGCACGGTGCTGTTGTCGAGTCACCTGCTCCACGAGGTGCAGGCCACCGCCGATCATCTCGTCGTCATCTCCGACGGTGCCGTGGTGGCCGCCGGTCGGCTGGACCATCTGCTGGCCAGCTCCACGATCGTCGTCCGCAGCCCCGACCCCGTCGCACTGGCCGCGGCGCTCCACGCTGCACGGATCGACTACGTCGCCGGGCCGGGAGATGCGCTCACCGTGGACGTCTCCGGAGGTCGGGTCACGGCCGAGGTGCTGGCGGGCGTCGCCCGCGACCACCAGGTGCTGCTCACCGAGTTGCGCCAGTCCGAGACGAACGGTCTGGAGCAGCTGTTCTTCTCGCTCACCGCCGCCAAGGCGGCGTCGCCCCAGGAGGCTGCAGCATGACCACGTCACTCTTCCCCCGAACCCTCGGCATCGACGAGGCACCGTCGGCCCCACGGCCGATCCCGTTCTCACGGCTTGTCGGCGTCGAGTGGGCCAAGGCCACCGACACCCGCGCCGCCCGCTGGCTCCTCGCTCTCGTCGCCCTGTCGACCGCTGGGATCATGCTGGTGCCGGTCCTCGCCCCAACGAGCTTCGATCAGACCGACGCGAGCTACCTCCGCGTTGCCGCCCTCGGGCTGTCGATCCTCCTGCCGGTGGTGGCGATCCTGATGTTCACCGGCGAATGGAGCCAACGCAGCATCATGACCACGTTCACCCAGGAACCGCGACGCATCCGAGTCCTGAACGCCAAGTTGGCGGTGTCGATGGTGCTGGGTGGTGGTGCTGCGGTCTTCGGCGGGGTGGTCACTGCCGCCGGCCTCGGGCTGGCGTCGGCTTCGGGACGGGTACTGGAGGCGGACCTGACCGCCGGCGGCATCGCCGGCTATCTGCTCTTCGTGGTCCTCAATGTCCTCGCCGGCGTCGCGCTCGGGGCGCTGCTGCAGAGCTCGGCAACAGCGATCGCCGCCTCCTTCGCTCTGCCCGCCGCCGTTGCGGTGCTCGGCACGGCATCGACGTTGGTGGCTGACTGGATCGACATGTCCACAACCTGGAACTGGGTGCTCGAGAACGACTGGGCTGGTCACGTGCCGCAGATCTCGGTCTCGATCGTCTTCTGGGTGGCGGTCCCGCTCGCCGCCGGCGTCGTCCGGACGATACGTCGCGACGTCGCGTAGTTGGCTCGACCCAGGGCCCGATCGATGGAGTGGTCGAGCCATCGACCCGATCAGGCCACAGCAGCACCGAAGGCCCAGCCGACCGCCATGGTGACACCCATGGCGATGGCGCCGCCGATGACCACGCGGGCGATCGAGCGGCCGGGCCCGGCGCCACCGGCACGAGCGCCGATGTACCCGAGACCGACGAGGGCGACCATCGTGACGGCGATGATGGTGGCGATGCGCCACGACGCCGAGGCCAGGGCCGTAGCGACCAGCGGTATCGACGCACCGACGGAGAACGACAGGGCCGAGCTCCAGGCTGCCTGGAACGGCTTCGCCAGCTCGTCCTGCGAGATGCCCAGCTCGTCGAGCAGGTGGGTGGCGAGCGCGTCGTGCTCCGTGAGCTGCACCGCCACTTCCTTCGCCAGCTCCTGCGGGAGGCCCTTCGACCGGTAGATGGCGGTGAGCTCTTCCAGCTCGTGGTCGGCCTGGTTGGCCAGCTCCCACTTCTCCTTCTCGATGTCGCTGCGCTCGCTGTCGCGCTGCGACGACACCGACACGTACTCGCCGAGCGCCATCGACACCGCGCCGGCAACCAACCCGGCCATGCCGGCCGTGAGGATGGCGGTGCGAGTGGAGTTGGCCGCGGCCACACCCAGCAGCAGGGCCGCAGTGGAGATGATGCCGTCGTTCGCGCCGAGCACCATCGCGCGCAGCCAGCCGACTCGGTGGCCGTAGTGGCCTTCGCTGTGTCGCATGCTTCGAGCCTATCGATGGCTCGTCGGACGCCAGCTGTGGATGACCTGGTAGTAGTTGGCGCGCTCGTAGACCTGCGGGTCGGGCACGTTGCCGCGACTCACGCTGCCGCGCAGCTGGTTGACGCTGTCGTAGTCCCGCTCCATCATCCAGTCGCGAAGGAAGCGTTCCATCACGCGCAGGTGCTCGGGCCCATGCTGCAACAGCGCGCTGGTCGACATCACCACGTCGGCGCCGGCGAGCAGCAGCTTCAGGGCGTCGGCCCCGTCGTGCACGCCCGAGCTCGCTGCCAGCGAGCACCGCACGGAGCCGAACAGGTTGGCGATCCAGTGCAGCGGCAGCCGCACCTCGGCGGAGGTGCTCAGCGAGAGCCGCGGCACCACCTCCAACGTCTCGAGGTCGATGTCGGGCTGGTACAGCCTGTTGAACAGCACCAGCCCGTCGGCACCGGCCGTCTGCAACCGCTCGGCGAAGTTGCCCATGGCGGTGAACCACGGGCTCAGCTTCACGGCCAGGGGTATCGAGATCTCGGCCTTCACTTCCTCCACCAGCTCCGCGTAGCGCCGCTCGGCGTCGGCGGCGCTGATGCTGGGGTCGACCACGCTGTCGTAGAGGTTCAGCTCGATCGCGTGGGCGCCTGCGTCGGCGAGGTGCTTCGCGTAGCGCACCCAGCCGCCGGGGCTGGTGCCGTTGAGGCTGGCGATCACCGGGATGCCGAGCCGCTCGCGGGCCTGCTCGACCAGCGCGAGGTGACGGCTGGGGCCGACGTCGGGAAGGTCGAGCGCGGGCAAGAAGCTCTGCGCCTCGCCGAACTGGTCGGCGTTGAAGTCGTAGGCCTGCTCGCGGGTGAACGCGTCGTGCTCGATCTCTTCCTCGAACAACGAGGGCAGCACGATCGCGCCCGCCCCCGCATCCTCCAGGCGTTGCCACATCGCCGGGTTGCCCGTGTGGGGGCCGGCGGATGCCACGAGCGGGCTGCGCAGCTGCAGCCCGAGGTAGGTGGTGCTCAGGTCGGTCATCACTCGTCGTCCTCGTCTGCGATCATCGCGTTGTCGGCGTGCCCGGGTGCAGCTCGATGCACGTCGGCCAGTTGCCGGTAGTAGTGCCAACGGTTGTCCACGTCCTGCTGCGCGAGGCCCACCAACTCGCGTGCCCGATCGGGGTTGGAGCGGGCCAGCATCGAGAACCTGGCCTCGCTGTTCGCGAAGTCGCTGTAGGGCACCGAGGGGTCGGCGCTGTCGAGCTGGAACGGCTGCGCATCGCTGTCGCCCGCGGGGCGGTAGCGGTACAGCGGCCAGTGCCCGCTCTGCACGGCCAGCTTCTGCTGGGTCATCGACTGGCTCATGTCGAACCCGTGGGCGATGCACGTGCTGTAGGCGATGACCAGCGACACGCCCGGCCAGGCATCGGCCTCCAGCAGCGCCTTCACCGTCTGGATGTCGCTGGAGCCGAGCGCAACCCTGGCCACGTACACGTCGCCGTAGCTCATCGCCTCCAGGCCGAGATCCTTCTTCATGCTGCCCTTGCCACCGGCGGCGAACTTGGCGACGGCACCGCGTGGCGTGGCCTTCGATGCCTGACCGCCGGTGTTGGAGTACACCTCGGTGTCGAGCACCAGGATGTTGACGTTGCGACCGCTGCCCAACACGTGGTCGAGGCCGCCGGCGCCGATGTCGTAGGCCCACCCGTCGCCACCCACGATCCACGTGCTCTTGCGCACGAGCGTGTCGGCCAGTTCGGCCAACGCGACGGTGTCGGGGTGGGTGCCGGTGAGCGCGCCCTTCATCGCGGCGACGCGCTCGCGCTGCGCACGGATGCCCAGCTCTCCGTCGTCGTCGACGCCGGCGACCAAGGCATCGACCGCTTCGGCACCGAGCACTGCGCTCAGTTGAGTGCGCATGCGCTCGACCAGCACCAGCGCGGTGCGGCGTTGCGCTTCGAAGCCCAGCCGGATGCCGAGGCCGAACTCGGCGTTGTCCTCGAACAGGCTGTTGGCCCACGCAGGGCCGCGACCCTCGGCGTTCACCGAGTACGGCGTCGTGGGCAGGTTGCCGCCGAAGATGCTGCTGCAGCCGGTGGCGTTGGCGATGAGCAGGTGATCGCCGAACAGCTGGGTGAGCAGCTTCAGGTACGGGGTCTCACCGCAACCGGAACACGCGCCGGAGAACTCGAACAGCGGCTGGCGCAGCTGGCTGGTCTTCACCGTCGCAGGGTCCCACTGCGCCGGGTCGGCCTCCTTCACGGCGAGGAACGCGTCCCAGGCCACACGTTCGTGGTCGAGGTGCTCGGCGATGGGGCGCATGTTGATGCTCTTGCGCTTCACTTCGCTCTTGTCGTGGGCCGGGCAGGCCTGCACGCACACCCCGCACCCGGTGCAGTCGTCGGGCGCGACCTGGATGGTGAGGTGCATGCCGGGCACCTCACGACTGCGGAACGTCTTCGACTTCATCGTGTCGCCCAGGCCCTCGAGCGCGGACGGCTCGTAGACCTTCATCCGAATGGCGGCGTGCGGGCAGACGATGGCGCACTTGCCGCAGTCGATGCACAGGTCGGCTTCCCAGATGGGGATCTCGGGCGCAATGGTGCGCTTCTCGTACTGCGCGGTGCCGGTGACGAAGGCACCATCCGGTGGCATCGCGCTCACCGGCAGCAGGTCGCCTTCGCCCGCCAGCATGCGCGCCGTGACGCGCTGCACGAAGTCGGGTGCATCGGCGCTCACCGCCGGGCGACGATGCGCCGTGGCCGTGACCGACGACCCCACCGGCACCCTGTGCAGGTTCTCCAGCGACTTGTCGACGGCCGCGATGTTGCGCTCGACGACTGCGGCACCGCGAGCGCCGTAGCTGTGCTCGATGGCGCCCTTCAACTCGTGCAGCGCCTCCTCCGTGGGCAGCACGCCGGCAAGCCCGAAGAAGCAGGCCTGCATGACCGTGTTGATACGGCCGCCCAAGCCTGCGTCGCGGGCGACCGCCGCGGCGTTCACCGCGTACAGCTGCAGCTCACGATCGAGCACCACCTGCTGCGCCTCGAACGGCAGGCGATCCCACACCTGCTCTGCCGGATACGGCGAGTTGAGGAGCACCGTGGCGCCGTTGGCTGCCAGGTGCAACACATCGAGCCGGTCGAAGAAGTTCCACTGGTGGATGCCGACGAACGTTGCTTCGTCGATGAGGTAGGTGCTGCCGATGGGATGCTCGTCGACGCGCACGTGGCTGATGGTGGTGCTGCCCGACTTCTTCGAGTCGTAGACGAAGTAGGCCTGCACGTGCAGGTTGGTGTTGCCGCCGATGATCTTTGCCGTGTTCTTGTTGGCGCCGACGGTGCCGTCGGCACCGAGGCCGTAGAACACCGCGCGCACCTTGGCCCGGTCGGTGCGCCACGACGGGTCCCACGTGAGGCTGGTGTGGCTGACGTCGTCGTAGATGCCCACGGTGAACGGGTTGCGCGGCAACGGCGACGACGCTTCATCGAACACCGCTTTCACCATTGCCGGCGTGAACTCCTTGCTGCTCAGCCCGTATCGCCCACCGATCACCCGCGGCTTGCTCTCCCCCACCCACTGGCTGTCGTCGCTGTGCCACAGCGCGGCCAGCACGTCGAGGTGCAGCGGCTCGAACGGGGCGCCCGGCTCCTTCGTGCGGTCGAGCACGACCACGGTGCGCGTGGTGGGCGGCAGCGCCGCGAGCACCTCTGCAGCGGGGAAGGGGCGGTAGAGCCGAAGCGCCACCACCCCGACCCGCTCCCCCCCGCCGTTCAGTGCGTCGACCGCTTCGCGGACGGCACCGACGCCGGACCCCATCAACACGATCACCCGTTCGGCGTCGGGCGCACCGTGGTACTCGACCAGCGAGTACTGCCGACCGGTGACGGTTGCGAACCGATCCATCGCGGCCTGCACCACGTCGGGCACCGCCGCGTGGAACGGCGTGCACGCCTCGCGAGCCTGGAAGAACACATCGGGGTTCTGGGCACTGCCGCGCAGCATCGGCCGATCGGGGTCGAGCCCGCGTGAGCGATGCGCGTGCACCAGGTCGTCGTCGATCATGGCCCTGATCTGCTCGACCGTGGGCAGCTCCACCGTGTTCAGCTCGTGGCTGGTGCGGAACCCGTCGAAGAAGTGCAGGAAGGGAACCCGGCAGGCGAGCGTGGCCGCGTGCGCGATGACGGCCATGTCGGCGGCCTCGTGCACGCTGGGTGAGCAGAGCATCGCGAAGCCGGTGGTGCGCGCAGCCATCACGTCGCTGTGGTCGCCGAAGATGCTGAGCGCATGCGTGGCCAGCGAGCGCGCCGCCACGTGGATGACGGTGGGCGTCAGCTCACCCGCGATCTTGAACATCTCGGGCAGCATCAACAGCAGCCCCTGGCTGGCCGTGAAGGTGGTGGCGAGCGCGCCGCGCAGCACTGCCCCGTGCAAGGTGGCGGCGGCACCGGCCTCGCTCTGCATCTCCATCACCTCCGGCACCACGCCCCACAGGTTGGGGTGGCCCTTGGCGCTCCACTCGTCGGCGTACTCGCCCATGGCGGAGGCCGGAGTGATCGGATAGATGGCGATGACTTCCGAGAGCAGGTGAGCCACGCGGGCTACGGCTTCGTTGGCATCGACCACCTCCCGGCGCAGCGCTGCTGCGGTGGATTGGTCGGACACACTTCGACCGTACGGTCGATCAGATGCCATCAACAGGGTCTTTCGGCCCGCACCACGGCTGTCGTTGGCCCCAGCGCCGTCAGGCGCCGCGCGCCGGAACCCGACGACGACGATCGGCTTGCCGCCGGCATCACCCATGGACTAGTCCTTGCAGCCGAGCGACGCCCGGAATGGCAATCCGACGTCGTCAGGAACCGCAGCCGAACGTCGTCAGGAAGGGTCTCCATGGCAACCCCGCAGCCAGGCATCTTCGCGCAGGGCACGCGATCTCATCGCCACCTCGAATTCGATCTGCGCCCCGGCATGGCCCCCGCCGCGCTGCTGGCAGCACTGCAGCCGTTGCGGCAACCGTCCACCACCGCCGGTGGTGTCAACATCGTGCTCGGCTTCGGGCCCACCGCCTGGCGCACGCTCGCCCCACAGCACGCGCCGGCCGATGTGGCCGACTTCCCGGTCCTCGCCGGGGCCCCTGCCACGCAGCACGACGTGTGGGTGTGGTGCCACGGCACCGGCGACGACGTGCTGCTCGACGTGACGCGCGCAGTCGTTGCGCTGCTGGCCCCGGTGGCCACCGTGGCCCTGGAGGTTGCGGGCTTCGTGTATCACGACGGGCGCGACCTCACCGGCTTCATCGACGGCACCGAGAACCCGGCACTGGAAGCGGCGTACGAGGTGGCAACCATCGCCGACGGCGCGGGCGCGGGCGGCGCGTTCGCCATCACGCAGCGGTGGGTGCACGACCTGGAAGCCTTCAACGCACTGCCGGTGGCCCAGCAGGAGGCCGTGGTCGGCCGCACGAAGCCCGACAGCGTGCAGCTCGACGACGACGTCCGGCCTCCAACCTCGCACGTCACCCGCATGGTCATCGAGGAGGACGGCGAGGAGCTGGCCATCTATCGCCGCAGCGTGCCGTACGGCACTGTCGGCGAGCACGGGTTGCACTTCGTCGCCTTCAGCGCCCAGCCCGACCGGTTCACGAAGATGCTGCGACGGATGTTCGGCGCCGACGACGGCGTGCGCGATCGGCTCACCGAGTTCAGCGTGCCGGTCACCGGCGCCTACTGGTTCGTGCCCTCGTTGGAGGCGTTGGGTGCAGCCCTCGGCTGAAGCCCCGGGCCGAACGGCCCTAGCCACCCCGGCGGCGGATGCCACAACATCGCGACCGGGGGTTGCACGAGATGCCTGACGGTCAGTACCTGAGCCAGAACGACACCATCATGTGGATGGTCGAGGCCGACCCGCTGCTGCGCAGCACGATCATGGGCGTGGTGCTGCTCGACGGCGCACCCGACTGGGATCGACTGCAAGCTCGCGTGGAAGAGGTGAGCCATCACATCGCGGCGCTGCGCGAGAAGGTGGTGTCGGTGCCGCTGCATCCCACCACGCTGCGCTGGGTCGACGATCCCGACTTCGACATCGGGTACCACCTGCGCCGCATTCGGCTGCCGGTCGGCAGCGGCGTGCAGCAGCTGCTGGATTGGGCACGCACCACCGCGATGGGCGGTTTCGACAGTTCGCGACCGCTGTGGGAGTTCACCCTTGTCGAAGGCGTCGGCGTCGAGGGCGCTGCGTTCGTGATGAAAGCGCACCACGTGGTGACCGACGGCATCGGTGCGGTGCAGCTGGCAGCCCACCTGTTCGACTTCGAGGAGCAACCCGCGGCCGCGTCGGCCACGACACGGCCAACGGCCGCCAAGCACACGTCGGTGTCCATGCTGCGCGACGTCGTCGCGCACGATGTGGAAGGCGCCGTCGACCTCGCCCGACACCAGCTGGCGTCGGTGGTACCCAATCTGCTGCACGCCGTCCGCAACCCGCAGCAGGCGGCACGCCAGGCGATGTCGACCGCGCTCTCCATCGGCCGCATGCTGGCACCCGCCACCACACCGAAGTCATCGGTGATGCTGGGCCGGATGACCGCGTCGAACTACCGCTCGGTGGAGGTGCCGATGGAGGCGCTGCGGCTTGCTGCCAAGGCGGCAGGTGGTCGGCTGAACGACTCGTTCCTGGCCGGCATCACCGCCGGCCTGCACCGCTACCACTCGCGTCACGGGGCCGAGGTGCACGAGCTGCGGGTGGCGATGCCCATCTCCCAGCGCGACACGGGCCACTCGGAAGGCGGCAACCACGTGACGGTGATGCGGTTCACACTGCCAGTCGCCGCGAGCTCGGCGGCAGAACGCATCGACGCCATGCACCGCGCCGTCGACGTGGTGCGCCACGAGCGATCGCTCGACCACACCGAGACGATCGCCGGCTTCCTCAACCTGATGCCCAAAGGCGTCATCGGTGCGATGCTGAAGGGCGTCGACTTCCTGGCCAGCAACGTGCCCGGCGTACCGGTGCCGATGTGGCTGGAGGGTCAGCGCGTGCAACGCTTCTTCCCCTTCGGCCCCACCGCAGGGTCTGCCGTCAACATCACCCTCATGTCGTACGACGGTGTCTGCTGCATCGGAGTGAACGCCGATGCAGCCGCCATCCCCGACCCCGATGTGCTGGCCGAGTGCCTGCGCGAGGGCTTCGACGAGGTCTGTTCGCTGGCCAGCCCGGAACCGAAGCCGAAGCCGGCGCGGAAGAAGGCACCCGGCGCGAAGGCGCGGGCGAAGGGCGAGTAGCACTCGCGTGGCCGGTGCTCAGGCGGGCGACGAACGTACGGTGAGACGGCTCCAGGCCCCCACGTACACACGGTCACCATCGTGCAGCTCGTTGGGCATTCCCGGCACGAGCGCAGCCGTGGCGTCGTCGGGCTCGGCGCCGGCCGCCACCACGTACGTGCCGTTGGTGGACGACAGGTCGACCACGGTGAGGTTGTCGCCGTCGCGCACGAACTGAGCATGGCGACGCGACACCCCGGTGTCGGCGTCGAGTGCGATCTCGGGACGCACCCCCCGAGACGCGGACGAGCGCCCGATGAGCGCGGTGTGGTTGGAGAGCGGCACGGTGGACGACGACGACGTGGGACACGGCACATCGGCGAGGGCGCCCTTCAGCGCGAACCACTGAGCGTCGACCTCGACCACCACGATCCAGCCGACAGCCGAAGCGACCGGGGTGGCCGGCGCGCCCGAGGTTGTGACGACCGGAGCGGGCGGGGCCTGCCCGGTGGTGAAGTCGTACCCGCACACCTCGCAGAACAGCGCGTCGGCGGGGTTCAGCTCGGTGCAATGAGGGCAGTGCACCGGAGCGGAGGTGAGCGCCGGCGACGTGGTCGCGTGAGAGGGAGGCTGCGGGGACGGCGGCGAACCGCCGATCTTGGCGCCGCAGGTGTCGCACCAGTCGGGGTCGGTGCTCTGGTGCCCGTTGGGGCAGGCCACGGTGCTCATGGCTCGCGCCGGATGCGAGTGGTCTTGGTGCTGCGTGTGTCGAGCGCCATCTCGTCGGTCTTCTCGACGTTGCGCTTCAACCGCACCGTGCCGGTGTCGGCATCGACCACGTCGACCACCTTCTCCAACAGACGGGTGGTGTTCTCGTTGCCCGAATCGTGTGCCAGCTTGGCGGCTTCGCCGAGCAGCACGGTGGCGGTACGTTCGTCGCCCGAGGCCTTCGCCGCCAAACCCTTCTGGATGGTGTCGGCCAGCTTGGCCTGCCCGGTGTAGTGCGCGACCGCCGGGTCGATGCGCGTCGTGAGATCGGTGTCGGCGCTCCACACGGCCTTCACCAGCGACTTCGCCCGCACTTCGTCGTTGACGACCAGCTCGACGCGTGCCGCCAGGCGCTCGTTGCCCAGCGGAGCGACCGGCACACGCACCGCCACGTGATAGTCGCGCGACTCGTCGCTCCACGCCCCGGTGGGGAACTCGCGCACCAGCGGGGTGGTCTGCACCCCGGTGCTGGTGATGTCCTCCACGGTGGGCGCGACCTGGCGCACGAACAGCACTTCGCTGCCCTGCGGCGTCCAGATTCGCAGGCGGGCGTCGGGCACCCCGCGACTCATCGCCGCCTGCATCATCGCCTCGAAGTCGGCTTCCAGGTCGTCGGGCTTGGCCACGATGTCGACGGTGCCCATCAACGCGGTGGAGATCTCGCGCAGCTCGTCGACCACCCAGTCCTGCCCGATGCCCCGGCAGTCGCACTGGAAGCGGCCACGAGCAGCGGCCAGCGCCTGTTGCAACGCCGCCGGCGGCTCGCCTTCGATCTTGCCGTCGGTGAGCAGGATCGCATGCCGCTGCGCCGACTGCACCTGGCCGAACAGCTCGGTCGCGGCCTGGATCCAGGCACCGATGGCGGTGGCGCCGCCGCTGCGCAGACGATCGACCGCGACCAGCGCTTCCGCACGGGTGACGGCGGTCATCTTCGCCATTCCCGCGTGCGGCGGGTACACCATCTGCGCCACGCTGTGGCCACTGATGACGGCGAACCAGGCCCCGTCGACGATCTCACCCACCGCCACCCGAGCCGCGCGCCGAGCGGCTGCGATCTTGGTGGGCGGCATGTCCATCGAGCCAGAGGTGTCGACGATGATGATCTCGGCTGCATCGCCGGCGACACCGGCCTTGCCCGCTCCGGAGCACGTGACCGAGACGACCGCATGCGCATCGGTCGCACCGTCGGCCAGGTACTCGTTCTGAAACACATCCGCCTTGAACTCAGCCATGTGCGTGACCTCCGTTGCCTTCGATGATGTTCTCCGGTGTTGCCGTTCGGCGTGTGCGTCAGCGTAGTGAGGGCTCGACGCGAGCCAGCGCTGCGGTGATGTTGTCGTGCCCGCCCTGCTCGTTGGCCCACCGCACCAGGGCTGCCGCGATGGCAACGGGTGCGCTGAGGCCGGCGGCGACCTGGTCGTGCACCAGTGACTGCACGGCCACTGCCGGCGAGGCGTAGTTCCACAGGCCATCGCTGCACAGCAGCAGCCAGCCGGGTTCCGTGAGCTGGTGGCTGGCGATGTCGGGAGTGGCATCCACCGAGTCGGCGCCGAGCCAGCGGGTGATGGTGTGGAAGGTGGGGTCGGTCTCCGCGTCGGAGCGGCTCATCCCGGACTGGATGAGCTCGGTGCCGAGTGAGTGGTCGAGCATCAACTGCACGGCATCGCCGGTGTCGGGCAGCCAGTACGCGCGCGAGTCGCCACACCAACCGAGCGTGACCACCCCGTTGTCGACGACCGCGGCGATGAACGTGCAGGACGGAGGTTCGCTGGGGTTGCCGAGCGCCCGTGCCACCCCGATGGCAGCGGCGTTGGCATCGGCACAGGCACGCTCGATGGCGACGCCCCAGTGCGACACGGTCGCAGCCACGCCACCGGCCACAGGCACCGGCGTCCCCGACAACGTGGCACACGCCTCGCGGGCTGCCGCCAGTGCCGCACGGTCGCTGTCGGGAGCCGACGTGACCCCGTCGCACACCACCAGCACCGCGAGCGATCGGTCGGGCAGACCGGCGAGCGCCATCGCATCTTCGTTGCGAGCGTGCACGACTCCCTTGTCGCACACGCCTCCGATCCACTCCACCGGGCTCTCCTGCCAGTGGTCGCGTGGCGACGGCGCCTTCTTGCCGCATTGCGAGCAGAAGCCGTCGTCGAGCACCTTTCCGCTGCACTCGAGGCATTGGTCGGCAATGCCGGGCGCCTGCGAGAGCGTGGTCTTCGGCACCGGGAACGACTCGGCCCGCGGTGAACCCGTCGGCACCGGTGCGGCGACGGCCGACGCCAACTCGCTGCCACAGCTCTCGCAAAAAGCATCGCCGGCGACGATCGGCTCGCCGCACGCGGGACAGTAGACGGCGACGGAGCTCATACGAGTGTGCGCGGCCGGACTGCGTTGGCCTTGTCGACCAGTTCGACGCGCCGATCGCCGTCGGTGGCAAGGCGCGCGGCATCGCGATACGCCGACTCGAGTGCCCTGCGCAACGGCAGCTCCGCCGCCGGAACGCCTCCGACCTCTTGGGCCATCTGCGGCCCCTGCGCCTGCACGTGCACCAGCGCGCTCTCCAGCAGTCGGATGCGCAGGGAGGCGCGCTCCACCGGCTGCAGGGATGCCTGCTCGAGCTCGTTGGCCGCCTGGCCCAGATCCTGCAACGCGTGAGCAGGATCCAATGTTGCCGCCAGCAACAGCGCCCGCGACCGTCTCGCGTCGCCGTAGGCGCGGCTGGTGGCCGGAATGCGATCGAGCGCGTGCAGCGCTGCGTCGCGATCACCGGCCTGGGCAGCGATGCGCGCAAGACCGAACTGGCCCGTTGCGACGAAGGCCGCATCGGTGCGAGCACAGGTGGTGTACAAGCGCTCGGCGACCGCGGGTTCGCCGGCAGCCTCGCAGGCTGCGGCCAACGCCAACTTCGGAGCCAGCTCACCAGGGAGCTGGCCGTAGACGGCGTTGAAGGCTGCGACGGCCGCTGCGGGGTCGCTGCGGCTCAGCGCTGCCAGGCCTTGCAGCCACACGCCGCGCCACTCCCATGGGTCGGCGTCGAGGATGCGTTGCGCAAGGTGTTCCGCCAGCTGCACCTGATCGGTGCGCAGTGCCGCGTCGGCACGCTCTGCCATCACCGCGACGGTTTGCTCGGGCGCGCCCTCGAGCGCCGCGAAGCGCGCTGCCGGCTCGTCGGTGGTGACCGTGGTCAACCACGACGCCATCGCGTCGCGAGGGTCGATGGCGAGCCGCGGCAGGTCGCGCCAGGTGAGCAGATCGGCAGTGGCGGCCGGCTGTCCGAACATCTGCGAAGGCGTGCTGCGCGTCACCGCCCCCGTGCCGACTGCCGCCGTGACTTCGCGCAGCACCCCGAAGAGCTGCTCACGCATCTCCTCGGCCGTCTGGAACCGATCTTCCGGGCGCTGCGCGGTGCCCTTCTGCAACCAGCGGTACAGCGAGTCGAACTGGCCGAACAGCGCCACCTCGTCGGCCGAGGGCAACGTCGTCTCGAACTGCGCCTGGTAGCCCTTGAACTCGAACACCAGAGTGGCCAACGTGCGCGCCACCGTGTACAGGTCGCTCGCGACGGTCGTACCGTCGCGGGCCACCTCCGGCGCCTGGAACCCGACGGTGCCGTAGATGGGCGACTGGTCGTCGTCGACCCGGCGGACGCCACCGAGGTCGATGAGCTTCATGCTGTCGCCCACCTGGATGAGGTTTGCCGGTTTGAAGTCGCAGTACAGCAGGCCCAGCGAGTGCAGGTACCCGAACGCCGGCAGGATCTCGACGACGTACGCGATCGCCTGATCGACCGGGATCGGCGAGAAGGTGCCGCCGTTGGACTTCATCCGATCCTTCAGCAGGTTGTTCAGCGAGCGACCCCCCACGTACTCCATCACGATGTACGAGTTGCCGTCGGCGGAGGTGACGAAGTTGTAGATCTCCACGATCAGCGGATGCTCGACCTCGGCGAGGTACTGCTTCTCCGCGACAGCCGCACGCGAGGCATCGGGGTCGCCGGCGTTCAACAACCCCTTCAGCACCACCCAGCGATCGTTGACGTTGCGATCGCGGGCAAGGTAGATCCAGCCCATACCGCCGTGGGCCAAGCAACCCATCACCTCGTACTGCCCGCTGAGCAGGTTGCCGGCCACCAGCGTGGGCTCGAAGTCGAACGGCGTGCGGCACTTGGCGCAAAAGCCCTTGGTGCGCCCGGGCGCCCCCTCGCGCGAGCGACCGACGGCCGATTGGCACACACTGCAGTACCGCTTCTCCTCCGCCACCACCGGCGGGTTCATCAGGCTCTGCTGTGGATCGACCTCGGGTATCGGCGGCACGTGAGTGAGGCCCGCGCCCAGGCGCGACGGGTTGCCGCCACCGCCCAGCCGGCGGGTGGGTCGCGACCCCGTGGCGTTCCTGGCGGAGCCCAGCGGCACGGTTCCCAGCCGGCTGGTGGCGGAGCGCGAGCTGGCGGGGCCGGCGGGCGAAGCGCTCGGCGCAGCGCCCTGTGCCGCAGGTGCGGCGGCGCCGGCGAGCCCGCAGACATCGCAGTAGCCGTCGACGATGGTGCCGGCGCACCCTGGTTGTGCGCAGTTCATCGCGCGACCTCCTGCACCTTCGTGTTGACGGTGGCCACGTACCTGTCGACGAGGGCGCCACCACGATCGAGGTCGCAGGGCGCGGCCCACAGCACTGCCTTGGTCTCCTGATACAGGGAATCGAGCTCGGGCAGCTCCATCACCCCACCCGCCGAGGCCTTGTCGGCGAACGCCTGCAACAGCCCGCGCAGTTCGTCACGGCGGTCGAGGGCGCCTTGGAAGCGGCGCTCGGCCTCTGCCAGTGCCGCCGCGACACGATCGAGCTTGGCGAGCACCGGGGCGATGCGACCTCTCGCCGCCGCCCACGGCAGGCCATCGAGAGGCTCGCGGTCGAGGTGGAAGGCAGCAACCGAGGGCACCGCCAGCAGCGGCGCTTGCACGATCTTCTCCCGGCAGCGCGCGGCCAGCTCGCGAACGCGGGCTTCGGTGACAGCCAGCGCCTCGACCCGGCCGCCGACCGCGTGCCACTGCTGCAGCAGTCCAGCTCGCTCGTCGGCCGCCGCTTCCAGGCTGGCACGCACCGCCGCTGCTTCGACCGCGGTGTCCGCCAGACGTTCGCGACGACTCAGCGCCAGCTGCAACTGCGCCACGTGGTTCACCTGCATGCCCAGTTCGGCCGACAGGCGCTCGGCCACCGCGAGGTCGGTGCCGGCCTGAGCAACCACACGCGCTTCCGCGACCTGTTGCTGCTCGTGGCCGGCCACGGACCGCTCGACGCGTTGCACGACCGCATCCAGCAGAGTGGCCGCCTCACTGAGGTCGCGGCCCACGAGCGCGCCGAGGTCGTCGTGCAGCGGCTGCGCCGCACGCGCTGCCGCTGCCCCGCGATCGCGGCGCGCAAGACCTTCGACATCGTCGAGGCGATCGGTGATGGCCTTGCGGCACACGAACGCTGCCGCCAGATCGGCCTGATCGGCAGCGGTGCCGGCCGAGCGGACGCGCTCTTCCAGCGACAGCAACGAGTCGGTGCGCGCGGCGAGCCACTCGTTCCACTCCGCGAGCAGCTGGGTGATCTCGGTCGCCGTGGGGATGCGCACACCGTTGCCCATCAGCCCTCCGTGCGCCCGTAGCGCGCCGCGGGAGGCGACTGCGGCCCGAGCGCCGCTGCCAACCAATCGTCGTAGATGGCCTGCCAGCGACCGTCGTCGCGCATCTCCGCGAGCAGCGCGTTGACGAACTTGACGAGATCGACTCGATCGGCGGCGATGCCCAGGCCATAGGGCTCGAACGAGAAGTTCTCGCCAACGACCTTGGTGGCCGGGTCTTGCACCTGCAGCCCGGCGAGCACGGTGTCGTCACCCGTGATGGCCTGCACCGCGCCGCTCTGCATCGCGACCAGACAGTCGCTGATGTCGGGTACCGCGACGGCCGTGATCTGTGGATAGTCGCGCGCCAGGTTCTCCTGGTTGGTGCTGCCGTCGGGTACGCAGACGGTGGCCTGCGCAGCGGCGAGGTCGTCGATGCTCTGGTACGAGGAGGTGGCCTCCACCAGCACCCGCTGACCGGAGGTGTAGTACTCGGAGGTGAAGGCGATCTGCTGCCACCGCACGCAGTTGATGGTCATCGTGTGCGCCACGATGTCGACCTCGCCACTGCGCAGCTTCGGGATTCGCTGGCTGTACGGGATGACCACGATGTCGAGCAGGTCGTACACCGTGTCGTCGTCGGCGCCGAAGATGGCCTTCGCGACTTCCTTCAACATGTCGATGTCGAAGCCCTCGATCTGCCCCGTCTGCGGGTTGCGGGCGCCGAACAGCAAGGTGTCGGCGGAGACCCCGACCCGCAGCGTGCCACTGGCCCGGATGGCGGCCATGGTGGAACCGGCAGGGAGGTCGTCGGGTGAGGGCAACGGACCGTCGGGCGCGTACGACTTGGGGGTCAGGTCGCCCACCTCCTGCTGGTCGGCAGGGCAGGTGAACGTCTGTGCCGGCGGCGCCGCGCTGGTGGAAGGAGCTTCGCCCTGCACGGCGGCCGGCAAGCGCTCGCCACCGGCGCAAGCGACCAGCAGCAGTGCCGGCAGCGCGACGGCCAGCGCACTCGAGGTGCGGGTTCTCGCGTTCATCGGTACTCCCTCAATCGCTGGCCGTAGCCGACGAGCACCAGTGCCGCCACCGACAGGCCGGCGAGGAAGAGCACCACCCGCAGTACTGCCAGCCCATCGGCCGCTGACGACATCGCCGACGCGGCCTCCGCACCGAGTGATGCCGCGGCGGCACTGCTGGCCTCGTCGAAGGCCGCGAAGGCAATGGCCGCTTCACCGTCGAGGCTGGCGGCTCGCGCCCCATCCCAGTCGCCCGCGTCGTCGCTCGCACGCACCGCGTCGTGAGCTTCGGCGTACGAGCCGAACGTGCCGACGAGCGTGCAGTCGCCCGTGATGATGCACATCCGTGCGAGCGCCGAGGCCGCCGTGGCGGCGGAGGCCTGCCAGGCCACGTCGAGGCCACCGCTGCCGCGGGCGATGAGCGTGCTCGATTCCTGCGCATGCGCTTCGAACGCGGCCGAACGGGCCTGCGCGGCGAGGTCGGCAGCTTGCAGCGAGCTACCCGTCGCGTTCTCCGCATCCGACATCGCCGAGCCCTGCATGCTGCCGCCGATGACCAGCAGCAGCAGCGTCACGCCGGCCGCCACCGCCAGCGGCACGTTGAGCAGCCTCCGGAAGCGGAAGGCCACCCAACCCCCGCCGGTGAGCAGCAGCACGAGCAGCGGCCAGCCCGTGAGGTGCAGCCAGAGACCGGCCGTGTCGGCGCCATCGAGGTTGTCGTTCACCTGACTGCGCAACGACGACTGCACGTCGCGGAGGCTGGCCACCATGGTGGTCGCGAGGTCGTTGGCGGTGCGCAGGTACGCCGCCCCCACGGGGAAGCCCTGGCGGTTGTTGGCCCGAGCCTGCTCGATGAGGCCCGAGTAGCGGGTGAGCTGCGCCGACACTGCGGCCAGCATGGCCGCGTCATCGGGCAGCACCCGGTTGCCCACCGCGACCAACCCATCGCTCACCGCCGCCAGCTCGGTCTCGTAGGTGGCGCGCTTGGCGGCATCCTCGATGCCACCGCGGAGGTAGTTCTCGCGGGCGATGGAGTCGGCATGCACCAGGCGCACCTGCACGTCCTGCACAGCGATCAGTTGTTGCGATGCCGCATCTCCGGCACCGAGCGCCGAGTCGCGCCGGCCCACCCCGACGGCACCCAGCACGCCGAACAGCACGGCCACGACGACGCTGCCGACCATCCAGGTTCGAAGGCGAGTCGGCGTGTCGCCGCCCGTGGCCACCGCACGCCAAGCGCGGCCGACGGTGCCGCCGAAGACCTGCATCGCGGACCGCCTTCCGCTGCTTTGCGCTGCTGCCACCACGCCTCCTCGACGTGGCATCCTACGTGTGCGCTCGCCCTTCGTGCTCGCGCACCCCGACGCCGCCGAGCAAGGGTCCGCGAAACGCAGATCGTCGTGGTCGACACCGGCTGAGTACCGTTCCAGGAATGCCCAAGGCGTTCCTGCACCCGTTTGCCAAGCCCACTCGCGACGAGTTCATCCGCATCGTGCGCGGCGAAGGTGCACTGCTGTACACCGCCGACGGGCGCGAACTGGTCGATGGCATGGCCAGCCTCTGGTACTGCGCCATCGGCCACGGCCGCAAGGAGATGGCCGACGCGATCGCGCAACAGGTGTGCACCCTGGAGGCCTACTCGTGCTTCGATCCGTTCACCACCGACCCTGCCGAGCAGCTGGCCGAGAAGCTCCGCGCCATCGGGCCCATCCCCGACGCTCGCGTGTTCTTCACCGGCTCGGGCAGCGAGTCCATCGACACCGCCATGAAGTTGGCACGCATCGCACACGTGCAAGCCGGTGAAGGCCACCGCAAGCTCATCATCTCGAGGGTCCGCGGCTACCACGGCACGGCCTACGGCGGTACCAGTGCGCAGGGCATCGCCCCCAACCGCGAGAACTTCGGTCCGTTCGTCGACGATGTCGTGCAGGTGCCGGCCGACGACATCGAAGCACTGGCCACGCTGATGGCGCAGCGCGGCAGCGAGGTGGCCGCTGTCATCGCCGAGCCGGTGCAGGGTGCCGGTGGCATCTACCCGGCGGAGAGCGGCTACCTGGAGGGCCTGCGCAAGTTGTGCGACCAGCACGGGGCGTACCTGGTGTTCGACGAAGTGATCACCGGCTTCGGCCGCCTCGGCACCTGGTTCGCGGCACATCACTACCGGGTCACCCCCGACTTCGTGACGTTCGCGAAGGGCGTCACCTCCGGTTACCAACCCCTCGGCGGCGTGTTCGTCGGCCCGCGGCCCACGGCCGCGCTCGAGTCGAACCCCGACTTCTTCCTGCGCCACGGGTTCACCTACTCGGGCCACGCCACGGCGTGCGCAGCGGGTCTGCAGAACCTCGCCATCATCGAGCGCGAGGGTCTCGTGGCGAGGGCGTTGCACGTCGGCGACCGCCTCTCGACAGGGCTTCAGGCGCTGGCCGACGACGGCTCCATCGATCACGTCCGCGGCCTCGGCGCGATGTGGGCAGCGGGGCTCCGGCCCGACCAGAACGCGATGGCCGTGCGCGACGCGATGTTCGACCGCGGCGTGGTCTGTCGGGCCCTCAACGCAGACTCGCTGCTGTTCTGCCCGCCGCTGGTCACCACCGACGAGCAGGTCGACCGCATCGTGGACGCCGTCGCCACCGCCACCCGCTGACCGCACCCACTCCCAGTCCGCTCACAGCTCGGCGCCGCCCCGCGTTTGACGTCTGGTCGGCGCGCCCCCACATCCGTTGTGGGTGCTGACCGACCAGACGTGCACCGCCGCAGCCGCCGCTCTGGTCGCGGCCATCCCACCGTCAGTGTCGATTCGGGCCGACCAGAGCGCCGAGCGACCGCTGCACGGTCGCCACCACGCCGGCCGGGTCGGTCATCACATCGGCCGTTGTGAACTCGAGCACGACGAAGCCTCGCTGCTGCAGATCGTTGCGACGCCGAGCATCCTTGCGCCGATCTGCGTCCGACGCGTGGCCGATCTTGCCCGAGACCTCCACGACCAGCCGGTGATCCGGATAGAGAAAGTCGACTCGAATGGCCCGTGCCGAACGAGCCTTGAACGTGACCTGGGTCAGCGG